>Ga0209751_10004633_pt1 | contig 13099 bp, 14 predicted proteins | sample RifCSP13_1_FD_184019 | JGI IMG/M metagenome (GOLD analysis project Ga0209751, IMG submission 184019) | Soil microbial communities from Rifle, Colorado - Rifle CSP2_sed 13_1 (SPAdes) (version 2) | ecosystem: Environmental > Terrestrial > Deep subsurface > Rock core/Sediment | place: Rifle... | reverse complement strand
TCTACATGGCGACCGACATGGTGACGTCGCCGGTGACGAACGGCGGCCGGTGGCTCTTCGGCGTGGGGATCGGCGTGCTTGTCGTGGTGATTCGTTTGTGGGGTGGCCTGCCCGAGGGCGTGATGTATGCGATTCTCATCATGAACGCCGCGGTGCCCTTCATTGACCGTGTGACGCAGCCGCGCGTGTTCGGCACGCAACGGAGCTTCCGCCTGTGACGACGCCGTCCATGCACGGCGCACCGGGAGCTGCGGCGCCTGCGCCCACCACGCCTGCGGCGACCGCGCCCCACACGGGGACCCCGTCGTGGCGGCTCCTGACGGTGCTGGGCGCGGGAGGCGCGTTGGCGGGCGGTCTGATCGTCACCGCCTATCTCGCCACGGTGCAGCGGATCACGGCGCACAAGGCGGCGTTGGTCGTCGGAGCGGTGCGCGAGGTGCTCAAGGCGCCGGCCCGGTGGGACACGCTCTACCTCGTGGGGGGGAAGCTCACGAAGCAGGCGCCCACGGGCCCCGGCGCGCAGTCCGTGGAGCGCGTGTTCCTCGGCTATGACGCGGCGGACAAGACGCTCGGCGCAGCCATCACGGCGGGCGAGCCGGGATTCGCGGACGTCGTCTCGCTGATCTTCGGACTCGACCCGGGCACCGGTGCCCTCCTGGGCGTCAAGGTGCTGGGGCACAAGGAGACTCCGGGGCTGGGTGACAAGATCGAACGCCCGACGTTCCTCCAGCAGTTCGTCGGCGCCCTCACGCCACTCAAGGGAGTCAAGACGAAGGGCGCCGACAAGAGCGAGGTGCAGACCATCACGGGCGCGACGATCACGTCGCGGACGGTGATCCGCATCGTCAACAACGCCACGGCGCGCTGGCAACCGCTCCTGCAGGCATACCGGCAGGAAGGAAGCAGATGAGCGAAGCGCCGGCGACCTTCGACGACGTCCTGCGCGGGCTCTGGAAGGAGAACCCCGTGCTGGTCCAGATGCTCGGGCTCTGCCCGACGCTCGCCGTCACGAACTCCGTGGTCAACGGGCTCGTGATGAGCCTCGCCACGGCCTTTGTTCTCATCGCCTCGAACGTCTTCGTCGCGGCGCTCAAGCGGTTCATTCCGAACCAGGTGCGGATCACGTCGTACGTGCTCATCATCGCGACGTTCGTCACGATCGCCGACATGACCCTCGAGGCGCTGGTGCCGACCGTACACAAGCAGCTCGGCGCCTTCGTCGGCCTCATCATCGTCAACTGCATCATCCTCGGCCGCGCGGAGGCGTTCGCGAGCAAGGTCACGGTCGTGCGCGCGCTGCTCGACGGCATCGGAATGAGCGTCGGATTCGCGATCGCGCTGCTGCTGATGAGTGGCGTTCGCGAGATGCTCGGCAACGGCAGTTTCCTGGGGTTCAATCTGCTCGGGCCGCAGTTCGAGCCGTGGGTGATCATGGTCCTGCCGCCCGGCGGCTTCCTCACGCTGGGCCTCATCATGCTGGCGATGGGATGGCACGCGGAGCGCAAGAAGCGCCTCGCGAAGGCGGCCGCGTGAGCGACCTGGCCTGGATCCTGATCTCCTCGCTGCTCGTCAACAACTTCACGTTGACGCTGTTCCTCGGGCTCTGCCCGTTCTTCGGCGTGAGCAAGCGGATTGACACGGCGGTGCGTCTCGGCGTGGCCAACCTGTTCGTGCTTGTGCTGACGGCGCTCTGCGTGTGGTTCCTCAACCGGTTCATCCTGCCGGCCGCGCCGTTCCTCCGCCTCATCACCTTCATCATCGTCATCGCGTCGCTGGTGCAGGTGGTGGAAATGGCGATCAAGAAATGGAGTCCCGTGCTCTTCCGGGCGCTGGGCATCTACCTGCCGCTCATCACGACGAATTGCGCGATTCTTGCGCTCGCGATCTTCCAGACGAACCGGGGCTACACGCTGGCGCAGGGCCTGGCCTTCGCCGTCGGGGCCGGGCTGGGGCTCACGCTCGCGCTGGCCTTGATGGCGTCCATCCGCGTGCGCCTGGACGTCGCCGACGTTCCGGCCCTGGCGCGTGGACTCGGGATCGCGCTCATGATCGCGTCGTGCCTGTCGCTGGCGTTCATGGGTTTCGCGGGCCTGGGGGCAGCGTGACGATCCTGCAGGCAGTGTTCTCGATCGCCGCGGTGGCGGCACTTTTCGCGCTCTTCGGCCTCGTGCGGTACCGCGGGTGCACGGGCCATTGCGCGGGATGCACTCGCGCCTGCGGGCGCTTCGAAGGGGAGGACGATGAGATCCCGTGACGGATTCACCGGCCGCTCGCTGACGCGGCGGCACTTCGTCGGCATCGGCGTCGGCGCCTTCGTCGTCGCCTCGCTGCCGCTCGCGCTTCGCCGTCGCGCGGCGCTGGTGCGCCGTTCCGTGCCGCTCATGGGGACGATCGCCGAGCTGCAGGTCGCGCACCGTGACGAGCGGCTCGCCGAGGACGCGATTGACGCGGCGATCGGCGAGCTCCTGTGGGTGGAGCGGACGATGACGAACTTCCGCGCCGATTCCGACATCGGGCGCGCGAACCTCGGCGCGGCCCGCGACGGCGTGCGCGTGACCGCGGCGAGCACGACGGTGATCGCCGCCGCGCTGCGGTGGGCGTCGGCGAGCGACGGGCGATTCGACCCGGCGGTCGGCGCCGCGTCCGAGCTGTGGGACGTGCTGAATCGCCACGAGCCGCCCCCGGCGGACCGGGTGCGCCGGCTCGCCGGCCGCGGCTTCTGGCGCAAGGTGGACCTCGGCACACTCGCGGGCGCGAGCGTCGTGCGGTTCGAGGACCCCGACCTGCACCTCGACCTCGGCGGGATCGCGAAGGGCTACGGCATAGACCGCGCCGCGAACGCGCTGCGCGCGCGGGGCATCGAACACGCCATCGTGACGGTGGGAGGCGACCTCTACGCGCTCGGCGGATCACCGGACGGCGGACCCTGGAAGGTCGGCATCCGTGACCCGCACGAACCGCGCTCGCTCGCCGCGACGCTCGACGTGTCGGACCGGGCCGTGGCGACGAGCGGCGACTACGAGCGATTCTTCCGGTGGCGCGGCACGCGGTACCACCACCTGATTGACCCGGCGACGGCGGCGCCGCGCCGCAGCGCATTCCACAGCGTGACCGTGCTCGCCGGCCACTGCATGGACGCCGATGCCGCGGCGACGAGTGTTTTCGGGCTCCCGCGCGAGGCGGCGGTCCGGGTGACGCGCCGGCTGGTGAGTGACGCGGACGTGATTCCGCTGACCTGACTGAGGAGGACGCGATGAAGAGCGCCACGCTGTTCTGCAGCGCCTGCGACCGCCAGGTGCGGGTGATGATCACCGAGGCGCCGCTCCACGACGGGCAGGCCACGCTGCACGACGAGGAAGTCGTCTGCCTCGAGATCGGCGATCGGTGCACCGGGAAGCTCTGCCCGCTCGGCGCCGTCGAGCCGAACGCGATGGTCGCGCGCCTGGTCCGGAACGGGATCCCCACGGAAGGGCTCCATACCGTGCAAGCCGTCTGCCCGACGTGTGGTGCGGAGGCGGAGATGGTGCTCTACGGGGCCGGCCGCGCGGCGTGTACGGTGTGCGGTACGAGCGCGCGCTGGACGCTCGAGCACGCGGAGCCGGATTAACGGCAGACGGCAGACCGCAGGCGGCGGACATCGAACGTCAGCCGTCAGACATCAGACGTATGATGTCCGCCGTCAGAAGATCTTGTCGTCCCTGACGAGGAGCACTCTTGCCCGGCGGGTCACGGTCCCGTTCCGGTAGTCGAACGGCACCTCGATGCGTGCGCCGGAGAACGTGCCGGCGAGGATGGTGAGCCCGCCGCCGCCGCGTTTCGGGTCGGGCACGAAGCGGAGCGCGTTCCCCGCCGCGGACCAGCTGCCGTAGACCGTCATCTTCCGGATCGGATCCCGGCTGAGCCGCTCGCCCTTGGTGGCGAGCGTCTGCCGGTAGCGCAGCGCGGCCCGGAACTCGTGGTTCGGCCGGATGGTGAGGATCAGCTCCTCGAACTCGATGAGGTACTGCACTCCCGTCGAGTCGGTGGCCTTGTCGGCGACGGGCAGCGGCTTGCCGTTGAGGCGCGCGGAGACGTAGCTGGCGATCGCGGGCTCGGCGGGGCGTGGTGCGGCGGCCGCTGGTGACTGGCCGGCCGGCGCGGGGCCGCGCAGCCCGCTGCCGCTCGCCACGATCGCCGCGAGGAGAATCCTGCTCACGCTGGGCATCGGCCTCAAGCTAGAGCGCGAGCGAGGCCCGTTCCAGTCGTCGCTGCCGCGCGTGGTTTCGCTCACGCGTGCGTTCGCGTGGTGACGCGAATTCCGGCGCGGCCGCCATCCTTCTACGGTGCTCGCCGCCGTCCGCTCCGCCGCTGTCCTCGGCATCGAGGCCTATGACGTCACCGTCGAGGTGGACGTCGCGGCCGGGCTCCCGATGTGGACCATCGTCGGCCTGGCGTCGAGCGCGGTGAAGGAGGCGCGCGAGCGCGTCACGGCGGCGATTACCAACTCGGGGTTCGACCTGCCGTCGCGGCGAGTGACGGTGAATCTCTCGCCGGCCGACGTCCGGAAGGACGGGACCGCCTTCGACCTCCCGATCGCGCTCGGCCTGCTCGTCGCCACGGGGCAGCTCGATGCGGCGGCGATCGCCGGTCTCCTCGTCGCGGGCGAGCTCGGGCTGGACGGCGCCATCCGGCCCATTCGCGGCGCGCTGTCGCTCGCCCGCAGGGCGGCGCGCGGCGCGGCGCGCGCGCTCGTGATCCCCGAGAGCAACGCCGCGGAGGCGGGGCTCGTGACGCAGGCGCGGCTCTCGACCGCGCCGACGCTTCGCGCGCTCGTGGACGCGCTCCGGGCCAACACGCTGCCCCGCGCCGCGCAGGCCCCGGCCCCGATGGCGGCGTTCGACGCGGCGCTCGATTTCGCTGACGTCATCGGCCAGCCGGTCGCCAAGCGCGCGCTCGAGATCGCCGCCGCCGGCGGGCACAATCTCCTGATGGTGGGCCCGCCCGGGGCGGGGAAGACGATGCTCGCGCGGCGACTTCCGGGCATCCTGCCCGCGCTCACGGAGGACGAACTGCTCGAGGTCGTGGCGGTCCACTCGGTGGGCGGGCTTCTCCCGCCCGGCACCCTGCCGAGCCTCACGCCACCCTTCCGCGCGCCACACCACACGGTCTCGATGGCGGGGCTCATCGGCGGCGGTCCGGGCCCCCGGCCCGGCGAGGTGAGTCTGGCGCATCGCGGCGTGCTCTTCCTCGACGAAGTGCTGGAGCTGCCGCGGCACGTGCTGGACGCGATGCGGCAGCCGCTCGAGGACGGCCGCGTCGTGATCGCGCGCGCCGCGCACGCGGTGGCGTTCCCCGCGCGCTTTCAGCTCGTGGGCGCGGCGAATCCCTGCCCCTGCGGCAAGGCGGCCGACGCGAACGGCGCCTGCCGCTGCTCCGCCGCCGACATCGAGCGCTATCGCACGCGCCTCTCCGGGCCGCTCGCCGACCGCATTGACCTCCACGTGCACGTGGGCGCGGTCTCGCTCGCCGCGCTCGGCGCGGCGAACGGGGAGGAGTCTTCGGCGGCGGTCCGCGCGCGCGTGGAGGCGGCGCGCGAGCGGCAGCGCGAGCGCTATCTCACCCTGGGCGGCGTGCACGTGAACGCGGAAGCGCCCGGGCGGTGGCTTCTGGCCGAGGGCCGCCTCACCGACGTCGGGCGAGCGCTTCTCGAGCAGGCCGCGACGCGGCTCGGCCTGAGTGCCCGGGGGTTCCACCGCGCGCTGCGCGTCGCGCGCACGATCGCCGACCTGGACGGCGTGGCCGAGGTGGCCGACTCGGCGGTGGCGGAGGCAGTCAGGTACCGAGCGAACCAGGCGAGCGACGTCCGTCGGCCGTCAGACTGACGACGACGCGCCCTTCATCTCGTCAATCACGCGCCGGAGTTCCCGCGTGAGCGCCTCCGCCGGGAACGGCTTCTGGACGAATCCGAGGCCGGGCTTGTGCGGCTTGCGTTCCACGATGTCCGGCGGGCCGTATGCCGTCGCGATCACGATCGGCAGCTTGGGCGCGTACGCCGAGAGCATCGTGAGCGTCTCGAGGCCATTGGTCGTCGGCATCGCGAGGTCGAGCGTCACCGCCGTGATCTCGCGCGCACGGTCGGCGAAGATGTGGATCGCCTCGGAGCCGTCGCGCGCCTCGAGCGTCTCGAATCCCGCCCTGCGCAGGAGCCTCACCAGCGCGCGGCGCACGGCTTCGTCGTCGTCCACGACGAGGATCGTCTCGGTCGGTGGCATGACTCGACGCTAGGGTGCGGCGGCGGCCCCCGCAAGGCGGGTGGCCGGCCTGGGTCAGGGCGCGCCGCGGTTCGGCGGCCGGCTCATCCGCCGCTCTCGCTCGAGCGGATACCGTGCTGCGTGTCCGTGGCCGGCGTGCACCCCTCCCCGCCGTTCCGTTCACGCTAGTTTTCTGCACATGCGCGCCGCGCCGCCCGACAAGGAGAACGCTCTCCACGAGTGGTTTCGCACCCGCGGCTCCGCCCTGATCGGCTTCAGTGGCGGCGTGGATTCGGCGTACCTCGCGTGCGTCGCGCGGGACGCCCTCGGGCCGGAGCGCGTGCTCGCGGTGATCGGACGCAGCGCGAGCTACCCGATGGAGCAGTGGACCCGCGCGCGCGAGGTGGCCGACCGCTTCGGGATTCCCGTGCTCGAGCTCGACACCGAGGAGCTGAGCGACCCGCGCTACACCGCGAATCCGGCCGACCGCTGTTACTTCTGCAAGACGGAGCTCTGGTCGAAGCTGGCGCCGCTCGCGCGCGCGCGCGCGCTGGCGGTCGTCGTGGACGGCACGAACGCCGACGACCTCGCCGGCCACCGCCCCGGCCGCCGGGCCGCCGCCGAGCATGGCGTCGCCTCGCCGCTCGCCGAACTCGGCTTCACGAAGGCCGAGATTCGCGAGCGGTCGCGCGCGCGCGGGATCCCGACCTGGTCGGAGCCCTCGTCGCCGTGTCTGTCGTCGCGCATTCCTTGGGGCACGGAGGTGACGCCGCTCCGCCTCGCGAAGGTCGAGGCCGCCGAGCGCGCGCTCCGCTCGCTCGGTGTCACGGGCGACCTCCGCGTGCGCTACTACGGAGAGACGGCGCGCGTGGAGCTGTCGCGCGAAGCGCTCGCGCACTGGCGTACGGAGGCGGGGCGCCGCGCGATCCGTGGCGCGGTCGCCGCGGCCGGGTTCGCGCGCATCGAGCTCGATCTGCGGGGGTACCGCTCCGGCTCGCTCAACGAGCGAAACGAACCGGCGGCCGTTGAAGTATTGGAGGGGGAGCGCACCACCGTCTCGTCTCCCGTCGCCCGGCCGTAGTCATGTTTTCCTGCCTTGGCAAACTCGGCTGCCTCGCGCTCGCGCTGCTCCTCGCCGCGGCGGCGTGGTTCACGCACGACGCCTGGTATCCCGCGTTGCGCGCGCGCCTCGTCGCGCCGCCGCCGCCGGTGGCGGAGGCCGCGTGGGAGCCGCTCACGCCGGCCGCCGCCGCGCGCGGACGCGCCGCCGCGGAGCGACTCTCCGAGCGCAGCGGACCCGTCTACGTGAATGTCGCCGCGGGCGATTTCGCCGCGTTCCTTCTCGACTCCGTGCTCGCCAGCCTGAGCGCGAGCGCCAGCGGCGCCGAGGCGCTGGCGCGCGACGACCGCCTCTACCTCCGCGCCCGGGCGAGCGTGGCGGAGCTGGGCGGCTCGAAGACGCTCGGCCCGCTCAGCGGCGTGATCACCGGCCGGCAAACGCTGACCCTTCGCGGCCGGCTCGAGGTGCTCAGGCCCGGGCGCGCGCAGTTCGTCGTGGACGAGGTTGCCATCGGGGAGCTGCGGCTGCCGTCGGCGGCGATCCCCCGGCTCATCGCGCGCGTCGCGGGCACCGCACGCGACTCGGCGAACGCGCCGGAGGCCGTGCTGGTCAAGGTGCCGCGCACGCTCGCGGACGTGCGGGTCGGGAAGGGCCGCGTCACGCTCTACAAGAACGTGCCGTGAGCCGCCGCATTCTGGTCGTGGACGACGAGCAGGGCATTCGCGCGGCACTCACGCAGCTCCTCGAGTTCGAGGGGTACGAGGTGCGCGGCGCGGCGGGCGGCGCGGAGGGCATCGGGCTCTACGAGCAGTGGCGCCCGGCGCTCGTCTTCCTCGACGTGAAGATGGCCGGCCTCGACGGACTCGAGACGCTCCGGCGGCTGCGCGAGAAGGACCCGGCCGCGATCGTCGTGATGATCAGCGGGCACGCCACCATCCAGAACGCGGTGGAGGCGACGCAGCTCGGCGCGTACGACATCCTCGAGAAACCGCTCGACACCGACCGGATTCTCGTGACATTGCGGAACGCGATCGGGCGGCTCGACCTGGCCGAGGAGAACGCGCGTCTCCGCGCGACGATCGAGTCGCGTTACGAGATCGTGGGCCGGTCGTACGCGGTCCGCGCGCTCATTGACGGGATCGAGAAAGTCGCTGCCACCAACGCCCGGGTGCTCATCTCGGGCGAGAACGGCACCGGGAAGGAACTGGTGGCGCGCGCGCTGCACCGGCGGTCGGCGCGCACGAAGAAGCCGTTCGTCGAGGTGAACTGCGCCGCGATCCCGGGCGAGCTGATCGAGAGCGAGCTCTTCGGCCACATGAAGGGCTCGTTCACCGGCGCGATCGTCGACCGCGCGGGGAAGTTCGAGCAGGCCGACGGGGGCACGCTCTTTCTCGACGAGGTGGGCGACATGTCGCTCGCGGCGCAGGCCAAGGTGCTGCGGGTGCTGCAGGACGGCGAGGTGACGCGCATCGGCGGCGCGAAGTCGCGTCGCGTGGATGTGCGCGTCATCGCCGCGACGAACAAGCGGATCGAGGACGAGATCGCCGCCGGCCGTTTCCGCGAAGACCTCTACTACCGCCTCAACGTCGTGCCGATTCAGGTCCCCCCGCTCCGGGAGCGGCGGGAGGACATCCCGCTCCTCATCGAGCACTTTCTCCGGCTGTTCGCCCGCGACGACAGCGTCGCGCCGCGCGGCGTGGATCAGGGGGCGATCGAACACCTCGCGCAGCTCGACTGGCCGGGCAACGTGCGCGAGCTGCGGAACACGATCGAGCGGCTGCTCATCCTCTCGACGGGCCCGCGGATTGCGCTCTCCGACGTCGAGCGCCTCGTGGGCGCGCGCTCCGCGGCGCCGGGCGGGCTCGGCGGGCTCGAGGAGTCCGGGACGTTCGAGGAGTTCAAGCTCGCGGCCGAGCGCGCGTTCCTCCTCGTCAAACTGCGCCAGCACGACTGGAACGTGGCCGAGACGGCGCGCGTGCTCGCGATGCCGCGGTCGAACCTCTACAAGAAGATCGAGCGCCACCGACTGGCGCGGGAGCACGAATGAGCGGGCGGAACTGGGACGCCGAGCTGAGGAAGATTGACCGGCAACTCGAGTCGGTGTCGGACGAGGCGCTCTTCCCGGCGAAAGCCGCCCGGTCACCCGGCGAACGCGCGGCGGTGGAGGCGGTGCAGCAGACGACGAGCTCGCTCGGCGTCTTCGCCCGCCTCGCGCTCGCTGTGGCGCTCGGTGTGGCGATCGTCTTCTGGCCGTACGGCGCGCGCTGCGGGCTCGGGATGGTCGGCTACCTGGGTGCGGTCGCGACGCTCGTCACCGCCGGCGTCTGGAGCGCGATCTGGACGTGGCGGCACCGCGCGGCCAAGGGGCACACCCTCTCGCTGCTCCTCGTGCTCTGGGGGCTGGTGCTCGCGTCGCTTGACGTGCTCCCGCGCATCGGCTATGCCAGGCCGAGCGCCGATCATCCGGCGCGGTGGACCTGTTCGTGAACCCACGGACTCCTTCGCCTCCTCTTCCCTCGATGCAGTGCCCTGTGCCTTGTCCTTCTCGCTTGTCCCTCGTCCCTCTCCCTTGTCCCTTGTCCCTGTAGTTGCTTTAATGAAATGCCTGTGACCCTTGACCCGCTCGACCCTCAGCCGGCCCTCGCACCGGCCCTCGCACCGGCCCTCGCACCGGCCCTCGCACCGGCGTCCGCTCCGCCGTCCACGCGGGGGCGCCGCGCCGCGCGCACCTTCTTCCGCGCGCTCTTCGAGTGGACGAAGTCGCTTTCGCTCGCGCTCCTCCTCTTCGTGCTCGTCCGCGCGTTCCTGGTCGAGGCGTTCAAGATCCCGAGCAGCAGCATGGAACGCACGCTGCTCGTGGGCGACTTTCTGCTCGTCAACAAGCTCGTCTACGGCGCCGAAGTGCCCTTCACGGGGAAGCGGCTCCCCGCGGTGCGCCGACCCGCGGTCGGCGACGTCATCGTCTTCCAGTGGCCCGACGACCCGACGAAGAACTTCGTCAAGCGCCTCGTCGGCCTGCCCGGAGACACGCTGCAGATGGAGCACGGCGTGCTCGTCCGGAACGGCGCGCCACAGGACGAGCGGTACGTGACGCACTCCGAGCCCGAGATGGATCCCGCGGGCGAGGAGTTTCGCTGGCAGCGGGAGTATCTCGTGCGCCGCGCGGTGGCGCGCACGGCGTACCGTCCCTCGCGCAACAACTGGGGGCCGCTCGTCGTGCCGGAACGGCGCTTCTTCGTGCTCGGCGACAACCGCGACAACTCGCTCGACAGCCGCTACTGGGGCTTCGTGCCCGACTCACTCGTGCGCGGCCGCCCGCTGTTCGTCTACTACAGCTACACGCCGGACAGCACGACGGCGCTCGACTGGATCACGCACATCCGGTGGCGCCGCCTCGGCGAGCGCGTGCACTAGACAGGCCCTGACCTTCCGTCGCGGCCGCGCGCGCCCCACATTCAACTGGCCGGGTGAGTCGAGCGAGCACACCGTCGCAGGGCTTCCGGACCACGCAACATCTCTGTTCGCTGGAGCGGGGCACGCATGGCAGGTCTGCCGCACAAGCGCCACTCGTACGAAGAAGGATCGCTCGACCAATACCTGCGCGACATCAGCCTCTTCCCGCTGATCACGCGAGAGGAGGAGGTCGAGCTGGCGAAGCTGATCCGCGCGAACGACCAGGAGGCGCTCGACACGCTCGTCCGCTCGAACCTCCGCTTCGTCGTCTCCGTCGCGAAGAAGTACCAGAACCAGGGCGTCTCGCTGAGCGACCTCATCAACGAGGGGAACCTCGGCCTCATTCGGGCCGCCCACAAGTTCGATGAGACGAAGGGGATCAAGTTCATCTCGTACGCGGTCTGGTGGATCCGGCAGGCGATCCTCCAGGCGCTGGCGGAGCAGAGCCGCATCGTGCGCGTGCCGCTCAACCGCGCGGGCACCCTCCACCGCATCGGCAAGCGCGCGAGTGCGCTGCTGCAGGAGCTTGGCCGGGAGGCGACGCACGCCGAGATCGCCGAGGGGATGGAGCTGAGCGAGGAAGAGGTCGCGAAGACGATGTCCATCTCGCAGACGCACCTCTCGCTCGACGCGCCGATGTCGCCGGGCGAGGACAACCGGCTCCTCGACTACCTGCCCGACACGATGAACCCGACCCCGGACGAGGAGACCTTCGACAAGGCGCTCACGGAGTCCATTCACGAGGCGCTCGCCGGGCTCAAGGAGCGCGAGGCGAAGATCCTGCGGCTCTACTTCGGGCTCGACGGTGCCGAACCGATGACGCTCGAACAGATCGGAGAGGTGCTCAACATCACGCGGGAGCGGGTGCGGCAGATCAAGGAGAAGGCGCTCTCGCGGCTCCGGCACGTCTCGCGCGCGCGGGCGCTGGAGAGCTACCTCGGCTAGCACGGAGAATGCGGACTGCGGGATGCGGAATGAGCGGCGTGCGGACCGTTCCACCTCGGACATTCCACATCGCAGCGTCGTGAAGTTCGCCGTCGTCACGCTCGGCTGTGACAAGAACACCGTGGATTCGGAGCGCTACCGCGCCGCGCTGCTCGACCACGGGGCCGAGGAGGTGCGGGACGCGGCGCTGGCCGAACTCGTCGTCGTCAACACCTGCGGCTTCATTGACGCGGCGAAGCGCGAGTCCATTGACGCGATCGTGCAGGCCGCCCGTCTCAAGACCGGCGGTGCCGCGCGGGCGGTGGTCGCCGTCGGCTGTCTGGTCGAGCGCCACAAGGCGGAGCTCGCGGAGGCGCTTCCCGAGGTGGATCTCCTCCTGGGCGCGTCCGAAACGGAGCAGCTCGTGCCGCGGCTCCGTGAGCGCGGGCTGCTCGGCGCGCCCGTCAGCGCGCACCCGGGCGTCCGCGCCTATGCGGGTGACACGCCGCACGTTCGCTATCTCAAGGTCAGCGAAGGGTGCGACCACGGCTGCGCGTTCTGCGCCATTCCGCTGATGCGCGGGCGGCACCGCTCCTTCGCGCTCGAGGAGATCGTGCGTGAGGCACAACTCCTCGAGCTGCAGGGCGCGTGCGAGGTGAACCTCGTGGCGCAGGACCTCGCGCACTACGGCCGCGACCTACCGGGCGGTGCGCGCCTGCCGGAACTGCTCGAGGCGCTCGTGCGCGAGACGACGATCCCGTGGATCCGGAACCTCTATCTCTATTCGGCGGGGATCACGCCCCGCCTCCTCGAGGTCATCGCGCGCGAGCCGCGGATCGTGCGCTACCTCGACATGCCGATCCAGCACGCGTCGGACGCCGTGCTCGAGCGCATGCGACGGCCGGAGCGCCGCCACACGATCCGCGAGAAGGTCGCGCGGTTCCGCGACGCCGTGCCGGCGCTCGCCATCCGCACCACCTGCATCGTCGGCTTTCCCGGCGAGACGGATGAGGACTTCGCCCGTCTCCTCGACTTCCTCGAGGAGATGCGTTTCGAGCGCGTCGGCGCGTTCACCTACTCGGCGCAGGAAGGGACGCACGCCGCGCGGCTCGCCGACGACGTCCCGGAGGGCGTGAAGCGGGAGCGCCTCGAGCGGCTCACCGGGCGGCAGCGCGCGATCACCGAGGAGCGGTATGAGACCCGCGTGGGCGAGCGGGTGCGCGCGCTCGTCGAGCGCGCCGCGGGGGCCGCGGGGGCCGCGGTCGGCGACGGGCGGGGCGCCACCGCGCGGCTCCCCTGGCAGGCGGACGACATTGACGGCGTCACGCGCCTGGACGCCGACGCGCCAGCCGGGTCGTTCGTGGAGGTCGAGGTCACCGGCGTGGTGGACGACTACGACTTCGAGGCGCGCGTGCTCGGCGTCGTGGCGCCG
>Ga0209751_10004632_pt1 | contig 13103 bp, 11 predicted proteins | sample RifCSP13_1_FD_184019 | JGI IMG/M metagenome (GOLD analysis project Ga0209751, IMG submission 184019) | Soil microbial communities from Rifle, Colorado - Rifle CSP2_sed 13_1 (SPAdes) (version 2) | ecosystem: Environmental > Terrestrial > Deep subsurface > Rock core/Sediment | place: Rifle... | reverse complement strand
TCTAAGTAACTATTGTGTCGCGCACCCAGTAAAGGGTCTTGGCTTGCACGAGATCCACGCTTTCCGTATAATTCACGGCTTGCTCGAAGCGCGGCGGTCTCGTCCGGTGGGTTCGCGCCCACTTTTTCTTTTGCACGACAGTATTAGTTGGAGGCGGGCATGGGCGCAGGTGCAATCGAAGAACGGGTACGGGACATCGCTGAGAACGTGGCAATCGATCACGGCGTCGAACTTGTCCACGTTGAAGTCGCCGGACCTGAACAGAAGCCAATCGTTCGGATTTTTATTGACAAGCCAAATGGCGTCACTCACGAGGATTGTTCGGAGGTGAGCCTGCACATTGGCACGATCTTCGACGTTGAAGATTTTATCCATTCGGCTTACACGCTTGAGGTTTCCTCACCCGGTCTGGAGCGAGGACTCTACAGGCGCGCCGACTATGAGAGGTTTGCCGGACGACTCGCACGGATGAAGACCCAATCGCCGATTTCAGGTCAACGCAACTTCCGCGGACGCCTGCTCGGAGTGGATGGGGAGGATATCCTGTTTGAAGATCGTACGAACGGTCGCGTGAGGGTTCCACTTAATGCGATCGCAAAGGCGAATCTGGAACTAGACGTTGAGGAAGAGTTCCGACGAACGCAGATGAAGTAATCTGCCTATTACAACTGAATAACAACTGAATAGGCTCAAACGACGCGAGCGGTCTGGGCGTCGAGCCACAGAGATCGCGAGTTCCCATGAGTTCATCTATCGCACAAAACATTGAAGCGCTCTGCCAGGAGCAAGGCATCGATCGAGACCTTGTAATCGACGCGATGAAAGAGGCGGTGCGCGCTGCTGCAAAGAAGCAGTTCAAATCCGGTGAGGACATCCAGGTCGACTGGAACCCCGAAACCGGGATTGAGCTTTCGGCCTCAAAAGTGGTTGTGGACGAAGTGGAAAACACAGCCACCGAACTTTCAATCGACGAGGCCCGCGAACTCGCCGGCGACGAGGTAGAACTAGGTGATGCGCTGCTTCTGCCATTGCCAATGGAGGAACTCGGACGGATCGCTGCCCAAACCGCGAAGCAGATCCTCTTCCAAAAGGTTCGTGACGCAGTTCGCAGCAATGTCTACGAGCAATACATCGATAAGATCGGCGATCTGGTGAATGGCTACGTAAAGCGGTTTGAACGGGGCAACATCATCGTCGACCTCGGAAACCTCGAAGCTATCCTCCCACGGTCTCAGCAATCGCGGGGCGAGCAGTGGAACCAGGGCGAACGTATTCGAGTCGTTATTCACAACGTCTCCAAAGAATCCAAAGGTCCACAGGTCGAAGTTTCCCGCACTTCACCTGAACTTCTACTCCGTTTGTTTGAAATGGAAGTTCCTGAGATCTACGACGGTACCGTGGTCATCAAATCTGCCGTCCGTGAACCGGGTGAAAGGGCAAAGATCGCCGTTATGTCAAATGAGCGCGACGTTGATCCCGTCGGCGCCTGCGTCGGCATGAAAGGCTCTCGGGTACAGGCAATCATCCGGGAATTGCGCGGCGAGAAGATCGACATAATTGAATGGTCAGACGAGCCCTCAGTGTTTGCCGCAAATGCTTTGTCCCCCGCAAAAGTCAATCAGGTGCGCATTACTGATATCGAGAACCGGCAGATGGAAGTCATTGTTAATGAAGATCAACTTTCGTTAGCAATCGGCAAGCGGGGACAGAATGTTCGGCTGGCAACAAAGTTGGTGGGTTGGAACATCGACATCCGTAGTGAGGAAGAACTCAAGCGCGAGGTTACCGAGCAGATGGGCGCTCTTATCGCGTCGGGCGAAGCGGTACCACTGTCGGCGATCGAGGGCGTTACGGCACAGCAAGCTGAGGCATTGGCAGAACACAGCATCAACGACATTGACGCTCTGGCGCAAACCTCAGTTGACGACCTCGTCGAGTTCCTCGATCTAAGTCTGGATGAAGCTGAAGTGATACTTGACGCGGCGAGGGCCGTAATCGGAATGCGTGATCGCAGCCTGCAGGTTGAGACCGCTGAAGGCGAGCAGGAGTCCGAAACAATGGGTGGGTTCGAAAGCGATCAACATGCGTTCTCAGCTGAGTACGACGAGAGTGTTCCCGCCGGCGAGGTGGAACCTTCGGATGCAATGACTGCTGAGGGTTACGACCAGGCCGTTGAGGACGGTGTTCCCTACTCCGCCGAACCCGAGATTCTGGCACGAGATTCGGCTGACCCGGTTGCAGTGACCGAATCTGAACCATACCCAGAAGAGGAATTGGCGCTGTTTGAGGCAGGTCGTGATTTGCGACCCGACACCATTACGCCCTCTCCCGATATAACTTCCAGCGGAGCCGCTGCCATGGAACACGTGCAAGAACTGATGGAAGAGGATGCTGAGTTGGAAGAGTTGATCACTAATCCCGATTCTCAGAACGAGTCGGACACAACAACAACCGCCCCTGACTACACCGACGATGCTGCATCGGTCGGGGGCAGCGACGATGAGAAGCAAGATGCTTCCGCCGATGCAGCCGAATAGTAACGGCCGGTGTTTCGGTTTTACCGGAACATCGTGCCGCTCGCTCAGACACCACCGCAACAAGTTGCGCTTCTGAGGTCTTACTTCAGGGTGGTTTGAGAGCGAGGCTCTTTTAATCACTACTGAAGCAAACCGGGACGCCACAGCTTTCGGCGTCCGAGAAGGAGTGCATGACAGTTTCTTCCTCAAAGGTCCGTATTTACGATCTCGCAAAAGAGCTCAAGCTCGACACTAAACGACTCATTGAAGAGGTCCGGCGCGAAGGAGTCGACGTGAGCGTGCCGTCCAACTCTGTCTCGAAAGAGTTGGCGGAAAAGATTCGCAACAAGTACTTCCCAAAAAAAGAGGTCACAGTTAAGCGCGCTGTTAAGGTCGTGAAAAGGGCAGCCCGACCGGTCGAAGAAGTGGCTCCCCCACCAGAGGCGGAAGCGCCGGCGGTTGCTGAACCTGTGCCGGTAGTGGCACCCGCACCGGAGACTGCGGAACCACCTACTCCCCCTGCAGCAACCGTTGTCACCAAGCCAATTACTACAGCGAGGCTGGTCAAGAAGTTGACGCCTGCAGCCCGGGCAGAACAACCGGTCACCGCCGGGGCAGCGCCAGCCGTCGAGGAAGAAGTTGCCGAGATTCCGGACTTGGCCGCAGAAATTCCACCGTCTGAAACTGCACTGCCAACTCCCGAACCGGCAAAGCCAGTTACGCCGCCAGCACATCAGGTCCGTGTTCTCAGACCAACCGCAGCCGCCTTGAACGCCGGAATTAGGCCTGGCGAACGAGCGCCAGTGCCAGTCACTGCTCCCCCGGGGGCGCCACGAGAACGTTCAGAACGACCTGGACGCGTTCGAGAAAGAACCCCACTGGCCCGCAGTGAACGTATGGGCACCCCCGGAGAGACCGCCACTCCACAGACTACTTACATACCACCCCCTGACTCCGGCCGTCGTCGCTCTCGACGAACGCCGACAAGAGGTGGTCGCAAGACCATGGAAGGCAAGGCGGGACGCTTCGATAAAGGCGATTTCATTCCACCACCAAAAGCCTTATCGCTCGAGGATCGCATCGCTGGCCGGCTCGAACTGCCGACGGTTCCGGGTGAACTTAAACCCGTTCGCCTGGTGGAAGGATCTACGGTGAAGGAGTTTGCGGAGAAGCTGGGCATCAAACCCAAAGATGTCGTGACCCTGCTCCTTCAACGCGGCGTCTTTGCCACGATTAATCAACCTTTGAACGACGACGTTGCCGTGGATCTGGGTAAACGGTTCGGGTATGAAGTCGCCTTCGTGCCGTTCGAAGAGATGGTCGCCGAAGAGGAGTTCGAAGAGTTGATTGCGACCGACTCAGATGACGTTGAACTGCCGCGAGCGCCAGTAGTTACTGTAATGGGCCACGTGGATCACGGTAAGACTTCGCTCCTGGACGCGATTCGGGCTACCGACGTCGCAGCTGGTGAGGCAGGAGGAATCACGCAACACATCGGCGCCTACAGCGTTCACGTTCCCAGCCCCGACAATCCAACCGACAAGCGACGCGTAGTATTTCTCGACACGCCCGGCCACGAGGCGTTCACCATGATGCGTGCACGGGGAGCCAAAGCCACGGACGTAGTGGTGCTTGTGGTCGCAGCCGATGACGGAGTGATGCCGCAAACTATCGAGGCGATCGAACACTCACGGGCCGCGGGCGTTCCAATCGTCGTGGCGATCAACAAGATCGACAAACCGGACTCTAATCCTGACCGCGTCAAACAAGAATTGGCCACGCAAGGACTTTCGCCGGTCGAGTGGGGTGGCGAGACAGAGATGGTGATGGTCTCGGCAAAGAAACGCCAAAACCTGGAGACTTTGCTGGAGACAATATTGCTGACCTCAGACATCCTCGACTTGAAAGCCAGTCCCACTCGGCTCGCGTCGGGTGTGGTGCTCGAAGCGAAACTCGATCGCGGTCGTGGTTCCGTGGCCACGGTGCTGGTGCAACAGGGCACGCTGCGTATCCACGATCCATTCATTGTTGGCCAAATCTTCGGGCGAGTTCGAGCAATGTTCAACGACAAGGGTGAGGCACTTACCGAGGCTGGGCCCGCCACACCGGTAGAGGTTTTGGGTCTGCAGGGCGTGCCGCAAGCGGGCGAGAGCTTCCAGGTAGTGGCGGACATTACGCGCGCTCAGCAGATTTCACACCACCGGCAGATGCTTTCGCGACAGGCCACGTTGTTGCAAACCACTAAACGAGGGATTGAGGCCTTAGGTGAAAGCGAGGTCAAGGAACTCCTGGTCATTATCAAGGCCGACGTGCAAGGTTCGGTTGAGGTGCTGAAGTCCACGCTGCAAAAGCTCTCAACCGATCGCGTCAAGGTTAAAGTAATCCGTTCAGGTGTGGGCGCGATAACAGAATCGGACGTTCTGCTCGCTTCTGCTACCCAGGCCGGTTCCTCCTCTTCTGCAGTCGTGATTATTGGATTCAATGTGAGACCCGAGGTGCGCGCGGCGGATCTGGCAAAGCAGGAGGCCGTCGATATCCGGCTACACTCAATAATCTATAAGGTTGAAGAGGAAATTCGCGCGGCCATGATTGGCATGCTCGAAGCCATTGAAAAAGAGCGAATCATTGGTAAGGCCGATGTGCGCGAGGTCTTCCGGGTACCTAAGGCAGGCGTAGTTGCCGGTTCCATGGTGGTTGATGGAAACATTCGCCGCAATGCTCGCGCGCGTCTGATTCGAGACGGCGTCGTGAGTTGGGAAGGGAACATCGCTTCACTACGACGATTCAAAGACGATGTCTCGGAAGTTCGTGAGGGCTTTGAATGTGGTATTGGCCTTGAGAACTTCAACGACATCAAGGTCGGAGACCAAATTGAAGCCTACGTTGTAGAGAAGGTCGCGGCGACGGAACTGTAGAAAGGATGGAAGACATGAGGATGAACGAGCGCCCTCTTGCTCTGCTCTCCTTCGTCCTTTTGATTCCAGGCGGTTGTCATGCACCGGACCGAGAGAGTTGCAGATACTCTGCGTGAGGAGATTTCGCAGATTGTCGGTTACGAACTGGAGGACCCGCGACTTAACGCAGTCACGGTTACGGATGTTCGGCTTTCTGACAACCTCAAGACGGCCAGGGTATACGTCACCATCGCCGGAGATGAAAAGGAACACCGCTTGGCTCTTGCTGCACTACGTCATGCCGCTCCCTACGTGCGCAAGCAACTGGGTCTTTCGCTTAACCTGCCGCGGACACCAGAGGTTCATTTCGTAAGAGATCGTGTGGAGGAATCAGGCGAGCGCGTCGACCAACTGCTGCTCGAAATCGAACGAGAGTGGAAAAGCCAAGGAAAGGACAATTCGTGAAGTTAAAGGCCCGGCCTCTTAACTTCATCATTGAGAACGAATGCTTAGTCAAGTAGTTGAGCTGATCGAATCGAAAAGACGATTCGCAATCACCTCGCATATTCGCCCAGACGGTGACAGTCTGGGATCATCGCTCGGTCTCTACTGGTTGCTACGAGCACTCGACAAAGAGGTCGAAGTCATCATGCATGACCCGGTGCCTCACGCTTATCGACAATTGCCGGGCGCTAATGATGTGATCGTCACGCAGGCAGTCACGAAGCCTTACCACGCGGTCTTCGTTATCGAGTGCTCCGACATAACCAGGCCCGGCCTTGTAGACCTCGAGAAGCAGTTGGTGGTGAACATAGACCACCATTCAACGACTGCGCTCTTTGGCACGATCAACTGGATCGACTCAACGGCTTCCGCGGTCGGCGAGATGATCTACAACCTTTGCAAAGCGATGGGCGTTCGCGTCTCAAAAGAGATTGCTGAATGTGTCTACACCGCGCTGATTACCGATACCGGCTCTTTCCATTACTCCAACACCACGGAGCGAACATTTAAGGTGGCCTCCGAACTCGTCCGAACGGGCGTGAAACCGGCGAAAACAGCCGAAGCAGTCTTTGCGAGCTACCCGTGGAGCCGAATTGAGCTGATGGGGGAAGTTCTCTCGACTGCCAGACGAGATCCGTCCGGGCGCGTTGCCAGCTTACGGTTGAGTCAGGAGATGCAGAAACGAACCGGCGCTTCGGATGAAGATGCAGACGGCTTCGTCAACTACCCGTTAACTGTAGGCGAGGTTGAGGCCGTGGTGTTGCTGAAGGAATGTGCTCCTGAAGTCTATCGCACCAGCCTCCGATCTAAAGGTGACGTCAATGTCGCGCGCGTTGCGGGCAAGTTCGGCGGCGGTGGTCATCGAAACGCAGCGGGCTGTACTCTGTATGGCCCGTGGGACGATGTCGAGCAGGAAGTGGTCAAGCTGCTTCAGGATGCCGTCGAACGTGCAAACGGTTATGCCGGTACCCCCGAGGAAGTCACGGAAATGCCGGAGGAGGTTGACGTAACCGAGCCTGGTCAATCACCATCCCGCTAAACCGCGGCAAATTCAATGGCAGACGAGAAGAAGTATAAGTGGCGCCGCGAGGACTATCAGGAGCAGACCCGCGGTTTGCTGATGGTCCATACCGGGAATGGTAAAGGAAAGACGACTTGTGCTCTCGGTCTCATGATGCGCGCTGCCGGTCGTGGTCTGAAGTGCTGCATGATCCAGTTCATGAAGTCAAGTAACGACCGTTACGGCGAGCACGTTTCGGCTGAGAAGTTGGGCATCGAGGTTCACACGATGGGTGATGGATTCACCTGGGACACGAAGAACCCGGAACAGGACCGCGCTACTGCCCGTCAAACCTGGGTGCTGTGTGTCGAGAAGTTGCGCAGTGGAGACTATGACCTGCTTGTATTAGATGAGCTGGTCTATGTGCTCAGTTACGGACTGTTGCCACTAAACGAGGTGCTTGAAGAGTTCCGGCAAGTGCGAGCGTCGCAGCCGGCCCTCCACATTATCGTGACCGGACGGGATGCGCCACCCGACCTTATTGAGGCTGCGGATCTGGTCACGGAGATGCGTGAGATCAAACATCCATTTAATGTTGGCATTCGTGCGCAGCAAGGGATCGAATTCTGAACTCTCCGGTTACCCTCACAAGAGCGGCAAACCATTTTCCATTTTCCATTTCATATCTACGCCTTGGGATGGCTCAGTGCTGAAACGTTCGTTTGCAGACCGCGGAGAGTTAGGGTGAACCAGAGGGGGTATGGAGAAGAACGGAGACGCAGAGCAAATGAAAAATGGTGAATGAGAAATGACAAATGGAAAATGTCTTAGTTCGACTCGACCTTAGAGCGTTTTTCCCCTCTTCCCCGCTTCCCCCTCGGTGTTAATGTCCTTCCCACCGCGATTGTGTTAATCTTCTTAACCCTAAAAAGCCCCCGAATGGAGACCCCAGAAAACAAACGAGTTCGCATGCCCTGGTTTTCCAAGAAGAGCAAGCGGATTGAGTCTGTACCGCCCGAAGAAAGGGTCGTAAAGACTGAGAATGTCTTCGTTAAGTGCGACTCCTGCGAAGCCCACCTGTATAAACGCGATCTCGACGAATCACTTCAGGTCTGTGCACAATGCGGACACCACTTTCGCATTGGCGCCCGTGAACGACTCGCGATGCTCTTCGATGACGCAAGTTACGAAGAGCTCGATGCTGAAGTCATCTCCATAGATCCCCTCGAGTTCGTCGATAGCAAGCCGTACACCGACCGGCTGAGCTACGCTAAGACGGCCTCAGGTTTGCCAGAGGCAATAATAAGCGCCCGCGGTAAGGTCGGTGATTACCCCGTTTTTGCCGCGGCCATGGATATGTCTTTCATCGGTGGCTCGATGGGCTCGGCGGTGGGAGAAAAGGTAACCCGTCTGATCGAACGAGCACTGAACGAGCGAAATGCGCTGATCATCTTTAGTGCTTCGGGTGGAGCGCGCATGCAGGAAGGCACCCTGTCACTGATGCAGATGGCCAAGATATCGGCGGCCCTCGCGCGATTGGATGAGGCGCGGCTTCCATTCATCTCAGTCTTGACAGATCCGACGACCGGGGGTGTTACCGCAAGCTTCGCGATGCTGGGCGACTTGATCATCGCAGAACCAAAGGCCCTGATCGGGTTTGCCGGTCCACGCGTAATTGAGCAGACTATTCGCCAACGGCTGCCAAAGGACTTCCAGCGATCAGAGTTTCTGCTTGAGCACGGCATGTTGGACGCCATCGTCGATCGTCGAGAGATCCGTTCGTTCATCATCAAACTCCTCAGCTTCATGATGAATCCGGAAATCCATGGGGAAGACGTTCCTCAGAGCATCGCAGCCCGTGCTCGTTCCCAGAAGTAGCAATCGACAATTGTTTTGCGATGAATTATGCGGAGACGCTCTCCTATCTGTTTGGTCTTGGGCATGAAACACTCGCCATCAAGCTGGGCCTAAAAAACATCTCCCTCCTGTTAGCGAAACTCGGCAACCCGCAACAAGCATTCACTTCTGTCCAAATCTCCGGAACAAATGGTAAAGGCTCCACTGCGGCAATGCTCGACGCAATCTGCAACAGCGCTGGGCTTAAAAGCGGACTCTACACGTCGCCGCACCTGACAAGTATTACTGAACGAATTCGCATTGCCGGTGAGGATATTTCTCGAGAGGAATTCGCTGAGCATGCGACTCAGGTTCGGACTGCTGCTGAGGATCTCTTGATCGGTTCAGCAATTGCTGCTTTGCCTAGTTTCTTTGAGCAAGTAACTGCAATCGCCCTATTGGCTTTTCGCAAAAGCAACGTGGCGGTTGCGATCCTGGAAACCGGAATGGGCGGCAGGCTTGATGCCACATCCGCAGCCGAAGCTCAAGTCGTCGGTATCACTCAGATCGGGTTGGACCACGAAGAGTACCTGGGAGAATCTCTTACCAGCATTGCCAGAGAGAAGGCAGCAACAATTCGCCGCGGGGTTCTTGCCGTGCTGGCACCGCAAGAACCGGACGTCATGAAGGTGCTGCTCAACCAGTGCGTGCGTTCTCAGGTAAAACCGGAAATTGCTGGTGATAACACCAAAGTAGAGGCGGTTTCCGATACCGGTCGTTTTTCAGTTAGTTTCACGACCCCAAGAGGGCGGTATGAGAACGTCAGGCTGGCCTTGCGCGGTCGGCACCAAATTATCAATGCGGCTGTCGCTACAGCCCTCGCCGAAGGCCTCGAACGTTATGGCTTCCCGATTACTGAAGCTATAGTGACAGGACTCGAGACGGCCAGGCATCCCGGACGGTTAGAGTTGTTTGATACCAGACCTCTATACCTGCTGGACGGCGCTCACAATACAGCAGGTGCGATTGCCCTGCGGGAGTATCTTGAAAGATACATGTGCGGCGAGTTGACTTTGGTCTTTGGGGCAATGCGCGAAAAGCGATTGCACGAAATTGCTGAAGTTCTATTTCCTACAGCGCAGAAGCTCATACTTACGAAACCAGATAACCCGCGCGCGGCCAGTGTTGAGCTGCTCGAAGAAATCGCTCGGAAGGTCAAACCTAACGCTGAAATCTGGTGTGTACCAGAGCCTCAAGCAGCCCTACAACAGGCAAGAACCTGCACTCCATCGGACGGTGTGATCTGTATAACAGGTTCGATCTATTTAGTCGGTGAGTTACGCAACAGAATTGAAGGAGAGGTAAAGACAACATCCCAGAGAGATGATCATGTCAAACGACTCAAAGCCACAGATAATCGACAGCGCTGAAATCTTTCGCGGTCGAGTGTTCAATGTAACAGTCGACACGATTGTCGAGGCCGGCATCACCTATCAACGCGAGGTCGTTCATCATCGAGGTAGCGCCGTCATAGTACCGATTTTGCCTGACGGCAATGTGGCACTGGTCCGCCAGTACCGTCACCCGGCGGTTCGTTACCTGCTCGAGTTCCCTGCCGGCACACTGAACGAAGGCGAAGCCCCAGAGGAGGGAGCGGCACGCGAACTCGAGGAGGAGCTAGGAATGGTTGCTGGCTGTTGGGAGAAACTCTCGGAGTTTTTTGTGTCTCCCGGGTTCTGCGAGGAAAAGATGTGGCTCTATCTCGCAACAGATCTCGAGCCAACTCGACAACAGCTCGAAGCTGATGAGTTGCTTTCAGTCGTCCCTCTCTCCCTGACACAAGCAATGGAAATGGTCAGCGATGGCGAGATTCAGGATGCCAAGACGATTATCGGCCTTCTACTAGTGGCGCCGCGAATGCGAAGCGGTATTTGGACAGCCGAGTATCCAGCTGTTTGACCGTTTTCCACCCGCTCACCTAAACTCCTCGACACTGTGGAACAAATAAGAGAACCGTTCTCGGCAGTTCCCGATAGCGAACTGGCCGGCACTTCAACACCTTCTGTATCGCCTCCGGCGTCGATAGATCCCAATAATCCTCCGTGGGGGATCATCATCGCATTGCTTGTGTGGTTCTCGAGCGTGGCGCTGCAGCTGGGAATGTCCTTGCTGCTTGTACTTCCTTACATCGCGACGCAAGGGTTCAGCCCATCTGATCCGGAGTTTGCAAGAAAATTGGCTGAGTTCGCCGCGACAGACAAAACGGCGGTGTTCTTACAGATCCTTGCGTTGTTGCCGGCCCATCTTCTGACTTTGCTCCTGGTGTGGGCAATTGCGACTGGCTTCGGTAAACGATCCTTCACTGAGGTGCTCGGTTTGGCATGTAGTCGCTTCCCGGTTTGGCTAAGCGTTCTTCTCGGTGTGGTCCTATTCCTGCTCGGGAGCGGCTTGGCTAAGCTGGTCGGAGGCGATGCCCCCACGCAACTTGAGACAATCATCAACAACTCGCTACCGACCCGATATCTGGTGGCCTTTCTCGCAGTCGCAACGGCGCCGTTGGTGGAAGAGCTGGTATACCGAGGTGTCGTGTATTCCGCGCTGCAGCGAGCAATTGGCGCAGCGGGCGCGATCGTCATCGTTCTGGCGCTCTTCACTATCGTGCACATTCCGCAGTATCGAACTAACGTTGGAGTAATCATGGCCGTCGGCATCTTGAGTGTGGCCTTGACGTTGTTGCGAGCCTATACCGGCAGATTACTGCCGTGCGTGATCGTTCACCTGGTCTTCAATGCTGTACAGGCAGTTATACTTATCTTTACAAATCCAACCAGTAGCTAAGTTCAAATAGGATCGATGGCGCATGACTTTGTGGTTGTGGGAGCGGGGATCGGAGGTCTAACGCTGGCCGCTTTGCTTGCAGCACGGGGTCTGGACGTATGCCTGCTGGAGCGAGAATCCGAGATTGGCGGTTGTATAAAACCCGTCGAGCACTTTGGGCAGTCGTTCGAGATGACTCATGGGCTGTTCACCGGGTGGGAAGCGGGTGGAATCCACGAACGCGTGTTTGCAGAGCTTTCCGTACCAGCCCCTGCGGTTGGAAGGTTGAATCCGGCTTTTGCAGTGAGACTTCCAGATGGCAGCGATCTTCTGGTCACCAGCGATGATGAAGCGTTTGAAAATTACCTGCTCCACACGTTTCCTGAATGTGCCGATGCAGCAGTCTCGTTCTACCGAGAGCTCGCGCCACTCAGCAAAACTCTGAATCGGGCTCTGTCACGAGTCCCGGACCTGCAATCTGCCGATCAAAAACGTCAGCTCTCAGCTTTCTTTCCCAATGTGGGAGCCGCATTTCAGGCTCTAAAGGCTGCAAACACCAGAGTCGCGGAGTACCTCACAGACACCTCTTTGAATTTTCGCCGGTTTCTCGATATTCAACTACAGACATTCGCGGGAACCACAACTCAGAAGTGTTCATATCTCCATGCAGCCTTAATCCTGGAGGCTGCTCGTTCCTGGATGTTCTCAATCGAAGGCGGAGTTAACTCACTCACTAACGCACTTCAGGCAGCGCTTCGCGAGAGTGCTGGGAAGCTCAGACTCGATTCTCCGGTCCTGCGGCTGGCGCGCAATTCGGCAGGCTCAGTCATTGGTGTTGATCTGTTAAGTGGAGAGACAGTCGAGGCAAAACGCGGTGTCGTCAGCAACCTCACTGTCCGGGACACATTTGGAAAGCTGGTCGGGTTGAGCCAAACACCTACAGAGATTAGAAAGAAGCTCAACTCGTTAGCTGAGCAGGGTTCGTTCGCCATCTTCGCTACGATTCAGAGAGATGCTGTTGCGCGACTGCCGTCGGAACGAATATTTGTGTTAACAGATTGGAGCGCCGATGGGGAGTACAATGCCGAGCTTTCGCAACTGAACATGACTGTCTCAAATGGGACAGGGGACTCGCTTCCGGTCACCATCCATGCTCCCACTGATGTCAGCGAGTGGTTCACCTTCCATGATGATCATGCGGAACTGGAACGGCTCGATCAGGAGATGCTGGAGCGGTGTTGGGAACGATTGCACCGGGCAGTCCCAGAACTTGGCGATGCTATCGAAGTGAGTGAGACGTTTACGCCACACGACTACTACGCTCGCACCCGCCGCCGATTAGGTGCTGTTGGTCCATTACCGGAACTCACTGCTCCACACCCAAGTTCCCTTCTCACTCATCGCACATTTCTGCCAAATGTTTGGCGTGTCGGGGACACGGTGCTCCCAGGCGTAGGACTCGCTGGAGTCACACAAACTGCGCTGATTGTCGCCAACGAGATCTGCCGCTAGAGCAATTTCAGAAGTTCCTTTCAG
>Ga0209751_10004631_pt1 | contig 13103 bp, 23 predicted proteins | sample RifCSP13_1_FD_184019 | JGI IMG/M metagenome (GOLD analysis project Ga0209751, IMG submission 184019) | Soil microbial communities from Rifle, Colorado - Rifle CSP2_sed 13_1 (SPAdes) (version 2) | ecosystem: Environmental > Terrestrial > Deep subsurface > Rock core/Sediment | place: Rifle... | reverse complement strand
GACGCTCCGCTCCGCGATCGCCAACGCGGTGCTGGTCGCCGACCGCAACCAGAAGCGGCGGCTCGACGAGGAGGACCTGGTGGTGAGCGCGTGCTTCGCCGGCCAGGGCCCGTCGCAGAAGCGGGTGCGCCCGGCCCCGATGGGTCGCGCCTACCGGGTCATCAAGCGCACCGCGCACATCACCGTCCAGGTGGCGGAAAGGGAGTAGCAGGAACGATGGGTCAGAAAGTCCATCCTATCGGGTTCCGCCTCGGGTACACCAAGACCTGGCGGAGCCGCTGGTACGCCGAGAAGGATTACGCGGTCCTGCTGCACGAGGACCTCGCGCTCAAGAAGGACCTGAAGAAGCGCTTCGCCCACGCGGGCGTCAGCCGCGTGGAGATCGAGCGCGCGGCCAACAAGCTCAAGATCACCATCCACACCTCGCGCCCGGGGATCATCATCGGCCGCAAGGGGCAGGAGGTGGACAAGCTGAAGCAGGAAGTCCAGAAGCGCACGGGCAAGGAGGTCTTCATCAACATCCAGGAGATCCTCAAGCCCGAGCTCGACGCGCAGCTGGTCTCGGAGTCGGTGGCGCTCCAGCTCGAGAAGCGCATCGCCTTCCGCCGCGCCATGCGCAAGGCGGTCGACGCGGCGCTGCGCTTCGGCGCGCGCGGGATCAAGATCCGCGTCTCCGGCCGCCTGAACGGGGCCGAGATCGCGCGCTCCGAGTGGTACCTGCACGGCCAGCTGCCGCTGCACACGCTGCGCGCCGACATCGACTTCGGCTTCCACGAGGCGCACACCACGTTCGGCCAGATCGGCGTCAAGACCTGGATCTACCGCGGCGAGACCGACGCCGCGCGGCCCGCTCGGGCGCTCGCCTAGAGGTAGCTCGCCATGTTGATGCCCAAGAAGGTCAAGTTCAGAAAACAGCAGCGCGGTCGCATGAGCGGCAAGGCCTGGACCGGGGGCACGATCGCCTTCGGGGACTACGGCCTGAAGGCCATGGAGTGCGGCTGGGTGACGGCGCGCGAGATCGAGGCGGGCCGGATCGCGATCACGCGCTTCATCAAGCGCAACGGCCGCATCTGGATCCGCATGTTCCCGGACAAGCCCTACACCAAGAAGCCGCAGGAAACGCGAATGGGCAAGGGCAAGGGAGCGCCCGAGGGCTGGGTGATGGTCGTCAAGCCCGGCCGCATCCTGTACGAGATGGAAGGCGTGCCGGAGACGGAGGCGCGCGAGGCCTTGCGGCTGGCCGCGCACAAGCTGTCGATCACCACCCGCTTCGTGACGCGGGCGGAGGGAGCCTGATGAAGGCCGCCAAGGTGCGTGAGATGGGAGCCGAAGAGCTGAAGACCAAGCAGCGCGAGCTCCAGGAGCAGCTGTTCCGGCTCCGCGTGCAGCAGTCGATCGGGCAGCTCGACAACGGAATCAAGCTGCGCCAGACCCGGCGCGAGATCGCGCGGGTGAAGACGGTGCTCCGAGAGAAGCAGGTGTCGCGATGACGGACAGCAAGCCGGAAGCGGCCGCCGCCGACAAGCGCCGCGGGCGCGTCGGTGTGGTGAAGACCGCCAAGATGCAGAAGACCGTCGTGGTCAAGGTGGAGCGCCTGGTGCGTCACGCCTTCTACGGCAAGACGATTCGCCGCACCTCCACCTTCATGGCGCACGACGAGCTCGGCGCCCGGGCAGGGGACCGCGTGCGGATCGTGGAGGCACGCCCGCTCTCGGCCCGCAAGCGCTGGCGCGTGACCGAGATCATCGAGCGAGCCGTCGTGGAGGCCGCTTCGCCCGAAGCGGCCCGGGCGTAGGAGCAGGGAGACCCCGTCATGATCCAGATGCGAACCATCCTCCAGGTGGCCGACAACAGCGGCGCCCGGAAGATTTCCTGCATCCTGCCGATCGGCGGCTCGACCGGGCGCTACGCCCGGCTCGGCGACGTGATCACGGCCAACGTCAAGGAGTCGGCTCCCGAGGCGCCCGAGGGCGTGCGCAAGGGCAAGGTGGTGAAGGCCGTCATCGTGCGCTGCCGCAAGGAGCAGCGCCGGCGCGACGGCAGCTACATCCGCTTCGACGAGAACGCCGCCGTGCTGATCAAGGAGGACGGGGAGCCGGTGGGCACCCGCGTCTTCGGTCCCGTGGCGCGGGAACTGCGCGACAAGAAGTTCATGAAGATCGTATCGCTGGCCCCGGAGGTGCTGTAACGCCATGGCGAGACAGCGAGAGCCGCGGATCCGGATCCGGATCCGCATCAAGAAGGACGACCTGGTGGAGGTCATCACCGGCCGCGACCGCGGCAAGCGCGGCAAGGTGCTGCAGGTGCTGCCCGAGAAGGGGCGACTGCTGGTGCAGGGCGTGAACTTCATCAAGCGCCACACCAAGCCCAACCCGCAGCGCAACATCAAGGGCGGCATCGCCGAGCGCGAGGCCTCGATCCACGTGTCGAACGTGATGATCGTCTCGCCCGACGACGACAAGCGCACCCGCATCGGGTCAAAGCTGCTGCCCGACGGGGAGAGGGTGAGGATCGGCCGCCGCAGCGGCGAGGTGCTGGACAAGTGAGCGCGACCAAAGCCCAGCCTCGGGTGAAAGAGGCATACCACAAGCTGGTGGTGCCGAGCCTGATGAAGGAGCGGAACTACACGAGTGTCATGGCCGTTCCCCGCCTGACCAAGATAGTGGTCAACATGGGGATCGGCGAGGCGACACAGAACATCAAGCTGCTCGACGCCGCGATGGAGGAGCTCGGCCGGATCACCGGCCAGCGTCCCGCCACGCGCCGGGCCAAGAAGTCGATCGCCGCCTTCAGGCTGCGCGAGGGCATGCCGATCGCCGCCACGGTGACGCTGCGCGGCGACCGCATGTACGAGTTCCTGGACCGCCTGTTCAACGTGGCGCTGCCGCGCGTGCGCGACTTCCGCGGCGTGCCCACCAACGCCTTCGACGGCCGCGGCAACTACACGCTCGGCCTCAAGGACCAGATCCTGTTTCCCGAGATCGACTACGCCAAGATCGACAAAACGCGCGGGATGAACGTGACTTTCGTGACGACCGCCCGGACCGACGAGGAGTCGAAAGCGCTCCTCGCGCACCTCGGGATGCCGTTCCGGAATCAGTAGGAGGCGAGACCGAAGTGGCCAAGCTGTCGATGATCGCCAAGGCGAAACGCAAGCCGAAGTTCGCGGTGCGCGCCTACACCCGGTGCCGCCTGTGCGGCCGGCCCCGCGCTTACATTCGCAAGTTCGAGATGTGCCGGATCTGCTTCCGGAAGCTGGCCCTGGCGGGCGAGATTCCGGGCGTGATCAAGGCGAGCTGGTAGCAGCCGGAGAGGTAAGTGCGATGAACATGACGGATCCCGTCGCGGACATGATCACCCGCATCCGAAACGGAGTGCGGGCCAGGCTGCCCAAGATCGACGTGCCGGCCTCCAAGCTGAAGGCCGAGATCGCGCGCATCCTGAAGGACGAGGGCTATATCGCCAACTTCCGGCTGGTCGACGACGGCCGGCAGGGGGCGCTGCGCATCTTCCTGCGCTACGGCCCCGGTTGGGAGCGAGTGATCACCGACCTGCAGCGCGTGAGCAAGCCCGGCTGCCGCATCTACTGCGGCAAGGGCGAGATCCCGCGCGTCTACGGCGGGCTCGGCATCAACATCCTGTCCACCTCGCGCGGGGTCATGACCGGCCGCCAGGCCGCCAAGACCGGCGTGGGCGGCGAGATCCTCTGCAACGTCTGGTAAGGAGCCACGATGTCTCGGGTCGGACGTAAAGTCATCGTCGTGCCCGCCGGAGTGAAGGTGCAGGTCGGAGACAAAGCACTCGAGGTGCAGGGGCCCAAGGGCAAGCTCAGCACCCCGGTGCCGCCGGGGATCAAGTTCGCGCTCGAGGGCCAGCAGCTCCGCTGCCAGCGCTCGAACGACGAGCAGAAGCTGCGGGCCTTCCACGGCCTGGCGCGGGCGCTCGCCCAGAACGCGATCAAGGGCGTGACCGAGGGCTTCTCGAAGGACCTCGACATCGTGGGCGTCGGCTATCGTGCCGCGCTCGAGGGTGGCAAGGTCGTGTTCGCACTCGGCTTCTCGCACCCGATCGAGTTCAAGGTCCCCGACGGGATCAAGATCGCGATCGAGAAGCAGACGCACTTGACGGTGTCGGGCATCGACCGCCAGAAGGTCGGGCAGGTGGCGGCCGAGATCCGCGACCTGCGCCGGCCGGACCCCTACAAGCAGAAGGGGATCCGCTACGTGGGCGAGGTGCTGAAGAAGAAGGCGGGCAAGGCCGGCGCGACCGGAGCGAAGTAAGGAGCGGCGGGGACGCCGGGGGCGAGCATGCCTCCCGGGAACGCCCGCCGGAGCGAGAGATGAGCACGAGGACGAAAGAACAAATCCGGCAGAGGCTGCACGACCGCATCCGCAAGAAGATCCGCGGCAGCGTGGTGCGGCCGCGCCTCGCCGTCCACCGCAGCCAGGCCCACATCTACGCCCAGGTGATCGACGACGACGCCGGGCGGACCCTGGTCGCGGCCTCCTCGCGCGACAAGGACGTGCGCGCGAAGATGAAGCGCGGCGGCAACGTGGCGGCGGCCAAGGAAGTGGGCGGCCTGGTCGCGAGCCGGGCGAAGCAGAAGGGTATCGAGCTGGTCGTCTTCGATCGCGGCGGCTTCCAGTATCACGGCCGTATCAAGGCGCTCGCCGACGCCGCGCGCGAGGCTGGGCTGAAGTTCTAGGTCGATCGGGGACAAAGTGAGCCAAATGAGATTCATTGCCGAGAAGATCGATGTCGGCAGCCTGGAGCTGAAAGACCAGGTGGTGTCGATCAACCGCGTGACCAAGGTGGTGAAGGGCGGCAAGAACCTGTCGTTCTCGGCGCTCGTGGTCGTGGGCGACAGCGCCGGGCACGTGGGCTACGGGATGGGCAAGGCGCGTGAGGTGTCCTCCGCCATCAAGAAGGGCGTCGAGGCGGCCAAGAAGAACGTCGTGCGCGTCCCGATGACGGAGAAGGGCTTCACGATCCCGCACACCGTGACCGGCCGCTTCGGCTCGGGCATGGTGCTGCTCAAGCCCGCCTCCGAGGGGACCGGCGTCATCGCCGGCGGCGCCGTGCGCGCGGTGATCACCGCCGCGGGCATCCAGAACATCCTGACCAAGAGCCTGGGCTCGACCACCGCGCACAACGTGGTGAAGGCGACCGTCGACGCCCTGCTGCGCCTGAAGGCGCCGGAGCGCGTGGCGCGCCTGCGCGGCCGCCCGGTCGAGGAGATTCTCGGCATCGAGCCGAAGGAACAGAAGCCGGCCGCGGCGGCGCCGGCGGCTGCGCCGCCGGCGGAAGCGTAAGAGAGGAAACTGAGCATGGCGAGAGCCAGCAAGGCGGCAAAGGCCGCCGCCACGGTCAAGATCAAGCAGGTCGGCAGCCTGATCGGCTGCACCGACAAGCAGCGCGCCTGCGTGCGCGGCCTCGGCCTGCGGCGGATGCACCAGGTGGTCGAGCGCCAGGACACGCCGATGGTGCGGGGAATGATCGGCAAGGTCCCTCACCTGGTCGCGGTGGTCGAGTAGCGGAAGCGGAGAAAGAGCCAAGTGGGTCTTCATAATCTCAAGCCGGCGAAGGGCAGCGTCAAGAACCGGAAGCGCGTCGGGCGCGGCCCCGGCAGCGGGCTCGGCAAGACCGCAGGCCGCGGCGAGAAGGGCCAGAAGAGCCGCAGCGGCTTCTCCAGGAAGCCCGGCTTCGAGGGCGGCCAGATGCCGCTGCACCGCCGGCTGCCCAAGCGCGGCTTCACGAACGCCCCCTTCCGCAAGGAGTTCGCAACCGTGAACCTCGGGCGGCTCGAGGTGTTCGAGGCGGGCACGATCGTGACGCCGGAGCTGCTGGTGAAGCTGGGGCTAGTCAAGCGGCTGCTGGACGGCCTCAAGGTGCTGGCCGACGGTCAGCTGACCAAGGCGCTCACCGTCCACGCCCACCGCTTCAGCGGCAAGGCACAGGAGCGGATCGCGACTCTCGGCGGCAAGGCCGAGCTGATCCAGGGGTAAGAAGTACCATGCTGCAGGCGCTGCGCAACATCTGGGACGTCCCGGACCTCCGGAAGCGGGTGCTCTTCACTTTGAGCATGCTGGCGATCTACCGCGTGGGCAACCACGTGCCGACGCCGGGGATCAACGCGCAGTCGCTGATCGACTTCTTCGAGCAGAACCGCGGGAATTGGTTTGGCCTCGTCGACATGTTCTCCGGCGGCAACCTGGCCAAGGTCACCATCTTCGCGCTCGGGATCATGCCGTACATCTCGGCCTCGATCATCCTGCAGCTGCTGACCGTGGTCTGGCCCTACCTCGAAAAGCTCTCCAAGGAGGGCGAGCTCGGTCGGCGCAAGATCACCCAGTACACGCGCTACGGCACGGTGCTGCTCTCGATCGTCCAGTCCTTCACGATCGCGGTCTACCTCGAGCGCCTGACGCTCGCCAACCAGTTCCACATCGTCGATTCGCCCGGCTGGGGCTTCCGGCTGATGACCGTGCTCACGCTCACCACCGGCACCGCCTTCATCATGTGGCTGGGCGAGCAGATCACCGAGCGGGGCGTCGGCAACGGGATGAGCCTGATCATCTTCGCCGGAATCGTGGTCGGCTTCCCGCGCGCGGTGATCGACACCTTCCAGATGATCGAGCGCGGCGAGCTGAGCCTGCTGGCGGCGCTGCTGCTGCTGGTGGCGATGGCGGCGGTGGTGGCAGTGATCGTTTTCGTCGAGCGCGGCCAGCGCCGGATCCCGGTCCAGTACGCCAAGCGCATGGTGGGCCGGCGCATGTACGGCGGGCAGACGACGCACCTGCCGTTGCGCGTCAACACCGCCGGCGTCATCCCGGTGATCTTCGCCTCCTCGATCATCGCGTTCCCCCAGACCGTGGCTTCCTGGCTGGGCACCAACAACCCCTGGATGCAGGCGGTCTCCGAGCAGCTGCAGTGGGGGATGCCGCTCTACAACCTGCTCTACGTCGCCTTCATCCTGTTCTTCTGCTACTTCTACACGGCGATCGTCTTCAATCCCGACGACGTGGCCGACAACATGCGCAAGTACGGCGGCTTCATCCCCGGCATCCGCCCCGGCAAGCGCACCTCCGAGTACCTCGACCACATCCTCGGCCGGATCACCTTCGGTGGCGCCATCTACCTGGCGCTGGTCGCGATCCTGCCGGAGTTCCTGATCACCGGCTTCAAGGTGGCGCCGCTGCCGATGATCGGGCCGGGGCTCGACAGCTTCCTCTCGAACAACAACCTGGGCTGGATCACCGAGGGGCTGCACCTCAACTTCTACTTCGGCGGCACCTCGCTGCTGATCGTGGTCGGCGTGGCGATGGACACGGTGGCGCAGGTCGAGGCGCAGCTGGTGATGCGGCACTACGACGGCTTCACGGGACGAGGAGGCAAGAGGATCCGTGGCCGCCGCTAGCACCCGCGCCGCGCACGACGCGGTCCGCGTGATCTTCCTCGGCCCGCCTGGGGCCGGGAAGGGCACGCAGGCCGCGCGGCTCGCGGCGCACCTGGGCGTGCCGAAGATCTCGACGGGAGAGATGCTGCGCACCGCGATCGCGAAGAACACGCCGCTCGGGCGGGAAGCGCACCCGCTCATGGAGCAGGGCCGGCTCGTGCCCGACGATCTGCTGGTGAAGCTGATCGGCGAGCGCACGGCGGAGGCCGACTGCCGCGTGGGCTTCGTGCTCGACGGCTTCCCGCGCACGCTGCCGCAGGCGACGGGCCTGGAGCGGATGCCCGGCGGGGACCCGCGCGGGTTCATCGTGTTCGACTTCGAGGTGCCGCGCGAAGAGCTGATGCGCCGGCTCTCGGGCCGGCGCTGGTGCCCGTCGTGCCAGGCCACCTTCCACGTCGCCTACGACCCCCCCCAGCGCCCGATGGTCTGCGACGTTTGCGGAACCGACCTGGTGCAGCGGGAGGACGACCTCGAGGCGGTGGTCGAGCAGCGCCTGCGCGAGTACGACGAGCGCACCTTCCCGCTGATCGAGTACTACCGGTCGCGGGCGAGGGTGTGCAGGATCGACGGCAACCGCCCGCAGGACACCGTGTTCCAGGACCTGCTCTCGGCCGTGGAGGTGCGCGCGTGAGCGTCCAGAAGTCCTGGAGCGAGCTGCAGACGATGGCGCTCGCCTGCCGGATCGTGGTCGAGACGCTCGACCTGCTCGAGGCCGCGGCGCAGCCGGGCGTCACGACGAAGCAGCTCGACCGCGTGGCGCGCGAGGCGATCGTCAAGGCCGGAGCGCGCCCCGCGTTCCTGGGCTACCGCGACTACCCGGCCACGCTGTGCATCTCGGTGAACGAGGAGATCGTGCACGGCATCCCGGGGCCGAAGAAGCTGCGCGAGGGCGACATCGTCGGGCTCGACCTGGGCTGCATCGTGGACGGCTTCTACGGCGACGCCGCGCGCACGGTCGCGGTGGGCCGCGCGAGCGCGGAGGCTGAGCGCCTGATGCAGGTCACGCGCGAGGCCCTTTTCGCCGGGATCGAGATGTGCCACCCGGGCAAGCGTGTGGGCGACATCGGTCACGCGGTGCAGACGCACGCCGAGAGTTTCGGCTATTCTGTGGTGAAGGACTTCGTCGGGCACGGCATCGGAACCAGCCTGCACGAGGAGCCCCAGGTCCCGAACTACGGTCCCGCCGGCCGCCGCGAGCGTCTCGTCCCCGGCATGTGCCTGGCGATCGAGCCGATGGTGAACGTCGGCCGTCCCGAGGTCGAGGTGCTGGCGGACGGCTGGACCGCGGTGACGCGGGACGGCAGCCTGTCGGCGCACTTCGAGCTGTCGATCGCGGTGACCGAGTTCGGGCCGTGGATCCTGTCGGACCCGTACCCGTACGCGGGGGAAGAGGCGGCGAATGCCTGAAGCGGTGGGCCGCCCCCAGGCGGAGGGGACGAGCGAGGCGCTCGTCGTGGACGGCACGGTGCGGGAGGCGCTGCCGAACGCGCTCTTCCGCGTCGAGCTCGCGAGCGGGTCCAAGGGCGCGGTGATAGCGCACGTGGCGGGCGACTCGAGCCTGCTGCGGCTGCGGCCGGGAGATCAGGTGGTGGTGGAGCTCGCAGCCTACGACACGGGGCGTGGTCGCGTCGTGAGGCGGCGCTAGGCGCCAGGAGAACGGTAACGTGAAAGTCAGGTCGTCGGTCAAGAAGATCTGCGTGAAATGCAAGGTGGTCCGCCGCCACGGGGTGGTGAGGATCATCTGTCCGAACCAGAAGCACAAGCAGAGGCAGGGGTAGCAGATGGCTCGTATTGCAGGCGTCGACCTCCCGCGACAGAAGCGGGTCGAGATCGCGCTCACCTACATCTACGGCATCGGCGTCACGCGCTCGAACAAGGTCCTGCAGCAGGCCGGGATCGAGCGGGCGGTGCGGGTCAAGGACCTGTCCGAGGAAGAGGTGAGCCGCATCGCCAAGATCCTCGACAGCGAGGGAAGCGTCGAGGGCGATCTCCGCAAGGACACCGCCATGAACATCAAGCGCCTGATGGAGATCGGGTCCTACCGTGGCGGCCGCCACCGCAGGAACCTGCCCGTGCGGGGCCAGCGCACCCACACGAATGCTCGCACCCGCAAGGGACCGCGGCGCGCGATGATCCGCGCCAAGAAGGCCTAGGAGCGCAACGATGAGCAGCAGCACGAAGGTCGTCGGAGCGAGGAAGGCCAAGAAGGAGAAGAAGCACGTGGTGCACGGCATCGCGCACGTGCACGCCTCCTTCAACAACACGATCGTGACCATCACCGACCTCGAGGGCAACGTGGTGTCCTGGTCGAGCGCGGGAACGCTCGGCTTCAAGGGCTCGCGCAAGGGGACACCCTTCGCGGCGCAGCAGGCGGCCACCACGGCCGCAGGCAACGCCCGCGAGCACGGCCTGCGCTCGATAGACATCCGGGTCAAGGGGCCGGGCAGCGGGCGCGAGTCCGCGATCCGCGCGCTCCAGGGCGCCGGGATCGAGATCAAGTCGATCCGCGACGTGACCCCCATCCCCCACAACGGCTGCCGCCCCCCGAAGCGGCGCCGGGTCTAAGGAGAAGGTAGCTCGTGGCACGATACACCGGTTCCGTCTGTCGTCTCTGCCGTCGCGAGGGGATGAAGCTGTTCCTGAAAGCCGACCGCTGCTTCACCGAGAAGTGCGCGATCGAGAAGCGCAACTACGCCCCGGGCCAGCACGGCAAGGGCGGGCGCATCAAGAAGCAGGCGCAGGGCTACGGCCTGCAGCTGCGCGAGAAGCAGAAGGTGAAGCGCCTCTACGGCATGCTCGAGGGGCAGTTCGCGCTGACCTTCAAGCGCGCCAGCCAGGAGAAGGGCGTCTCGGGCGAGCTGCTGCTCTCGAAGCTCGAGCGCCGCCTCTCGAACGTGGTGTACCGGCTGGGCTTCGGCAGCTCGCAGGCCCAGGGCCGTCAGCTGGTGCGACACGGCCATGTCAAGGTGAACGACCACAAGATCGACATCCCGTCCTACCAGGTCAAGGTCGGCGACGTGGTCACGCTGGCCACGCGCGCGACGCAAAACGTGCTCGTCACGGCCTCGGTCGAGGCGGTCAAGGGACGCGGCGTGCCGCGCTGGCTCGAGCTCGACGCCGCCAACATGAGCGGCAAGGTGCTGGCGCTACCTGCCCGGGACGACGTGAGCTTCCCGATCCAGGAGCAGCTGATCGTCGAGCTGTACTCGAAGTAGGCAATAGGCGGCCGGGTGCTTTTCCCCCGGCCGTGGAGGACTTGAAGACATGCTTTGGAAGGGTTTCCAGAAGCCGAAGCGGCTCGAGGCGGATCGCGACACCGCGACCGAACACTACGGGCGCTTCTCCGCTCAGCCGTTCGAGCGCGGGTTCGCGACCACCGTCGGCAACGCGCTGCGGCGCGTGCTGCTGTCGAGCATCGAGGGCGCGGCCGTGACCGCCGTGCGCGTCGAGGGAGTGCTCCACGAGTTCTCCCCGATCCCGGGTGCGATGGAGGACACCACCGACCTGATCCTCAACCTGAAGCGGGTGCCGCTCAAGATGCACGTGGATCACCCGAAGATGCTGACGCTGCGCACCTCCGAGCCGGGCGAGGTGCGCGCCAAGCACATCACCCCCGACGCGGACATCGAGGTGCTCGACCCCGAGGCCTACATCGCGACGCTCGGCGCGGGCTCGACGCTCGCCGTCGAGATGCGCGTCAAGCACGGGCGCGGCTACGTCTCGGCGGACAAGAACTTCGACGAGGACCTCTCGATCGGCTGGATTCCGCTGGACTCGGTCCACTCGCCGGTCAAGAAGGTCAACTACTTCGTCGAGCAGGCCCGCGTCGGCCAGGCGACCGACTACGAGAAGCTGACGATCGAGGTCTGGACGAACGGCGCCGTCTCGCCGCGCGACGCGGTCGGCCTCGCCGCCAAGCTGATGAAGGACCACCTGCAGATCTTCATCAACCTCGACGAGGACGACGACGAAGAGGGCGGCGAGCCCAGCATCCCGGTCGAGGTGTCCGACGAGGAGAAGGGCGTCCTGTACGAGCGGCTGGCCAAGAGCGTCGACGAGATGGAGCTGTCGGTGCGCTCGTACAACTGCCTCAAGAACGCGAACATCCGCACCATCGGCGAGCTCGTCCAGAAGACCGAGGTCGAGATGCTCAAGACCAAGAATTTCGGCCGCAAGTCGCTCAACGAGATCAAGGAGATCCTGGCGTCGATGGGGCTCTCGCTCGGGATGAAGCTCGACGGCTGGCCGCAGGCCCAGAAGTAGCAGGGCCTGAGCCCGGGGAGCACGCCATGAGACACCGCGTCGCACATCGCAAGCTGGGGCGGACGACGCCTCACCGGACGGCGCTTCTGCGCAACCTCGCCACGGCGCTCTTCGAGCGGGAGCGCATCCGCACCACGCTGCCGAAGGCGAAGGAGCTGCGCCCGTTCGCCGAGAGGCTCATCACGCTCGCCAAGCGCGAGGACGGGCGGCTGCACGCGCGGCGCCAGGCCGCGCGCCACATCCAGGACCCGGCCGTGGTGAAGAAGCTGTTCGACACGATCGGCGCCCGTTTCGCGACCCGCCCGGGCGGCTACACCCGCATCCTGCGCCTGGGGACCCGCCACGGCGACGGGGCGGAGATGGCGTACCTGGAGCTCGTCGGCTACGAGTACAAGCCCGCCGGCAAGGCCGACAAGGCAGCCCGCAAGGACGCCGCGAAGGACGAGAAGAAGGAAGCCGCGCCCAAGGCAGACGCGAAGAAGAAGAAGCCGGAGCGCAAGAAGGCCGCGGAGGCGAAGGCCGAGTAAGGTCGGACGAGCCCGCGCGGACCCGAACGGGGCGGCCGTCGAGGCCGCCCCTTCGCTCTTCTGCGGGGCCGCAGGCTGCGACCGCGCGAAGGCTAGAGCGTGGGTGGCGGTGCTGCCGTGACAGCCGGAGGCGGCGTTGCCGGTGGCGCTGCCGGGGGCGGCGCTGCCGAGGGCGGCGCTGCCGAGGGCGGCGTTGCCGAGGGCGCTTCCGAGGTCGGGATCGACGCAGGCGCCTCGACCGGCTGGGCGGCGGCGGGTGGCGTCTGTGGCCGCACCACGGCCGTGCCCTTGTCTCCACTGTAGGTGAAGAGGGCGACCAGGTACGCCCGATCGGCACGGGTGCGCCGAAATACCCAGGACGCGACCGCCTGCTCGGCGGAGAAACGCAGCATCTCCGGCCCCGTCGCGGTCTGCAGCGCGGTCGTGCCTCCGGCGCTCACCGAGAACGTAACCTCGACCGTCCCCGTGGTGCCGCTCATCCGGGCGAACGGCGGCGCCACGGGGCGACGCCCGCGCGCCAGATCCGGCACGCCGGGCTCGAGCATCACGTCCCGTATCGCCGACACGCCGCTTTCAGGCGGTGGCGCGGGAGCGGCGGCCGTGATGACCTCGACCGGCGGCGCGGCCGTCGCGGCCGAGCCAGGAGCGGCAGCGGCAGGACCGGCAGCCGCAGGAGCCGTGCCCGAGGCGGGCAGACCCTCCGGCGCGGGTGGGCTGGCCGGGGACGTGGCCGCAGGAGCCGGCACGGGCGCGGGGACGCCGGGCGACGCTGGGGCCGGGGCCGGGGCGGTCGGCTGGGGAGAGGCGGCCGGTGGCGGCGCGGCGGCGCTCGAGCCCGGCACCGGGGCTGCGGCGGG
>Ga0209751_10004630_pt1 | contig 13104 bp, 12 predicted proteins | sample RifCSP13_1_FD_184019 | JGI IMG/M metagenome (GOLD analysis project Ga0209751, IMG submission 184019) | Soil microbial communities from Rifle, Colorado - Rifle CSP2_sed 13_1 (SPAdes) (version 2) | ecosystem: Environmental > Terrestrial > Deep subsurface > Rock core/Sediment | place: Rifle... | reverse complement strand
ACAGACCGGTTAAGTTTGGTATTAGAATATAAAAATTTTATCTGGATCTGGGGTAATAAAACAGAGGCAAATTCCTGGCCTCCAGGTAAGAAAATAGTCTGGACAATTAACATAAATGAGATACAAAAAGTTAACTCCAACTGGTCAAATTTAAAACGAGATCATCCGGTGCAGATTATAAGCAGTTACGACAGATGGAAAGATAGATTGGAAGACCAGACAGTTAACAGTTGGGAGAAAAAGTTAGGAAAAATTTGGTGGACCAAAGAAAATGGAGCGGTCACCATAGAATCTGACGGAGAAAACCTGAAAATTAAACCAATAATTTCAGAGGATTAATTATGGGATTCACAGGGAATTTAAAGACCGTACCTTTTCCGGACATTCTGCAACTGATTTCCACCGGTAAAAAAACCGGCCGGCTCAAAATTACCCGCCAGCATCAATCCAAAGAGATTTTCTTCAAAAACGGAAACATAATTTATGCCAATTCATCTAACATCCAAGATGACCTCTTGGGGAATTTGCTTTTAAAAAGGGGGAAAATCTCCAAATACGATTTAGAAAAAGCCGTGAACCTGCAGGAAACCTCCGGCAAAAAAATCGGAACGATTTTACAAGAATTAAACGTCTTGAATCCCCATGAGGTCGAAGAATGCTTAAAAATACAGATTGAAGAGGTGATTTTTTCTCTGTTCAGCTGGGAGGCCGGGGACTTCGGATTCCAGGATAATGTCTTTCCTCCGGAAAACCAGTTCATCACCCAATTGGACACCATGAAGGTCATCATGGAGGGGACCAGAAGGATTGATGAATGGGTGGAGCTGAAAAAGATATTGCCCGGCGAAAACAAGGCCCTCAAAATCACCGGATTTCCCAAGGTAAAAGGGGATGAGATTATTTTAACTTTGGATGAATTTCAAGTGTTAAATTTAATTAACGGAGACAGAGCCCTGCCGGAAATATTACAAGCTTCGGCTTTAGGGGATTTTGTCACCTCCAAAGCAGTTCATAAATTAATTAGCAAAGGTCTGGTTGAATCGGTCGAAATTCAAGGAGCTCCGGTTTCCAGCAAAAAAGAGGAGGAACACCTCTTGGTTTTAATTGCCAAAATTTACTCCACCGCCTTCCAGGTAACCGACCGGACCATTCAGAAAAAATTGGGGGCCGGAAAACACAAAATCTTAAATAATGGTTTTTCCGCTCAAAGAACCCTGTATCCCTTCCTGGGAGGGCTGGTTAAGGAGAGAGGTTATATAGAAAGTGAAAATTTGGTGCAGCAGGCTTTGAAATTACCCAAAGAGCTGCGGCTGTGGAAACTTTTGTCCGGTTTAAACTCCCTTTTGACAGAGTATCTAAAACTGACTACCTATGTTTTGGGTGAAAACGTGCTCAGACAAATCGTGTTCGATATCAAAAAAGAGCTGGGAGTGGTTTTAATAGAGCAGAGTGAAATCGTTAAAAAATATGACTTGGAAACCGAAATATATAAAACATTAAAAGCAGTTTAGGAGGGAGTATGAAAAAAACTATCTTAACTTTGACTTTATCATTAGCTTCAATCAATCTGGCTTTTGGTGCAGAAGTCGGCTCCGATTCAGCGTCTTTATTGTCGGTGACCGTAAACGGATTGGGCCTGGTTTTGATTTTGAGCTGTTTATATTTTTGCTGGAGAATTTTTCATTTTTTGAAAGGCGGAGAATTGAGTTCGGCCTGGCAGATTTTAAGTTTGGCTTTTATAATCTTCGGGCTGGCTCAATTAGGAGAAATCGTTCTCAAATTTCAGGATATTTATCTACCCCCGTCAGTAGTCTACCTGGCCAAGCTTTTATCCTTAATCTTTTTGACCTGGGGTTTATACCGTGCCAAAAAGGTCTTAAGCTAATATCCTTATAGCATAACTTTTTAAATCCCCAAGCGTTAAGTAAAATCCCGCTTCTGTCGATAATTTTTTCTAGAGTTTCATTTTTAATATTGTAAAGTTTGATGTCTGACGGGCCATTTGGTTGGCAGAAAACCTTTTACGGAGCATAAGTGTGCAACAACTTACAGAGATAGAAGATCGTATTGCCAAGTGCAGGAAAATATTATCTGACAACCCCAATTCCACCATTTTTGCGGCTTTAGCCGAGGCCTACCGCAAAAAAAGGGATTTAGAGAGAGCCAGTTTAATCTGTCAAAAGGGGTTGGAAATCCACCCCGATTATGGACCAGCCCACCTGGTGATGGCAAAAATCAACATGGACCGAAAGCTCTATGATGAAGCCGAAAAGGAACTGGATATTGCTACTCGGCTGGACGGGCGGACCCGGGCGGTGGAGGTAATTTTAAGTGAAATCCTGGTCAAAAAAGGAAAATACCAGGAAGCTGAAAATATTTTGAGCAGGCTGATTTCCGCCGAACCTCGCAATGAAAGTCTAAAAATGCTCTTGGGTTCAATTAGAAGAACATCTCCGGTTAAGACCACCTCACCCAGAGAAACTTTTAGCAAGTCGGTTTTCGATTCCAGACCTAAACCCCGACACTCCGCGGTAATACAAGATTCCCAAACTCCCAGCACTTTCCCCAAACTGAAAGCAGAAAAGATATACACCGTAAATGAAGTCATGGAGACCCTGGGGGCTTTTCCGGCAGTAGTGGGGATACTCTCGGTGGGGAAGGACGGCTTGATTTTGGATAACCGACTCAAAGGTGAGATAAATCCCGAAATAGTGGCAGCTGTGGCTACCAACATTTCCGAAGTTACCAAAGCCAGTTTAATCAAAATCGATTTTGGAAAATTGAAACAGGTTTTGATAGAAGCCAACAGTCTGAAATTCTGGATTTTCAATCTGAAAAATTCCTTCTTGGTCATGGTCTGTTCAGCCGACGTCAACATCGGTTCGCTGAAGATGAAAACAAACGAATTACTTGAAACCTTAGAAGAGTAAAATCAAGGCAAAGGATTAAATATGAACAAAGCCAGAGAAAGCAAAACCGTTGTCTTATGGGGGTTATTTTTAGTTTTGGTTCCGTTGTTCTTCTACCCTTACAGCCAAAAATGGCAGCTTCCCATAAGCTGGGTAACGGTCTTAGTCTTTGAGGTGGTTTTTTACTTTGTGGTTTGGTTTTTCTCAAATCCCGGAAATTGGGGGAGAAGTCTGGCCAATACCTTTTTGAGCTTGATGTTTCGTTTCAGCGAAGCTATTTTGTTTGGTCTGCTTTTGTGGGTGATGTTTTCTCTGAAACCAGGATTTTCCCTCAAACAAGGGTTCGCCTACTTTCTACCGGCCGTAGTCTTACACGTCTTGACCGCTCCTTTCCTTTTGAAATCGGTACTAAAGCCGGTTCGGGTAATTCACCGGCCCCAGCCGGCTGAGTTTACCAAAGATCGCCTGATTGAAGTGGACAAAATTGTGGCGGAGAAATCAGATATGGTTTTGCACAAAGAAAAAGGATCGGACGTATCGGAATCTTATCTGGAAGAAATTTTGGGCTCTCTGACCAATTATCCGGGAGTGGATGCCAGTCTGCTGATTGACCAGGAGGGATTAGTCATAGCCAAAAATTGTAAAAATAATTTCGATTGGGAAAGCTGGGCACCCCTGCCTTTAATTTTCGAAGAATCAATCGGCCAAATTCTAAACCGCATCCGAGAAAAAAATATGGAGCGGATGGATCTTTTCTCCAACAGCTATTGGATCAGCATCCACAAAATTTACAGCTTCAGCGTGATCACGGTCTCGGACAAAAGCACCGATGAAATTCTGAACGTCAGAATCCAAAAAGTGTGTGAGAAAATGAAGAAATACTTAAATGAGAGATATCACTTAGAAAACCTAAAGGTCCAGGAGGAAAAATATGTATCAAATACTATCCGAGCTTAACAAAACATCCGGCATTACCGGCAGTATGCTGGTGGGACAGGATGGAATTGTGATTGCCGCCGACCTGCATTCCGGTATCCAGGATGATACCGTGGGAGCGCTGGCTTCATCCATTATAAGCAGCGTGCAGAAATCCTTGGAAATGCTGAAACAAACTCCCTTAAGACAGGTCACGGTGGAAGCTTCACAGGGAAAATTCTTTTTGACGGATGTGGGGGTGGGAGTTTTAGTGGTGACCACCGAGCCTTCCGTCAATATGGGTCTGGTGCGTCTGGAGATCAAAAATGCGGCCACCAAACTTAAAAACCGATAAGGTATGGTAACGATAAATTACGCTTCCAGAGAAATCAGTTGCAAGATAGTTTTTTATGGTCCGGGGCTTTCCGGCAAGACCACCAATCTGCAATATGTGCATAAGAAAGTCCCCACCCAGACCCGAGGAGAACTGATTTCTTTGGCGACTGATACAGATCGGACTCTGTTTTTTGATTTTTTACCCATAAACCTAGGAACCATTCAAGGTTTTTCCACCCGTTTTCAGCTTTATACCGTTCCTGGACAGGTCTATTACAACGCCACTCGAAAGCTCGTGCTGAGAGGAGTAGATGGTTTGGTCTTTGTGGCGGACTCCCAGTTATCCAAGATGGATGAAAATGTAGAAAGCTTAAACAATCTAATGGAGAACCTCAAGGAATACGGCTACAAATTAGAGGAACTGCCCCTGGTGATTCAGTACAACAAAAGAGATTTGGAAAATGTAGCCAGTTTAGAAGAACTGGAAAAAACTATCAATACCTATGGCCGCCCCTATTTTGAGGCTGTGGCCGTCAAAGGGGTGGGTGTTTTCGATACTTTGAAGATGATCTGTAAATTGGTGATGGCCAAGATTCAGAAACAGGCCGGCGTAGCTTCTGAACCTACGGTCGAAAGAAAAGTAGCTGTTCCGATGGTTGAGCCCGGTCTAAGTCCCGATATTTCGCCACTTTCCAAAGAACGAACAAAATTGGAACCCACCGAAGTAGTCAAGTTTCCCGATCTGGATAGAAAAAGTTTTAAACCGGAGAAAGAAGAAAAACGGGAAAAAGAACCGGTTTTTAGCAGCTCCAAAGGGCTGGGTGAAAAAACTGAAGTACTCAGAGATGAAAGGCCCGAGGGATTCCAGACCACCACTGAAAGTTCACAAATACCTGAAATAAAACCCTTGCAAACTTCGGATGCTAAAATTACTAAGTCGAAACATACCGAATCAAAAACCTTTGAAGCAAATACATTTGAAGCAACACTCCGGGGAGCAAAATCATTGGAGATGGATACCAAAAAGAAAGTAGAAGATGTCAAGAAAACCTGGCCGGAAGGGAGCGGTTTAAAAGTAATTCGGGATACTCCCAAGATGCAAACTAAAAAACGCAAGAAAAAATTTTCCCTGTTTGGTTGGTTCAAAAAATCAAAAAAAAGCTAAAGGAGGTGAAAAATGTCAAGCGAAAACTATGTAATTTATGAAGAGGAACTGGAGCATATCAACCGTATCCTCATGAAGCTGCTCAAAGGAGCGGAAGCCAAATGTGTCCTGTTGGTGGACAAAGACGGATACTTGGTGACGCGTCAGGGATTTACTCACTCCTTGGACACCACCGCCTTAGCAGCTTTGTTGGCTGGCAGCTTTGCCTCTACCAAAGAGATAGCCCGATTGGTCGGGGAACCGGAATTCTCGGTTCTGTTCCACCAGGGTAAAAAAGACCACATCCATATCTCATTGGTAGGCGAGAGGACTATCCTGGTAGTTATTTTTGATGACCGTACCACCATCGGAATGGTGAGACTGTATGCCAAAGAGATGGGGGCAGAACTGCTTACTATTCTGAGCGGTGTAAACAAAACCAAAAAACCCGCTCCCAAAGGTCTGGATTCCCAGTTTACTGCTTCAGCTGAAAGCAGATTGGATGACCTATTTCACGAGTGAAAAATATGTCTATTGAACTAGGGGAAATGTTAGTTTCGGCCGGGAAGATAACCCGGGAACAATTGAATAAAGCCCTGGCCTTACAAAAGGACGGCAGTGGCAAGTTAGTTCAGCTTCTGGTCAAAATCGGCGCCATTGAAGATGAAGATTCCGTCTTTGAGTTCATAGGCAAGCAGTTGAATATAGGGGCCTTACGGCTTTCCGATATCGAATTAAACCCCGAGATAGTAAAATTAATTCCCTTAGATATAGCCCGCAAATTCAACGTAATAGCTGTCAGTAAACTAGGTAAAACCTTAATTGTAGCCATTTCTGATCCCAATAACATCTACGTTTTAGATGCCATTAAATTCATAACCGGCTGCAACATCCAGCCAGTCATCAGTCCGGAAAAAGCGATTCAAAAATCGATTGATTCATACTACCAAGATGTTTCCGGTCTGGATGAAGTAATAAAAGGTTTGAAAGATGAAGAACTAGAGGTTATTGAGCAGGAAGATGAAGTTCCCAGCGAATCAGATTTAAGGTCAGCTGTCCAAGATAAGCCCCTGGTCAAGTTAGTGGATGGAATTATTGCAGATGCAATCCGCCGAGGCGCATCTGATATTCATTTTGAAACTTATGAAAAAAGAATCCGTGTCCGCTATCGTATTGATGGAAATTTACAGGAAATGGCTCCTATGCCTTTCAAGTATCGAGCGGCCATCATTTCCCGTGTCAAGATTATGGCAGACTTAGACATATCCGAGAGAAGGTTGCCTCAAGATGGCAGAATAAAAGTAAAGATTGGAGAACGTGCCGTTGATTTGCGAGTTTCAGTTTTACCCACCATTTACGGTGAAAAGGTGGTTATGCGTATTCTGGATCCTAAGAGTCTGATGGTGGACTTGACTATGTTGGGCTTCCCAGAAAATGCTTTGGGTGGTTTTAAGAAGGCCATAAATCAGCCCTATGGCATGATATTAGTTACCGGTCCTACCGGTTCTGGTAAGACCACCACTTTGTATTCAGCCTTAAAAGAAATAAACACCGAAGATATTAACATCATGACCGCCGAGGACCCGGTCGAGTTTAACTTTGACGGAATAAACCAGGTTCAGGTTAAATCTGAAATTGGTTTAACCTTTGCGGCTGCCTTAAGGTCATTCTTAAGACAAGACCCGGACGTGGTTATGGTGGGAGAGATTCGTGACGGAGCAACCGCTGAAATTGCCATCCGGGCCGCTTTGACCGGTCACTTAGTTTTCTCCACCTTGCATACTAATGACGCTCCCAGCACCATTAACCGTTTGGTGGATATGGGAATACCCACTTATCTGGTGGCTTCTTCCACCCGCTTAATAATGGCCCAAAGAATGGTGAGAAGAATTTGTATCTCCTGCAAACAGGAAGCTCAAGTTCCCAAGGAAACACTTTTATCTTTAGGGTTTCAGGAACAGGACTTACAGGGAATTAAGGTTATGGAAGGGAAAGGTTGCTCTGAATGTAACAACACCGGTTACTCAGGTCGAACCGGAATATTCGAGGTAATGAACATCACCCCGGCCCTTGAAAAGCTGATACTATCCGGTGCCTCCAACCAGGAATTAAAAGACCAGGCGGTTAAAGATGGAATGTGGTCTTTGAGAATGGCTGCCTTAGATAAGCTAAAAAAGGGTTTTACCACTATCGAAGAAGTTTTGGCTGAGTCCTCCCATCGTTAGTTTTTGCGCTTCATTAACGGTTAATCATTCATTTTTTCTCAAGCCCGGTCTTTAACTTTTGCTTTAAATTAGGTCGATTAAGATTTTTTACATTTAGTCGATAATATAAAAAGCAAAAACCCAAACAAGGAAAAGCCATGGTCAATTTGAGAGATTTGTTAGAAATGATGATGAAAAAAAAGGCCTCCGATTTACATATAACCGTGGGCACACCTCCCCAGATCAGAGTCGATGGCAAACTGCAAAAATTACCCATGGAGGCATTAACCCCGGAAGAGACCAAAAAGTTGGCTTACAGCATAATGAGTGAGAAACACAGGCAAAAATTTGAAGAAAAATCAGAGCTGGACTTATCCTTTGGAATTGAAAACCTGTCTCGTTACCGCTGTAATGTCTTTATGCAGAGAGGTAATGTAGCAGTGGCCATCAGACAGATTCCTTTCAGGGTTCCCAGTTTTGAGGAGTTAGGTTTGCCTAAGGTGGTTTCTGAGTTTGCTAACTTACCCAGAGGATTGGTACTAATAACCGGTACAACCGGCAGCGGTAAATCCACCACCTTAGCCGCCATCATTGACAAGATCAACCGTGAGAGAAACTTACATATCATAACCGTAGAAGACCCTATTGAATATTTACACCGCCACAATAGTTCCTTAATCAATCAGCGGGAGGTTTATTCTGACACGCAATCGTTTGCCAGTGCTCTCAAGTATGCTCTGAGGGAAGATCCGGACGTGGTTTTAATCGGTGAGATGCGGGACCTGGAAACGGTGGAGTCGGCTTTAAATATCTCTGAAACCGGACATTTGGCATTTGCCACTTTACACACCAGTTCCTGTGCTGAATCGATAACTCGTATCATCGACGTTTTTCCCAGCAACCAACAAGAACAAGTTCGGGTTACTTTATCATTTGTCCTACAGGCCGTAGTAACTCAGCAATTAATTCCTAAGATTGGAGGAGGCAGGGTATTAGGTTTAGAGATAATGATTGCAACTCCGGCCATTCGGGCCTTAATCCGAGATCAAAAGATTCACCAGATATACAGTTCCATCCAAGCCGGGCAAAAATACGGGATGAGAACCATGAATCAGTCCTTAGCCGAACTTTACTTAGCTCATAAAATCACCTTAGCTGAAGCTCAAGCCCGGACTTCCAATATTCAGGAATTAAATGATATTCTGAACTTAAAGCAAGAAGTAGCTGCTATGTCAAAATAGGAGAATAAAGTGCCAGTATTTGAATATAAAGGAAAAACTTTAGCCGGCACCCAGGTGGCCGGTGAAGTTAAAGCAAAAGACAAAAGAGAATTAGAGAGAATCTTACGGAATCACAAAATTTTACTCACTTCGGTTAACCGGAAACCTTCCAATCTAAACTTTAGGATTGGGGGTAAGAGAATTAAAAAGATTCATATTTCCCGTTTTACACGCCAGTTCGCTACCATGATCGGAGCGGGACTGCCCATGGTGCAGTGCCTGGATATTCTGTCCCAGCAGATGGAGTCATCCGAATTCAGAAAAGTGATAGCCCAAATAAAAGAATCAGTTCAGGCCGGAACCACCTTGTCAGAAGCTCTGGGAAAGCACAAAAGGTTTTTGACGAGTTATACGTGAATATGGTGGAAGCCGGTGAGCTGGGGGGTGCTCTGGATGCCATTTTAGTCCGTTTAGCCGTCTACCGTGAAAAAGCGGATGCTTTGGTGCGTAAAGTAAAAGGTGCCTTGGTTTATCCTTCGGTCATCGTGGTGGTGGCATCCGTGGTTACTTTTATAATGTTAACCTACATTGTGCCGGTGTTTGCCAAGATGTTTTCCGGAGTAGGAGCGGCTCTGCCCACGCCCACCCAAATGGTGCTGGATATCAGTAATTTCTTGAGAAGCAATATTTTATTCTTTTTTGCTTTTCTGATTGCAGCAGTTGTAGGATTAAGATTTTACCTTAAAACTGACAAAGGGCGGCTAAATTTTGACAAGTTTTTATTGCGGGTCCCTTTAATAGGAAGCTTAATCCGCAAATCTTCCGTTGCCAGATTCACTCGTACTTTAGGGACATTGTTATCCTCAGGAGTGTCCATCCTGGATGCTCTGGCTATTACGGCTAAAACCGCTGGCAACCGAGTAATCCATGACGCGGTTAAAAAATCGATCCTTTCCATTGCCGAAGGTGAAACCATAACTCAGCCCTTAAGAGATTCCGGAGTTTTCCCTCCCATGGTGACCCAGATGATAGCGGTAGGTGAAAAAACCGGTGGACTAGATGATATGTTAAACAAAATCGCTGACTTTTATGAGGAAGAAGTTAATGCCGCGGTGGCAGCTTTGACCTCCATTATCGAACCGGTCATTATAGTAATAATGGGTATAGTCATCGGAGGAATTTTGATTGCCATGTACTTACCCATGTTTGACATTGTTGGAAAGATTGGTTAAAAAAAACAAGTTCCAGATAACACCACTGTTTCGAAGCAGTGGTGTTTTTTTATTGTATGGCATGGCCGGTGAATAAACTAACCCATAGCCGAAACTTGAATATGGCTCCCTGGGTTAAAATAATTTCCTAAAAAATACCGATAGAATAATATAGAGACAGAATAAGACAAGATGGTTTAAATTATGAGATTAATCCCCAAATTCGGCTCGGATTTAGAGCCCCGTTTCTCCTGGATAATAAGTTCCCGTTTAATAGTCTTTGTCCTGCTTTTGGGGGTAACTTTATTTTTCATATCCTATTCCAGTTTTCTGTTGAGTTTATTCCTGGCGTATGCGGTGGTCACCTTCATTTTTCTGGTCTTTATTTTCTTTTCTGCCAGATATCCCACTCAAAACCTGTTTAAGTTTGCCTTCACTCTACAGCTATTCCTGGAAATCTTCATTGAGGCGGTTCTAGTCTATCATTCTGGAGTAATCAAAACTCCCATATCTATTTTATTCTTTCTCTCCATAGTTTCTGCCAGCTTGCATTACCAGGTAGTTGGGACTTTGCTGATGGCCACCTGGGCCAGTGTCAGCTATTGCTTAGTAATCCTATACAGCTTAGGCTGGGAGATTTCCAATCTTTTTTCTTATCAGGCCTTAAAAGGAGTTTATCAGCTCTCGGATGATTATTTTTATACCTTCTTCTTATTTGTATGCTGTTTCTATTTAGTGGCCTTTATCAGCGGTTACTTATCTGAAAAACTAAAAACTCGGGGAGAACAGCTGGAAAGCTTCTCCAGCGAGCTGAAAAAATTGAAGATGGAAACCGATGAGATTCTGCAGAATATCCATTCTGGACTGATTACCATCGACACCACAGGCAGGGTAGTCTATTTCAATTTGGCGGCTCAAGCGATTTTGGGTTACAAATCCTCCGAGGTAATCGGTAAGAACTGTTTTGAAGTTTTCAAAGACAGGATGAGCAATCTGGCAGAGGGGATCTGGGATAGTTTAAAGATAAATAAAAGGATTAATCGTAAAGAAGTGGTCATCACCAATTTGGCCGGTAAAAGAATCCCTCTGGGATTATCGACCTCCATTTTGAAAAATGAAAAATCCGAATCTCAAGGAGTAATCGCCATTTTCCAGGACTTAAGTGAATTCAAGATTCTGGAAGAAAAGCTCCGGGCCAAGGACCGACTGGCGGCGGTGGGTGAACTGTCGGCCGGAATCGCTCATGAAATTCGAAATCCCCTGGCTTCGATATCCGGGTCGGTAGAGGTTCTGAAAGATGAATTGCCATTGGACGGAGAAAATGCAAAGTTGATGGAACTAATCATCAAGGAGACCAACCGCCTAAATGAAATTTTAACCGAATTTTTAAATTTTGCCAGAATCAAACCTACCAATTTCACCAAAGTGGACTTGAACTCCATTGTCGACGAGGTGATTGAAATCGTCAAAAAACACCCTTCTTATACAGATAAAATCAGAATTCAAAAAGAGATAGAAAGTCAGCCCCTGTATGTTCTGGGAGAAGAGAACCATATCAAACAGTTACTGCTCAATTTGATGGTCAACGGAATGGAGGCTATGCAAGAAAGTGGTGGAAGATTAAGATTGGTAAACAAAAGTATAACCGAATTGGAAAGTTATTATTTGGAAGAAGATACTGAAGGGGAGAGCAGTTGGATACCTTTAGCCATTGTGGATGAGGGGAAAGGGATGGGAGATGAGGAAAAAGAAAAAATGTTTCTTCCTTTTTATTCCACCAAAAAACAGGGAACCGGCTTAGGTCTTCCGATTGTCCAGAGATTGGTGGACAGTCTGAGCGGACATTTGGAATTCAAAAGCACCCCCGGTTTGGGGACAACCTTCGTGGTTTATTTTCAGAAATTTAAACCGGAGAAGCTGGCTTCTTTTCAGGAATACAAAATCACCCAGACTCACCTATAATTCCTGTGGCTTCTTATAAATTAATAAATGCGCCTTGCAGGGATCGAACCTGCGACCCACTGATTAAGAGTCAGTTGCTCTACCAACTGAGCTAAAGGCGCATCAGATTTCTTAATTTAATAAATCAGGACTAAGAGTCAAGAACCTTGATCTCAAAAAAAGCTTATCGAAGGGGCCAGTGTCATTTTATGACAGGGTTAAGAAGAAATTAAAAAAAGTTTCAGAAATATTCTTCAAGATTGGATAGAAAAGCCGAAGTATTAAATAAGAGGAAAATTGGAAATGAGAGGAGGGAGCTAAAATTTTGGACCGAACTGAAAACCTCAACGGAAACTCGCCCGAAAAAGTTTTCCCATCCATGGTAGATTTACACTGCCACATCCTGCCGGGAATTGACGACGGTTCCCGGTCCACGGAGCAATCCCTGGAGATGGTAAAGCAAGCCCTGGAAAATGGGGTCCGGACTATTTGCGCCACTCCCCATTTACCCCCCAGGGACAGAGATATTTTCTTCCAGAGAGCTAAACTTATTCTGAAAGAGACCGAAATATTAACAAAAGAGCAAAATTTGAACATTCAACTTTATATGGGATTCGAAATATCGCTGGACTATAGCTTGATAACTGATAAAAATTTGAGCAACTATACCTTAAACCATAACGGAAAGCATCTTTTGTGCGAACTGCCTTTCGGGACTTCCCTGAAATTAGCAGAAAAGATGTTCTATCCTCTGCGATTAGATGGCTATATCCCTATTCTGGCACACGTTGAAAGGTTCATCTCATCCGAATCAGAAATAAAAGAGGTGCCCAAATTAGTTGATTTGGGAGTACTTCTGCAGGTCAACGCTGCCAGCTTAGTAGGGATTGCCGGCCATAGAACCAAAAAAATAGCCGAAACGTTATTAAATTCCAATCTGGTCCACTTAGTAGCCAGCGATGCTCATGACCAGAAGGTCAGAAGCTACCTGCCTATGGCTTTGGCCTATGCTTCCTGCCAGAGACTGGTAGGGGAAGAGAAAACACAGGAATTATTTGAAATCAACCCGAGTTTGATTTTAGAGGGTAAAACCTTAGAGGAAAGAAATCTATTAGCAGGGATAAAGAAGGAATCTTTTTAACGCTAAAAGGGAGAAGAAGTGAAAAAATTAATTTGCTTTAGTTTAGTTTTCAGTCTGTTCAGCTTGGGCCGTGTAGCTCAAGT
>Ga0209751_10004627_pt1 | contig 13113 bp, 18 predicted proteins | sample RifCSP13_1_FD_184019 | JGI IMG/M metagenome (GOLD analysis project Ga0209751, IMG submission 184019) | Soil microbial communities from Rifle, Colorado - Rifle CSP2_sed 13_1 (SPAdes) (version 2) | ecosystem: Environmental > Terrestrial > Deep subsurface > Rock core/Sediment | place: Rifle... | reverse complement strand
TCTGGTACCCTCGGGGAACCGGTTATATTTGCAATGACCGATAATGACCTCAACCGGCTTGCTTATAATGAGTACCTGGGATTCAGGTGTGCCAACTGCACCAGCCAGGAGGTATTTCAGCTCATGACCACCATTGACCGCAGGTTTATGGCTGGCCTGGCTTATTTTCTCGGATCGCGCATGCTGAAATCGGCCATGATACGAGTTGGGAATGGGATACCGGAACTTCAATGGGACTCCATAAAACGGTTTTCTCCTTCCGCACTGGTTGCAGTACCTTCTTTCCTGCTTAACATCGTTGATTATGCCGAACGAAATGACATCGATCACCATGCTTCGAGCGTGAAAAAGGTTATCTGTATCGGTGATTCAATTCGGAACACCGATTTCAGTCCCAATACACTCGGTAAAAAAATCAGCGACAGGTGGCCGGAATTGAAACTTTATTCCACCTATGCTTCCACCGAAATGTCAACCTCATTCACCGAGTGTGAACAGGGCAGGGGAGGACATCACCATCCCGAGCTTCTGATCGTGGAGTTTCTGGATGAACACGACCGGCCTGTACATCCGGGTGAGCCGGGTGAGGTTACCGTCACAACCCTGGGTGTTGAAGGGATGCCCCTGCTGCGATTTAAAACCGGTGATTTGTGTACGGCACACTATGAACCTTGTGCGTGCGGGCGAAATTCAATGCGTCTTGGTCCTGTTATCGGCCGGAAAAGGCAAATGATCAAATATAAGGGCACTACACTTTATCCGCCTGCATTGTACGATATCCTCGATAATATTGATGAAATCAGAAATTATATTGTGGAAGTGTACACAAACCAGATCGGAACTGATGAAATCCTGATCCGGGTTGGCACCGAAAATCATTCTGAAAGTTTTGAGAAAAGCATTAAGGACCACTTCAGGGCAAAACTTCGTGTAGCTCCTTCAATTTCCTTCGAATCGGTGGATTATATCAGCCGCCTGCAGCATCCTGCCATGAGCAGGAAGCCTGTGAAGCTGATTGACAGAAGGTAATCGATAATTGGTAAAGGATTTATACTATTAACTATCATCTGTCATTTAATAACTTTTTACTAAATTAGTATCACCCATTAACAAAAACTTTATTACTATGAAAACATGGACCTGTTAAATTCACTAAATCCTGACTAAAATGAAACGATTCACAGTAACCCTGATCGCCCTTTTTTGCCTATTCCTGACAGGCGTTTGGGCCAATAAAACCAGTGTGGAGATCAAAGCACCCGTTGAGGTAAAGGCTGGGGACGAAGTGACTATTATCCTCAATGTTTCCCATAACGGGAACAGTAAATCCCACCACACCGACTGGGTATATTTAAAAATCAATGGAAAAGAGGTGCAAAGGTGGAAATATGATAAGACATCGCTGCCACCCGATGGTAATTTTTCGGTAGAATTTAAGACGGTTGCAACCGGGGCCATGGTAATTGAGGCCCAGGGAGATTGCAATATCCACGGCAGTAAAGGCGTAAAAAGCCTGAATATCAAAATTATAAATTAATAGTCAATACCATGTATTCACTGATACTTCCTCTGGGAATAATTAACATACTCCTGGTTTCGATTCAGATCTTCAGCGGGCTCAGAATAATCAAGATATCTTTTAAGGCGCATAAATATTTTGGAATTGCACTGGGCTTTTTTGCGTTGCTGCATGGTGCCATTGCTATAATTTTTGCGTGAAGGCTGCTTGTCCCGATGCATTGTATTAGCTATATTAGCGCCCCGTATATGAATATTCATTACGGGGTGTTTTATTGACGGTTGAACAGTATGAAAATGGAAGAACTCTTTTGCATCACTGAGATACAGGTTCGTTTCAGTGAGGTCGATTCTATGGGTGTTGTGTGGCATGGTAACTATGTGAGGTATTTTGAAGATGGCCGGGAGGCTTTTGGAAACAAATACGGGATCAATTATATGGATTTTTACCACCAGGGCGTGATGATCCCCCTGGTAAATATTACCTGCGATTACAAAAAGCCTCTTCAATATGGCGACATAGCCCGGATTGAAACCCGTTTTGTAAATTGTGAGGCAGCCAAATTACGGTATGATTACACCATTTATCGCAACAACACCGATGAAGTAATGGCAACCGGTACCTCCGTGCAGGTTTTCCTCAATACCGAAAGGGAACTTTTACTTGATTTTCCGCCGTTTTTTTTGGAGTGGAAGAAGAAGCACAGTTTAATTAGTGAAAATTTTGGTTGTGAGTTATAACAACACACAACCCACAACCCACAACACACAACTGACAACATCCTTGCAAGACGTTTACCTCATATCCGACAACATCATCTCCTCCCTCGGTTTTACCACGGAAGAGAACATGGCATCCTTCCGGGAAGGGCATACGGGTATAAAGGAATATGATGATTTAGACCTGGCCCCTGCACCTTTCTGGGCTTCAAGAGTTGACAATGAAGAATTGTCCGGCCGGTTCACTGTCTTCGGGAACCCGGCCGAATACACCCGTTTTGAGCAACTGGTGATCTGTTCCGTGAAAGATGCACTCTCACGCTGCACCATAGATATCACCGGAAAAGGAACGCTTTTCATTCTTTCCACCACCAAAGGCAATATCGATCTGTTGAAAGGAAATAAGGGGGATCCGTTTGAAAAGTCCAGAACATATTTGTGGTATACAGCGCACCTGTTGCAGCGGTTTTTTAATTTCCACACTCAGCCGCTCATAGTTTCCAACGCCTGCATATCCGGTGTACTGGCAATAATAGAAGGAGCCAGGCTGATCAGGGCAAACCGTGTTGATACGGTTATTGTGACCGGGGCGGACCTTGTAACTGAATTTGTGTTGTCGGGATTTAATTCCTTTCAATCGCTCAGCAAAGGTCCTTGCCGGCCTTTCGACAAAAACAGGCAGGGGTTGTCGTTGGGTGAAGGGGCCGGCACGGTGATCCTTACGGGTGATGCTTCCCTGGCATTAAGCAACTGCCCGGTTAAAGCCGGATACGGATGCTCGGGTAACGACGCCAATCACATTTCAGGTCCCTCAAGAACCGGTGAGGGTCTGTACCTGGCTATCAAACACACGCTGGAAAGGTCAACGGTACCGGTTGATTACATTTCTGCGCACGGAACTGCTACTCCTTATAACGATGAAATGGAGTCTGTTGCGCTTAACCGGGCCGGTCTGCAGGAGGTACCCGTGAACAGTTTTAAAGGATACTGGGGACATACCCTGGGCGCCGCCGGCGTAATAGAATCAGTGGCCGGTGCTTATTCGCTTGCGAACAATATCCTTTTTCACACCCTGGGCTATGTAGAACCGGGGGTTACACACCCGGTGGCCATAATTGACGGGACTTTTGCAAAGAACCTGGGAAGCTGTCTGAAAATTGCTTCCGGATTCGGAGGCTGTAACGCGGCACTTATGTTTCATAAATAATGGAAGAACTTTACATCATAAGCGATCACTGCATAATCCGCAACAACAGCGTGGTTTCGGGTGGTAAGAAGGTTTTTGAATATGACCGGGGCGGAGAACCTTCCTTTTTTACTGCCTTGTACAGGCATTTTGATCTGAACTACCCCAAATTCTTTAAAATGGATAACCTGTGCAAGCTGGGATTACTGGCTTCCGAAGTGTTGCTCAGGGAGAAAAACATCCTCCGGCGGTATCCGGGTGACCAGGTTGGGCTGATCTTGTCAAATGCTGCATCATCCATCGACACCGACAGGAATTACCAGATTTCAATTAATGACAGGACCGGTTATTTCCCCAGTCCCTCGGTTTTTGTTTACACCCTTGCCAATATTGTGATCGGTGAAATCAGTATCCGGCAGAAATTCCTCGGGGAAAGTACCTTCTTTATCGAAGAAAAGTTTAACCCCGAAAGATTGTATACCCAGGTAAAACTAATCCTGGATGAGGGCATCATTAGCTGCTGCATTTGCGGATGGGTTGAACTGGATGGCGACCATTATGAAGCTGTTTTGTATTTAGTTGAAAAATCAGCCCCGCTTGCTGATGGAATTGCTATTTTTGAACCGGAGAAATTACATGAAATATTTTTGCAGAGAATCTGAACCATGGAACAATTAATTGACAAACTTAAGCATGAAATAATCGGGGTCCTTAATCTCAGCGAGATGACCCCCGCTGATATCGACGAGAACGCACCATTGTTTATTGAGGGACTGGGGCTAGATTCCATTGATGCACTCGAACTGATCGTTTTACTTGAAAAAAATTACGGTCTTAAGCTTGGAACAGCCGAAGAAGGCAAAAGAGTGTTGCATTCGGTACGATCAATGGCCGAATTCATTACCAGCAATAAAAAAGGATAAAAACACCGCAGTTGTGCAGCATAAGGTTGTTGTAACGGGTATTGGTATCATTTCCGCAATCGGCTTTGATACAAAAGGTGTTATGGATTCGTTGCAGGCACAACGATCGGGAATTGGCCGGTTATCCCTGATCGATTCTGTTTATAAGGATGAGATCCCGGTTGCAGAGATTAAGGCCACAAATGATGAGTTGTTGCAGATCGCCGATCCGGGCATTACAGGCAACTACAGCCGTACAAGCCTTTTGGGCATCATTGCCGCCAGGCAGGCCATCGCCGCCGCCAGGATAGATGTGTCAGCACCCGGCCGGACCGGGCTTATATCAGCCACTACCGTCGGCGGAATGGACCGAAGCGAGATATTTTACCGGGGATACCTTTCCGGATCAGGCAAGGCCAGGTTACGCGATGTGGTTACACATGATTGCGGAGACAGCACCGAAAAAATTGCTGATTGCACCGGTATCAGAGATTACATTACCACGATCAACACAGCCTGTTCCTCTTCGGCCAACGCCATAATGGTTGGTGCCAGGCTGATCCGTGAAGGTAAACTCGACAGAGTTGTTGCAGGCGGTACAGATGCATTGACTTTATTCACCCTGAACGGTTTTAACAGCCTGATGATACTTGACCGAAACCCATGCCGGCCATTTGATGAAGACCGCAACGGACTTAACCTGGGTGAAGGATCCGGATTTCTGGTGCTCGAATCGGAGGAATTTGCCTGTCGTGAAAACAAAAATGTGCTGGGTGTGATTAAAGGTTACGGCAACGCATGCGATGCTTACCATCAGACCGCTTCTTCCCCGGAAGGCCATGGTGCCTGTCTTTCGATGTTAAAGGCTTTGGAAGTCGCAGGGCTGGCCCCGGATGCGATCAGCTATATCAATGCACACGGTACCGGGACAAAAAATAACGACCTGTCAGAAGGTGTTGCACTCGAAACTGTTTTCCAGGCGGGAATACCTCACTGCAGTTCGACAAAATCATATACCGGGCACACACTGGGAGCAGCCGGGGGTATTGAAGCAGTGCTCAGTATCATCGCATTACAGCATCAATGGATCTATCCCAACCTGAATTTTGCCCGGCCCATGAATGAACTGGGTTTTGTTCCGGTTACTGCATTCGTTACCGGAATTCCTGTCAACTGCATTATGTCCAACTCTTTCGGATTTGGCGGCAACAATTCAACATTAATCTTCTCCCGCTACTGATATGGAGTCATATATAAAGGGCACAGCCATGATATCTCCCCAGAGAACCTTTGAAGACAAAGGTTTTCCCGAAGAGGTTATAAATTATACCGGATCGGATTACCTCGGGTGCATTGAACCCAGCTATCGCGATTACATTGATCCGATGGTTGCCCGCCGCATGAGCCGCATCGTTAAAATGGGAGTTTGTGCAGCCATAAGGTGTATGAAAAATTCAAACGTGGAAATGCCCGATGCCGTATTAGCAGGCACCGGTTTGGGTTGTTTAGAAGATACCGAAAAGTTCCTGGGATCAATATTTAACAATGCGGAAAAACTGCTGAACCCGACACCTTTTATACAATCGACCCACAATACCGTGGCTGCCGCCATTGCCCTGGCTATCAAATGTCACAATTACAACGCAACATACACACACCGTGGATTTTCGTTTGAAAGCGCCATCCAGGATGCCTTGCTGCAACTGGCGGAAAAGCCGGAGGCCAATATACTTACCGGCGGGTTTGATGAACTTACCGTAAATTCCTACCATATCACAAAACGGCTCGGAATGTGGAAAAACCACCCGGTGACAAGCCTGCGTCTTAAGGAATACAATACCAGGGGCAGTCTGCCCGGTGAAGGAACAGCTTTTTTTATGCTGAGCGGCATACATGGCAGCCATGATATTGCCGCCCTGAAAGCCATGCGTACTTTTTATAAACCCCGTGATCATCATGAGATTGAAAATCATCTTGATCAGCTGCTTGGTGAAGCAGGTGTGCATCTCCATGATGTAAGCCTGATGATGCTGGGCGTGAATGGTGATCCTTCCACCGACAGCATGTATTACCGGTTGATGTCGGACAGGTGTAATCGCTTGCCTGGAGCCTATTTCAAGCATTTATGCGGAGAATATGACACGGCATCATCCTTTGCCCTGTGGCTGTCTGCAATCCTTCTGAAAAATCAGGTGATACCTGAATCAATCGGATTAACCGGTAATTTGCCCGGCGTCCTGGATAACATTGTAATTTATAATCACCTGCGTGGTTCGTACCACGCCATGTACCTGCTATCGCGATGCTGAATTTCAGGAATGTCATGGTGTTCTTCTTTTTGCTCCTCGCTGCCCTGTTGGTGACAGACGGCTTCCTGGAAATATCAGCCTGGTTTTACCCTGGCATTATTCTTGTGCTGATAACCCTGTTGGCCTGGGGATCTATGACAGTTTCATCGGGCTTTTACATGAAATTGCTTTGCAGGGGAGACCGCAAAATTAAATCGGTTGCCCTTACATTTGATGATGGTCCCGATGCCGGGTACACGCCGCAGGTGCTTGATATACTGAAAACAAACCAGGTACAGGCTGCTTTTTTTGTGGTCGGGAGCCGGGCTGAAAATAATCCCGGACTGATATCACGGATCCACGGGGAAGGACATATCCTGGGCGGGCATAGTCATAACCATGGGTTTTTCTTTGATTTGTTACCGGTTAACCCCATGAAAATAGAACTGAAAAATACCGAAGAAGGCATCATGAAGATCACCGGTAAAAAAATAAGACTTTTCCGGCCTCCTTACGGGGTAACCAATCCAACCGTGGCAAGGGCAGTAAGCAACATGAACTACACGGGCATTGGCTGGAGCCTTAAATCGAAAGATACGGTGACAGCGGACGAAAAAGCACTGTTAAATAAATTGATAAAAAGGGTGAAGCCGGGAGACATTGTATTGTTTCACGATAACCAGGCGGTTACCGTAAATGTGCTGGAGGCCTTCATTGCCTGGCTCAGGCAGCAAAATTTCACCATTGAAAGGCTTGATAATTTTTTACACCTCAAAGCTTATGCAAATTAAAATGAAATATTATGGTATCGTACTGTTATCGCTGCTTTGGATTGAAGCAGTTTCCCAGGTACCGGCAACACCCCTGAAGGATGTGCCCGGTTTCAGGGCCAGGCTTGAAACCCTGTCTGACAAGGTTTCAACCATCGAAAGCGATTTTATCCAGGAGAAAAACCTCAGTGTGCTGGCAAATACTATTGTTTCCCGGGGACATTTCTGGTATAAAAAGGAAAACAACATACGGTGGGAATATTTGTCGCCCTATAAATACCTGATCATCATCACCAACAACCAGATCTACATAAAGGAAGATAAGAGCCAGAAACAATATGATATACAGTCGAATACCATGTTCAGGGAAATGAACAAATTCATCAGCGGCTGCATCCAGGGTGATATCCTGAAGAATGAACAGGAATACAGGGTGGGGTATTTCGAAGACGATAAAAGCTATTTTGTGATACTGGTGCCGCATGACGTAAATATGAGGAAGATGCTGAATGAGGTACAGATATGGTTCGACAAGCGCGACCTTACTGTTTCAGGGATCAACATGGTTGAAGCGGGAGGGGATTATACCAAAATTGAATTTACAGCCAAAAAACTGAATACGGATATTCCGATTGAAAAATTTGATTTTAAATAGGCAGTTAACGAAATATTCGGGAATGCGCGCGGGATTTGGGAGAAACTTCCGCCTGATCCTGCTGTCATTGTTTTTCATTTCGGGATGTTCGGTTTCTTTATTCAATGGTTATCAAAAGGATCCCGGATACACCGGAGAGGCACCAATGTCCTGGTTCAAGGCTGACTCCGGACACTTTTTGTTCCACACAAGGATCGATATAATGAAAAATCATCTCAGCGGTCTGATGGTGATTAAACCAATGACCGGAGAAACTTACAGGGTGGTATTCATCACGGAGGTTGGTCTTAAGATCTTTGATATGGAGTTCTTTGCAGATAAACCTGCAAAGGTTCATTACATAATGGAGGCTATGGACAGGAATGTAATCGTGAATACCCTCACCAATGATATAGGCCTTATTTTGATGACCAGGATTTCCAGCCAGAAACCCAGTGTATTTCGCGATAAATCCACCCGTAAAATCGCTTTCAGGTACCGTGATAAAGGAAGGAAATACTATTACCATGTTTCCGGTGAGGATGGCCGGTTTTACAAGGTGGTTCAGAAAGCCGGCATGGCGAGAAAAGTCTATGCTGATTTATACGGCAATGAAGTGTCAGGGATCGATTCAATAAAAATTTCCCATTTTGCTGTAAAGCTTTCAATTAACTTATACCGAATAATCGAAGATTCAAACCATGCTGCTGATTAACCTGTATACCATAGAAGCAACGGTATTATCGGATGCAAAGGACAAGGTCACAGCCAATGTCAGTTTAAATAAGGAGCACCCCATATTCGATGGTCATTTCCCGGGGAATCCTATTTTACCAGGTGTATGCACTGTTCAGATCATCAGGGAATTGCTTGAAAAGGCCCTGGAGGTAAAATTGATGTTAACCAGGGCGGGCAGTATCAAATACCAGGGATTTATTAACCCGATAATCACGGCACAGATTCAGTTTCATCTGATAATTAAAAACACCGGTATCCGTGACCTAAGCTGCAATGCTACCGTTTCATCATCCGGAATTCCATTATGCAGTTTTAAAGGGGAGTATGTTTTGGTTTGAGGTTTGAGGTTTGAGGTTTTGATAACGGTTATCCGGCAATTTGTTTTTGATATTCAGAAGGCAAAAATCCATACTTTTCTCTAAAACATTTCGAAAAGTAAGAAAGGTTGTTAAAACCAACTTCAAATGTTATTTCAGCAACATTCCCGAAGTTTTGTCTCATAAGCTGGACGGCACGCTGCAGCCTTGTCTTTTTCTGCAATGCTTATTTTATAATAGTCGATTAAAGCCAGAGAAAGAAAGATCCATTGCAACATGGAACCCACTTCCATTCCATGGGATGTAAATTCACTTTTTGGAAAAAAGCCAATGGCTGTGAGGCTCGCTGCCACACCACCTATGAAAAGCAGCGTGAAGGCCAAAATATGGAGGCGAGCTGCCCGATAACCGTTTACCAGGAAAATAATTCCACTCAATAAACTTAAAGCAATATAAATAAGTGCGGTATGCGCGGCAAGTTGCGCACTCACCTTATAAGGCATAAAGAATACAACTACCATCAGGATTAATGAAACGACGAGGGACCAATTTCAAAACGGATAATGTTGAGCTCTGTCATTTCTTTTAACTGTTGCAGTAACAATGGATGTTTGCTTGGCTTTAATAAATCGGTGTTGTTGAATGTTATGGTCCTTTGAGATAGCTTTGTACTGAAATAAACCTTTTCCATGGTGAAAGTCAGAGCTACGAGAGTACCATTGGCGAAAACAATCCAATGCAGGCAATGGCTTATCGGCAATAATGCATTGACAGCTGAGATACCGACAACCATGAAAAGATAGGCCATTTCTTTTACCGGGACATTGAGTGTCCTGAATCTGATGATGGCAAATATGGCGAACAATCCCAATACGAGTCCCAGTTCAAGTTTTACCCAGCGAAGCAATGCACATATCATGAAAACAATCACCCCTAATAAATACGCTTGCAGGAGCGATTCAGATCACTCATCAGGATGTTTTGGTTCTTGTAGGTTCTGAAAAAACTGGTAACATAGGCTTCCACTTGTTTTTTGTCTCCCTTTGAAAGGTATTCGAAATCGTTTATTGTACCTAAAATTTGTTCCTGCATTCCCAGGAATTCATCTACTACAGGTTTTATTTCTTCCTCATTGAAACAAAGGCCTAAATAATATCGTTCAGTGACATTTTTAATGGGAAGTTCTTCATGAGGGGCTGAATAAACAGTATTTACCAGACCGGAGTAATCAAAATCGTATGCTATGGGTATTCCCTTATCAGAAGGCACTTCAAGTGATTTTACAATTTTAACATTGTGCTGCAAAGGCACTGACCAATCTGTATTACCGATCATGTAGTTAAAAACCGCAACGCGCGCCATATCCAGGGGGTTCATATGTTTTTGGGTAATGTTCATGTTATTCAGGATAACCGCATTATTTCGCTGTGCCATAGTATCTTCATTTTCAATAAGAAAACCATATGCGGTAAAACCATTGTCCGGCTTACTGATATCCTTATATTTGATATTTACAAGCCTGGTTTTAAAGCTGTATGGAGTGACCAGATTATAGAGCCTGTAAGCAAGGTATTCTTTAAATACATAGCTTTCATACAGGGATGATTTATTGCAGTGTGTCACAAGCTTAACCGTTCCTTTTCCTTGTATGCGGTTGGATTCTGTATCCTTAAATTTCAACATAATAGGCGGAAAAGAACAAACGGTACGGCGCATTTCTCCCCTGGCTTTGATTTTAATAGGCTGGGTAATGGAATCGTGTTGATTTATTTTTACCGTAATCGTTGCATCACAGTATTCCGGTTTATTTTTTGTTCTGAGAAATTCCCTGATGTCAAAGCTAAGCGTCATTTGTAACGGTTCTTCCGAATCAAAAAAGTTGATACCAGTAACGGATGCAGCTGCAACTGTATCCTGCTCAAAGGCAGAATTATCCTGTATTCCGGAAATTTCCTGACTGTGAATATACGTACTTGACAGGCTTGTGATAAGCAACAGACACAGGGTCTTATTTCGTTTCATGGCTTTGGTTTTTGATAAACAGGGGTAACTCTCTGAAGCAAAAATACCGCTCCGGGCAAGTCTGTTTCTAACAGACCTGTAACAGAATATAACAGATTTGTAACCTGGGAGAAAGGGACGCTTGCCTAAGCCATGGTCAGAATTCTCATTTCACACGCTGCAATGACTTGACTCTCAAAAAACACTTTTCCGGTAACGATTGTAAATCCTACAATCTCATTCTCAATCACAATTTCAGATTGAATTTCGGTATTGATAGGAGGCAGAAAGCTGATTAACAGATTTTTAACAGCTACAATATAACCTTCGCTGACCAGAGAGTTGCTGGTTTTTTTCCTGTAACCCATAAAGGCTGCAGCAGTTTGAGCTATGAATTCAATGAGACCCGATTCACGGAAGCGCATATTCTCACAGAACATGTTGGATTCCAGAATGAAAAGGCTTCCCCTGCCTGTGTTTTCGCTGACATACACCAGTTTGTCGATCATGGTCATGGGCGGTCGCTGGGGTATTAGCTCGTGAATGTCAAATTCCTGCGGATTCATTCCAAAAATTATAATAATTAAACCATTGGTAAGGATACTCCATCACTTTCTTTTCAAGGGCGGTGATATAATCATCAACAATCGTTGCCAGCATTTCCTCCCTTTTACCAACCGTTCCCTGCTGAAGATAAAATTTAGGCGGGGTTGCGTAAAAGTGATAATGCCTATTCCGTTCCTTCATGGCAAAGACAAACGAAACCGGTACGCCGTACTTCATGGCCAGGTAAAAAGGCCCGGTGGGGAAAATGGCTTTTTCTCCCAGGAAATCGCGGGTGATCACTTTGCTTCCGGGAAGAAACCTGTCGCCATGCATACAGGTGATCTCCCTGCGTTCAAGGGCCATTTTTATCCCGTAGATATGAGAATTATCTTCCCGGATGGGTATGATCTGAAAACTTTTTCGGGTAAAAGCGGAAAGATATTGTTTTATTTTCCGGTGCTCGGCGTCGAGCATGATGATATTCACCTGCGTATCCAGTCGCTCCAGCATATGCCCGGCCATTTCGAAATTACCGGTATGGGCGCTGATCAGCAATCCCCCGGTTCTGTCAGCGACCATTTCTCTCAAATAGGGTTCTCCGTCGAAGTCAAAGGTGAATCTGGCATCAAATCCACCCATGGAAGCTGTTTTATCGAGGATAACCTGTCCGAATACATAATAATTCCTGTATACGGCAATAACCGACCTGAAGAATCCCCATCCAAGCCTCCTTCGGTAGAAGTAAAATATGTTCCGGAATGATGCGGGTGCAGCTATAAAATAATAGAAGGCAACGAAACGCAACAGGAGATAGGCCAGGGGTAATCCCGAAATTTTCAGTATGGCTATAAAGATCTTATAACCCAGGATACTGCCGCGCGATTGACCTTTCCATGTGGCCACTTCAGGCTATTTCTTGTTTAAATAGTTGAAAATGTAATCATACAGGTCCTTCAGGGTCTTAATGGCTGTCATTTCTTCGCCTTTAAGTGTAATGCCGAACTCCTTCTGTACAATGACAGCTATATCAACAAAATCAAGGCTTTCAAGTCCAAGATCATTTTTCAGGTGTGCAGCAGGGAAAATCTGTTTCTCTTCAATTTCAAATTCCTCAATCAGAAAACTATTGATTGTACCGATTATCTCATCTCTTGTCATGCCTTTTATCAGGATATGTGATTAGTTAAATTTTTTTACGATCAGGGTAGAGTTTGTTCCGCCAAACCCGAAAGAATTTGACAGAAAAGTATTGATATCCAATGGAATAGTCTTGTTTGTGATATTCAGTTTTGCCGAAAACTCATCGGGTTCCCTGAAATTGATATTGGGTGCCACAAAAGAATCCCTCATCATCAGCAGGGAATAAACAACTTCACTGGCCCCGGCCATCCACATTTCATGACCTGTCATCGATTTGGTTGAAGTAACCACGGGTTTGTGCCGGCCAAAAACATGATCAATTGCCTTGGCTTCATTCTGGTCGCCGATAGGCG
>Ga0209751_10004623_pt1 | contig 13122 bp, 11 predicted proteins | sample RifCSP13_1_FD_184019 | JGI IMG/M metagenome (GOLD analysis project Ga0209751, IMG submission 184019) | Soil microbial communities from Rifle, Colorado - Rifle CSP2_sed 13_1 (SPAdes) (version 2) | ecosystem: Environmental > Terrestrial > Deep subsurface > Rock core/Sediment | place: Rifle... | reverse complement strand
GGGACCTCGTCACGGTGACCGCGCGGCGCGTGAGTTCGTTCCCCGGTCGGGTGCGGGACATCGGCGTCGTGATGGACCTCGGGATCCACGACATCGACGTCCTGCGGTACCTCGTCGGATCGCCCGTGGAGGGCGTGTTCGCCCTCGGAGGTCGCAAGGTCCACGAGCGGTTCGAGGACCACGCGAACGTCCTCCTGCGGTTCCACAATGGGGTCCACGGCTTCATCGAGGTGAACTGGCTCACGCCGATGAAGGTCCGGCGGCTCGCCCTGACCTGCTTGAAGAACTTCGTGGAGGTGGACTACACGGACCAGTCCATCACGGTCAGCTCGAGCACGCTCGGCACGCTCGATCCGTACAACCTGTACCAGATCCCGCTGGAACATCACACGCAGAAGATCCAGGTGCGCAGGGAGGAGCCCCTGAAGCGGGAGCTCGAGGACTTCCTAAATGCGGTCAAGGGGAAGCGGAAGCCCCTCGTCACGGGAGAGGACGCCCTCGAGACCCTCCGCGTCGCGGAGGCGGCGACGGAGAGCCATCGGAAGGGGAAGCTCGTCCAGCTGATGTGAGCGCTCCGCGTGGGGCCGGCCTCGGGTTCCGTGTGCCATCCTTGGAACGAGACGGGACGGGTGCGGCGCGGAGCCCTGCTAAAGGTTATCTCGGTCGATGCCCTCGCCCGAACCGGGAGGGAGCGTGCCAATCCGGCGACTCACCGTGAAGGAGCGTATCCAACTCCACCTCATCGACTGCAGCCGGTTCTCTGAGGACTACGAGGCCCCGGCTGAGGTCACCCAAGAAGGCATCGCCCGGGCGGTCGGCATCCGCGTACACCACGTCCTGCAGTACCTCCGTCCCCTGGTGCAGGACGAGCTCATCGAGGGCAGGACGAGTCACATCAAGAGCCGAGCCCGTCGGCGCAAGGTCTACTTCCTGACCGCGAAGGGACGGCTGCAGACCGCGTCCATGCGAAGCCGGCTGCTCAAGGAGTCGGTCATCGCGTTTCGGAGGATCGGCGGTCAGATCGAGGAGCTCTCGCTGGCGCAAGTCTTCCAGGAACACAGGCGGGGAGCGGCGTTGCTCGAGCTCCTCCAGGAAGTTGAGGCCCTCGGATCCGTCGCCGAGGCTCCGGGGACCACGGCACGGACGCCCGTGGACCACACCCAGGAAGCCCCGCCCGTCGAGCGATTCTACGGACGGGCGACGGACCTCGCGGCCGCGCTCCGCGCCGTGGAGACGAAGCCGATGGTCGTCGTCACGGGGATGGCCGGGATGGGGAAGACATCCTTCGCCGCGAAGGTGTGCGACGAGCTCCGTCCGACGCGACCCCTGTTCTGGCGCCAGATCCGCCCGTGGGACACCGCGATGGACCTCGCGTTCCGCCTCGCGGTCTTCCTCCGCGCCCTCGGGCGCACGGAACTCCACGGGGCTCTCGTCGGGCCGGGAACGAGGGACATGAGCCAGGTGGAGGACCGCCTCGCGAAGGACCTCGCGGGCACGTCCGCCTTGGTCGTCCTCGACGATGTCCACAGCGCATCCGCGGATGCGCAACAATTCGTTCGTGCCCTGCTCCTCGCTCTCAAGCGAGCGAGCGGTGCGTCAGCCCTCCTGACGTCCCGGACCGTGCCGACCTTGTACAGCCGGCGGGAGGTCGCCATCGAGAGGTCCGTCGTCGAACTCGTGTTGCCCGGCCTCGACCGGGAGAGCAGCATGGCCCTCCTTGCGGACGCGGGGGTGAGCGACCCGCTCCTCGGGAGCCTCGCGGATGCGTGCGGAGGGGTTCCGCTGTTCCTCATCCTCCTCGCGAGCACGAACGTGGCCGGACGGCCCGGCGAGGGCTGGAAGACCCTCGGAACGTACGTAGCCGAGGAAATCGAGGAGACCTTGGACGAGGCGGAGCGCGGATGCCTCGAGGCGGCGTCGTTCTGCCACGTGTCCGTGCCGATCGACGTGCTCCTCGTCGAGTCCGGGGCGAGGACGAATACGATCGTGGGCCTCGAGAGGAAGGGGCTCATCACCCCCGTCGGCCCGGATCGGTTCGTGGTTCACGAAACCCTGCGGGACTACTTCCGCTCCGGTCTGTCCGAGGAGCGTCGGGCCGCCCTCATCGAGGCGGTCGTCCCGCGGCTCCTGGACGCCGCGCGCGACGCAGAAACCCGCGGCCGCCTTTCGGAGGCCACGGCCTACGTCGGGAACGCCGCGTTCATTGAGACCGACCGGGAGCGGCGACGACTCTGTTGGCGAAAGCTCGCGGATCTCCGTCGATACGTCGGGGACCTCCCGGGAGCCATCGATGCGTATCGGACCGCGCTGGGGGACGCGGCGGACGCTGGCGACCGCGCCCGCCTCTCGGAGAAAATCGCCGCTTGCCTCCACGCCCAGGGACACTTCGAGGAGGCGGAGAGCACGATCGAGGAAGGCCTGCGCCTCCTCGCGGGTCACCCGTCCGTCGAGGCGGCGTGGCTCTTGTTCCGCAGGGCGGACATGGCGTTGTCCAGGGACGACTACGATCGCGCATTCGAGATCGTCGAGCGGGTCATCGGATGGATGACCGGACTGCCGAAGGACAACGACCTTTGGGGCTCGCTCGCGAACCTCCGAGGTTCGATCCACCTGGACGACCCGAAGCGCGCGGACTACGCCCTGGCCTACGCCGACTTCCGGGAGGCACTCCGCGCCTGGGAGGTCGCCGACAATCGGGGCGGCGCCAGCCGGGCCTGCAACAACCTGGGGTTGGCGACGGTGTACCTCGGGCGACCGGACGAGGCGCTGACGTACTTCAATCGGAGCGCGGAAATCGCGGACGCGAGCGGCGATCTCCTCGCGCGGCTGAAGGCCCTCTTCGTAAAGGCCTGGTTCGTGTCCGAATGCCAAGGCGACTACGACGCGGCCGAGAAGCTCTATCAGGAGACCTACCGACTTGCGAAAGAGACGCATCAGAGGGAGCGGCTCGTTTACCACTACTACCACTTGGCCGAGGTGTACCGGCACCAGGGTCGGTATCAGGAGGCGAGGGAGTCCCTCGACTATTTCCTCGGGGCCGCTCGAGACATGATGAACAGCGACGAGAGAGCGGGGTACCTCTCGACGATGGTTCGCTTGTGCGTTCTGTCCGGAGACGCGTCCGCGGCGCAGCCGTACCTGGAGCAGGCGGAGGCGATCCAACGCGCCGTCCCTTCCGACTTGACGGCCCACCATGTCGATTGGGCCAAGGCGGCCATGAGCGTCGGACACGGGGACCTCGTCGGAGCCGCGGCGAATTACGGTCGGGCCTTCAATCACGTCGCGCAAAGCTTCGAGGGCGAGTTCCTGCTCGAATACGGCCGGTTCCTCGCGTCCGTCGGCCGGGCCGCCGAGGCGAGGGAAGTCCTTGTCCGGGCCCGCGAGGCCTTCGCCCGTCACGGCATGAAGCCAATGGCAGCGGAGACGGACGGGGTCCTGCGCACGATCGGCGCATCAGTTCGGCCGTAGGTTGAAGGCTCGAAGGACCTCCCCGAGTCGATCCGCCAGTTTTCTCGCGGTTGCCTCGTCATCCGGCAACCCGGCTTCCCCGAGAGACTTTTCCAGGATCGAAATCTGCAGCCTCTCATCGTACGGGCTGGCCCGAAGCTTCTTGTGCGTGCCCGGGCTGTGACGGCACGGCGCTCGGACACGGAGCTCCCCACATCCCAGGATGTGGCCGTACTTCGAGTCGCTCGTGTGCAACTCCGACCGGCAATGCTTGCACTGTCCCAATTCATCCACCTCCCCCCGGCTCGCGCGGGCTTTGGGTATTTTGCTCGAAGCGCCCCTCCTCGGCGACCAGACCGAATCGGCGCGAGGGTGGAAAAGGGTATCCCTCGTCGCGCGCCCCATGGTTCGCTCACGCGGCGAGGGACCGGCCTACCGACCGCGACGTCCGTTCAGAAGCGGACGGCCACCAGCTTCGCGACGTACTTCGCGAAGACTAGAGCGCCGAATACCAGGATCCAGCCGAACACCGTGTTCACCTCCGTTGCGTTGGGTACTTGTGCTGCGCCCGTCCTCGGCGTCCCCTTCGGCATCACCGCGCGAAATCCGGCCCGGCCGCCTCGTGCCCCGTCCCGACTCGGAAGAGGGCTCGCGTGGCGCGGGCCAGGGCCTTCAAGATCCGGCTCGGGGCCTCGCCCAGCGTCGTCGGCGGCCTCGGTGGGACCGCGCCGCACTCGAACAGGGTTCGGTACGTCACGCATGGGGTCCCGGTCGTCCGCTCACCTCGGAATGCCCCTTTATCTCGGGTCGCGCCACGAGGGCCTTGAGTGCCTTCGTGATCGCCCTGACGATCGACCGGGCGGTCCGGCGGGCCTTCGGCGGCCGCCGGGCCGTGATCCTCTCGAGCTCCGCGAGCAGGTAGCCGGCTCCCGTGTCCGGGCCGTACTCCCATCGCAGGTAGCGCTCGAGCTCCGGCGAGAGGCGTGGGCCGTTCCGTTGCTCGACGAGCAGGCGGACGTGCGTAGGCATCATGGTGCTTCCTCCTTGGTGATCCCTTGCGGGTTTTCCATGGAGGGTCGAGGGGCCGGGGGGATGATGGCGGTGCCGCAGTACCTCCATAGTATGTACGCACGGAACAGGCCGGCCGACGTTAGAACTGACCCTTGCCGATCCCCCGATACACGAACCCGGCCCGGACGACATCGGGTCCCGCGAACACATTGCGTCCGTCCACGAGGACGCGCCTCCGCATCCTCCGCCGTAGGCTCCGTACGTCGAGCTTGCGGTACGCGTCGTGGGCCGTCACGAGGGCCAGGGCGTCCGCACCCTTGGCGGCGGCCGTCAGGTCGCGCACGATGCGGTAGCCTCGTTCGGAGCGCGCGTACGGGTCATGGATGACGACCTCCGCCCCGCGCCTGCGCAGCTCTCGGATGAAGGGCTTCGCGGGCGTGTTCCGAACGTCCTCCGTGTTCTCGCGATACGCGAACCCGAGCACCGCGACGCGGGCCCCCTTGATCCGCCGACCCGACGCCGCGAGGGCCTCTTCGACGAGGCGGGCGAGCCGGCGAGGCATGTAGTCGTTCACAGAGCGTGCGGCCGGGATGAGCTCGGGCTTCGCATGGAGGACCGGGGACACGAGCAGCCAGGGGTCTTTTGGGATGCAATGGCCTCCCACCCCGGCCCCGGGAAGGAGCATCGTCCGGAACGGACACGTGTTCACGAGCTCGCGGACGCGGTACGCGTCCACGCCGAGTTCCTCGGACAGGAGCGCGATCTCGTTCGCGAAAGCGATCTGGACGTCCCAGTACGTGTTCTCCGCCGTCTTCGCGACCTCCGCGGTCGTCCAGTCCGTCACGTGGACGTCGCCCTTCACGAACCGCTTGTAGAACGCAATCGCCTTGCGGGCCGCCCTCGCGTCCTCCGCGCCGAGGACCCGGTGGAGGTTCGTCAGGTTGTACAGGAGCTTCCCCGCGGTGACGCGCTCGGGGCAGTGGACCAGGTGGAAGTCCCGCCCGGCCTTCCCCTTCGACGAACGTTCGAGCGAGGGGCGGACGACGCGCGCCATCGTCCCGGGGGCGAGGGTCGACTCGACCGAGACGAGCGCGCCCTTCCGGAGGTGAGGGCCGACCGAGGCGAGGGCCGCTTTCAGGGCGCGGTGGTTCGGATCGTGCGTGCCCGGGTCGATCGGGGTCTCGACCGCGACGACGACCACGTTCGCCGAACGGATCTCGGACGCATCGAGCGTGGCCCGAAGCCTCTTCCGGGCGACCTGGGTCTTCAACAGCTCCGCGAGACCGGGCTCCCGTCCCCGGAGCGGGTTCCGGCCCCTGTTGATTGCATCGACTTTTGCGGGGTCCACGTCGAGCCCGACGACCCGCGCGCCCGTCGAGGCGGCGACCGCGGCGAGCGGGACCCCAACGTAGCCGAGCCCCACGACCGCGACGTTCACGGGCGCGCGATGCTGGGCCCTCCGGATAAAACTATCAATCCTTGTGTCGCAGCCGGTAAACGAAGGCAGGGCGGACCGCCGGCGGGGTCCCTCCCGCAGGAAGTCTTTAGTACGCGATGAGGGCCATTGTAGGGACGCCTAGATTCGAGGGCGGCGAATGCGTCCTCGACGGGGCGGGAGGAATCGACATCGTCGACATTGCGAAGCAGATTGTGCGCACGTCCTTGAACCTCACGGATCAGGACGTCCTGTTGATCCACGCCTGGCGGCACACGACCCCCCTCGCGGCGGAGATCGCACGGGAAGCGATCAAGACCGGCGCGGACACGAGTGTGAACTACTTCGACGACGACCTCTGGATCGCGGAGTTCGTCGAGAAGGACGTGAAGTACGCATCGAAGAAGTCCGCGAGCTACGCGAGCCTCGCAGAGACGATCACCGCGGAGGTCGAACTCGGAGGGCCGGAGGACCCGAAGGTGTTCGATCGCACGAAGCCCGAGCGGATGTCCGCGATGAGCGCCGTGTTCAAGGAGATCGAGGACCGGAAGCGGGTGCGGAAGGTCAGGACTGTGTTCGTCGGGCTGGGACAGGTCACCCCACAGCGCGCGCGGAAGTACGGCGTGAGCCTGACGAAGTGGAAGCGTATCGTCGTCGCGGCCCTCGGGGCGGACCTGCGGAAGATGGCCGCGGCCGGTCAGCTCGTCGGCAAGGAGCTCGCGGGCGCCCGGGACGTCCGGGTCACGGCGGAGGGGACGGACCTCACCCTCGACCTGTCGGGTCGGGAGGCGTTCCCGAATGACGGGATCATCGACGCGAACGACATCGCCCGCGGCGCGCTCCACGAGTCCCTCCCCACGGGGACCGTGACGATCGCCCCGCAGGAGATGCGGGCGGACGGCCACGTCACGTTCCCGTCGACCCCGCTGTGGGGCCGGATGATCCGCGACCTTCGGTTCACGTTCGAGGCCGGGCGCCTCGTGGACTACGGGGCGGCGAAGAACCTCAAGGCGTTCGAGAACTATCTGAAGGCGGAAGGGGGCGACAAGGACCGGATCGGCGCACTGTCGATCGGGTTGAACCCGAAGGCCTCGTACCTCGGCGGGTTCGTGGACCACCTCGTCGCCGGTGCGGTGAGCCTCGGGATCGGAGCGAACGATGAGTTCGGGGGCGCGAACAAGGGGTCGTTCTTCTTCGCGTCGACGCTCTCGCGGGCGAGCGTCCGGTCGGACCGGACGTCGATCGTGGAGGGCGGGAAGCTCAGGGTCTGAACCGCGCGCTCCCCGGAAGGCGCGACATCGAAACGGAAGCGTTAATTAGCGGCCGCCTTCCTTCCGCGCGCCGTGAAGATCGCGAGCGTCGTCGGCGCGAGGCCTCAGTTCATCAAGGCCGCGCCGGTGAGCCGCGAGGTCCGTCGGCACAACGTGGAAATCCTCATCCACACGGGGCAGCACTACGATGAGACGATGTCCGACGTCTTCTTCGAGGTCCTCGAGATCCCGCGCCCGGACTACAACCTCGGCGTCGGGTCCGGGAGCCACGCGGTCCAGACCGCGGAGATGATGAGAGGCCTCGAGGGAGTCCTTGAGAAGGAGGCCCCGGATCTCGTCCTCGTCTACGGGGACACGAACTCGACCCTCGCGGGGGCCCTCGTCGCCGCGAAGCGACACGTGCCAGTAGGGCACGTCGAGGCGGGCCTGCGCTCCTTCAACCGGACGATGCCCGAGGAGATCAACCGGGTCATGTCGGACCACCTGTCCGAGCTCCTCTTCTGCCCGACCCAGACCGCGGTGGACAACCTTCGCCGGGAAGGAATCACGAAAGGGGTGCACCTCGTCGGGGACGTGATGTACGACGTCGCGCTGCACAGCGCGCAGGCCGCCCGCGGTCGGGATATCGTCGAGCGTCTCGGCCTGAGGCCCGGGGACTACGTCCTGGTGACGCTCCACCGTCCCGGGAACGTGGACGATCGGGAGACGCTCCGGGGGATCGTCGACGCCCTCGTGCGGTGCGGGCGTCCCGTCGTATTCCCCGTCCACCCCCGGACCCGGAAGAACCTGGAGGCCTTCGGGCTGTGGGAGGCCCTTCGGGGAAAGGTCACCGCGATCGACCCGGTCGACTACCTCGACTTCCTCGCCCTCCTGATGAAGGCGCAGAAGGTCGCGACGGATTCCGGTGGCGTCCAGAAGGAGGCGTACTTCTTCGGCGTGCCGTGCGTCACCCTCCGGGACGAGACGGAGTGGATCGAGACGGTCGAGGACGGCTGGAACGCCGTCGTCGGCACGGAGACGGAGGACATCCTGCACGCGATCGCGAACTTCAACCCGACGGGGACGAAGGCGAAATCGTTCGGGGACGGGCATGCGGCGGAGCGGATCGCGCGGATCCTCGAGACGGCCGGATGACGTCGTCGCAGGCCTTAAGCCGCGAGCGCCGCTCGTCGGCCCGTGGGTCCGCTCTCGATCGCTGCGATCGGGGCCATCGTCGTTGCATTCCTCTACGCGTTCGCGCGGAAGGCGCTGCTTTCCCTCACCCTGGCCGTCGCCGCGATCGTCGTGTACGCCCTCGGCGAGGTCTCGTTCGCCATCGCGTTCCAGACCCTCGATCCGTTCTACCCGACCGTCACGGCGGACCTCGCGCTCGTCTCAATCGCGGGGGCCCTCTCGCCCCCGTGGACCTGGATCACGTTCCAGTTCGTCCACGGAAACCTCGTGCACCTCCTCCTGAACCTGATGGGGTTCGTCTTCATCGCTCCGATCGTCGAGGAGCGGATCGGTTCGCGGCGCTGGGCAATCCTGTTCTTCGGCGGCGGCGCGTTCGGGGCCGCGGTTTTCGTGCTGCTTCACGTGGACGAGTTCGTCGCCCTCGTCGGTGCGTCCGCGGGCCTCCTCGCAATCTTCGGCGGGTACGGGCGGCTCTACCCCAGGGAACGCGTCCGGCTGTTCCTGCCGCTCCCCGGGCTTCCCGCGATACCCGCGATCTACTTCGTCGTCGGGTTCCTCCTGCTCGAGATCCTCCTGGGAATGCAGCCAGGGCGGGGCGTCGCCTGGGAGGCCCACGTCGGCGGGATCGTGTTCGGGTTCGTATCGGCACCCGCGCTGATGCGCCTACCGCTAGGCCGCGGCGGGGCGAAGCCCCGGCTCGCTCGGGTCGAAGGCCTGCGGGCCCTCGCGACGACGCCGGAGCTCCGAGCGATATTCGCGGAAGCGGAACGCGCGGACATCTCGGAGATTCGCGATGCGTGGGTCGACAAGTTCGTGGCCGCCGCTCGATGCCCGCGATGCGGAGGTCCGCTCCGTCGAGGGCTCGGTGGGCTCTCGAGCGAGTGCGGGTGGAAGGCCCCGACCGGATGAATCCGCGGTCCGCGGGATACAGACTCAATTTGGGCTAAGTTGTTAGCCAACCCCGCGCAAGGGTATCCCCTGGCCTAACTTGTCAGCCACGGGTCCCGCCGTTCGCGACGTAGGCGGTCGCAACCCTTTTGCCGGGCGGCCCCCATGGCTCGACGCGATGGCCGCACCCAGCGCGCTCGTCCTCCGATGCGAGACATGTGGCGAGGTGCCGCACCGCGTCCTGCGCGGGAAGGTCGGCGGCAAGGCGGATCTCGTCTTCGAAGGGGTCGTGAAGTGCTCGAAGTGCGGCGTCGTGCGATCCGTCGCCACGAGGGAGCCCCGCCCCATCTCGGTACCGGTGATCGTGAGCTGGCTCGAATCGTCCGAGCGGACGACGATCGAGTTCTCCCCGACGGAGGCCGTCGCGGTGGGGAATTCCCTCGACCTCGGAGAGAGCCGCGCGGAAATCACCGCAATCGAGTCGCGGGGCGCGAGGGTCCCGGCCGCGGAGGCGAAAGACATCGCGACGATCTGGGCGAAACGTGTGGACCGGGTCCGGGTCAAGTTTTCCGTGAACAAGAGGAACCGCACGGTGGCCCACGACGTGATCGCGGTGCCCGACGAGGAGTTCGCCGTCGGGGACATCGTCGACCTGGGGAAGGACCGCGCCATCGTCCACCACATCCGCACGCGGCACCGGACACTCCGCCAGGGGTCCGTCCGCGCGGAGGAGATCGTCCGGATGTACGGTCGCGTGGTGCGGGAGCGGAGGTCGCGCTGATCGCGCGTCGCCTTCAAGGCGCCGGCTTGGACGCGCGAACCGAGAACAGAAGCGGGATCCGGTCCGGGCCTTCGCGGAGCCGGTAGTAGCCGTCGTCGCCCTTCACCATGAACGGGAACATCTCCCACGCGCAAACGGGGAACTCGTGGAGGAACTCGATCCGGAGCCCTGCGCCCAGGATCGCGTCCAAGATTTCGCCCAACGTGTGTGCCCATTCGATCGTGACGGGGTGCTCGAAGTGGGCCGCCTTGTCCGCATACGTACCGTCCTCCTCGATGCGGAACGGCCCCGGGCGCCAGTACGGGAGCCAGAGCCTGAGGTCCGTCGCGTCGCTCTCGTCGTAGAACACGCCGGCGAAGGGGTGCGCATCGATCAGGTAGAAGAACCCGCCCGGGCGGACGTGTCGGGCGACGACGCGCGCCCACGCACCGAGATCCGGAAGCCAGTTGATCACGCCAATGGAACTGAAGACGATGTCGAATTCCTCCCTCAGGACGTTTGGCAGATCGTACACGTTCGAGAGCAGGAACCGCGCAGGGATGCGGAGCTCAGTGGCGAGGGCCTCTGCCGCCTCGATTCCCCTCTCGGAGAAATCGACCCCCGTCACATCGGCGCCGAGGCGCGCCCACGAGAGCGTGTCGAGTCCGAAGTGGCACTGGAGATGCAGGAGCTTCTTTCCGCGGACGTCGCCGACCTCGGTCCGCTCGACGGGGTGCAGGGAGGACCCGCCGCTCCGGAAGCCCTCGACGTCGTAGCCCGCGGGCCCCTGGGAGCGGACGTGGACGCCCACGGCCTCGTCCCACCACTTCCGGTTCACCCGGAACGGATCATCCATGGCCACTCCGACCCGTCGCGCACGAGTTGGGGCTACATAATCGTTCGTCCAGTCCCTTCGCCCCGGGTTGTCGCACACGGACCCCGGCAGGCAAAGCGTTATCGTCGGGAGCGGGATGGTCCGCGCCTCCGATGATCACCCTGCTCGGCGTCGGGCACGTGTTCGACCTCGCCGGTTCGATCCGGCGGGAGATCCTCGCGCGGCGGCCAAAGGTCGTCGCGCTCGAGCTCGACGCCGCGCGCTTCCAGGTCCTGACGGCACGCGGACCGACGACAACGCCTCCGTCCCTGTTCGGCCTCCTCGCGCGGTTCCAGGCACGGATCGCCGCTCAGTACGGGGTCCGGGTGGGGGACGAGATGCTCGCCGCCGCGCAGAGCGCGCGCGACCTCGGGAGCGAGATCGCTCTCATCGACGAGGATTCCCGGAACGCGATCCTGCGGACCTGGCGGCAGATGTCCTTCCGGGAAAGGGCGCGGTTCGTCTTCGCGATCCTGAGCAGCGCCTTCGTACGCAAGTCCCGGGTCGACGCGGAACTCCGACGATACCAGGAGGACGAACGCGCCGTGATCGAGGAGTTCGCGGCTCGCCTGCCGACCGCGAAGCGCGTCCTCATCGACGAGCGCGACGAGCGGATGGCCGCGGCGCTCCGGGACCTGCACCGGACGAAAGGGGACATCGTCGCCGTCGTCGGAGACGGGCACATCGAAGGCCTCGGGAGGCGCCTCGCCGGCGAGACGCTCGAGGTCGTCCGCTTGCGCGACTTGCGCGACCCGGCAGGCTCTGCGGGAACGAGCGCAACAATCTCCTACCGGCTGTAGCCTCGACGGCTTCTACGGTCGCGCCGGGGGTGGGCCGATGACCTCACGGCTGGAACGGCCAACCCATAGGCACGCCGATCCGCACCCAGAAGATGCTCCCGTTCCGCACCTGGAGAATCAAGAGTTCATTGACCTCCTCCGTGAACGTCACGCCTCCGGCCGTCACGCTGAGGGTGCCGACGCTCCGCAGGGACAAGGTCGCATCGATCGGGATCAGGAAGATCGGCGGCTCCAGCATGAACGTCCCGATGACCCGGACTTCGCTGATTTTCGCTTCGATGAGAATCGTCACGAGGCCGACGCCCGGGACGACGCCGCGGATCCCCTGAAGCCCATGGAAGAGGAATAGGCCCTCCACGCGGACGACGGACGGGTCCTGCGTCGCGAACAGCAAGGTCGTATTGTGGAACGTGCCATCCACGAGGATCTCAATCCCAGGCAGCACGTCGGTCCAGTCCATGTCGACGTGGACGGTCGACACCTCCTTCGCGAGGAGGGCCCCTTCCGGGGCCGGAGAAACAAGAAGCGACGCGAGCACGAGCGCACTGAACAAGTCCACGGAACCCCTCCGGCGGGCAAAGGGGGCGTCGTGAGAGATAAGCCTTTCCCACTCAGGGTCGCGGGGATCTGTCTCGCATCGGAGGGGATGCCACGATGCCTATCCGGTCGGTCGACGCGGCGGTCGCGGGATCCAACGAGGCACCCGTGCGCGGTACGCCCGGTACGCCTCCCCGAACCGCGACTCGAGCGTTTTCTCCTCGTGGAGGACCAGGGACCGCGCGGGCACGCCCAGGAGCACGGTCACGAGGATCGCCGAGGGCGATCCGAACAGGAGAGCCATCCCGACGAGGATGAGGAAGTGCGATCCGATGATCGGGTTGCGGGTCCACGCGAAGGGGCCCGTCGTCACGAGGGACCGAGGCGGGAAGGCCGGGTTCGGCGTGCCCCGACCGACGCGGACGAAGAGGGCGATGCTCCACAAAAGGCCCGTGGCCCCGAGGGCGACGACGGGCGCCCCGGAGCCGCGCACGACGTCGGGCAGGACCGGCACCCCGGCGAGCCGATCGATCAGGAGTCCGAAGGCCGGGATCCCGACGTAGAGGCCGACGAACAGGAGGACGATCCCGGCCCACGCGGCCCCGCGCCGGTCCATGCGCCGGCAGCCGCCTCGGGCTTATTTCTGCGTACCGACCGGATCCGCCTCGCTCCCGGGAACCCTTATCCCGGCCTCCCGCGTTCGCGCGCCGATGGCCGCGGCCGACGCGGAGAAAGAGGCGACCGCGCGGTTTCTTCGGGAGCACTTCCGCCGTCACTACGCCTCGACGAAGCTTGTCCTCCCGGACCGGTACGCCCGCCGGGAGTTCGGGTTCATGTTTTTCCAGGCAGGGATCGTCCAGCGGCACCTCGGGTTTTCGAAGGAGGACGACCTGCGCGAATTCCTCGTGGCCCGGACGCCCGCCCAC
>Ga0209751_10004622_pt1 | contig 13128 bp, 11 predicted proteins | sample RifCSP13_1_FD_184019 | JGI IMG/M metagenome (GOLD analysis project Ga0209751, IMG submission 184019) | Soil microbial communities from Rifle, Colorado - Rifle CSP2_sed 13_1 (SPAdes) (version 2) | ecosystem: Environmental > Terrestrial > Deep subsurface > Rock core/Sediment | place: Rifle... | reverse complement strand
CTTCAAGATCTTGAACGGCGCGCCGCTCCCACCGCCGCCTGCACAGGAGACGCCGACGCCCCCCGCCGAGAAGTTCAACACGCTCCCGGCGCCGGCCGGGACGAAGAACGTGATGTAGCCGCCGCTGTAGCCGCCCGGCTCCACCGCAGACGTTGGGGCCGGCTGTGTCGTCGGCCCGACGAACTCTGCCGCGACGGCGGCCAAGGCTGACACCCTCACCCGGCATGCGCCGGCACCGGTGCAGTTGCCGCCCCAGCGGAGAAACCGAGCACCGGTCTTCGCCTTCGAGGTGAGTACGACACGCGATCCCGCCGCGAACGTCGCTGAACACTTTCCGGGACAGGAGATTCCCGCGGGCGCGCTCGTAACGCGGCCGCTTCCCACCACGACGACCGCCAACGTCGGCTTCGCTGCGGCCGTCGCGACCGCGCCGCCGCCCGATGCGCCGGTCACGGCAACTGCCGCAACTGCCGCCACGCTCATACAAAGCCAAAGCCTCATCCCTACACCACCTCCCGCTCGAAAATCATGGTCCGACTCGGCTAACGCCGTCTCGGTTGATCAGAAAGCCCTTCCCGGACTGAATCACCGTGCACCTGACCCCAGTGGGTAGGGACAGGCAGCGAAAGGGCTCAAATGTGATCTTCTGGCCGTATCCGAGCCGCGGCCAGTCGAATCCCTCCACGCAGCCGCAGCCCGTGTCGATGCAGCGAATCCCACGGCAGATCTTGAGCCGTCCGCCGGAATCCATCGTTACCCGCAGTGGGGACTTGATGCTCCGACAGTTCACGCCGGGGCTGTCACTGCCGCCCCAGTCGAACATCGAGCAGCGGATGTTTCCACTCGGCGAGCGAAACACCGCGGGCTTTCTTGGCTCGGTCTTCCCTTTCGTGACTTGCTTCCAGGTGGCGGCCACGAATCGTGAGCCGTTCCAGTGCCAGATGCGCGCCTTTGTTCCACCGCTTGGACAGCAGCGTGGGTCGTCAGGACGGTAGATCGACACCGTTTCCCGGATGTCAGATCCAGCAGCGGTGAGGACTGCGGCTTGGCGCTGCTTCATAAGGAACTGCCATTCGCTCCCAGACCAGCTGAAGACCGCCCAGTAGAGCATCCCGACGTTGTCAGGACCCGAGATTAAAGCGACCATGGTCTGGCTTCCCGCACCGGTGAAGGCACCACAAAGCACCTTGTAGACCGGGTAATCCGGAGAAACGTCTCTCAAGCCGAGCCGTTTGACGGCATCGATTGCCTCGGCTTTCGAGCACTGGCCCGAAGCGGTCGAGGTGACGTGCGCGGCGACGGAGCGGCCGGTATCAGCCGTGCGCGGCGAACCGGCCGCCAAGCAAGCGAAGTGAGCGTGAGCGCCAAGAGCGCGACACCAACCAGGTATTTCCTCATGCGATCTCCGTTCTCATGCGTTTGCCGAGGTCGCGACGGCGCGCGACACCGTGGTGACGCATCGCTCCCCGTTCGCGGTCGTCTGGGGGGCGCGCGCCCGGTAAGTGGCAGGACCCATCGGTATCGAGGCGGCGAACAGGCCGGCGCTGTCGGTTCGCGCACGGCGGATGATCGACCAGCCGTGCTTTCCGCGACGCTCGATGATCACCGCGGCACCCGAGCGGCATGGCGCGTAACCGTCGACGACGCGAAGCGCGCCCGTCGCGCGCTGTGCACGAACACGCAGCGTGAGCGTGCGTCGGTGAGACGTGGCGCTGAAGCTTGCGCTGGCGGATCCTTCGCCGCTGAGGACGCAGGTGGCTGTGCCGCTGCATGATCCCGACCAGCCCCTGAACACCGCGCCTTCAGACGGCGTTGCCGTAAGCGTGACCGAACCCTGGAACATCCCGGTGCAGGCAGCGGGACATTCGATTCCCGCAGGGCTGCTCGTGACGGTGCCGGGTCCGCTCACTGCGACAGAGACGGAGTGCAGGGCTGCCAGATAGGGGCTGTTCGACAGATCGGGACACCCTTGGATGTTGGCCCGGTAGTAGTCGTCGTGGTTGAAATCGAGAACCGCGTTCGCCCAGTTCCAATACGCGGTATGCCTCGCGTCTGGGCCATACATGAGATCGGTCGGGCTGTCGTTGACGTGGTCTGGAAAGGCGCTTTCGCTGGCGTGAGGAGCGCAGGGAGGACTGAATCCGATCACGTGCAGGATCTCGTGCAGGAGACCGATCTCGAAGTAGCCGGGTCGATCGGTGCCCGTCCCGAATCCCGGCGCATCGCGGCATGGGCGAGGGTCGTTCGTCGGCTGCGCTTGGAGGTACATGGCACCCAGCTTGCGGAGAGCCGGCGAGTACGCTCCTCCGCACGCCCACGTGCTGTGCCCGTCGTAGAAGGCCGCGTAGACCTTGGCTGGATTGTTGAACCCTGCGGCGACGAGATCCTCGCCGATCACCCAGAGCGGCCAAGGATTCGAGGCCGTGGCCTGCGCATCCGAGTGCGGCAGCCGGACGAACGTGATGTCCGGAACACCGCGGTACGTGTCGACCCGCAGGCCCTGGTTCTCGGCGTGTGTCACGAACCAGCGCTCGATCCGGGCGATGGACTGCTCCATGCCTCCCCTCGTGTCGAGCTGCGCGTCCGCGCCGTCCGAGGGCACGATGTAGAGAAAGTGCACCTGGGGGCCCGAGATGTCGTCGGGCATGTCGGTCACCGTGCGATCGCGAGCGGCTGTGGTTCGAGCACCATCGTCCGATGCGCCAAACGCGCCCGTCGCGATAACCGCCGCAACCGCCGCCACGCCCGGCCAAACGCTCTTCCGCATTACGCCTGGTACCACGACCCGCATCTCCCTCAACTCGTGCCTGCCGAACCACGAGTTACCGCCGACTGGAAGCCGTTCCGCCCGGCTATTGAGGGGGGATCGCGGGGGCCATCGCTAGGCCCCCACCGACATCCGCGGGCCAGTTGTTATGACCCGCACGAACGACCCTAGCACGCGAAGGCGGAACTCGCCCCTGCGCCGTCTAAGAGGGAACTTCGACCACGGTCGTCGGGTTGAGCAGGCCGGCCCAGAAGTCGCCGGTCGAAGCAAGAGAGGCGACCTGTTGAATCTGAAGCCGTCGCACGTCGAACCCACTCGAGGCGACGGCTGACGGGAGCCTGCAGTCGAGGTCCCTGGGCAGAGGACGTGACCCGCTCCAGACAACGGTCTCGGAGCAGATTGGCGTACCGTCGTAGAACACCGTCCAGGTGACACTCGACCCGCGCTGCGAGGGGGATGAGAATTCATCGATTACTGCCTGCCCAGTCAGTCGGACAAGCCTCGATCCTGCCGGGAACGTCAATCCGGAGAAGCGATACACGCCGCTCGCGCGGCTCGGATCTCCGTCTGCGTCGTCTCCGCACTGAATGAAGCCACTCCGGTACACGACGCCCGACACGCGCAGCGATCCGCCGCCGTACGGCCCGAAGCACCGACCCTCGCCGAGAGGATCGTCTGGCCCGATGCCCACCAGCAACGGGACGAGGTCGACCACGCGGCGAGCTGCGGTCGGCGTCGGCTTCGGTGCGGGCACGACCGCCAGCAAGGAGACGTGTTCGGAGCTGCTGATGTAGATGATCGGCAGAGCCGGGTCGGCGACCGCGAGCTCGACGTAGGCACGCCGCACCTCCTCGGCTCGGTCTATCGCAGCCTGCGCCATCGCTCGAGTGAAGGAGCGCGGCCGAGAAGGGAGACTGGCGATCGTTTCCGCGTAGGCGAGGTGAGAAGCAAGGGCGAGGCGCAAGAGTGAGAGCGTCGCCGCCTCCGTGCTGTCGTTCGGAGCAAGGCCGTCGAGGAACGCTTGTGTTCGCACCACGCTCGCGGCGAGCGCGTCGGCCGTGTCCCGCACCTCCGCGAGAGACTCCGTGCCTGCCTCGAGCGAGCGCACATGGGCGCTGAGCGCACTCTGCGAGGCCGCGAGCTCCTCGAGGTTAGGAGCAATGCTGTCTGCGAGCGTTGGGTTGGATGCCGGAGGCAGAGTCTCGGAGGTAGCGCCAGACAGCGTTTGCTGCTCGGTCGTTACGACTTCGGTCGAGCCATCGCCGCCGGTGAGCGAAAGCACAGCAGCGACCGCGCCCCCCGCCACGAGCAACGCGACGGCCGCTCCCGCTGCGACCCAGCGTAGGCGGCGCTTTCCCCTTGGCGGTGAAGTCGGGCGAGGCTCGACCGGAGAGGGTTGCTCCACTGCGGGCTGGGGCGGGGGCGCCTCGGACGCGAGGGCGGCCCCGCACTCTCCGCAGAACACGGCATCGAGATCAGCGTGGGCCCCGCATTCGTTGCAGCGACGAAGAGGAGCCGACGCTTCCGTCGATGTCGTGGGAGCGGGTTGCTGATCGGCCGGCTCGAGCGGCGCGCTGCAGTTCCCGCAGAATCGCGAGCCCTCTGGCTCCTCGTTGCCGCAGGTCGGGCAGGTCAGCATCTTTCCGCTACTCATGCACGAGTCACTCGTGACCGCAATTGGTGCAGAAGCGCGCGCTGGGGCTGCGTTCCGCGCCGCAGTTCTCGCAATAGCGCACCGACGGCGGCGGCGCAGAAGCGGGCTCAGGTGCGGACGAGCTGGCGGAGGCGGGCGCCGCTTCCGAGGTGGGCTCGACCGCGGTCGCGGTGACAGCGGGTTCCTGTCCGGTCTCCGGCGGAGGCCCAGGCGCAACCGGATTACCGCCGGCGCGCCGGTTGATCTCCTGAACGTCGTAGTGGATGTGGAAGAAGGCGCTGAGGACCTCGAGCCAGACGCGCACGGAGATCATCGCGATCACGAAGTAGAGGGGACCGACGATCAGCAGCGTGAAAATGCCGAGAGTCGACGACGCCTGGAACGCGACAAGGATGATCGCGAGCGTCCACAGCGCGACGAGGACCGTCGCGAGCACGTAGAGCACCTTGATGATCCTCGGGGCGATGTACGAGCTGAACGAGTAATCGAACAGCGAACTGAAGAAACCTTTGGCCTGCATCAGCTTCCTTTCCACCGGATCGAAGAGTTGACGTTTCGACGAGCATCGCGATGTGTCGCTCTATCCACGATCCGCATCCTCGTCGTCCTCCCTCAACTCGCATGCCAGCCGACCAGGGGCTTGCCTCGGCTGGAAGCCCGTTCCGCCCAGTTCTTGAGGGTGGATGCTCGCGGGGGGCTGGACCCCCGCCATCGTCCGCGAAGCCAATTGTTATGACCCGCACGAATGACCCTAACACACACCGGTCAGCGCGGCCCAGGCTCAGGAACTGACGTCGCGCGGACGTTAGAATCGTGGTGTCATGGCTCATGCTCCTGAGCTGGTGACTGGCGTCGAGATCTCACAGCTTCGCGTCCTGATCGCCAACGAGCGCAGAGACCGGCTCGAGCTGCTCGCGCAGGTCGTCGCCGGCCTCGGCCATGAGGCATCGCGCGGGAGATAGAGGTCACAGAGGTCGGCGCTGTCACCGCACGGGAGCGCCCTGACGTAGCCCTTGTGGGGCTCGGACTCAGCTCCGAGCACGCGCTCGAGCTGATCACGGAGATCGTTCACGAGTCGACCTGCCCCGTGATCGCCCTGCTCTCGGCCCAAAACCCCGCCTACATCCGTGAGGCGGCGAAGCGTGGCGTCTTTGCCTACATCGTCGACGCCGATGCGGAAGAGCTCCAGAGCGCGATCGAAATCACGCTGCAGCGCTTCGCCGAGTATCAGAGCCTGCAAGGCGCGTTCGGGCGCCGGGCGCTGATCGAGCAGGCGAAGGGGATCTTGATGGCGCGCCACGGGATCGATGAGGAGCGTGCGTTCAAGATGCTCAAGTCTCACTCGCAACGCAACGGGCGCAAGGTCGTCGACGTCGCCGAAGCCGTCGTCGAGAGCCATCTTCTGCTCCTGACGCCGGTGGCGAACACGCCGTACGTCGACATCGACGCAGGTGAGGCCTGAGCCCGGCTCCCTGCTCGGCCGCTGAGCGCTGGTTCGGCAGGTAGGCTCCCGGGCCCGCTACGTTACACGCCTAGCGTGAACGGAATCGCCGAGCGCCTCCGCAACGAGCTCGTCGAGCTCGGCCGCCGCAGCCGCCTCGCGCGCGGCCGTGAGCTCTTCGGGCGACAGCGACGCCTCGAGCGCGTCGAGTGCGGGTCGAGCCGCGAAGCCGTACGCGGCCGGGAGCTGCTCGTGGCCCAGCGCGAAGGTCAGTAGCACCGCCGCTTTCTGCCCTTCGCCCTCTTCGGCCAGCAGAGCGCCGATGCCGCTCAGGGCGAGGAGCTCGAGCGAGATCGCCTGCGCCGCGTGCGCCCGCTCCAGCGCGACGCTCAGGCGCTCGCCGGCCTCGGTTCTGTCGCCCAGGGCGAGCGCGGCGAAGCCCATGCGGCACAGGGCCGAGATCACGCCCCACCGGTGGTTGGCCTCGCTGAAGGCCTCGTACCCCGCCCGCCCGAGCCGCATCGCCTCGGGATAGTCGCCGAGCCCGTACGCGCTCAGACTCGCCCGGCTGAGCGTATACCCGGCCCCACCGCGGTCGCCGGCGGCGTCGAAGAGCGCGTTCGCCTCCATGTGCAGGCGCATCGCGTCCTCGTAGCGGGCCTCGGCGTCGGCAAGGATCCCGAGCTTGCTGAGCGCGAAGCCCAGCATCAGAGGGCCTCCGAGCTGCAACGAGACCTCGTGGCATTCCTCGAAGGCCTCTCGGGCGCCGCCGAGATCGTCGAGCAGGAGACGCACGAAGCCGAGCCAGGAGAGGGAGGCCGCGACGACGAAGAGATCGCCGACCGACCGGGCGACGTCGACGGCCTCTTCGAGATTGGCAGCGGACTCCGCGTATACGTCCCGGTAGCAGTCGTTCGTGCCGAGCGCGAGCAGGCAAGCCCCGACCTCCCTGGTCAGCCGACGCTCGCGCAGCACCGGCAGGCACGTCCGCGCGATCGCGTCGAGGTCCTCGTCGTAGCCGAGCGCGCTCGCGAGGTACGTCTGGTGGGCGAGAGCGCTGAGCAGGACGTTGCTCGCGCTCGCGGGATCGAGCGGGCGGTCGGGCGAGGACCCGAGCAGGTCGGCCAGGTGCTCGAACGTCTCCGCTCCCTCGTACCAGCTGTGTGCCCAGAAGAACGCCTGGAGGGACGGAAACACCGCTCGCGCATCGTCCTCGCTCCAATGCGTGACCGCCCACTCCGAGGCGGCCCGCAAGTTGTCGACCTCCACGCGAAGCTCGTCGCGAGCCTCGATCATGTGCTCGCCGAGCAGCGCCTCGGCGCGCGCGGAGAGCATCCCGAGGTAGAAGCGCGCGTGGCGCTCTCGCGCGTCGGCGAGCTCCCCCTGCTCATCGGCCAGCCGCTCGGCGGCGTACTGGCGGAGAAGCTCGTGCAGCTCGAAGCGGCCGAAGTCCGGACGGCGCACGAGCGACTTGGCCACGAGCTCCGAGAGCACCCGGAGGTCGGCCCCCGCGACTGCCGTTGCGGCCTCGCGCGTGAAGCTCCCGCGGAACACCGAGAGCCCCCGAAACGCATCCCGCTGCTCGTCCGTGAGCAACCGCCAGGACTGGTCGAAGGCGGCCCGGAGGCTCCGGTGCCGCTCGGGCACGTCGCGCATCGACGTCTCGAGGAAGCCGATGCCTCGCTCGATCTCGTCGGCGATCTCCGCGCAGGGGAGCGTCGAGACCCAGGCAGCAGCGAGCTCGATCCCGAGCGGCATCCCGTCGACGAGCCGGCAGATGCGGGCGGCCTGCGCGCGATCGTCCTCTCCGAGCTCGAATCCGGAATCGACCTGTCGCGCCCGCTCGACGAACAGCCGAAGCGCGCCGTCTCTACCGCCATCGCCGTTCGCGGGAACGTCGAGCCCCTCCACGTCGAAGACCCACTCGCTCTGGACGCCGAGGCGCTCGCGCGACGTCGTGAGGAGTTCGACCTGCGGCGCCCGCTCCACGACCTCGGTCAAGAGCCCGGAGCCGTCCACGAGGTGCTCGAAGTTGTCGAGGACGAGGAGCGCCGAGCGCTCGCTCAGGTAGTCGAGCAGCTGCTGATCCGCGGAGAAGCCGCTGTGCGCCCCGTCGACCGAGAACTGGAGCGCGTCGGCGACCGCGGGCGCGAGGAAGTCGGGCGCCACGACGGAGGCGAGCGGGACGAAGTGGACGCCGTGCGGATACCGGTCGATCCTGCGGGCCGCGGCCTCGAGCGCGAGGCGCGTCTTCCCGACGCCGCCCGGCCCGACCAGGGTCAGCAGACGGCAGTCGGGATCTTCGAGCATCCGCTCGATCGCCTCGAGCTCGTCGGTTCTTCCGACGAACGACGTGCGCGGGGCCGGCAGATTCTTCATCCCTGCCTCGAGCGTCTTCAGCAGCGGGAACTCCGAGGGCAAGCCCTCGATCTCGAGCTGGAAGATCCGTTCGGGCGCGCTCAGGTCCTTGAGGCGATGGGGGCCGAGATCCCGCACGTCGACGTCGACGAGCGCCTGCGTCGCCTGCGAGAGGAGCACCTGCCCGCCGTGGCCGACGGCGGCAATCCGTGCGCCCCGGTGCACGTCGAGCCCGACGTAGCCCTCCTCGGTGAGCCTGGGTTCGCCGGAGTGGATACCCATTCGCACCTTGATGGGGCCGCGTGCGAGCGCCCGCTGGCCGTCGGCTGCCGCGGCGACCGCGTCGGACGCCCGCCCGAACGCGATGAAGAAGGCGTCGCCCTGGGTATCGACCTCGATGCCCGCGTGTGCCGCGACGGCGGCACGAAGCACCCGGCGATGCTCGTGAAGTGCCTCCGCATAGTCGTCACCGAGCTCGTGCAGGAGCTTGGTCGAGCCCTCGACGTCGGTGAAGAGGAACGTGACGACGCCGGTCGGGAGATCGCGCGGCACGGCCACGGATGATGGACCCGGCCGGAGGCCGTGTCCAGCGTCGCCGGACCTAGAGGAGGCCGCGGCGACGCGCCTCTGCCACCGCCGACAGCTGGGAGTGGCACCCGAGCTCGAGCAGGATCGCGCGAATGTGGTTACGGGCCGTCACCTCGCGTATCCCGAGCCGGGCCGCCACCACCTTCGCCGGCTCGCCCTCCGCGAGGAGCTGGAGCACCTCGCGCTGCCGCTTGGTCAAGCGCACCGACGGCTCCGGCTCCGCGTCCTGCTCGGACACGACGGGGCCGTTACGGAACAGGTGCAGGCAGACAGGGCCTCCGTCGAGGCCGACCATGACGACCGTCGACATGGTGGCGAGCTTGCGGCCCTCGCTCGTGCGGATGAGGAGCCGTCGGGACGGGATCGGCCAACCCTCCCGTCCGAGGCGGATCTGAGAGCAGCCCGCGTGGCAGACGATGTCGCCGCACTCGTCGACGGCGCCCACCACCTCCCAGCAGAAACGCCCGACGGCCTCGGCCGCCGGTACCCCGGTGAAGCGCTCCATCGCCTCGTTCCACGACTGGACGCGCTGGTCGGGACCAAACGTCATCAGCGCGTCGCCGGACCGGAAGGCGCCCATGGTTTGGAAGCATCTCCGATGGCGAGCCCAGGGGCAACCTGCTTCTTTGCTGATCTCGTTGCGGGAAATCACCGATGCCTCACAGGGCGAACGGGTGACCGTCCTCGCGTAGCGCGAGTGGCGCGCGGAGAGCCGCGCGGAGACTGAGCACGGCGAACGTGCCGAGCGTGGCAAGCTGCTCGAGCATCATCACGAGCCCCGCGGCGTCCTGATCCGAGCGGGCGGAGAAGCCGAGAAGCTCGGCGTCCGCATACGCCGGGTAGACGACGCGGCTCGTCAGGATGAGCGTGTTGGCGAGCAGCTGACCGACGAGCAGCAGCGCCGCCGCGTAACCGATCGCGCGCCAGAGCGAGAGCGCGGCGCGGCGCGCCGGGTCGACGAGCTGGGTCCAGACGAGGAGGCCGGCCATGAAGAAGCAGGCGTGCTCCGCTGCGTGCAGGGGCGGGCGCGAGAGCGCCGCGTCGTACACAGCGGGGATGTGCCAGACCCCGAGCGCAGCGAGCCAGAACGCGAATGCTGGAACCGGCCCGATGCCGGCTGCGACCCGCCCGAGCCGCGGCGGCACGACGAAGAAGAGGAGCGGTCCGCGCAGCGCGAGGACGAGCAGCAACGGCACCAAGTCGCCGATGACGACGTGCTGGAGCATGTGCGCCGAGAGCAGCTCCTCCTCGGCGACGGCGTCGAGCGGCGAGAGAAGGGCGAGCAGCCCGAGCACGACCGCGAGGCCGAAGAGCACCGCCCTCCCCCACCCGGCGAGATCGGCGCGGCCGCGCCGGCGCAGGCGCAGGAAGCCCCGAGCAAAGCCCACGACTGCTATCCCGGCGGCCGCGAGCACCGCCGGGTCGAGGCTCCAGCCCGCGTGCGCTACGAGACCGCCCAGCGGAGGCCCAGGTAGACGAAGGACGCGAGCCAGGTGACGAAGAACAGCCCGAGGTAGGTCGCCATGATCACCAGCGATCCGGGCGTTTCGAAGCGCTCCTTCACGTCGTCTCCTTTCAGCCGTGAGTGGACAGGACGAGGCCCACCAGCAGCGCGAGCAGGTAGAGGCCGGAGAGCTTGAACACCGTGAACGCGCGCCGGGTGTCCGGACGCCTGCGCAGCCAAAGCGTGAGGCCGAAGAAGCAGGCGCCGGCCGGAGCGGCCACGGCGAGGTAGGGCCAGGGCAGGAAAGCGCCGAGCACGAGGGAAGCCGCAACGAGCCCGGCGGTATTGACCGAGACGGCCCCGGCCGTGCGCTGGGCGCCCGCGACCGCCGAGAGCATCGGCACCCCCGCCGCCCGGTAGTCGCGCTCGAGCACGATCGCGAGGCTCCAGAAGTGCGACGGCGTCCAGAGGAAGAGGACGGACGCCAGCAGCAACGCGGCGGGCGTCGCCGTCGACGCGGCCGTCTGCCAGCCGGCGAGCGCGGCGAAGCTGCCGGCCGCCCCGCCGAGCACGATCGAGTACGGCGTCCGCGGCTTCAGCCACCACGTGTAGACGAGGGAGTACGTGAGTGCACCGGCCAGCAGGTAGAGGGCCGGAACGACGCCCAGCGCGAACGCGGACAGTTGCGAGGCGGCGATGAGCCCCACGCCCAGCCAGGCGGCCAGCTTCGGCTCGATCCGGCCCGCGGGCAGCGGCCGTGCCCGCGTCCTCGCCATGCGCGCGTCGACACCGCGGTCGAAGTAGTGGTTGAGCGCCGACGCTCCAGCCGACGCCGCGAGGCAGGCAACGCCGAGGACGAGCAGCGTCCCGGGGTCGGTCGTGCCCGCCGCGACCGCGGCGGCGAGCGCGACGAGGACGACGAGCGCGTCGATCCGCAGCTTGAGCAGGGCGACGACGTCCCGCCGCCAGGCGACACCGCGGGGCGACGCGACGGCCGTCGCCGCGACGGTCACGCCTTCACCGCGGACGGGGAGAGGCGAACAGGATCCTCCGTGCGCTTCCCGACGAGCAGCGTCAGCACCATGATCACCACGAAGAGCGCGCCCGAGAGTGCGGCGAGACCGACGCCGATGCCGGCGATGTTCATCGGCGTGTCCCAGCCGGAGAGGCCGTCGCCGCCGTAGGAGGTGTCCGCCGTCCGGCGCGGGACGCCGAGCGCCCCGGCCCAGCTCTGGGCGGTCGTCATGATCAGCATGCCGGCGCAATACAGCCATGCCTGCCACGCCGCCAGCCGGTGCGACCAGAGCTCGCGCCGGACGAGCAGCGGCACGAGCAGGTAGGCGAACCCCATGAACGCCAGCGTCATTCCACCGACGACCGTCTGGTGCAGGTGCGCCGGCACCCACATCGTGTTGTGCGTGACCATGTTCAGCTGCAGCGTCGTCTCGGCGGTGCCGCTCCAGCCGCCGACCGCGAAGATGAGCAGCGACCCCGCGAGCGCGGCGATGCCCGCGTGGCCCCACCTGATCCGCTTCAGCCAGCCGAACAGCCCGGTCGCGCCCTCGCGCCGAAGCTTCGCCTCGATCCCGCCCATCACCGCAATGCCGTGCATGAGGCTCGGCACCCCGAGGCCGAAGCCCATCAGCGTGCCCCCGACGAGCTTGACGTCGTTGCCGATGCTCGGATCGACGAGGAAATGGTGTCCGAGCACGGGGAAGCTGATGAGGATGTAGAGGACGAACGCGATGCGCGTGAACTTCTGGTTGACGGGCCCCGCCCCGACGGCGAGCGCGGCGATCCCGTACCAGGCGACGACCATCGCGACCACGTTGACGTACTGGAGCGTGTGCCCGAGCCCCCAGAACCAGCCGCGGTACACGATCGGCTCGACCGACCCGATCCAGCCGGCCGAGTAGAGCCAGGCCGGGATGAGGGCGACCAGGCCCGACGCGATCGAGAGCAGCGCCAGGATGGCGGCCGCGCCGACACCGTACGTGATGAGCGGCAGCGACCCCTCGTGGACGCCGTCGGTGCGCGCCTTCACGATCGTCAGCGCGAAGTTGACGACCGCGAGGAGAGCGCCGACCGCGAAGATGAGGTACCCGAGGTAGAACACCTGATTGGCCACGAGCGGCGGGTACGCCGTGAAGGCGACGCTCGCCTCGCCGCTCAGGATGATCCCGAGCAGCATCACCGCGCCGACGACCATGAGCGCGAACGACGCCCAGCCGAGTGCGTTCGAGAAGAGACGCGCGTTGAGCAAGATGCTCGACGCGAACACCATGGCAGCGACCTCGAAGAAGATCGGCCAGAGGATGAGCGCGGCGACGCCGTGCCCGGTCAGGGCGGCGTAGAACCAGTCGGAGCCGAGAAGCTCGACCCCGGGCGCCCGGGTCAGGCCGATGAGGAGCCCGAAGAGGCCCCCCGCGGCGAGGGCGAGCACGGCGGCGACAGCGTTCGCGACGGTGAGGGCTTGCGGAGTAGCGAAGATGCGCAGCCCGGTGACCCCGCAGATGCGCGACCGCTCCTCGCGGACGCCGGCGAGGATGTGCGGGGCAGGCTCGACATAGGCCATGGTCAGCTCTCCTCGGTCGTGCTCACGTGACCGTGAGCGTGCCCTTCATGCCCGCGGCCTCGTGGCCGGGCACGGAGCAGTAGAAGGTGTAGGTGCCGGGGTCGAGGTCGGCGGAGACAGTCGACGTCCCGCCCTTGAGGACGACCTTGCCCTTGACGTCGACTCCGTTGCCCTTGATCGCGACGTTGTGCGGGAGCGGCGACGGGTTCTCCATCACGATCGTGACCGGCCCCGCCTCTGCCCTCAGCGACGACGTGTCGAACTTCAGCGCCCCCGTCGGATCGGCGGAGATCTCGATTGC
>Ga0209751_10004620_pt1 | contig 13136 bp, 12 predicted proteins | sample RifCSP13_1_FD_184019 | JGI IMG/M metagenome (GOLD analysis project Ga0209751, IMG submission 184019) | Soil microbial communities from Rifle, Colorado - Rifle CSP2_sed 13_1 (SPAdes) (version 2) | ecosystem: Environmental > Terrestrial > Deep subsurface > Rock core/Sediment | place: Rifle... | reverse complement strand
ACATCCTTGAACTGCACCATTCCTGAGTTGGTGAACAGCAAGGTCTCATCGCCCCCGGGAACTAGTGGGATTGAGGGGACGACAACGTGACCGCGGGCCTTGAAGAAGCCCAAAAATGACTGCCGGATCTCGGCGCTGGTCAATCCCTTGCCGGGTCGTGGATCGCTCATGGTGAGGGGTCGGGTAGGCCGAAAGGATTATACGCGAGCGGGTTTCCGGCTCAACCCGGCCCGGTTTGAAAGGGCGCTGTAAGGTCGGATGGCCGCCTCATCCCTTAGAATGGAGAAAGGAACGCTGGGGAACGGTTCTGCCTATGCTCAAGCCGGTCATATTGATCGTCGACGATGAAAGGCCCTATGTCGATTTGCTGGGCGAGCTGCTCGAGAAGTACGGCCTCGAGGCTCAGACCGCCTACGACGCCGGCGACGCCCTGTTCCGGCTGAGGGCCAAGAAGCCGGACCTGATCCTGATGGACCTGAAGATGCCCCAGATGGACGGCCTCTCACTGATCGACCGCCTGCGCTCGAACCGCAAATGGCAGAAGATCCCGATCATCGTGGTCAGCGCTAAGACAGGCAGGGAAGATCAGAAAGCGGCGCTGGACGCCGGCGCCAACCGCTTCCTGACCAAGCCGTTTTCATCTAATGATTTGAGGACCGTGCTCAGGGAGTTTGTTGCGCTGACCGGTTAGGCGACGCGGGTGGAGAGATTGATTGCGGGCCGCGGGCATCAGCCGCGGCCGATAGTTTTAAGGGGCCTCGGTCTGAATAGACTGCTTTACCAGGCGCTGGGAGTTGAGGGCGGTTGAGGAAACCGCGCCGGGCGGAAGTGGATCAAGTTGGGAACTTACCTGTCCATTCCTTGCTCGCGTAGGACTCCAGGAAGCCGCACGCCCGGCACCGGTAGCTTACGACCGGCCTCTGCTTCTTGCCTTTGATTTTGGTCATTGTCCAATAAGACCGCTCCGGCTCACCTTCAATCCAGAGAGTGGGTTGGGCGGCCGTCTGCGTCATTTCGACCGTGAAGCCAACTTCCATCTGGCCACCGCACTTCGGGCAGATGTGCGCATCGGGCATGCCATTTCCTCCGGAAGTCTCGAACTCGATTTCCCGCCGGCCCCAATGAGGACGCTATGCGCCAGACCTGCGACTCGAACTCCGGGCGAGGTCAAGCAGGTTCAGCACGAGGATCGCGAGCTGGAGTAGAGCGATAACAATGCTGAACCACAAACGAATCCGTGTCTCAGCGTCGTCGATCAGGCTCAGGGAAGCCAGATCGCTTGTGGCGAAGAAAGCGTACAGCGCAAATATCCCCAGAGGAGCCCCAATTGCGGAGACTGTTCCCCGCCATCTGGACACACTGGATGCGTTCTCGCTGAAGCGCCGGATTGCCTTTGAGAGGTAGGATCCGGGCACAATGCCGGCTAGCAACAGCAACGCGAGGACGATTTGTGCGGCTCTTGAGAATTCGGATCGAATTCCGAATAGGTCGATGCCACCGTAAAGAAGCTGGGCAACCGCCGTCAGCACAATACCCAAGAATGCTCTGCGAATCGCTCGAGGCAACTCAACCATGATTCATCTCCTCAACTTACTAAGGCGCCGAGGTCTGTTCAAGTGAGTCGAATAGATTGCTTGACTCGGTATTGGCCGTGTCCAGTCGCACTTGGGCGTCCTGTTTGTCGTCCACCGCCTGTCCTCTGTCCCCAAGTGAAACCAGGACAGTGCCACCTCCAGCGACCGCGCCGACGACACCAAGCGCACAGGTCCATCCGGTTCCACCCATAGCCCAAAAGGTAAACGGGACGCCGGCGCAACTGATCCCCGCTACGACACCGCCTGCCACGAAGCCCACGAAGCCCAGACCAGCCGTCTGCGACGCACTGTCCACGGCTTTCTCGGCGCTCTCGTAGTCAGCCTCGGCCTGCGCCCGCAAGCTGGCCTGGTCGAGGAAGGCGGCCAGAAGGGCTGAAGTCGAAGGATCGCTGGGATCGACAACGAGCTGCCGGCCTTCGAACCAAATCCTCCATAACGGCGGCTCCGAGCCTTCGATGAAGTCATAGCCGACGGTCTGATCTCCTCCACTCAACCCTCGGACCGGGACCGGGGTACCCACCGCGGTTACCGCCGTTGGAGGCATGGGGACCGGCGAGGCTTGCATCGTGAATGCCGCTGGCACGGTCGGCGCGAGCGTCACGGTCATGACCAGCGGCGTCAAGTTGGGGGTGAATGCGATCGTGGATTGGCGGGCCGGACTTTCAGCGCCAGCAGTCGCTCCGTAGGCGGAGGCCCAACCTAGTGGCGAGAGGATAAGGACGAACGAAACGAAGAGAAGGAGGTGCTGGCGTCTAGGCATCACGGTCAAGCGTCTGCAGTTTGTGTCGAATCAGGACTTCGAAGGCTCTCCACCCTCATGCTATACCGCTCGACGGCCTGGTGTCAAGTTGGAGGCGGGTCATCCCTTAAACCGGTACCATTAGAGCACACGACTGATGGATATCAATCAACAGAGTGAGGAGTTTGCCGGACCAGAACCTATGTAGAATACGATACCAAGTGGACAGAGCGCCTTGCGAGGCCGCCCAGACCGAGCTCAAGCCGTGCCCCGAAATGCGAGCTTGGTCGATCGGGTCCGAACTCAAACCATACCATGCCTAGACGTCAGATCCAACTCCGCCGCGGACAGCGCCGTACCCCACCTCTTCCCAAGGAAGAGGTGGCTATTCCAAACTACCCGGCCGAACCGACTGGGCCGACCAAAGTCTCCTGGTGGCTCGTCGTTGCGCCCGTTGGCGGCATCATGCTGATGAGCATTGGGTTTGGGATCCTTAACAAGAACTTTATCTACCCTATCCTCATTAGCACCGTAAGCTTGGTGTACCCGATGGTCATGCTGCTGCGGCAGCGTGAACAACGCAAACGCTGGGAGCAGGAGCGAGATCGGGTGCGCCAAGCGTATCAGACTCGAATCTCCGAGGTTGAGAGTCAACTTGAGCGCCAACGTGCTCAACAGCGAGAGTCCCTGCACTGGGTCTTCCCGGCGCCAGAGGACCTGGTGCCCTGGGCGGAGCAGGTATCCGAGAGGTTGTGGGAGCGACGATTGGGAGACCCGGATTTTATGGACCTGAGAGTCGGAGTCGGGGAAGCCGGCGCCAGCTTTCCGGTCAAAGTGCCAGCAGTTGAGATCCCGGAGTTGGCTCCGAAGCTTTTGTTAGAGGCGCGGGACTTAGCCGTTGGCTACCGGCGGGTCGGCCAGGTCCCGTTGAGCTTCAGCCTTCGCGAGGGATCGCTCGGGATCAGCGGTCCCAGACGCCTGCGAGAAGCGGCCGCCGCCGCGCTGATGGCAAGCGCGGCAGCGCTTCACGCTCCGCAAGACTTGATCATATACGCCATCCTCCCCACCCGAGGGATCTCGGACTGGGGTTGGTTGAAGTGGTTGCCGCACACCCAAACACTTCACTCCTCGTCCGCTCGAGTGACATTGGCCTTCGAGCAGGATCGGATCGCGCAACTCTTAGCCGGCCTCTTGGATGAACTGGAAGCTCGCGCGATCCGAGGCCCCGGCGGCTCGAATGGCACCAACCGAGACTCGCCCTTCCTCCTCGTTCTGGTCGCAGACAGCCTGGCAGTGATGGGCGAAACGGCGATGCAGCGCTTGCTAGCCGACGGGCCGGGCTTACAGGCAGGCGCCGTCCTGCTGACCTCCAGCCCTAAGGACCTTCCTAATGCCTGCCGGGGGAGAATTGAGATCAGGAATGAGAAGGAGGCCTCTTATTCGCCTCACGCAGGAGCACCCGCGGTCCAACTTGTGCCAGATCTTATGACCGCGGCGAACGCGGAGAGGCTTGCCCGCGGCCTGGCCCCAGTCGAGCTGACCGATGCTCAACTTTCTAGCGCATTACCTGATCAGGTTCGACTCATGGAGCTGCTGGGTAGTCCAGACCTTGGTCGAATGGAGCTGCAGGGCCGATGGCTGGCTGCCCTCGGCCGACCACCCACCCTCAAGGTTCCGATCGGGATGCGGCACGGAAATCGCCCGTTAGTTCTCGATCTCCGACAAAGCGGACATGGGCCGCACGGCTTGATTGCGGGCACCACTGGCTCGGGAAAGAGCGAACTGCTCCTGAGCTTGCTCACATCGCTGGCCGTGCTGAACCACCCCCATCAGGTCAACCTGGTGTTGGTTGACTACAAGGGAGGGACAGCGATGTCCGTGCTTGGCGACCTGCCGCACACGGTTGGGGTCGTCACGGACCTCGATGGGAAGCAGACTCGCCGCGCCCTAGTCGCGCTGCGAAGTGAATTGACCCGGCGGGAGGAAATTCTAGCCCGCCACCAGGTGGCGGACATTGACAAGTATCACGAATTGGGGATTTCGGAACCGTTTCCCTACATATTCATTGTCATCGACGAGTTTGCGGAGCTGAAAGAGCGATTCAAAAACGATCTCGGAGAGGTCCTGAACGAGTTTGTCAGCGTCGCACAGAAGGGGCGGGCGCTTGGGGTCCATCTGATCCTGGCCATGCAGCGACCGGAGGGGGTGGTGAACGAGAGTATCCGAGCGAATATGCGATTTCGAATCTGCCTCCGAGTTGAGCGCGCCGAGGACAGCCGAAATGTGCTTGGGCGACCAGACGCCTACCTGTTGCCGAGCCAGCCGCCGGGCCGGGCTTACTTCCAGGTCGGCAAGGATGAGCAGTTCGACCTCTTCCAGGTCGCCAGGGTAGCGGGCTTGTATCGTGGGGAAGACGGGGCCGCCGGGGGTGCTGAACCGCTTGTCATTCAAGAAGTCGCCCCGGACGGCAGGCGGTTTCCCCTATTCAAGGTCGAGGTGCCCCTCGATCCATACCCAAAGTCGGAAGCAATCCCCCGCACCGAGGCCCAAATCCTGGTCGAAATGGCGGCGAAGGCTGCGGACCAAATGGGTCTTAAGCGCTTGCCTAGCCCCTGGCCCGCTCCGCTCCCGAACGAACTCCCCCTCGAGGAGCTGTTCGAGATTGCAAGCCAGCCCGCTTGGGACGGCCTGGTCTGGCCCTCGGGAGAGAAGGAACATCCGGCCAAGCGAGGCGTTCCAATAGGCTTGCTTGACGAACCCGCCAAACAGAGACAGGTTCCGCTTTCAATAGACTTTGACAAGGATGGCAACCTGTTAGTCGTTGGTTCGCCCGGTTCCGGCCGGACGACCTCCCTCCTCACATTGGTCGCCAGTCTCGCCCGGAGGCACAGCCCTGATTTCATTCACTTTCATCTCATCGACTTTGGCGGCCATCAACTCCGGGCCGCGTTTTCTAACTTCCCGCACGTCGCAGGAGTTTACGGACCCGAGACCACAGATAGGATCCAGCGCTTGCTCTCGGCGCTTAATTTAGAGCTTGAATCGCGCCGAGATCGGTTCGAGAAAGCCGGGGTCGTCGGACTCGAAGGATATCGGGCGCTGCGAAAAGAGCACGACCCATTTCCCGCCATCCTGACGGTCATCAACAACCTCTCAGGCTTTCAGGAGGCGCTTCCCGACGAGCTCGGGGGCTGGATTCGCCTGTTCCGAGAAGGGGGCGCCTACGGGCTGCACTTTGCCCTCACGTCTGATCGCCTGCCATCGGGGAGAGTCGCAGACCTGATCGCGTTGCGTATTGCTTTACGGCTTGCGGATCGCACAATGTATTCATTGATATTGGACTCGCGCCCCGACCTGAGCTTGTTCGATCCGGTCCCAGGCAGAGGTTTCCTGAGTTCAAAACCGCCGCTCGAAGTTCAGATTGCGCTTCCAGCCCGGGGTTCAGTCGAGGGTCAAATCCAGGCGTTGCAGGAAGTCGGCAAACAGATGGACGAGGTTTGGGGCGGCGCCCGACCCCAGCCTATCCAAATCCTACAAGACCAGATCTCGCTCAGCGCCGTCTTGCAGGCTGGGCTGCGCTCGGTAGAGCCATCGCAGGTCGGTTTGCGAACGTGGATTGGGCAGGAAGAATCAAGCTTAGACCCAGTTGAGCTCGACCCTGCGAAGATCGGGTCCTACTTCCTGATTTGCGGCCCTCCCGAGAGCGGCAAGACCATGGCATTGGCGACGTTGGCGCTCTCCCTCGCGACCATCCACGGTCCCGGCGAGATTCAATTCGGCGTGATTACGCCCAACCGAAACGAGCGCTACCGCCTAGATGGCCTCGCAAGGCTGCCGCACACAATCGGACAGGCCAAGACCGAAGCCACCATCGCTGCTCTTCTGTCAAAGCTTGCGGAAGAAGCCGAGGCCCGCCTGGCACGTGACGCAGAGCGAGGAGCGAAGCCTGCGCACGTCCTGTTATTGATCGATGACTTCCACTTGCTCTCCGGCAGGGTGAGTCAAGAGCTGATGAAAAGCTTGGCGGAGCTGGCTAGCAAAGGTGCCGACACCCAGATGACTACCGTCTTGACGTTACCATCTACCGTGTTGGGAAGCCTCAGTGACCCCCTGATTCGGCAGGCCAGATCGTGGCGCAGCGGGATTTGGCTGCAATCGATGGATAGCCTGGAAAGCAGCCTGGTGGGGTTGCGGATTCCCCCCCAGCTTCGGGGAAAGCAATTGCCTCCCGGTCGGGGCTTACTCTTTGACCCAGGGGGTCAGACCTTAGTGCAGCTTGCCTCTCCGGAAATCGCGACGAAGGGGGAGCTGGATTCGCCTTCTTCCCTAGCAAGTTGGGTTCAGAGCATCCTTGCGCGAGAAGCCGACTGAATGGAACAGGTAAGGCTCTTATTGCTTCGCGCTAGAACCGAGAGTAAGTTGTGTTCGATCCTCCGTAGCTCAACCCCATGGAAACTGGAAAGCCGCCCGGTCGTACCAGCGGGCTACAACTCGGCCTCGTCGTCCTGACAACGATTAGCCTGCTCGTATGTCCCTTGGCGTGGGGTGCCCAAGCAACTATCCAGGTGGCCTTTGCGGGACAGCCTTTTACAACACTTGTGCCGGTGCAGGCTACTTTCACACCGCCAGTCGGATCGCCCATGCCCTCCCCGATACCAATTCCGACGCTAGGGCCGGGGCAGTATTTTGAGCAAGGTGATCCGAATAGGCCCAAGGTGGATCCCAATTCAATTGTGGGAGACGCCGGATTTGGTTACGGACGATTGGCGGAGAATCTCGATCTCTATGTCATTTGGACGACAGATGAAGATGGAACACACTACCTTACGGTTCACAAGGACAGCGAGATTCTGTCCGGGGGATCTGATCCCGATGGTGGTTTCTTCAACCTGGTTAGAGAGCGAGAGAGCATCCTCGAGGGAATCGAGCTTGCCGTGGCGAATCAATCTACAGAAAGGGCTGCTTCGGAGAGGTTCGGATGGGGAGCACTTGGGGTCGTGGGCCTCGGCATTGTGTGTGTTGTGCTCACTGGTGGCACTTGTCTGGCGTTCGCAGGAGTAGCGGGCGGTGCTTTGTGGCTTTCGCTGAGCAAAGATACCGAGGTAGACCTTATTGAAAATCAACTTGAGAGCGACCGTGAGGTCCTAGGCGAGGTAGAGGGGAACTTGGGATTTGTCTTCAGTGTGGGGCAAGTCACGGAGGCCGCTCCCTGAAAGGAGCTCTGCAAATGCAATCGACGAGGCTGTGGACACGGCGTCTGACATGGCTCATGTCGGCAATCCTCATATGGTTTGGTCTTGGCACCTCAGTCTTTTCATTCTCTATTGGCAATGTTATGGCCGGCGCGATTGAGCTGGCGATCGTGCTGGTGCTCATTGGCATTCTGGTTGAGGGCCGCCTTCCCCGATTGTTGGACGGACGGCCCGTTCCAGCGATGGCTTTCCTCTATGGGTCGATACTCGTACTACTGCTTGTCTATGATGCGATTCGAGATCTGCGGATCAACGATGTAACCCTGCTAGGTAGCCCTTATCTTCCAGGAATCGTTTCACTAGTCAGCGACATTGGGTCGCTCATCCTAGCAGTTGCTCTCACATGGGAGCTGGTCAAGCTCTGGCGGCAGTAACCGCGTGAATGAAATGAGTACAAAGAGCGGATTGCCGTTGACTGGTGGTCTCATGAACGCGACGATCGCCCTGCTTGGATGGTTTGGACTCAGTAGTGGGATTTATGCAGTATTAACAGATGCGTCGGTTGAAGGCCTCATCTGGATTGTCCTTACCGTCGGCCTATCTGCGATGCTGCTGAGGGGAAAGACCGTAGGTGCGCAGGAAAACCGTCGGGTTCCAGTGCTTTTGTGGCTTTTTCTGGCCCTCTTTGTAGCAGTGGTCGGGGCAACCGAGCTCTACCATCTATTCATTACGGACATCCGGCAACTTGGTACGCTGCTGATCCCGGAGCTATTTCAGAGTCTTGCGACTATCGTATTTTTAGCACTCGTGGCGGTCTTTCTCTGGCAACTGATCCAGACGTATCGGCAAAGCCGATACGTGTAGCTCATTTAGCTCCAGTGGGAAATAGTAGGACTTGGCGGCACTAACCGCTTGAACTAGAAGTGGCAAGGACGCTCGCGGCAATCGGGCGGTTGTGCGTGGTCGGGAGCGGGCGCCTGTCGGGAATGCAGCTGCAGAGAGTGGCGCGGTCGAAAGCCTTCGACCGTCATTTGACACACTTCAAGGCGACCTAGATCAGATCGACGCAAACTTGTCGGGCACGTTCATGGCCATGGGTGGTTCAACCACGAATCCATAACCGGGAGATCGGAAGATGAACGCGAGAAAATCAGTGGAATTGTCCCGCGGTTTCCTGCTCAGCCTTCTCGCAGGCATGGTCTGGACCTCGCTTGGGATTGCGGCTATCCAGTTTGTTGCAGGGAATTATGCCGCAGGTGTCCTGTTTCTCGTGGCAGGGCTAGTAGGCCTGCTGGCGGTGGCCGAGGGGAGTATTCTTCGTCGCCTAAAGGGCAAGAGAATGTCCGCGGTCAATCTGTATACCGCGTTGGCGGTATTCGCGCTCATCGGTGCCAATGAAATCTGGGGACTACTCGGCGTACGTGGAACTTCCTCGATTCGATACTTGCTCGAGCTGGTTTTCGGAGTGGGATTGGTCGTCTGCCTTCTGGTGACCGCCCAACAGGCATTCAGCATGGTTCGCCGAGGGCGCCAGGCCTAGCAGGACAAGAACCTCGTCTCAACCTATCCACCAATTCGCTGAGAGCGGACCAGACTGCCGACGGAACGACCAAATAGGCCCCCGCCCTTGTGGCGGGGGCCTATTTGGTCAGGATTTGATTGTGACTGCGAACTACTGAGGAACGACCGCCCCGCTGGCCGCCTGCCTGGCTGCCTCGTCGAGATCACGGAAGTTCGTTGCGACGCTCGTCAGATATTGGTGGACGTTGTGGAGCGTGTTGCTGAACTTCTCAAGCTGCCTAATCCAGTCACCATAATTGGCGAAGAACGCCTCCTGAGAGGGGCCGTCCCAGGAATCACCCAGCTCAGCGTTGATTCCGTTGAGCTTGCTGAGCAGAGTGTCGACTGTACCCTCCCGTTCCGCCTTCACTTGGGCGGCGAGGGTTTCGATCCGCTCGATGTCTTGCCTTAGTATCGCCATTCTTTGATACCTCCTGTAGAGTGGGGACCCCCTCCACCTTGAGCCTGGATATTATTGCATAGGATTCCCCTGAATTCAATCATCAAATTGCGGAGATCGGTTAGCCGATCTGTCCCTTGAAAGCCGATTCAAAGGGGGATTTGGGCGATTGCAGGTCGAATTGTGCCCACGACGGAACCGGTTAGGTCACGCAACTCCCGACACGCGCGGCCTGCACACTCATTAGTTATTGTAGAATGGCGAAGGAGGCTCCCACCCCGAGCTAGGGCTGTTATGTCGAATCTTGGTTTGAAGCGGGCCCGATGGCAGGGGTGGTAGTCACTGTCCGAGACGGGAAGGCCAATTCCCGCGACCTGGACCTGCCGGCCGACGTTTCAATTCGGTCGCTTGCCCCATCGCTGGCGAAGGCGATTGAGCATCCAGACCTCGCCATGCAGGGTGAGGATGTGAAATACATCCTGAAGCTCGAGGGGAGCAAGGAGCCGCTCGACCCGGAGGGCAGCCTTCGCACCGCCGGAGTTGTGCACGGAGATGTGCTGCAGCTGCTGATCCGGAAGTTTCCTAAAGAGTTGACCCTAACCGAGGCCGGAAGGCTGTTCGCGGGGCCTGGGTTGGTTTCTGCTCAAGGACGAGTGTATCCCTTTCGACCCCTGAACGCGTTGGTCGGCCGGGTGGACCGCTCATCTGGCGTGGCGGAAAGCCTGCTGGCGGTGGATCTCACAGACCTGGACACGGGTGGTTCGCCGTCTGTCTCTCGCAGGCACGCTCAGATCTTGTTTCGAGCGGGGCAATATCTGGTCCATGACCTCAAGAGTGTCAATGGAACCCGGGTAAACGGCAGGGCAGTCAAACCCGACGATCGAGTCGAACTGAGTGACGGTGACCAGATCCAGTTCGGGGATGTGAAGCTCATCTTCGTCTGGGACGGCCAGGAGACCGGTAAACCTACGGACTAACTCATGCAGACCTCGAGACCCAGAACCGCACCCTTGCTGATCCAGACCCGACGGATCCGGCGGATCGCCCTGATCTTGCTCCTCGTGCTCGGGATGGCATCGGTACCGGGCGGGGCCTTTTCTCAGCCCGATTCGCAGCCAATCCAGATCACGAAGGTCATCACCGACGAGTTTCCTTTGGTGAGGGTCCAGCTCGCCGCCTGGGAGGCGGCCGGCTCGCTGATCGTGCTCATTCCGAACCAAAACTTGCGGGTCAGCGAGGACGGAGTGCCGCTGGAGGTCATTTCGGTCGACCCGGTCGATGTCGGGATTCGGCTGGCGTTCGTCATCGAACCGGGGGACGGGATCCGCAACACAGGAGTTGGGTTGCGAAAGGTCTACGAGATCGCCAGCGGCTACCTTGAAACTTTCCTGGTCGGCCGGCCATGGATGATGGCAGGAGTGGATGAGGTGACGGTCCTGGTCCAGGAAGGCGATGCCACCGAGTTGGTCAGTCCGATGACATCCGATCCTGGGTTGGTCAGCCAACAGCTCGCCACCTATCAGCCGCCAAGCGACTCAAGTTTCGGACTTCCGCCGCAGGCAGGGGCTTTCACCCGGACTGGATTGCGGCGAGGCCTGGACGAGCTGCAGTTCGCACCAGGCAGCAGCGACAAGCCCCAGGCGTTGGTCTTGTTCACCCCTGGAATGCGGGCCGACACCTCGGATATCGCCGAACGGGCGATCGAGGCCGGGATCCCGATCCATGTGGTCATGGCCCGCGACGAGAGCACCACTTTCTGGGACGTCGCCTTACGGCCGCTGGCCGAGATCACCGGGGGCGAGTTCGCCACCCACTATGGGACCGGTGGTCTTGAACCCTTGTTCGAGTCGCTCACCCTCCGCCGCCAGCAGTTGCATATCACCTACCGCTCTAATTCCGCGGCAGCGGGATTGCGCCAGGTGCTGGTTGAAATCGACAGTGGCAGCGGGCCTCTCTCGGCCTCCGGGCAATTTAGCGTGGAGCTCGGTCCACCCCAGGTGGAAGTAGTTTCGCCCGCTCCGGGGGCGGTGATCAACCGGCAGGCCGTCGAGCAGTCAGACGATCCGTCGTTGGCCGAACCGACATTCGTCACGGTAGTTGCGGAAGTCGCGTTCCCGGACGGCCACCCTCGCCAGCTTGGCCAGGCACAGTTGCTAATCGATGGAACCCCCTCCGGTCAGGGCCAGGTGGTTGAGGGCCGAACGGAAATCACCTGGGATATCCGCAGCTATCAGGAAGGCAGTCAGACTCCAGTTACCTTGCAGGTGGTGCTCGACGATGAACTTGGACTGCAAGGGCAGTCGACCCCGCGAACGATCTCGATCAACTACATCGCGCCAGCCGGCCCGAATCCCTTGGATCGGGTCTTGCTCTTCGTGTCGCTGGGAGTGGCGCTGGCAGCGCTGGGAGCGGCTGTGTTTCTGTTCCTGAATCGCGAGCGGGTGCTCCCGGCCCTGCAGCAGGCGGGTGAGAGCATGTCGTCCTTCGTCGAACGGGTGACCGGTCGGCGCACGGCGCTGGTCGCCAAGGCCTATCTGGTCCCGCTGGAGGGGTTCGAGGAACCGCCGCAGCGTTCTTTTGAGATCTACGGCACCACCGCGATCGGGCGTTCGCGCAAGCACGCCGACCTGCTCTTCCATATCAACGACGAGGACAGCGCACTCAGCCGTCTGCATTGCACCATTCTGGATGAGGACGACCACTTCGCAGTTCGCGACGAGGACAGTACGAACGGCACCCTCGTGAATGGAGAGAAGATCACCCCGCTGGAATCGGTTCGCCTGCACGACGGCGATACCCTGGATGTGGCGCCAATTGAGCGAGGCGGTCTGCGCTTCCTGTTCCAATTGGCAGACGTCACCGGTGGACGTCCGGAGGTAGATGACGAGCACCGCCAGACCCGGCCGCGCCGAATCTCGGATTTCGAAGCTGCAGGGCGCGACACCGATCAAGGGCTCGACGACCTCTTGCGCGAACAACGCGATTGACAGAACTCGCCCCAGCCCTACACAGTCCCGTGCGATCGCACCGACCCTGCTAACTCGATGACCCGCGTCCGGTCTTACCTGGACTGATGCAAGCCTATCCGCTGTCCGATATCAAACCAGGAAGCCTGCTAGGAGGTTTCCGCATCCTGGAGGTGTATCCCGAAGGGCGGGGAGGGATGGCCCGGGTCGTGCGGGCCCGAACTCTCAAGGGAGAGGAACGACAGGCCGCCCTCAAGATCAGCCGCACGGGGGGCAACCAGGACTATTTCTTTGCAGCAATCCAAAAGGAAGTGGAGATTCTTCAGAAGCTCGACCACAAGGGAGTGGTCCGTCTGAGTCCGGTCTCCGAAGGAAAGAATCCTTTCAAGGAGCGGGCAGTCGAGATTGTCGACAGCCCGTGGTTCTTCGGAATGGAGGCCTTGGTGGGGGGCTCGTTGGAGAACTACCTGAGTGGGCTGGGCGCCCTGTCGCTGGGGGAGGCCGCCGCGATCTGTCATCAGGTCGGCACCACCTTGGAATACGTTCACCGGGAAGGGTTCGCCCACAACGATGTAAAGCCCGACAACATCCTGTTTCGACGCGAGCTAAAGGTTGGCGAGCGGTTGGAACCCGTCCTGATCGACTTCGGTGTCGCCGCCAAACTGGTCCGAACCCAGCTCGACG
>Ga0209751_10004619_pt1 | contig 13137 bp, 11 predicted proteins | sample RifCSP13_1_FD_184019 | JGI IMG/M metagenome (GOLD analysis project Ga0209751, IMG submission 184019) | Soil microbial communities from Rifle, Colorado - Rifle CSP2_sed 13_1 (SPAdes) (version 2) | ecosystem: Environmental > Terrestrial > Deep subsurface > Rock core/Sediment | place: Rifle... | reverse complement strand
CTTGGAGTAGCGCCGCGTGTTCCCAGACGTTCGCTTCGGCGAGAGCAACCCCCTCCGCTCGTAGAAGCGGAGCGTCTGCGGGTGAACACCCGCGAGCTCTGCGGCGACGCTGATGATGTACACGGCCCGGTCGACCGAGCGGTCCATCGGGTCCCGGTTCCGATCCTCCCTGGCCACCTAGTCCTCCTTCAGACCTCTAACCCGGCCCGCGGCGACTGCTTCTGCACGTCTCTCAGCCGCTTCAACAGCTCCTTCTCCTCTCGCGAGAGCTTCGACGGAACCGCGACACGCACCGTCACGAGGAGATCGCCGGCGCCGCCCCGCTTGGGCGCACCCTTGCCGCGGACGCGGAAAGTGCGACCGCCCTGCGTCCCGGGGGGGATCTTGAGCGTCACGGCACCGTCTCGCGTCGGCACCCGGACGTTGGCTCCGAGCGCGGCCTCCGGATACGCGACGGGCAGCTCAACCGTGAGGTCGTCGCCCTTCCTTCCGAACAACGGATGCGCACCGACCTTCACGTGCACGTAGAGATCGCCGGCCGGAGCGCCGGCCGGGCCCGGCTCGCCACGGCCGCGGAGCCTGATCCGAGCGCCGTCGCGCACACCGGGCGGAACCTTCACCCGGAACGTGCGCGTCTCGTCCACGTGACCCGACCCGGCGCAAGATGGGCAGGGGCGCTCGATAACGCGCCCCGAGCCGCGGCATTCAGGACAGGCCTGGGCGAGCTGGAAGGGACCCTGGTTCACCGCCACCGCCCCGGAGCCGCCGCACCGGGTACACGTGACGGGCGACGTGCCCGGCGCCGCCCCCGAGCCTCCGCAGGCCCCGCAGGCCGCCGCCCCCCGCAATCGGACCGGCACCGTCAGGCCGCGCATCGAGTCGTCGAAGGAGACGCGCACCTCGGTCTCGAGATCTGACCCACGAGCCGACGCCCGGCGACCGCGAGCCCCGCCGAAGAGCCCGCCGAACAGGTCGCCGAGGTCCCCGCCGAAGACAGAGCCGAGGTCCTCGAAGCCGACCCGGCTCCCGCCGGGGGCCCCGCCGAAGCCCGAGGAGGCCATGTCACGAACCTGGTCGTACTGCTTTCGCTTCTGCCCGTCGCCCAGGACGTCGTAGGCGGCCGAGACCTCTTTGAAACGCTCCTCGGCCTCGCGGTTCCCTCGGTTCGCGTCGGGATGGTGCTTCTGCGCGAGCTTGCGGTAGGCCTTCTTGATATCGGCTTGTGTGGCGTTCTTGGCGACCCCGAGAACCTGGTAGTAGTCCTTCTCGAACCACTCTCGCCGGACGTCGCCGTTCATCGCGACCTCCGGCTCAGTCCCGAGTCACGCGCACGCCCGCCGGGCGGATCACGCGACCCCTGAGCTTGTAGCCGGGGCGCAGGATGTCGGCCACGACGGGCTCGCCGTCACCCTCTCCCGATTGCATGAGCGCCTCATGCTCCTCGGGGTCGAACGCCTTGCCGTCGGCCTCTATCCGCGCCAGCCCCTCGAGCTTCAGCGACTCCACGAGCTTCGCGTACACGAGCTCGACGCCGTGGAGGAACCGGTCGAAGTCAGGATGTTCCTCCGCGGCCATGAGAGCGAGCTCGAACTCGTCCAGCACCTCCAGGAGTCGGCGGACCAGGGGCTCGGCGGCGAGGTCGATCGCATGGGTCTGCTCGCGGAGCACTCGCTTCCGGTAGTTCTCGAACTCCGCCTGTAGGCGCTGGAGGTGCTCGCGGTACTCGGCCGACTCCCTGCGCGCGACCTCGAGCTCCGAGGCGTCGCCCGCCGGAGTGGGCGCGGGGGGGGCGGCTTCCTCGGCCGGCCCGCCCTGCACCCGCACCCGACGACGGTCGGTCACCTTGACCTTGGGACGGTCCTTCCCGGAGGAATCCTCACCGCTCATGCGACCGTCTTCACCTCGATCCTGCGAGGCTTGGCCTCCTGCGCCTTGGGAACCTCGACGGTGAGGACCCCCTTGTCGAACCGGGCCTCCACCCGGTCGGGGTCGGCCGTGGGCGGAAGAACTAGCGTGCGGCTGAAGGACCCGTACCGCCGCTCGATCCGGCGGAAGGACTCCTCCAAGAGGTCCTTGTGGAACTCACGCTCGCCCTTCACCGTAAGGGTCGAGTCCTCGACCGAAACGTCCACCATCTCGGGATCGACGCCCGGCAGCTCGACCGTCACGACGAACCGATCCGTGTCCTCGTACACGTCGAGCGCCGGCGTCCATGCCCCGGTCCCCTCACCTCCGAACGCACGCCGCACCACCCGATCCACATCGCTCTCGATCCAGAACAGATCGCGGAACGGATCCCATCTCGTGATCGCCATCACGATGCACCTCCTTCGTCTACGATCTCGCCCTCGACGACGTCCTCGCCGCCCGAGGCTCCCTGCTCGTCACCGCCACCGGCCGTCGCCTGTCCACCGGCCTGCTGTGCCTGTTGTGCCTGTTGTGACTGATGCATCGCCTGGCCGACGCGCTGGAACACCTGCATGGCGGCGTCGGTGGCCGACCTGATCTTGTCCACGTCCTCGCCCTTGAGCGTCTCCTTCAGCTCCTCGCTCGTCCGCTTCAGCTCCTCGCGGTCGGGCTCGGGCACCTTGTCGCCCGACTCCTGAAGGAACTTGTCGACCTGGTAGACGACCTGGTCGGCGTCGTTGCGGACCTCGGCCGCCTCCCTTCGCTTCCGATCCTCCTCCGCGAACTTCTCCGCATCGGCGACCATACGGTCTACATCCTCCCGAGAGAGCGCCGTGCCGCCGGTGATCGTCATCTGCTGCTCCTTGCCGGTGGCCAGGTCCTTCGCGGAGACGTTGACGATGCCGTTCGCGTCGATGTCGAAGGCGACTTCGATCTGCGGCATCCCGCGCGGTGCCGGTGGGATGCCCATGAGATGGAACCGCCCGAGCGACTTCACCCCGGGAGAGAACACCGTCTCGGCCTCGCCTTGGAGGACGTGGATCTCGACTTGGGTCTGGTTGTCGTCCGCGGTCGTGAAGATCTCGGACTTCCGGGACGGGATCGTCGTGTTTCGCTCGATCAGCTTCGTGAAGATGCCGCCCTTGGTCTCCACCCCGAGAGATAGGGGCGTGACGTCGAGGAGCAGGATGTCCTTGACGTCGCCCTTCAGGACACCGGCCTGGATCGACGCGCCGACCGCAACTACCTCGTCGGGGTTCACTCCCTTGTGCGGATCCTTCCCGCCCGTGAGCTTGCGAATGAGGTCCTGGATCATCGGCATCCGCGTGGCCCCGCCGACCAGGATCACGTGGTCGATAGCGGCGACGTCCTTGCCCCAGTCGCGGACGGCCTGCTCGAACGGGCCCCTGCAGCGCTCGACGAGATCCTCGGTCATGCGCTCGAACTCCGCGCGGGTTAGCTTCGTCTCCAGGTGGAGAGGTCCCTCGGCCGTAGCCGTCACGAACGGAAGGTTGATGGATGCCTCGCTCACCTGCGAGAGCTCGATCTTCGCCTTCTCCGCCGCCTCCTTGAGACGCTGGAGCGCCATCCGGTCGTTCGACAGGTCGACGCCGTAGGCGTTCTTGAACTCCTTGACCATCCAGTCGATCACGCGCTGGTCCCAGTCGTCCCCGCCGAGCTGCGTGTCGCCGTGGGTCGCCTTCACCTCGAAGACGCCCTCGCCGATCTCGAGCAACGACACGTCGAACGTGCCACCGCCGAGATCGAACACGAGGATCGTCTGGTCGTGCTGCTTGTCGAGGCCGTAGGCGAGCGATGCCGCCGTCGGCTCGTTGATGATCCGGAGGACCTCCAGCCCCGCGATCTCCCCCGCCTCCTTCGTCGCCTGGCGCTGCGCGTCGTCGAAGTAGGCGGGCACGGTGACCACGGCTTGTGTGACCGAGTCGCCGAGATAGGCCTCGGCGTCGCGCTTCAGCTTCGTGAGGATCTGCGCGGAGATCTCCTGCGGCGTCCACCTCTTGCCGTCGATCTCGACGTGCCAGTCCTTGTTACCCATCTGGCGCTTGACGGAGCGCACCGTCCGATCCGGGTTGGTGATGGCCTGACGCTTGGCGACCTCGCCGACCAGGATCTCGCCGTTCTTGGAGAACCCGACGACCGAAGGGCTGGTTCGGGCCCCTTCGGCGTTCGGAACCACGACTGGTTCCCCTGCCTCGAGTACCGACACCACCGAGTTGGTCGTCCCGAGATCGATGCCCACCGCGCGCGCCATGGATAGCCCCCTTGCTCGCCTTTCGTGAGTCAGTGCACAGAATAAAGCTTGAGCCTGTGACTGTCAAGGGTTTCAACAGCGTCGCGCGCGACGAGCACGGCACCCGGCCCTGCCCGCTAGGACCTTCGGAGTACGGCTCGACGGCGCCATCCTCTGGGAAACGGCGGCGAGAGATCCCGCGTCCGCTCCGGATGCGAGCCAGGCACGTGGTTTCCGGTCCCCGGTTCAAGGGGACGGCAATCTCGACCGAAACAAGCACTAGACCGAAAGTCCACCCGGCCTAAAGTCCAAGGACGGAAGGCGAGGATGCACGATCTCGACACGCGAGCGGGCACGGAGGCCGCCGGCGAAGGCTGCCGGCGAGTCGCCGAACGCCTTCGCCTTTCCGCCGTCGGCGTCCTCGCGACCGACGAAGGGCGGCGGCGGTCTGCGTGGTGGGTCTCCCCCGGCAGCGGGCCTGTGCCCGCGCGCCTCGAGGACGTCCTCGAGGGCCGCGCGGAAGGATGGATCGCCGCTCGCCTTCCCGACGGCACCGTGTTCGGGCGCCTCACACCCGAGTCGCTGGTCACGGCGGCCGAGGAGCTGGACCGACTCGGCACCGCGCTGATCGACGCGCTGATGGGGAGGTCGACCGACCTCCCGCTCCGCGATGAGGTCCGACCTTCCGATAGCGCCGCCGCCGACAGCGAGCTCGCGGTCCTCGAACGTGTCGCCGGAGCACTCCGCGACGTGCTGTCGGTGCCGGCCGCGGCGCTTCCGGACCTGCTGGATGCGGTCCGTGGCGCTCTCGGCGCCGACGAGGTCTACCTCCTGCGGGAGCGGGGGGCCGACGTCGCCGTCGCCGCGTCGCCCGATGGCGACTGGCCACGCAGGATCCCGCCCGAGATCCGCTCGGGCTTCCAGGAGCTTCCCGCGGTCGTCGAGAACGGCACGGCTCGACAACTCGGCATCGTGCTGGGCGCACGCACCCAGCTCGCGGGCGCCACGTTCCGCGAGGACGACAGCCCTGCCGTTGTCGTTTTGGCCGGCCGCGCCGGGGGTCCACCGCCCTCCGGCGAGCTCATGCGCCTGGTCGGGAACCTGATCGCCGCCGGTCGCACGGCTCTCGAGTGGCGACACCGCGCCGTCGACGCGCTGATGCTGCAGGAGCGCACGCGATGGGCCGCCGAGATCCACGATGGCCTGGTGCAGGCGGTCACGTCCGCGGTGATCGAGGTCCAGATGCTCCGACGCCGCATGGACCACGACCCCGAGGGCGCGGTGGCCTCGGTCCACGCCGCCGAGCAGGAGATCAGGCGAAGCCTCGGCGAGCTCCGGGGGATGCTGTTCGACCTGTCCGAGGCGGGCACCGCGCCGGCGGACGATCAGCCGCTGTCGGAGTACATCGAGCAGGTGGCGGCGCGATGGAGGCTGCGAGCGACCGCGGAGATAGACGGAGACCTAGGCGTCGCGCCGGGGGAGATCAGGGCGGCCGCCTACACGGTTCTGCGGGAGGGGCTCGCGAACGCGGCGAAGCACTCGGCCAGCGCGAACGTCGTCGTGATGGTGTCGGTTGGGGCCGACGGAGTGCGCCTTTCGATCGAGGATTCCGGCGCAGGGTTCGACCCGGCCACGGCCAAGATGGGCCACCTGGGCCTAGAACTGATGCGCCGACGCATCGCGGAAGTGAACGGGACGCTCGACATCGAGTCGTCCGTGGGGAACGGGACACGGGTGGTCGCATGGCTGCCCGTCCGAGGCGAAGGAGCAACGACATGAAGATCCTGATCGTCGACGACCACGCGCTGGTGCGTCGGGGCCTCGCCTACGTCGTCAAGGAAGGGTTCTCGGATGCCGACGTGGTTGAGGCCGGGAGTGCCGCTGAAGCGCTCCAGTTCATGGATTCGAACGGAGTCGACGTCGCGCTCGTGGACGTTCGGATGCCGGAGTTCGACGGACTCGACCTGCTCCGCACGATCAAGGAGCGGTGGGCAGACGTACCCGTGATCATGCTCTCCACGTACGAGCACGGTCCGTACGTGAAACGCGCGCTGGCCGAAGGAGCCGCAGGGTACCTGCTCAAGGACTCCACCCCCGAGGATCTCGGCCAGGCGATCCGCGTCGCGCTCTCCGGTAGCGGTAACGTTCTCTCGCCTCGCGCGATCCAGAACCTGTTCGAGAGCGAGGACCAGGAGCGGGCGGCCGAGACCCCGCGCCGCACCGAGTTCAGCCTCACCGAGCGGGAGATGGACATCCTCACCCTGCTCGCCGAGGGCCGCAGCAACCGGGACATCGCCGGGAAGCTCTACCTGTCCGAGAAGACCGTCAAGGCTCACCTCGCCGCCATCTTCCGTAAGCTCGGCGTCACGAACAGAACTCAGGCGGCGATGGCTGCGGTTCAGATGGGCATCACGCCGGGCCAGATCGTGGGCAACGGACACGATCCCGACCAGGACGTCATCCGCGCGAACAGCCGCTGATCCGGCCGTCGGAGGAGTAGCACGTGGCGGACAAGCAGCCCACCGGGCTCGGCGGCTCCGCGGCGGATGATGACGTCGAGGCGTACGAGTCGGACTGGTACCGGAGCCTGAAGGCGCTCGCGGAGCGTCAGGATGCGATCGAGGCGGGGGAGGGCGCGGTCGCCACGGCCGAGGCGCCGGCCGAGTCCGTCTGGGCGACACCACCCCCAGCCGACGAGCAGGCGACCGAGGTCGCCTGGACGCCCGAGGCCGCAGCCGAGACCCCGGTGGCAGAGACGGTGGAGGCTGCGAGCGAGATCGCCGAGGCGGGCGTCGTCTCGAGCGACGCCTCGGCCGAGGCGCCCGACGTGGTCGAGCTTCCCGAGCAGACAGAGGCTGAGCCGAGCGGGCCGAACCTCATGGCACCCGCCGCGGAGCAGGTCGCACCGCTTGGATCAGGGGAACCGCAGGCGGCACCCGTGGAGGCTAAGGGTGCACCCGCGGAACCGTCGCTCACGTCCTCGGACGTCGAGGAGCGGCGCGCCGCCCTTTCTGCGCTTTCGGACCGGGGACTGTCAGAGCTCGACGTAGCCCCCGCCTCCGCCCTCCTCCTCGACCCGGACCCCGAGATCCGCCGCCTTGCGCTCGAGGTGCTCGTCTCCCGCGCAGACCACGTAGAGGAACGCCTCGTCCAGCAGGCTCTGCAGGACCCCGCCGACGACGTGCGCGCCGCCGCGGTCGGTCTCGTAGCGGCGCGTGGATCGCACGGACTGGCCGCGCTCGCCCCGCTGGCCGGCGCGAGGCGTTGGCCGACGACCCAGAGCGCCGTGCTCCGCACGCTCCCCCAGATCGTCGGATCGAGCGGTGGACTCTCCGATGAGGACCTGTCGTCGATCCTCAACGGCATCGCGAGCCTCGAGTCAGCTCCAACCGCCGAGGAGCGAGAGCCTCTCTCCGAGCTCGCGCGCGCGATCGGTGTGCAGCGGCTGGTCGAGCACACGACCGTTCCCGACGACCGCAGGCTCGGCGCCGTGCGGCTCCTCGCTGCGGACGGAACCACCCAGTCGCTCCGAGCGGTGACGGCGCTGGACGCCGACCCGATCCAGGAGATCCGCGACGCGGCGCAGGCGGCGGTCGCCCGGCTCGAGGAGCTGGAACGCTCCACGGCGAGCTTCCAGCAGCAGCCCGACGCCGGCGAGGTCGCCGTCCACCAGGCCGTGCAGACGGAGATGATCACCGGCCTCGTGCGGGCACTCCAGGACCCCGAGCCGGTGGTTCGGGACCGCGCGATCGCAGCCCTCAACGAGACCGACCGGGGGACGCTCACGGAGTGGGCTCGCGAGGCTCTCCGGAGCGGCGATCCGGACCTCACGCCTCTCGCGGCCCAGATCGCCGAGATGCACCGCCTTGCAGAGGTCGCGCCCGAGATCCTCGACCAGGGCGCCGCAGCGTCCGGCGAGGCGCGCGCACCGTTCGCAGCCGCGCTCTCGGCCTTCCCGGTCGATACCGAGGTCCTGGTCAACTCCCTAGCGGGGGTCGAACCGTCGCGTCGCCACGAGGCGATCCAGCTCCTTTGGCAGGTGGCGGGACGCAACGCGCTCCCGCACCTTCGCCAGAGCCTCTCGGATCCCTCTGAAGCGGTGCGGATGGCCGTCCTCGAGGTCTTCGGTAACTCCGGCGACCCGTCTTCCACCGACGTCGCCCGCGGCATCCTCGGCTCCGATTCCTCGCCGATGGTCCGGGCGTCCGCGGTCCGCGTGCTCGGGGCCGCCGGTGCGGACCAGCGGATCACCGCCCTCGGCCAAGCGCTCCAGGACCCCGACCCGATGGTCCGTGCCACCGCGGTCGCGATCCTGCCCGAGAGCATCGGCCGCGAGGCTACCGATCTGCTCATGCGCGCCGTCTCGGATCTCGACGAGGGGGTTCGCCAGGCCGCGCTTCGTCACGTCGCAGGGTTCCCCGAAGAGGATCTCGCGCTCGTGTGGTCGGCTCTGGCGAGCTGCCCGCCCGTCGAACGCGACGGGCTCATGGGCATCATGGAGAAGAGCGACAGGCAGAAGCTGGCGACGCTTGCGCTCCAGCACCTGCAGGCGATCGACCCTAGCGAGCGGGTCCTCGCAGCCGAGATCGCGGGGCGCGCCGCCACCGCGCAGTGCGTACAGGCGCTGGTGGTGGCGCTGCAGGATCCCGTCGCCTCCGTCCGCCAGGCTGCTACCGGGGCGCTCGGGTCGGCCCGGGCCGCCGAGGCCGTCCAGGCCCTCGGGCGTTCCCTGAACGACCCCGACCCCGAAGTGCGCATCGGAGCGGTCCGCGCGCTGGGCGTGATCGACGACGAGCAGGTGCTCGGATTCCTCGTGGCCGCGCTGAACGACCCAGAGCCCAGCGTGAAGGAGACCGCAAGCGAGGTCCTCACGCGGTGGAGCTCGCCCGCCGTCGCCAAGCGCCTCGCGGGCGTGCTCGCCTCGCCGGCGCTTCGCCAGCAGGCCACCGACCTCCTGACGAAGATGGGCGGCTCGGCCGTCGAGCTTCTCGTCGACGTCCTCCTGCACAGCACCTCCGAGATCCGGCCGATCGTCGGAAGCCTCCTCGAGCGCCTCGCAGGCATGGACCGCTTCCTGGAGAACATGGCCTCCATGGATCCCCAGCAGCGGCTGCGGGCGGCGGAGGCCGTAGGCGCGATCGGCGGCCCTCGCGCTGTCGACGCGATCGTCGGCACGCTCTCCGACCCCGACGAGCGGGTGCGGATCCGCTCGCTGGAGCTACTCGGCGATCTGGGCGACCAGCGGGCGATCGACGTAGTGCGCAAGAGCTTCCTGGGTGACCCCGTTCCCGAGGTCGTCGACGCCGCCAAGAAGGCGCTCGCCAAGCTCCGTCCGGGCGAGACGGCCTAGGACCGGCCCCCGAACTCCTCGAAGAAGCGGCTAGCAGTCGGCCCGCGCTGGCCCTGGTACTTGCCCTTCGCGCCGTACGGCACGTCGGCCGCGCTGGTGAGCCGGAAGAACGAGATCTGCCCGATCTTCATCCCTGGGTAGATCGTTATCGGCAGGTTCGCCACGTTAGAGAGCTCCAGGGTGAGGTAGCCGTCCCAGCCGGGATCCACGTAGCCCGCCGTCGAGTGGATCAACAGTCCGAGCCGGCCGAGGGAGGACTTGCCCTCGAGACGGGCGACGATATCGTCGGGGATCGCGACCCGCTCGAGCGTAGAGCCGAGCACGAACTCACCCGGATGCAGGATGAAGGGCTCCTCGTCGGTGACCTCGACGAGCTCGGTCAGATCGCGCATCTCCCGCTTCACATCGATGAACGGATACAGGCTGTTTCGGAACACACGGAATGCGCGGTCGACGTGGAGATCGATCGAGGACGGCTGCACGCAGGAATCGTCGAACGGGTCGATGACGATGCGCCCGGCCGCGATCTCTTCGTGGATGGAGCGGTCCGAGAGGATCATCGCGGGGATGGTATCGGGTTGCGGATCGGGGCGTCCTGACGCTCACGCGACGGCCGAGGACACGGCGACCCATCTGTCGAGCGCCTTCCCCGCAGCTCCCGAGTCGATCGTTTCGGCCGCTAGCGCCACGCCCTCCTCGACGGTCGAGGCTCGCCCGGCGACCTGGAGCGCGGCCGCGCCGTTAAGCAGCACGACGTCGCGATGAGCCCCGCTCTCGCCGGCGAGCACCGCCCGGGCGATCGAGACATTGTCCTCCACGTCGCCTCCTCTCAGGTCCTCCGCGCTCGCGCGCTCGAGCCCGACCTCCGAGGGGTCGAGGGTTCCCTCGTGCACGACCCCGTCGCGAACCTCGAGCACGACCGACATCGCGGTTGTGGTGAGCTCATCCAGGCCGTCCTGCCCTCGGAAGACCTTGGCCCGGACGCCGCGGCGGGCGAGCACCTCGGCGACGAGGGGAAGCATCCTCGGGTCCGACACGCCGACCACCTGGGCTGCTGGGCGAGCCGGATTCGTGAGCGGGCCGAGGAAGTTGAAGACGGTCGGGATACGAAGCTCTCGCCGGACGGGGGCGGCGTGGGCGGCGGCCGGATGAAACACCGGGGCGAACATGAAGCCGATCCCGGCCTCCCGCAAGCAAGTCGTGACCCCCTCGGGCCCGAGGTCGATCTTCACGCCGAGGGCCTCGAGTAGGTCGGCCGAGCCGCAGTGCGAGGAGGCCGCTCGGTTCCCGTGCTTGGCCACCGTGACGCCGGCTCCGGCGGCCACGAGCGCGGCTAGCGTCGAGATGTTGAACGTGCCCGCCCGGTCCCCTCCGGTTCCGCAGGTGTCGATCACGGCACCCGGCGCGTCGACCGCGTTCGCGAACTCGAGGGCCGTGCGCGCGAGCCCGTCGAGCTCGTCCACGGTCTCACCCCTCGTCCGAAGAGCCATGAGGAACCCTCCGATCTGCCCCTGGGTGGCGTCCCCACGCATGATCGTGCGCATCGCCTCTGCGCTCTCGTCCGCCGAGAGCGCCTCGCCGGCGGCGATCCGCGACAGCAGCCGGGGCCACAGATCTGCTACCTCGGTCATCAGGTGACGAACGCTAGCAGGTCGGGGCCGCTAGACTTGAGCGCCGGGCTGCGGCCCGGCTGTGCGGGCGTGGTTCAATGGTAGAACGCAAGCTTCCCAAGCTTGAGACGGGGGTCCGATTCCCCTCGCCCGCTCTCTCGTCCTGCGGCCCTCCTTTGCCGTCTTCCTCGGCGTCTACTTGAAGATCCGGTCGCTAGGTCTGCGTGATGCTTCCCGAATCCTTGATTCGTCGAGCCTGAAGGGGTCGGAAGCTCCGTGTCGTCACGCCGCAGCCCGTGGTACTCGTGGATGAGGCCGTCGAGCAGCTCCCTTCGGTGGATCTCCTTGGGATGAACCGGTGAAGGATCGCGCCCAAGCACGTCCGGCGCGGCGAGATCGATCCCGCGATGGGCACGGTGGGAGTTGTAGTGCTCAACGTACGCCTGGAGCAGGCGATTGAGGTGCCGACGGCCGAGCACGAGTGTCCAGTCAAGGAGTTCCCGGCGAACACTACGCACCCAGCGCTCGGCGAACGGGTTTGCACTCGGAGCCCGAATCGGCGTGAGAATGACCTCAACGTCCTCGGTCGCGAACACCTCATCGAATGAACCCGGGAACTTCGAGTCTCGGTCGTGAATCAGGAACCGTACCGGCGCCTCGCGATCATCAAGACTAGAGGCAAGGTTCCTCGCCTGCTGGGTTACCCACGCGGAGTCTGGGTTTCTCGTTGCCCCGGCTACTCGGATCCTGCGCGTCCCGATTTCGATGAAGAACAGCACATAGCGAGTCCCCCCGGGTTCGGTGCAGCCTCTAGTCCTTGGGGTTTCCAACCAAGGGGAAGGAGGCAGCATGTCAGCACCGAACCGGTACCCGGACGAGGTACGCCGCCGAGCCGTAGCCGAGGTGATCGAGCGGGGCCGAAGGCCTTCGGAGGTTGCCCGGGACTTCGGGATGACGGCGACGACGCTTAGCAACTGGGTCCGCCAGGAGAAGCGGGATCGGGGCCTGGTGCCCGGATCCACCTCCGAGCAGCTGGCCGAGCTCAAGCCATCGGGCGCTCACCGATGCTGAGCATCTCGTTCAGATCAAGCGGGTCTGGAACGCGAACTACAAGGCCTACGGAGGACGGCGCGTCTACAAGCAGCTACGGAGGGAGAGCTACGCGGTGGCCAAGTGCACGGTGGAACGGCTGATGCGGAAGAACGGGATCAAGGGGTGTGATCAGGGGGAAGCGCCATCCCACGACGCATCCGGATGAGGGAGCCGACCGTGCGGCGGACCTGGTGGAGCGCCAGTTCGTGGCGACGCGTCCGAACGAGCTGTGGGTCAGCGACATCACCTACGGCAAGACCGCTCAGGGCTTCCTCTACGTTTGCTTCATCGAGGACGTCTTCTCCCGGCGCATCGTCGGCTGGCAGATGGCCGAGCACCTTCGAGCCGAACTCGTCCTTGACGTCCTGGACATGGGGCTTTGGTCAAGCAACGTTGAGCCGGGAGCTCTGGTTGCGCACTCGGATCGCGGCTCCCGGGGCGGAATCAAGTGGTCGTCGCAACACCTCGAGCTGGAGGTGGGTGTATGGGACGACCACCGGGTTGGGCAGCGGCGGCGACGGGAGGCCACCGATGCGATCGCCAGGCCGGCCGCCGGTCGCGCGGCGGGAGCATCGACAGGCGTTCTGGGAGGCGATCGCTCGAGGCGCGTCGAGCGAGGATGCCGGGGTCGAGGCCGGTGTGTCACCGGCGGTCGGGACGCGCTGGTTCCGTGAAGCTGGCGGCATGCCAACGTCGAGTTTCGAGCCGCACTCAAGTCGCTATCTCTCATTCGCGGAGCGCGAGGAGATCGCGATCTGTCGAGCCTATGGGTGCGGGGGAGATCGCCCGGCACCTGGGCCGGTCACCGTCCACGATCTCGCGGGAGCTGCGCCGCAACGCGGCGACCCGGGGTGGACAGCTCGTCTACCGGGCGGCCATCGCGCAGTGGCATCGGGACCGTCGAACCACTCGGCCGAAGGAAGCGA
>Ga0209751_10004617_pt1 | contig 13139 bp, 13 predicted proteins | sample RifCSP13_1_FD_184019 | JGI IMG/M metagenome (GOLD analysis project Ga0209751, IMG submission 184019) | Soil microbial communities from Rifle, Colorado - Rifle CSP2_sed 13_1 (SPAdes) (version 2) | ecosystem: Environmental > Terrestrial > Deep subsurface > Rock core/Sediment | place: Rifle... | reverse complement strand
CGGACAGTGGACCGCTCGAGCAAGCGCCGGCCCCGGCGGCTGCATGAGCGGTCCACTGTCCGTAATCACCACGTCGTATTCATAAACAGGGAACATGTCAGCGGCAACGTCGATCGCCTGCTGGGCGACCGTGAACTGGAACAACCGGAGGACGTCGGCGTTGCTCAGGCCTCCAGCGAACGGGGGCCGGGGCTCGTAGGGCCTGTCGCCGACACCGTCGCCGTTCGCATCGTAGCCGCTGTAGTCGCTCCAATAGTTGCCGCGTCCGCTCAGCGTCCATACGGCCGACTCCGGGCGGGAACTCCCCGAGGGTGTCGGCACGCCCGACGAGTTCGTCGGCCCGGAGTGGCCGTTATGGCTTGTGTTGGCAGAGCCGCTCACCGTAGAGGGGGCTGCTCCGTGGCTGAGGGCGCCGCTCAGCGCCTGCACCTGCACAGTGTTCTCGATCATTGCGTTCTCCACGAATGTTATCGGCGCGTTCGTGAAAAGACCGATGCCGGTGTCGTTAAGCGCCAGGGTGTTCGCGATGAATGTGGCAGACGCATTTGCCGAGTTAGGTGTGCCCTCAACTGTGATCCCATACTTGTTACGGAGGATGCTGTTGCCTTCCACGAAGATGTTATCTACGTCCTTGATCAGCATGCCGGCGCCGCTGGCGCCCTTCCGGTTGCTGGAAAGCTCGTTGTCCTTCACCAGCAGGTCGTGCGAGAACATCAGGACCGCACCGGCAAGGTTGTCCTGGAACCTGTTGTTCAGGACGCGATTATTGTGGGAGGACATGAAGTGAAGGGCGTAGCGACTGTTGGTTACGGTGTTCTGCCCGATACCGTTGTCGTCCGAGAATTCGAGGTGGATGCCGTCGGCGGAGTACGTGATCGTGTTCGCGTGGACAGCTGCGCCGTCGACTTCCCAGAGGTAGATGCCATGTCCTCTTCTCTCCTGGGGGATGTCCGCGCCCTGGTCTATGTCGTTGAACGCTATCGTCGCGTGGTGACTTCCCGTCATGTGTATACCGTAGAGGGAGTCGCGTACCCTGTTAGAGCGAATAGTGGGTTCGTGGGCGTTCACGACCTTGACCGCGGCGCCTTCCTGAGAGACGGCGCGTCCGCTGTGCCGGATCTCGAAGCCGGAGAGCGTGACGCCGGCAACACCGGTGATCGTCACGACGTCGCCCTCGCCACCGCCGTCGATTACGGGCGATCCGATGCCGACGAGTGACAGCGGCTTGCTGATGACGATGCGCTCGTGGTAGTCGCCGCCCTCAACGGTTACGGTGTCACCCGGCGCCGCGGAGTCTATACGGTCCTGGAGGCTACCAGGGCCGGCGTTGGTCCCGGACGGGCGGAGCCCGGCGACGGCCGCAAGAACCAGCAGCGCGACGGCGAGCAGGCGCGTGGCCATTGACATCTTCAACCTCGACCTAGCGGCCGGCCGCCTGTGGCGCAGCGGCGCGGGCCGTCGCGCCCGGGCCGGTGACCAGCCGGCGCTTCTGGAGCGATCGAACGGCGAGGGGCAGGAACGTGATCGCCACCGCCGCCAGCACCATCAGGTAGAAGCCGATTTCGAACGAGGTCTCGGAGTGAAAGTTCCAGACCTTCGTTGAGCCCCACACCTTCGGAGTGAAAGCGCCGGTGTCAAGGGCCGCCTCCGGGTCCATGGTGTGGCCGTAGTGGTATAGCCAGTACTGGAGGTCAACGACGAAAAAGACGGGAAGGAACCAGAATCCGGCGATGATCAGCGCCCGGAACCACTTTCGCTTCCAGGCGATGAACGAGACAGCGATGCCGGCGGCCGCGGTAGCCAGCACGCCTGGGATGAAGAGTTTCATTTCCGTGACTGTGCCGATCGGCTTCATTCCGATGTAGTGGTTGAGGCCGTTGATCTCCCGCACGTCATCATAGTAAGAGTCAGGGTCGTCTGCGAACTTGTGCCCGTAGGCGTAAGCCTTGAGGCCCGCCGGATACTGGGGAGCGACGAGCTCCATCTTCCAGAGCGGAACGAAGATAGTGGCGACCAGAAGGGCCGCTGCTACGACTGCTCCGATCAGCCACGGCGTTTCCGGTCTTCCGAAGATCCTGCTTTTCACTTGCCGACACCTTTCTTGATCTACCGTCCCTCCCGCCCCGGAATGACGGGGCGGGAGGGGGCACCTCTCTTACTGCGGTTCAACCAGGAGCCAACCTGCCATCTCCAGGTGCAGGGCGGAACAGAACTCCGTGCAATAGAAGTTGTAGGAGCCCGGCTTGTCCGCGACGAACTCGAAGGTCGCGGTCTCGCCGGGGTCCAGGCTCCCCTGGATGTTGTGGTCCGCGATCGCGAAGCCGTGGGTGGCGTCCTTGGTCTGTTCCTGGTTCGTGATGTGAAGGATGACCTTGTCGCCTTCTTGGACGCGGATGATATCCGGCGTGAAGTGGCTGCGGATGGCGCTCATCCAGAACTCAACAGTGTCACCGTTGCGCTCCACCTTCTCCTGGCCGGCATCGATGGCGAACTCGCTTCGCTCCATCGTGATGACGTCAGTCCCCGGCGCATAGATGTCCAGGGCGTGCAGCTTATCTGCCTTCATGATCTGCGTGTAGTGCGGCTCGGCGTTGGGGATCGGCATATCCGCGATGAGCTCCAGGGGACCGAGGCCGCCCTTCAGGTCAATGAGCTGGAAGTTCTGCGGGTGCAGGGGGCCGACCGTAAGGAAGCGGTCGATGCTCCACTTGTTGAGCGCCACCATGTACTTGTCGTCCGGGCTGACGGTGTCGCCCTCGGTGATCGAGAGGTGACCGATGTTGTAGTTGACGGCGATCGTCTCGACCAGTGTGAACGGTTCCTCATCGGTCTTCACGACATCCTCACCCAGTGTGAACTTGGCGATGGCGTTGGCGAGGAACATGCTGGTGTAGCCGTGGCCCTGGCTGTCGAACTGGGTGTGCAGCGGACCGGCGCCAACCTCCACCTGCCCCGCGACGACGGAGTCGAAGTTAAGGATGGGGATGCCGAAGGGGTCTTCGTCCTCGAAGTCTCCACTCTCAGCAGCCGCCTTCACTTTCTCGAAATCGTAGATGGTGACGTGCGGGTCGAGCTTGCCACCGACCACCAGGTAACGGCCGGACGGGTCGACGTCGATGCCATGTGGGCTCTTGGGCTCGGGAATCAGGTAGAGGACGCCCTCAGCCGCGGCGGTCGCGAGATTGATGATGCGCATACCGTTGCGCTCTTCGAACTTCCCGGCGGCGATTACCTCCTCAGCCTTCTTCCAGTTGATGGCGTGGAGGAAGTCGAAGTTGTTCTTGGAGGCGCCGGCCTCGAGTGGCTCGCCGCCCTCAGACACGCCGCCGGTGGCCATCTCAGTGTTGAAGGAGCCGATGAACCCCCAACCGTCGCTGACCTTCTTGCCGGAGTCGGCGAGGTCCTGGCTGTATGGAGGAAGTTCCACCTGGAAGCTCTGGTCCATGTCCAGGCGCCCCGTCGCCTGGTCTATCTTTAGCCAGGTCGATGCGCCGCGGAACTTCTCCTGGTACTCACTCACGTCCGCGTAGCTGCCCTCCGGTTGAGGGACGGGGAACTTCGACGAGACGTGGACATACTCCGAGTTAGGGGTCACAAACATGCCGCCGTGGGAGGTCTGGATGTTGGGGATCGCGACGATTTGCTTGGTGCGCATGTCCCTGAGGTCGACGAACCCCACGCGGCCGTTAGCGCGGTCCTGGATGTACACGTAGCGCCCATCATACTCACCGCCGGTCTCACTGATCGCGGGGTGATGGGTGTCACCCCATCTCAGGTCGACGTTGGCCGGGATGTCCGGGTTTCCAGCGGCGAGCGTCTCATCGCTCCAGTCGGCGCCGTAGCCGTATCCCTGCCAGGGTTCGGGAGTGAAGACGGCAATGGTCTTGAGGATACGCATGGAAGGCAGGCCGATCACCAGCATGTGGCCGGAGTGCCCTCCCGAAGCTAGCATCACGTACTCGTCGTGTTCGCCGGGGGGTACGTACTGCTGGAGAGCGTGGCGCATGTCCTCCGGCGTCAGACCGCGCTCGGCTGCGATGTCATCGAGCTGGCCGTCCCCCCCGCCGTCACCGTTCGAGCCGTCCTTGTCGTCACCGCCGCAGGCGGCGGCGAGGAGTAACGCTCCCAGTGCTAGCGAGAGCAGCGCCGCGAAGCGCCGAAGCCAAGTGATCCGGATCATAGTTCCCTCCTTTTGCGGGTGATATCTGCTAACGAGCATCCAACAAGAGGAGGCTTGAGCAGACGTGCCGTTCTTACCTTTTGCGAGGTGCGTTTGGCCCGCCCGGCCCCTGTCGTCTGGCAGCGCCTCCTCTGTTGCACCACCAGGTCGGAGAGGGACGACGAGCCGAGAATCCGTTCCATTTCCAGCTGGGCTCTGACCCAGGCCGGATAGGCGCCACAGATATCCCGGCGTTCACACTGCGCGGGATCAACTGTGCAACGATTAAGAGCGGGCCGGTCGATTGCGCGTAGAATGTCCAGCAGCGAGATCTGCTCGGCCGGGCGCGCGAGCTGAAAGCCGCCCTTTGTCCCACGCACTGCGGTGAGCAGCCGCGCGGCAGCCAAGGACGTTCCGACTTTGCGAAGGAATTGGTAGGGGATGTGCTGGCGGCGCGCCACCTCGGCGGCAGACGCCTGACCCTCAGTCGCCACCTCTATCATGAGGCGCACTGCATAGTCAGCCATTCGCGTGATCGAGAGCATCTAATGCGACCTTTTTCGTCTCCTTAGATTGTGAAAAGTTTCTCATTCTCTGTCTGTCGGGCAGAGGTCTTGCCTCCGGTGGGGGATTCCCCCACTGTGGTTCCTGCGCGGTTACAAGCGAAGCCCGGGAGCCAAAGTTCGCTCCCGGGCTGGCTCGGGTCGCGCAGGGTTTAGCTCTCTACGGTGATGGTTCCCGACATATCCGGCAGGTGATAGTCGCACTGGAAGTCGTAGACGCCGGACTCCTCTGGCGCGGTCCACTCCACGGTGCTGGTGGCGCCTGCTGCGATGATCTGGTCAGAGACGGCGTCATCGGCCGTGTTGAACGCGTTGTCGGCCCCGGCTATGCGCATGTTGTGGATCGCCGTGCCGTCATTCGTGATGTTGAACGTGACCTCAGCGCCCTCGTCGACTGTGAACTCCTTCGGCTCGTAGACATTGTCCGTCAGCGAGATGTCGAAGCTTACAGGTCCGCCGTCGTCGGCGGTCGTGGCGCCGCCGGTGACCGTGGGGCCGCCGCCGTCTCCATTGTCGTCGTCACCGTCACTACCTCCACAAGCGACGGCGGCCATCGAAAGGGCCACCATCGCCATTAAGCCCAGCAGTAATCGTTGAAACATCGGTCCTCCTTGTTCGAAATTGCTATGCTGACAGGTTCGCCCGCCGGCGCCCCGCAGCGAAATAGGCCGGATGGCCCCTAACCACCGGCCGTTCGTCCTTTGATCTCGGGCGCCCGGAGATCCGGGGTGACGCGCTGCTAGGAGAGGGGGACGAGCGTAGGGTTACGCCCTTCGAGGATGTCTTCCATCTTTGCGCGCACCCGGCTCTTCGTTTCCTCGTGCGTCAGAATGTAAAAGCGCTCCTCGCGGATTGCATCCACGACAGCGCCGGCCACCACCTCCGGCGGCAGGCCGGCGGCGAGGGCGGAGCGGAAGGCCAGCTCCATGGCCGCCATCTGAGCCGGGTTACCGGGGACAGCCTCATTCTGGAGCCCGCTGGGCCGGTTGCGTTCGGACTCACCTATGCGGGTGTTGACGACGGCCGGGCAGAGCACCGACACGCCGACCCTGGCTCCGGTCAGTTTCAGTTCGTGGTACATCGCCTCAGACAGGGCGACCACAGCATGCTTCGTGGCCGCGTACATGCCCAGGAAAGGACGCGTGGCCAGGCCCGCGGCTGATGCTGTGTTCACGATATGACACTCGTCCCCCTGAGCGAGCATCATCGGCACGAACGTACTTACGCCATGGATCACGCCCCAGAGGTTCACGCCCAACATCCATTCCCAGTCTTTCGCGGTGTGCTGCCACACGCTGCCGCCCATGCCGACTCCGGCGTTGTTGCAGACAACGTGTACGGCGCCGAATGTGCGCTTCGCGAACTCCGCGAGCGCCTCCACGTCCTCTTCCCGACTGACGTCCGTCCTTTTTGACGCCACGGAAGCGCCGCCCGCCTTCAACTCGCTTTCCGTCCGGGAGAGTACCTCCGGTTCGATGTCCGCGATGACGACGTTCATACCCTCCGCCGCGAAGCGTTGGGCCATAGCGCGTCCTATGCCACTGGCACCGCCGGTAATAACCACGACTTTGCCCTTCAGTTCCTTCAATCTCTCCTCCTCGGTCAACGCTATAGCGACGGTTCGGGCACCAGCCGGCGGCCCCTGCCATAGACCACAGTCATGACCTGCCCGGCCAGTGAATTAACATGGGAATCGGCGGCCCGCGCAGGCCAGCATACATTCCCTAATAGCGAGCGGGAAGCGGTACGCAGTATCGCGGGTCGGGAGGCGGCCCGGCATTCAGTACTTGGACCACTCGTGCCAGTTGCCGAGTGGCATCGCCATCAAGGGCAACGTCGTGTAAATGCCCTTGTTGATAGCGGACGCCGCCTTCGAGCGTACCGACGCGGATAAAGCCCAGCCACTGGGCGGCCTTCAGCGCCTCATCCTCATGCCCTTGAACACCTCGAACAGCGCCTTCTCCAGCCCTTCTTCGCCAGCAATATCGAAGCGTTCCCAGAGGAGCATGCTGCCAAGGCCAGGTTCCGTCCGGCGGCCACGTCGGCCCCGAGTCACGAGCGCTCGACTCCCGTGAACGCCCCGGCGTTATCGAGATACTGATGGTGGACCGGGTGACCGGCGGCAACGAGGAAGTGGAGCGCCGGCTGGAGTTCATGGAGCCGGCGGGGGCGATCCCGGGGCCGGCGCTTGTGACGATCGTCACCTTACCCTCCCCGCCCCCTGCGCCGGGGGGCACCCTTGAGGCGCCCCTCGGCTCGTCGCGGTTACTTCACCTGCACCGCGACTGTCTTGGCCGCAGGTGCCGCAGGCTTGGGTACGGTCACCTCCAGCACGCCGTCGGCGTAGGACGCTTCGACGGTGGCAGGGTCAACGCCGTCCGGGAGACGGATCGCGCGTGAGAACTCGCCGCTCTTGCGCTCCAGGCGGTAGTAGTCACCCTCCTTGACCTCTTCCTTCTCCTCGCGCTTACCCCGGATCACCAGCATGTCGTCCTCGACCTTGACCTCGATGTCCTCGCGCTTCAGGCCGGGAAGATCGGCTCGGACGACGAGCTTCCCGTCGCGCTCAAGGACATCGACATCCGGAAGCCACTCCTCTTCCAGCCTCGCTCGCCCCCACCTGGTGGGCCAGAGCAAGGGGTCGAAACGCCGCGCTGCCCAGTCGAAGAAACGTTCGAAATCGTCGTTAAACAGGCGGAGATTTCGGCCGTGCTTGACGGGCGCCAGATCCGCTGTCTTATGGCCGTTACCTGTCATGACATTACCTCCTGGGGGATATCTCCCCAATTTTGAATCGATCGTGAATCTGTCGCTGAATCTTCCCCTGGCGTTCCCCGACCGGCCATCATTGGGCGGGCCTGGCTGCTACATCAGCGACGACTGGCTGCACAACCTTTAAGTAGTCCTCGCAGGCCATAGCGACGGTGTCCGTGTGCGTTCCTGCCTGGAAAACGATTCGCTCCTGGCTCGCCAGCTCCTTGTCCGCGCAGACCGTGAGGCCAGGCGAACCGATCGGCGGCATAGCCCCCACTTCCCACCCAGGACACGCGGCGGCCATCTCCTCCTCGGTCGCCAGGCGGACCGCAGTGGCGTCGAGCGCTGCTGCCGCCTTCTTGAGGTCAACGTTCGCCGGAGCCGGCACGACGACAAGGGCTAGCCGTCCGTCCGCGTACACCACCACCACCTTTGCGACCATGCGCCCGGAGATGTGCTCGCTCTGGGCAACGCGCTGCGCCGTATAAGCCGGGGGGTGGTGATGGACCTCGAAGCTTACCTTGGCGTCCCGCAGCAGGCCCGCAACAGTATCAACGCCGCTCATAGTCACCTCCTTCCTTCAGTCGGGCTTCGCGGGCTGCTCCGGGCGGACTATCAGCACCGGCAGCTCAGATCGGCGGACAACCGCGTCCGCCACACTGCCCATGATCCAGCGGCCTACGCCGGATCGGCCGTGCGTACTCATGGCTATAAGGTCTGCCTGCCCGGCCGTCGCTGCCTGGATGATTTCGTCCACGGTCGGGCCGAACGTCACCGCTGTCGTCACTTGCAACCCCGCTTTGCCAAGCTTCTCTGACAACTCGGCGAGTTGCTTTTCGGCGATCTCTCGCAGGTCTCGCCACAGGCGGTCACTGGCGATGGGAGCTTCGAAGCCAGGGTAAGCCGAGGCGGGCGGGAAGAGCGCGTGGAACAGCACGAGCGACGCGCCGAACGCCTTCGCGAACTCCTGGATGAATGGCAGCGCTGCTTCCGATAGCTCCGACCCGTCGTACGGGACAAGGATCTTCCGGAACGCCGGCGGCACCGTGGCAGCCGGCCTGTGGGAGCGCACGAGCAGCAGCGGGGTGTGGCTGCCGTGGAGAACCTGGTCGGCCACGCTGCCCAACGCCCAGCGTGTAGCTCCAGAGCGCCCGTGCGTACTCATCGCCACGAGATCTGCCGGTCGCGCGACGGCGTAGTCTATGACCGCCTGCGCCGGCGGCCCGCTCACGGTCTGAGCCTCAACGATCAGCCCGTCCCGCTCCAGTTCCACTTTGCGCGTGTCGATGTACTGCTGAGCGAGGCGAGCCTCCTTCTCGAGGTCAACCGTGAACTGGAACTCACCCCAGCCACCCGGCTGGTAGACGGACGTCAGCAACACAAGTGTCGAGCCGGTGCGGTGGGCGACTTCAGAAGCCACCGGCAAAACGGCCTCTGATTCTGGAGAACCGTCGAGCGGTACGAGGATTGTCTGTATCACACCATCCTCCTTCTAGCGGAGGGCGGGTGACCCGGCGCTCCCGCGGACTGCAGGGGTTACATCCGCCTCCTGGTGCTGCCTGCCCTTTCGGGTCCAGCGGCCTCAAGGGAACACAGCCCGCCGAACCACCCAACCACCCTGCCCTCCGTAATTAACGGTATGCCGATCGTTTCGGTGGAGGCAGTGCCGTTCGGCCCAGTATACCGCCGACGAATGGCCCGCGCGCGCCCGCGCAAGGGCAACGGTGTGAGCGCTGATGGAGACGGAGATGGCCTACACCGGGGTGAGGGGCGATCGCCGGCGAGTCCCTAGGGGCGCACCAAGAGCAGCGGGGCGACCCGGCGTTCCAGGACTTCCTGGGCAACGCTGCCCAGAATGAGCCGCAGCCCCGTCTGGCCGTGGGTGGACATAGCGATCAGGTCAACGCCTTCTGCCGCAGCGTAACGGACGATTTCATTCGCGGGGTTACCGAAGCGGACGGCCGTCCTGACCTCAATGCCGCCGCCACGCAGCTCCCTGGCCTTGCCTTCGAGGTATTGATGGATCTCCTCCGTCAGCCGATCTATCGCCTGGTCCTTTGATTCCACCAGTTCTGGGGCCTGGGGCTTCACGGTAGCTCCCGGGGCAAAGCCGGGGGCGAAAGGCTGTTCCTGCGCACTCCGGGCGGACGTGGTACCGGGGGTTGGGGCAACCCGAAGAAGGGACACCGTGACAGCGCAGCCCTCGACAAGCCGGGCGACTTCCGGGAGCACCTCTTCTGAGTGCGGGGAGCCATCCAGTGTCACCAGGATGTTGTCATACAAAGTTGTCCCCCTTCCCAGCAGTGCCGTTCAGATCCCGCAGCTCGCTGACGAGATCGCGCACAGCGAACCCCTTCAAGAGGCAGCGCGAGGCGCCGGCCTCCAGATAGAGCTGTTCGTCACCCTCGTTCATGTACGAGGTGAGGACGACAAGCAGGGAGCGCGGACTGGCCTTCTTGATCCAGGCGTACATCTCCGCCCCGTAGCGGCCCCGCTTCTTGAAGTCGGCCAGAATGATGTCAGGTGTCCAGGTGTGTGCAAGTTCGGCGGCGACGAGCGGGTTCGCCGTCTGCGCCACGACCTTGAAGCCGCGGGCGGCGCCCAGGCGATCGGCAAGGAGCGATCCCACCGCCTGGTTTTCGTCGATGATCAGAACAGTTGTCTCGGCCATGCCTCGTCCCTTGGCTACAGAGTAGGGGTCGTGGGCGGAGGGTGGCATGATGCAGAAGTCATGTTGACCGGGGGCCGTCTGGACTATGGCGCGCCGGTTCGATGGAGCCGGTGGTCGTATAATTCCAGTGCGATGCCCGACGTAGACAGCCATTACTCAGCAGCAGAGATGCAGGCGCTCGCCGAGGCGAGTGCCAATCTGGCATCGGAGCTCGATCCGGACGCTGTCTTCCAGCGACTGGTGGACATTTCCAGAGGTCTCATCGGCACCCGATACGCGGCGATGAGCGTCCTCGGACAGTCCGGCGAGATACGGCAGTTCATCACCAGCGGCATCAGTGTCGCCCAGCGAGAGCGCATCGGCCACATACCGGCAGGGACTGGCCTCCTCGGCGCCCTCCTGCGCGAGGGGTCAAACCTGCGGCTGAACGACATGGCCAGGGACAGCCGTGCGGCCGGTTATCCGGCGAATCACCCGCAGATGAAATCGTTGCTCGGCATGCCTGTCGTCGCGTCCGGCCGCATCGTCGGAAACTTGTACCTGACAGACCGGGAAGACGGCCGGCCGTTCAGCGAGCGCGACGAAGAGCTCCTGCGCCTCCTGTCGATCCAGGCTGCCGCCGCTATTAGAAACGCAGAACTTTACGCCGCCGCGAGACGGCGTACCGAGGAGTGGAAAGCGTTGTTCGAGCTGGGCCGTCAGGTGAGCGCGTCCCCCGACCTTGCCCAGCTGTTGGATTCCACGGTGCAGCGCGCGCAGGCCCTCTTGAGCACCGATGTTTCGGTCCTCATGATGCTGCGCGGGTCCGATACCTTGATCGCCGTCGCAGAGCGAGGACTTCGATCCTCCGGAGGGGCCGCGCAGCGGCCACTCTCCGAGCTGGCGTTGCAAGACATTGCGCTCCGGTCTCAACACGCTGTAGTCGTCGTTGACACGTCCAGCGACGAAAGGTTGAAGGGTAAACAGGCACGTCTTGTCGAAGAACAAGGGCTGGAGTCTGTAATTTGCGTGCCGTTGATCGGAAAACAAGGCCCTCTCGGGACGCTCACAGTCGGCAACCGCGTACCCACTGTGTTCGATGACCGCGAAGCGGAACTCCTTGAGGCGTTCGCCAACTGGACGGCAGTCGCGATCGAGGCCAGCCGCCTGTACGACCGGCTTGAAGGCGTGGCCAGGCTTGAGGAGCGCGAGCGGATCGCGATGGACCTGCACGACGGCGTCATCCAGTCGATCTATGCCGTCGGGCTGCACCTCGAAGACTGTGTCGACCGCCTCCAGTCGGCGCCTGATGAAGTGGCAGGCGTGCTAGACAAGACCATGGAGGACCTGCACCAGATCATCAAGGATATTCGGAGCTACATATTTGATCTTCGTCCCAAGGTCTCACAGGTGGAAGACCTGCCGGACGCGATCAGTCAGCTCGTGGAAGACCTGCGCGTAAACACCCTGATGAACGCGGAGGTCGAGGCGCTGGACCAGGTGGACGGGCTGGTCAATGAGCCACAGGCGCTCGCGTTCTTCCACATTGCCCAGGAAGCGCTGAACAACGTTTCCAAACACTCGAGGGCAACGACGGTGTCAGTTAAGTTGACTGTCAGCGAAGAATACGTAACCCTCGAAGTGCGCGATAACGGCGTGGGCTTCGACGGAGAGACTGCCAGCGGTGAGAAACACGGCCTGCGCAACATGAGAGACCGCGCGCGTAGCGTGGGCGCTACGCTCGTTTGTGAGAGCGCTCCCGGCCGGGGGGCGCTTATCCGGGCCGAGCTGCCCTTCACCCGAAAGGACGTCGCGAATGGCTGAGGAACAGGTACGGGTGATGCTGGTGGACGACCATGAGGTGGTGCGCATGGGTATCCGCACGCTACTGGAACGCCGGCCGGGCTTCGTGGTGGTTGGAGAGGCCGGCAGCGTGCAAGAAGCGCTATCACAGGCGCGGCATTCTCAACCCGACGTCATCGTGATGGACATCCGCCTGCCGGATGGCAACGGCGTGGAAGCCACGCGCGAAATCAAGGATGAGAGACCCGAGACGCGAGTTATCATGCTAACCTCCTACGCCGACGACGAGGCGATCTATGGGTCGATCATGGCGGGCGCCTCTGGCTACCTACTGAAGCAGACGCGCGGCCAGAACCTGGCTGAAGCCATCGAACGCGTCGCCAGAGGCGAATCCCTCCTGGATCCGGCCGTGACCAATAAGGTGCTCGACCGCATGCGATCTCTGGCCCGTGGGGAGTCAGACGAGCTCGCGGTGCTGACCAGCCAAGAGCGGAAGATCCTTGGCTTGATCGCAGAAGGGAAGACCAACAAGGAGATCGCTGAGGAGATCTTCCTCAGCGATAAGACGGTCAAGAATTACGTCTCCAGCATCCTCGGCAAACTAAACCTTCGGCGACGCTCAGAGGCCGCCGCTTTCATCGCCGGACGCCGGGCGAAACAGCAGGAACCCGGGTAGCGCGCCCGCCCGCCAACGGCTTCAGGACACGTCCAGCAGCCCCACCGCGCCCAACTCAGTGTAGGCGAACGAGTGCGTGACGAAGGGATACTTGCCGGCCTCCGGAATTGTCAACTCGAATGTGCACCCCTGGCCGGGTGCGACTGTGTAGGTTGAGACGCCGAATAGCTGGTTCTGCGGATTGCCGTCCACCAGCACACGATCGAAAATCGCACCGATGACGTGGAACGCCGAGAACAGGGTTGGGCCGGCGTTCATCACGTAGAGCCGTATTTTTTCCCCAACGCTTGCCGGGAGCGGGATGTCGCGGTACTGGAACGCAGACCCGTTGAACGCCAGCAGGTCCGGGCGCGCGGCCAGCATCTTCTCCATGTCCCCGTCCCAGATCCCGTTGGCGCCACCCCTGGCGTAAAATTCGCTCTGGACCAGCACATACTCACGTGCGGCCGGCAGCGGCGGGTCCGGGTCTACCACAACCGTGCCGTAGAGGCCGTTGGCGATGTGGTGCAGGACCGGCGCCGTGCCGCAATGGTA
>Ga0209751_10004616_pt1 | contig 13140 bp, 18 predicted proteins | sample RifCSP13_1_FD_184019 | JGI IMG/M metagenome (GOLD analysis project Ga0209751, IMG submission 184019) | Soil microbial communities from Rifle, Colorado - Rifle CSP2_sed 13_1 (SPAdes) (version 2) | ecosystem: Environmental > Terrestrial > Deep subsurface > Rock core/Sediment | place: Rifle... | reverse complement strand
ATGAAGATCGCTGTGGCATAGGCCGGCTCCGCCTACTCTGACAAGAACTGCTTCTCCAGTGATATTGCTAGGCTTTGGGATGCTTTCAACTACAAGTGGCTTTTGGTATTCGTGAATGCGAGCTGATAACATTGTTTCAGCAGTCGTCCTATGGTCGCCCCTTTTTCTCTTGAGCATGCATGTTGCCGGTTATTAATTAACAGTGTATTTTAGTGGTCAGTATGCACTAGCGTGCAATGCATACACCGCTTATGCTTTGAGAAGCCCTTTCATGACGACGTCCCAAGGGGTTACGATCGAATCATCACAGAGCAGGCAGGGTGTACTAACATCTGTAAGGAATTGTGCTGCGATCGCAGCTGACATGCTTCGTTTGACGTACTTTGGAGCTGGTGGGTCAAGAAGTTCCAGACTGACAGCATCGAGCCCCATTGGACTTGCAATTACGCGCCTTCCTTCAAAGCTTAGCAGAAATTCCAATATCTTCCGGTCGTTTATTATGCGGGTATTGTTGTTTTCGGTCCTCACAGCCAAGTTTCTAATGCCTTTTTCAAGCATTAATTCCAGAGCCTTTTCAATGCTCGTGCCGTATTTAACAGAAACTAACTGAGATGACAGTTCTCCAATTGGCGTAACAAGCCTGTCGGCGGCGAGTCGAAGGACGTCCCGTATAGATAGGGATGTCGCAAGCCTGCCGTCGATGGTTATCGGCACAAATGCAAACTTGGTCTTCCTAAAAATCTCGAGTGCGGTGTCCAGAGGATCGCTTGCTTCTACCGCCGATGATGTGTGGTTCATGATTTGGGATGCGGCCGCATGAAACCAGTCGTCCCGATGTTGCAAAATGTACTGAATAATGTGCTGGCCGCCCATTCTGCCAACAGGTTTTTGTCCGTCAAGAACGACCAACCCATCGACATAGATCTGGGGGCCAATGGCCAGAAATGTTCCGACCTGCAAGAGAGAATCTGCTGGGCTGACGTGCAAAACCGGTCGCTTGAAGATGTGGGGTACGACATCAATTATCGGCCTTTCGAGTTCTGCTAATTGCATGTGATTTACCTCAATCTGCAGATGCGTAGCCCAAAAGCTTGAGGAACATCTTTACCTTTTTCTCGTCTATTCTTAATTCCTCTGAAATGTCCTTTAACGAAATGCCGGTCTCGTACATTCTGGACAGCCGCTTCAGAAACTTTGCGTCAACGTTAGTCGTATTTTCTATTGCATTTGCCATACTATCATCCGGGCACGACGATGGGATAAGCACTAGGAATGTTGTGCATTGCACTGCAATCTTGCTATTGATATAGAAATGGAATCTTCACCTAGATTATGACATCGACGACATCAAGGAATGGTCTTGCATACGCTTCAATAGGAATAGCACTTGCCGCAATAGCAATATCGCTGGCAGCATGGTTTATGCAGCAACCTGCTCCAGCAGAAGCTCCTGTCCCACAGACCAGAGAATTTTACCTTCTCACACAAGTAGATGAAAGCGTTGAAGCAATGGAAGATGAGCTGGGCATACCGCCTGACTTGTTCTTTCCTACGCAAATGACAGTCAATAAAGGGGACAAGGTGATAGTGCACTTTTACAACCTAGAGCCAGAAGAGACGCAGGAACACCACACCTTTACCATAGCTAGCGGCGCGTACCAAACACACAATGACCTGAACGCAGGGGAGCAAAAGACGATCGAATTTGCGGCATCCGAAGCCGGCGTCTTTGACTACATCTGCACATACCATCCACCGACGATGCGGGGCCAGCTAGTAGTGCTGGGACAATAGGAAGAGCCTCCTCTTTCCTTACTTGGCACATTTGCTCTGTCCTTTATCCGGGATTCCACTGTAATGCAGTGCAGTCTTGTCGGTTAAGTAATAGGACAACCAATCTCAAGGCATGCTGGGCATGCAAGAGATGGCAAAGGTGGGAAACCACATGACAAAAGATCCGGTCTCGCTGTCAAATACGTCTACTTTACAGGAAGCAATTGACATCATGGCCAATAAAGGCATAGGCAATCTGGTAGTAACGAACGGCGCTAGCATAGGGATACTGACAGAGCGAGAGATCCTGAATTATCTGGATCTTTTTGGCACAATTCCCGACAAGCTCCTTGGCGATATGATGCTCAGACAATTCACAAAAGTGTCTCCTGAAACATCAGTTGTAGAAGGGGCAAAAAGAATGATTTCGACCAAGACCCGGCTGATTGTCTACGAAAGCGCAAAGCTGGTCGGGATCATAACCACTTCTGATCTGGCTAAGGCACTCTTCAAATTGACGGAAGGAAATCCCTCTTTGGAAAAGGTGATGTCAAGGAATGTTTTCAGTTTAGAGAGCTGCGCCTCGATTCTTGAAGCAATTAGAGTGATGGACAAAAGGAGGATCGGAAGCGTCATAGTGACTGTAGAAGGCCTGCATGACGGCATTTTCACAGAAAGGGACCTCTTGACCAAAATCCTTACCCGGAAAGTCGATCTCGCCCAAGATGTTGGCAACTATTGCTCGCACTTTCTGGTAACTGCGCGCATGGGAATAGGGGCAAGGGACGCGGCAAAGTTGATGTTTGCAAACGGCATAAAACGGCTCCCGATCACCAACAACGGCCGAATAGTTGGCGTGGTTACTGTAAGGGACGTGGTTGAATGCTTTGTTTCCGAGACAAGTGATCATAAAACGACAAAATGCAACTAGTGCGGGACTGAACTCCCTGCTTAGGCTAAATTCTGCCTCAATTGCGGGGCTCAGATAGGAATGAAAAAGGATGTCTATCACGTCTCAGCCGAAGGGCCGGTTGGAAAGGTCAAGGAGATAATACGCGATGCCAATGTAAAGAGGATCGTTGTCAAAGATGAAAAAGGCAAAGTTCTATTGTCGATTCCTGTCACGTGGGGAGGAGTGGTCACACTTGCTCTGGCTTGCAGCTCTGGCTTGCAGCTCTGGGAGTAATCGCTGGTATAGTAACCAAGAGCATGATAGAAGTCGAGAAATCTGCAGAAGCCTAGCCTCATACTGCTGGTTGGCAAAGCTGTCCTTAACTGTGACTTCTGGAAGGACAGGTCAGACACGATGGCACGCCCCGCTAAAGAAAGGCTTGCTGTGTGGAACGCTGCAGTTGAAGGCGTAGCCGGCACCTCTTGCACTAGTGCATGTGGAATCGCATTGAAGCTCGCATCAGCACCGATGACATCATTCTCCCTTTCAAATAGCCTGTGACGCAGATGTTGTATTTCAAAAGCCGACATCTACTGTACTTATCTGCGTTACTGGGCAATAAAATATAGATGGCGCCCGTGGTCACTTTAATACGAGTACGGGACATGGCGCATAGGTAACAACGCCTGAAGCTACGCTCCCAAGCAGCATCTTGCTAATGCCTGACCGCCCTCTCGTTCCAACTACAATCAGGTCTGCCTTCTCGCGATCCGCATAATTCACGATTGCTGCAACAACAGACAGCGCGGAATCAATCACATCGGTCTTGATGCGAACGTTTCTCTGCTCGGCATTTCTTGTTATTTCAGTAAACCACTTTTGCGCTGCTGCCCGGGCCTCCTCGATCTTTTTCTTTATTGGGTCGGGGTAGGTCAGGCGGTAAAGGCCCAGCGATTGGAGATACTGGTCGATGTTTACCACGTGCACAACGCTAACTTCAGAACCGTACTTTTCAGCCATCTTTACTGCATAGTCAGCCGCTTCCATCGAGTTCTCTGAGCCGTCGATCGGTACGACTATTCTGGAAATGTTTTGTTGACCCATTCAAGCTTGCTGAAGTATCATTTCTTAAAAATAGCAAGAATGCACTGCAATTCAGTGAAGACCTACTCGATAAATACTTCTCGCGCTTTACACCCTGCAAGGAAGTCGCATCCAGCAAAGGTGGTGATTTCCCGACCAACGTTGCAAATCAAGTAACGGCTTGGTTTATTGAAGAATCGGGAGACGTTGACATACCCGGAAGTGAAGCGGGGAAACTCGCAGTCCCGGAGGTTCAACGGGGGCCAACTAAGATGGTGCATGATGATTCACCGAAAGCATCAGTCGAGAAAACCACATTGCCGCTGAGAAGTTGCGACTCCTTTCCCTCCCCCTTTATTGCTCTCATAAATTTCTTACAATATCGGAAACTTTCTTGATCTTTGCACCGTACACGCGTTTCATGTAATCCAGCCCTAAGACATGGTCGTCCTCGGTGAATGCATCGACGCCGTCCTCTGGCACAATAATGTCAAAGTCTCTGACAAAGGCATCGTAAGCGGTATGCCTGTCACACATGTTGGTATGCAGTCCTGTTATGATGACGGTATCCGCGCCCTTGCCGTTGTACACTCCTCTCAGTGCCTTGTCCAATCCAGTGCCGTCAAAAGCGCTGTATGTCCTCTTTGGTATGATATAATCAGACCTGCGTGGCTTCAATTCAACTATTACCCTGGCCCCCTCCGTGCCTTTCATGGCATGGGGACCCCAAAGCTTCATCTCGTAGGTGTCAATCGGGAGATGTTCGTCGTTGCAGAAGAATATCGGGATCTTGTTCTCCCGGGCGGAGTCAAGGAGCAGTTTTATGTTTGGGATAATTCTTTTGGCTCTTTCGCATTTCAGCTTGCCATGAACAAAGTCATTGAGCATGTCTACCACTAGAATTGCATACCTAGCCTCCTTGCCAGCGCCAGATTTGTTCCTTGACCGCTTTACCATTATTCTATAGGACTGGCATTACAGTCGATAATAAGTATTGTCCAGCTTCATTCTGTGACCACGAATTCTTTTGTTACTGCCTCGAGCCTGTCGCTGAATGTAACAGGAAACTTATCGACAGTTTCATCAAGCCTTTTGAAATCCCCCGGCAGAGTCTTCATTTGGTCTTGGTGATATTTCTGGATCTCATTTAGGGAAGGCATCCTGCGTTCCAGTCTGCCATTTGCGACATATTTCATTAGCAATTGGATAGAATGCTCAGGAGCCTGTTCGTCCTCAAGAGCAATCAGGTCGCTCTTGATGATTCCGTCTTTGCTTGTGCGGTGCACCTGCTTTGGTCCCGGATATGTTTTCTTGCCCGGACTCGTCTTTAGTTTATAGAGGACCCTGCTTGGTTTCCCCTTTTCCAGTGGCGGCACTTTTATCGCAACCAACTTGTAGACGCCATTCATTGCAGGGTCATCCCGCGAAGTCGTAAGCTCTGTTCCAACGCCAAACAGGTCGATTGGAGCATTTCTTTTGACCAGGTCGCTTATGATGTATTCATTCAGATCTCCGCTTGCCATGATGATCGCGTTGTTGTAACCCGCGTTGTCAAGAATCTCCCTTGCCTTCACGCTCAGCTCGTAAAGGTCGCCGCTATCAAGCCTTATCCCTTTGGCCCTGATGTGATGTTTCACAATCTTGTTGACCGCAGCTAGGGTATCGTAGGTATCTACTAGGAGCAGGCCGTCAGGAAATACCTTGCTGAACTCTCTGAATGCATCAATTTCACTCTCAAAATTCATGACGAAAGAGTGGGCCATTGTGCCAAAGGCCGGTATTCCAAGCAAGTAGCCGGCAAGAGCGTTTGATGTTCCTACACAGCCGCCGATGTAGCTTGCCCTGGCGGCCAGGAGGGCGGCCTGCGGGCCATGCGCGCGCCTGAAGCCAAATTCAATGATTTTCCTGCCTCTGGCGGCATTTGCAATGCGCGAAGCCTTTGTTGCAATCAGGCTTTCAAAGTTGATAGTCGAAAGGAGAAAGGTTTCAGCTATCTGGGACTCGATGATGGGTGCCTCCACCCGTATTATCGGCTCGTTTGGAAACAGGATGGTTCCTTCCTGGACTGCCCAAACGTCGCCCGTGAACCTGAAATACCTTAGATATTCAAAGAAATCGTCGCCAGCATTGCTGAATGTCTCATTTGATCTTAGATATTGAACCTGGTCTTCAGTAAACCTCAGGTTAATGAGGTAATGTATTGCCTGTTCCAGGCCGGCGGCTACCATGTACGAGCGGTTCTTAGGCAGCTTTCTGACAAATGCCTCAAAAACCCCCACCCGGTCGGTCTGTCGCGACTTGAAGTAAGCCGCTGCCATCGTGAGCTCATAGAGGTCGGTGGCAAGCGCAGTGTCCTTTTCGGATAAAAGCAAGCTATCTGTCTTTTCCATTCCATGCAATCCGTCCATCGCCCTGCTCTTCCGAAGATAAGAATCCCGAGCCTATTTAATGAATCAGATTTTGCTGTATTGCAGTGCAATGCAAGGTATTCGTCCAAGATATTACCATAGAGGTTTCTGGGATTCGTATGGCACAAAAAGAAAGCAAGACAACCCACGTCAGTGACTACATGAGCAACAAGCTTGTAACCATTGACAGCGATACCACCGCACTTGAAATAGCAAACAAGATGCTGGAAAAACAGGTCAGTGCCGTGATCGTCGTCGATAGCGGCAAGCCTGTAGGGATACTTACAGAACGGGACTTGACTCGCCAAGTAATCGCAAAGGATAGCCCTCCCAGCAAGACGCCTGCCACGGTAATAATGTCAACTCCTCTAATATCTGTCGACAAAGATGCTCCAATCGAAAGAGCAGCTGAGGCTATGGCAAAAAATGGCGTAAGGCATCTTGCGGTAGAAGACGATTCCAAAATAATTGGAATGATCACAACCACAGACCTCTCCAGATATGTCAAAGAGAAATTGCTGGATAAAGAACGCGTTTCGCGCCCTATCCTAGAAGTGCTGTACCCTTCAGAAGAGCCAAGTGAGGCATACTGGTTCTAGACGTGGCTGCCATTGTAGTGCATTGCAGTGCAGTCCTAGATTACAAATAGCATCAACGCTCAGCTATCACATATGCCACAATCCGGCACATGGAGAAAGATAGGATATGACGAACGCAAAATATACGAAGACAGGAAGGACGCAGCGGAATTCCTTGCCCAGAAATTAAAGAAAAAGTACGGGGACCAGCTGAAAAGGGAAGATACGGTTATCCTTGCGATACCGCGCGGTGGCGTTGTTACCGGCGATGTCATAGCGGAGCGCCTGGGAGTTGCGCTGGACGTATTGGTATCGCGTAAGGTAGGATCTCCATTCAACCCCGAGCTGGCTATTGGCGCGGTAATGCATGATGGAAGCTTTTTCCCCAACACGGACATCATAAAGATGCTTGACGTACCAAAGAGCTACATCGGCGAGCAGATTGCTATCCAATTGAAGGAGATAGAGCGGCGCCTGCTCAAGTTCAGAGGCTCCAAGGACTACCGTCTTGAGGGCAAGTTCGTGATTCTGGTAGACGACGGGATAGCCACTGGTGCGACTGTATTTGCCGCGATCAACTGGCTAAGAAACCAAAAGGTCAGAAAGATGGTGGTTGCTGTTCCTGTAGGACCACAGGACACCATTCTCAAGCTCGAGACGGTTGCAGACGATGTAGTAGTACTGCAAGCACCATTAATCTTTGGAGCGGTGGGCGAATTTTATCAAGATTTCTCGCAGGTGACAGACGACGAAGTGGTGGAAACAATGAGAAAATACCTCAAATCTCGCCCATGATAAGAAAATGACTACCGCACAATTTTTTACAAAAGCTGGAAGAAGAATAGACAAGGTTGACGATTTCCGCTACAGGATCGAAACGAATGCTGACGAAGGGATGAAGGTGCCCGTGACAATCTATGCCAATGAGCAGCTCATCTCCGCCATGGTTGTTGATCGAACGCTTGATCAGGCAGTAAACGTGGCCACATTGCCCGGGGTCCAAAAACACGTAGTGGTACTACCAGACGGTCACGAGGGCTATGGATTTCCGGTGGGAGGCGTGGCGGCTACAGATCTGGAAGAAGGCATTATCAGTCCAGGCGGGGTAGGCTACGACATCAACTGCGGTGTAAGATTAATCCGGACGGACCTTACAGAAAATGATGTGAAAGGAGTTATGGATAGCTTGGTTAACGAACTATTCAGGGCTATTCCCTCGGGAGTTGGAAGTGAAGGTACTATTTCGTTATCAAAATCAGAACTTGACGAGCTTGTAGTGCAAGGCGTACATTGGGCCATTGATCGAGGATATGGTTATGAGCATGATGCAAATGTGTGTGAAGAAGAGGGGTATATGCAGGGCGCGGACCCTCCAAAAGTTTCGGATACTGCAAGGAAAAGGGGCTCAAAACAGTTAGGAAGCCTGGGCTCGGGCAATCACTTTCTTGAAGTTCAGAAGGTTGACCAAATTTACGATAAAAAAGCTGCCAGGGCAATGGGTATTGAGCAGGAAGGACAGATTACCGTTCTTATTCACTGCGGCTCGCGCGGTTTTGGCCACCAGATATGCACCGATTACTTGAGAGTTTCAGAAAATGTATTGGGAAAGTATGGCATAACTTTGCCAGACCGGGAACTTGCGTGTGTTCCAAACAACTCCAAGGAAGGCGCAGACTATCGGGCTGCGATGAACTGCGCACTGAATTTTGCATGGACAAATCGTCAAATGATCACACACTGGACGCGCATGACATTCAGGAAGTTGTTCTCCTTAAGCAATCAGGAGGTTGAAAATATGAAGCTGGTATACGACGTTGCTCATAATATCGCCAAGGTAGAGAGGCACTCGATAGATGGAGAAGGCACAAGGCAGGTAGTGGTTCACAGGAAAGGAGCCACAACAGCCTTTCCAAAAGAAATGGATGAAGTCCCCAAGATATACCGTAGTTTGGGTCAGCCAGTCATGCTGCCCGGTTCTATGGGCACTGCCAGTTGGATACTGCTGGGCAACAGGAATTCCATGGACCTGAGCTTTGGCTCGACCGCGCATGGCGCGGGCAGAGTCATGTCAAGATCCGCCGCCAAGCGCGCATATACCCCCGAAAAGGTGCGAGATATTCTGCGAGAACGAGGGGTTCATGTCAGAACGCTGACGCGCGAAGGCATGGTCGAGGAGGTTCCGCAGGCATACAAGGATGTCGACATGGTGGCAGACGTTTCGCACAACCTTGGAATCGCCACTAAGGTGGCAAGATTGATTCCGCTCGGCGTAATAAAAGGGTGAATGCTCAGCTAAATTCAGAAAAACCCAAGGGGCAACGAAGTAATGCCAACGTACAATGTCAAAGTGGCGACATCGCTATTGGCTGTTGTGGATCAGACGATCTTTTGACGTTTCATCATAATCAGTCTGAATGCAGTGCATTGCACAGCATAGACCAAGAAGCACTGTACGCGGACTGCTTATACTTGATTAATCACATTCCGCGTATGGTGATATCCACGAGAAATGTTGCATTGCCAAAAGTGTACTAACCTGTTAGAGGAGAATTTGGTAATACATGTTGAAAACATCAATTCAACATGGTGGAAATGCGAAAAATGTTCTGAACTCTACCAGATTGCACAACTAAAGAAATTGCTGCTGTCTCCCTGATGCGAGAACTGATATGGCGATTCTAACAGAACTGCCTCTCCTCATCCTGACTTAACATATTGTCCCGGCTGACCTCACCTTTTTCTCTTTCTCCAATAGCTAATGACATAGATCGCCAGTATAGTAAAGGACGCAGGAAGCAGTATCACATACAAAATGAAGCTTGCTGGCATCCGGCATGAAAGGGAAACCAAGATCATGGTGGCAGCGACTGCCATCAATCCGAATCCAATCGTGGCGACGAGGGTTGCGTATTGATCACTGCGCAAGATGACTAGCATTGAAGATATGGCAAATGGAATGATTAGAAGGCCGCCTGATATCGCCACCGCTATTTCTCCCTGTTCAGGAGAAATGTCAAGACCAAAAGAGCATCTATCCGCGTCTATTGAAAAAAGATTGGAAGCAACAGACTGTGACGCTATTGCAAAGAAAATGAAAATGCCTGAAAGGACGGCAGCATTTGCACCAAGAAGAACATTATTTATGTGGTCAGGATAAGATTTCGACATCGTCTAACTACGGATCAACCATCGCACTTAGAGCATATTTAACAAAATAGAATCTTCTGCAATGCACTGCAATCTATGTAATTATATAGGATGTCTTCAAGGGTTTGTTCATGGAAAATGCCGTAGAGGCAATCATGTCGAGAAAGGTTGAAACAATTGAGATATCAGAGTCTGCTCAGGCAGCTGCCAGGATAATGCGCGATAAGAAAATCAGCTCACTAGTTGTTGTTGACAAGAGAAAGAAAAGATATGAGCCCCTAGGAATAGTAACCGAAAGGGATCTTGTATACAGGATATGTGCCCAGGGGACAAGCAGCAAAGACGTAAGAGTACAGGAAATAATGTCCTCACCCATTGCAACCATAGATCCTCGATCAACTGTAGAAGGAGCAGCAGACTTGATGCTGAGCAACAAGGTGAGGCATTTGTTGGTGGTGAACGTGGACGGAAGGCCCGCAGGTGTGGTTGCGCCCACAGACCTGAACAAGTACTTGAGAGCTAACATAGACATGGATGAAGTCAAGGCAAGAATTCTAAAGGCAGTATTAGATGGGGAAGAAATGGGCGAGCCCTAATTGGATGGGCAGATCGCTTGGCTTATAGACCATGAACGACAGTGCATGACATGTGATGCACAAGGTGCGACCTGCGGAAAAGAATATCGTTAAACTTGTTATTCCGGCTTTGGAAAGAAGCAGAGTGCTCCTGCCCTGTGTTGGTAATAAAATGACGCGCGGCTGTCAGGCTATTGTGAATATGGAACTATCATGACTGGGACTTCGGCGCGTTCGCTTTTGTCAGGTACTTTGTGAACCAGTCAGTGGCCAGCTTAGCAACTTCTTCGATCTTGCCGGGCTCCTCAAACAAATGAGTGGCGCCTGGAACGATTACAATCTTGCATTCTGCTCGCATTTGTACGCGGGCCTGCTCGTTCAATTCAATGACCGGCGTGTCATCGCCGCCGACGATTAAGAGCGTTGGTGCCTTTACATGCGGTAATGAAGAACCTGCTAGGTCAGGCCGGCCTCCCCGAGATACTACGGCCTTTACTATGTCCGGGTGTTTAGCAGCAGCTACCAGCGCCGCCGCGGCTCCCGTGCTAGCTCCAAAATATCCTATGTTGAGGTGCCGAGTTTCCTGATTTTTGACAAGCCAGTCTGTGGCGCCTGCGAGCCTTTGCGCCAGCAACCCGATATCAAACCGGAGATGCATGGTATAGGCATCAACCCTCTCTTCGGCGACAGTGAGCAGGTCGATCAACAGCGTGCTCAGACCTGCCTCCTGCAGCACCCCTGCAACATACTGGTTCCTTGGGCTGTGCCTGCTGCTCCCGCTACCGTGTGCAAAAAGAACTACTCCCTCGGAGCCCTTTGGTATGGTCAAATTTCCTTCAAGACTCGTATTGCCTATCTTTACGTGCACCAGTTTTTCATACACACTTCTTGCCATAGCTTCTCTCCTCCCTGTCAGTTGGCAAAAATCCCTCTATCCCATCCATAACCATGGAATGGTTTTCCTTTTTGCAGCACCTACACCCTGACTTTGCGCAGTCCCGTGCAAGGCCGTGGTCGCATATTTTGCAGGTGCATACGCTTTCAAAAGGCACTTGCTCAGGATCGGAAATGCTCTGTCTGGGTTGAATGCCTCCTTGACGCACAATGATGCGTGCATTTCATAGTAATTATCTTGATAGAATGCTTTGCAATGCACTGTACTCCGAGGTATCATATACGCTTGAAATTCAATAGAACCACATGATAACATCTGAAAAATCCGAGTCTAGTAAGAGAAAGGAGGAAGCGTCAAACCTTCCTAGACGCATGGATGCATTTGAAAGTTTTAGGCGCAACATAGAAAGAAACATCGAGCGGGCGTTCACGCGGCCGTGGCCTTCCGCTTTTGACTGGAGGTTCCCGTCGCTACCGTTTGGAGCGTGGAGTGACATAAGAACTCCTGTTTGCGACCTGGTAGACAAAGGCGACAGGTACGAGCTCCAAGTAGAAGTACCTGGGATCGAAAAGGAAAAGATAGATGTGAAGGCTACTAGGCATGCCATTGAAATTACTGGCGAGCAGACTGAAAAGACGGAGGAAAAGGGCAAGAACTACATCTACAACGAACGCTCCTACAGATCATTCCAGAGGCGAGTACCAATTCCTGAAGAAATAGTTCCGTCCAAGGTCAATGCCAAGATGGTAAACGGTGTGCTTACAATCGAGCTGTCAAAGATAGTTCCTACAAAGGTGGAAGACGAGACGACTAGGATAAAGGTCGAGTGACAATGAACACTTTTGACTATAGGGAAGTTCAAGTTCAATCAATAATGACTCCACTGCCGCTGCAAACTTCTCTGCCATCGAGTAATATCAAAGCGTTGGCCGACCAGATGAACAAGCACGGGCGAGGCGCTATAATAATAGTTGACGACAAGAACAATCCAATCGGGATAGTTACGGAAAGAGACATTGTAAGAAGAGTGGTATCTGCAGGGAAGGACCCGAACAAGGTTACTGCTACAGACATCATGTCCAAGCCAATCATAACGGTGGATCCGGAGATGAGCATCCATAATACGGCGCATACCATGACAAAATACAAGATAAGAAGATTGCCCGTTGTAAGGGACACTGTGCTGTATGGGATGGTCACTGCGGGCGACATTGCAAAGATGCACTATGAGAGAAGCAAACGCGATCCGACTCTTGCAGCCATGTCAAGGTTCCAGCTGATCGAGCAGCAAGTGTAGGCCGGCAATACGGGGTTCTATCAAATGTACATCATAGGGTTCGACGCAAAGGGCATAACGCAGAAGGCGATTACGCTTGAGCCATACATGACGCTGCTGGACGCTAGGAACACGATGATAAAATACAACATCAGCAGAATAGTCGTGGCTGAGGATCGCGAGCCAGTCGGAATATTGACAGAAAAAGACATTGCAAGGTTCCTGTACTCTGAGGTTCCGTCAAGACGGCTTGACGAAATTAGTGTCGCCGAAATAATGAGCAAGAATCTGGTGACGGTCGAAGAAGGATCAGACCTGAGAAAGTGTGCAAAGCTGATGCTGGAAAAGGGTATAAGCTCGCTGATAGTTGTTGACGGTAGAAAAAACCTCAAAGGGATATTCACCAAAAGCGATCTGGTTTACGCTTATGTCGAAAATTTTGCAGGCGAACACTTGGTTGGCGAAATCATGACCAAAAGAGTCCTTACCGTAGCTCCAGACGAAGCCATACAC
>Ga0209751_10004615_pt1 | contig 13140 bp, 11 predicted proteins | sample RifCSP13_1_FD_184019 | JGI IMG/M metagenome (GOLD analysis project Ga0209751, IMG submission 184019) | Soil microbial communities from Rifle, Colorado - Rifle CSP2_sed 13_1 (SPAdes) (version 2) | ecosystem: Environmental > Terrestrial > Deep subsurface > Rock core/Sediment | place: Rifle... | reverse complement strand
GGGCGCCGGACCGAAGGCATCCTCAAAGTCTACCTCCACTGATTGCGCCTGGTTTGAAATATTCAGCAGACATAGCGCGCGGTCACCGCCGTCGGGCGAGAGGCGAAGGAGGGCGAAGACGGTCTCGCCGCAATCTAACACGCGCTGGCTGCCGTGCGGGTGAAAGGCGGGCGAAGCCGCGCGGGCTTTCAGCAGTCGCACATACCGGCTGAAGACTCTGCGCCGCAGGGAGTTCGGATCGGCCAATTCACGTTCCAACTCGGCGCGCTCAAGTTTCTGCCGGTTGATGGTGCGATTGCGCCCGGTCTGCCGGGCCCCCTCCGGCCAGCCGCGCGAGCCGAACAGGCTGTGGAAGTATATCCCCGGCACGCCGATCAAGGAAAGCATGATGGCCTGCGCGGCGATGAAACGGTCAATTTGCGTTTCAACCGGTTCGCCGCCGTTGGGATTGGACAGCGCGTCGAAGTAGTTGATGTTCAACTCATAGGGGCTTTGCGCGCCGTCTGGGTTGTGTTTGTATGAGACGAGGCCGCTATGAGCGAGCGCCTGCTGCACCAGCGCGTCAATATCGCTCGGGGGCAAGATGCCGCGCACGGGGTTGAGGCCAATGCCGTCGTGCGAGGCCAGGAAGTTGAAAAACGTCGTGCGCTGAGAGGGGAACGCCAGCCCGGCGGCCCACGCGGAGAGGCTGCGCGCGCTGCCCGTGCGGAAGGTGTGCAGGGCGAGCGGCGGCAGGGCAAAGTTGTAGACCAATTGCGCTTCATTAGTCCCATCGCCGAAATACGAAACGTTGTCCGCGTGCGGCACGTTGGTCTCGGTGATGAGCAGGACGTGCGGCGCGACTTCGTCCAGCACCGCGCGGAACAGCTGAATGACGCGATGCGTTTGCGGCAGATGAATGCAGGGCGTGCCGATCTCTTTCCACAGATAGGCGATCGCATCCAGCCGGATGAACTCCGCGCCGCGAGAAACGTAGAACAGCAAAACGTCAATGATCTCCAGCAGGGCATTGGGGTTACGGTAGTTCAAGTCAATCTGATCGTCGCTAAAGGTGGTCCAGACCGCCTTTTCGCCGGAGGGCGTGGTGAACCGCGTGAGCAGCGGCAGCGCACGCGGGCGGACCACCTGTGACAGGTCTGGCGCGCCCTCCACGGCGATGAAGTAGTCCCGATACTGCGGGTCATGGCGCAGGAACGCTTGAAACCACGCGCTGTGCGCCGAGATGTGATTCACGACGGCGTCGAACATCAGCCGGAAACGGCGGCCCATGTGGGCTACGTCGTCCCACGTCCCCAGCGCCGGGTCCACCGCGCGATAGTCGGTGACCGAGAAGCCGTCGTCCGAAGTCCACGGGTAAAACGGCAGGAGGTGAATGCCGGCGACCCACCCGGCGAGATGCCTTTCGCAGAAATCGGCCAGCGTGCGCAGCGGCGGTATCTCCGGTTCACGTACCTGATCGCCGTAGGTGATCAAGATAGAGTCGCGTTGCGTCAGACCATCTCTGATGGAAGGTGATGGGAATGAACGGTAGCGGTCAAGCAAGGCGCGCAACCGCTCAAATGCCGCGCGGCCCACGTCCTCGCCGTAGAGCGCCGCGAGATGCGCCAGCATTTCCGATCTTTCGTCAACCATAAGCCACGAACTCTAGCGCCAGCGCCGCCGACCACGAGAAGTCCGTCGAGCCGCAGCCAGAGCCATCGCGTGGATCATAGTATTCGCGAAAGCCGGAACGGGCCATCAGTTCCAGTGAGTCGCGGCGAAGCGTTTCGGCCAGCGTGTCAAAACCGTGGCGGCGCAAACCATCGGCTAAAAGCCAGTTAAGCATGATCCACACCGGCCCACGCCAGTAGCGGCGCGCTTCCCACGCCGGTTCGGTCTTGCTGGCAGTCGTGAGGGAGAAATGCGTCGCTCGCTCCGGCGCGTACTCGGCCGGGTTAAGCCAGTGCTCGTGAATGAGCCGCTGCACCTTCGCCTCGTCAGGCAGGCCGGCGTAAAGCGGCATGAAGGTCATGGCCGTGTTCACGAGGATCGGCTTCCCAGTCCGCACATCATAATCGAAATACAGGCCGCGCGCCTCGTCCCAAAAGCGCGCGTCGAAACTGGCGCGCATCTTCTCCAGCCAGCCGTCTATCTCCGCCGTCGGTTCGCCCAATTCCTCCGCCAGCGCGCGCAAGTCCTCATCGGCCCGATACAGGATGGAGTTGAACAGCAGGTCTTGAACGAGGAATGGAGATCTGGCGAGCAAGGCCTGTGGGTCATAGCGGCTGCGGCGGAATACGTCAATCAGATGAATGAAGCGGTCGTAGTCGGCGCGATGAGGGCGTTCGGCGGCGTTGACGTGCGTGGTGTCACGGCGGCGATAGGACGGCAGGTCGGCGGGCGTGATCGCCGACAGCGCGTTCAGCCAGCGCGGCGAGTCGTCGGTGCCGGATTCCCACGGATGGACGATACAGACGAGTCCGCTGCCATCCGCGTCGCGGGCTGTGTGCAGCCAGCGATGCCAGCGCAGCAGCGCCGGATAAACTTCGCGCACAAAGCCGGGGATGGGCCGGCGACTGTGAAGGAGGCGGACCACGGCGGCAAGCAAAGGGGGTTGGGTGATGCCAGAGGTGGGGATGGCGGGCGCGTGCGGGCTGCTCGTAATCTGCCAGAAGTCCGGATCGGGGAAGTAATCGGAAGGGCCAGTATGATAGACCACGTGCGGGATCAGGCCGTCGCGCCACTGGCCGCCGACGAGCGAACGGATTTCGGTCAGTGCGCGCGGCAGGTCAAAGTGCGAGAGGCCCAGCGCAATCACCGCCGAATCCCAGTTCCATTGATGCGGATACTGGCGCGGGCCGGGCTTGGTGAATACCCCGGCGTCGTTCTCGCGCAGAGCAGCCTGGGCGCGGGGAATGAGGTCCGAAAATTCCATCACTCAATCGCCAGGCCGCTCTCCCGATCCATCCACCGAATCTTGTCGGCGGCAAGTTTCAGCCAGATAGGCTGGCCGGGTTGAAAAGCGGCGTCGGCGTGCGTATTCACTTTCACGCGCTCGTCGCCCACCTGCACGGTGAGCAGGTTGTGCGAGCCAAGCGGCTCGACGACGAGCACCGCGCCGGAGAGCGCGCCCTCCAGCCGGGAGGCGCTGGCCTCGATGTTCTCGGCGCGGATGCCCAACTGCACCCTCGCGCCCGGCTTCGCCCGCAGAAGGGCTTGCACGGCGGCGGGCGGATGGAAGCGAGCTCCCCCGGCGGTGACGGTGAGGCCGTCGCCGTCGGCCGAGACCTGTCCGGCGAGGAAGTTCATCGGCGGGTTGCCGATGAAACCGCCCACGAAATCGCTGGCCGGGAAATCATACACTTTAAGCGGGGTATGGCACTGCAAAATCGCGCCCTCTTTCATCACCGCGATCCGGTCGCCGAGGCTCAGCGCCTCCACCTGATCGTGCGTGACGTACACCACCGTGCTCTTCACTTCTTTGAGCAGCCGCTTGAGTTCGGCGCGCATCTCCAGGCGCAGGAGCGCGTCGAGGTTGCTCAGCGGCTCGTCCATCAACAACACCTCGGCCTGCACGGCGATGGCGCGCGCCACGGCCACGCGCTGGCGCTGACCGCCGGAGAGCTGGGCCGGGTAACGCTGGAACAGCTCGGCGATTTGCAGCAACTCCGCCGCCGACTGCGCGCGCTCTTTCACCTCGGCGTCGGGGAGGCGCTGCATGCGCAGGCCGAAGGCGATGTTTTCGTACACGGTGAGGTGTGGAAAGACGGCGTAACTCTGGAAAACCATCGCAATGCGGCGCTGGCGCGGCGGGAGGTCGGTCACGTCCTGCCCGCCGATGAAGATGCGCCCCGCGTCAATCTGCTCCAACCCGGCGATGCCGCGCAGGAGCGTGGTTTTGCCGCAGCCCGAAGGGCCGAGCAGCACCATGAACTCGCGGTCGTGGATGGTCAGGCTCACGTCGCGTGTGGCGACGGTCTTGCCGAACGTCTTGTGGATGTTTTCGAGTCGGATTTCGGCCATTATTTTGTCACCCTTCCCCACAACGTAAACAGGTAGCGGCGGATAAAGAGCATGAAGATGAGGGACGGGGCAAGCATGAAGAACCCGCCCGCGAAGCGATAAGGCAAGGGCGACACGTCGAGCACGGTGAGCACCAGCGCCGGGAGCGTGCGGTTGCGCACCGTGAGGATGACGGCCGCAAAGACCTCGTTCCACGAAAGGACGAACGTGAACAGCGTGGCGGCGGCCAGACCCGGCAGGGCCAGGGGCAACGCCACGCGCAGAAACGCCTGTATGGGGTTGCATCCCAACGTCATCGCCGCTTCTTCCAGGTCACGGGGCACGCTGGCGAACACGCTGCTCGTGATGAGGATCGTGAACGGCAGGGCCAGCGCAGTGTGCATCAGCGCCAGGCTGTATACCGAGTCGTACATATCCCACCGGATGAACGTCACGGCCAACGGGATGGAGAGGATGACGATGGGAAAGGCGCGGGTGGAGACGACGAGCAGGCGGAACGAGTCGCGCCCCGGAAAGATGAAGCGGGCCACCGCATACCCCGCCGGAGCGCCGATGAGCGTGGAGAGCGCGAGCGTGATTAGCGCGACGACGATGCTGGAACGGACGGACGCGGCCACGCCCGCCGACTTCAAAAAGAAGAGCATGGTCTCGGTGGAGAACGGCGCGGGAAAAAATGGCCGGGGATACTGGTAGACCGCCAACTGCGGGCTGAAGGCGGCGACGCCGATGAGATAGATGGGGACGAGCACCCACAGGGCGACGAGCACGGCCAGAGCGTAAGTGAGCGCGCGGCCCAGCACGCGCAGAGTGGCGGCAGAGGGCTTCATAGCGATTGCTCCTCCGGCGTGCGCAACCCCCACAGGTACAGGGCGGTGCTGGCGATGGACAACACCATGATCAGCGCCGCGAACGCCGCTGCGACGTTTGGGTTGCGGTAACTCCCATACCAGCGGTAAGCCTCGGCGGCCAGCAGGGTGAGGCCTCGCCCGGCCACGGCCAGTGCGACTGCGAACACCTGAAAGGCGAGAATCGTGCGCAGGATGAGAGCCACCTGCAGGCTGGGGCGCAGGAGGGGGAGGATCACCCGCCACACCTTATCCCACAGCGTCGCGCCGAACACGTCGGCAGCCTCCAGAAATTCGTGCGGGATGGATTGCAACCCGGCGACGAGGATGACCATGATGATCGAGGTGGCACGCCAGGCCTCGGCCAGCACCACCGCGAACAACAGCCAGCCCGTGTTCTGATAACTGAGGTAGATGAACGGCTTGTCCAGCACGCCCAGTCCGGTGAGCACGGTATTGAGGTAGCCGCGGTCGGTGAAGATGGCGAACCACACGATGCCCGCCGCCAGCTCCGAGATGCCCAGCGGGATGGCGTAGATATAGAGAAACAGGCCGGAGAACTTCAATTTGGCCTGCACCAGCAGGGCCATGATGAGGGCCAGCGCAAACTGCACCGGGATGAGGATGAGGATGAGCAGGAGCGTCGTGCGAAAGGCTGGCGCGAAGGCCACATCCCGCACCATCGTCTGAAAGTGCTTGAGCGTCCAGCCGCCGCCCTCGGCGCGGAAGGCCAGCGCGAAGGCCTCCACCATCGGGTACGCGAAGAAGATCAGCAGAAAGACTAACGATGGGAGAAGGAGAAGGTAAGGGGTGAGTTGCTGCCGGCGGTGTCGGGTCATGGTTGCCTGTGTGTGTCTGATGCGTGACGGAATTGAGCCGAAAATCGGAAGGCTCACGCGACTCGTGGTGGCCCTATGAGGGCATGATCAGGTCGTGAAGCCCATAGCCGCTCTCTATCAGCTCCTTGAGCCTCTGACCGAAACGCGCTGCCGGAGCGCCGTCGATGATGTCGTGATCGAAACTCATCGTGACACTCAAGTACTCGCGGATTTCTATTTGACCGTCCACGATTCCCGGTTTCTCGGCGATACCGCCGAGCGTAATCTGGAGTGTATGGTTGGGAACGGGGATCCCCCAGAAGGCGCCCGTCCCGAACATCCCCACCCCGGTCATCAGTACCGTGCCTGCATATTCCTTGCGCAAGTGGGGGTTCTTAGAAAGAAGCCAAAGGAACGATCGCCTGATCCAGCCGGGCAGCAGGGCAAACCAGCCGATGAACTTCGATTCCCGGCTGCCATGGTGTTCTGCCTGAAATGCCCGCATCTCCTCGTGGAGCTCTCGAAGGGCTTTCTTGTTCACCGCTCTGAGAATATGGGGTCGAATCGTGCGGCGGCCATCCACCTCGACCTCGAACAGCGTGTTGACATCTACCTCCTCGAAGATCACGAGCTGACCCCGCCAGTTACTATACGCGTGCATGTGCCTGTTCGCGTCAATGGCTCGCCCCAGGCAGGCGATCACGAAGGCGGTGAACGAGAGGGATTCGCCGGTGCGCGCCTTGTGATCGCGAAGAGCCCGCCGGGCCTGGGTGACATCAACTTCAAACAGCCCATGCACTGTATGCCTGTCGCGCCCCATGCGTCCGCCATCCATCATGAGACGCCGGGCTTTCGGGAAGGGCAAGATCTCGTACTCGGCCTGCTTCTTGGACATCGATCACACCCCCAGGTACCGTTTGACCAGGTTCACCGCGGTGCCGATGCCATCCTCCGAGCGGATCGCCTCGCCCAACGTGGCGGCGCGCTGCCTGATCCCCGGGTGCGTCACCGCTAGCCGGATCGCATGGGCCAGGTTGTCATCCTTCAGCCTCCTGCGCGGGATCGGCTTCGGACCAACGCCCAGGGCATGCACGCGGTTCCCCCAGAACGGCTGGTCCACAATAAAGGGGACGATGACCGACGGGATACCGGCACGGAGGCCTTCCGCAGTAGTACCCGCGCCACCGTGATGCACGACGGCCGCCATGTGGGGAAACAGCCAGCTGTGGGGCGCGGCGTCCAGCACGAATATGTCCTTCGGCACAGACATAGCCTGCATGCCACCCCAGCCCGTGAGCAGCAGTCCCCTCTGACCGCTTCGCGCCAGGGCCCTCAGGATGGTCGTGGCTAACTGCGCCGGGTCTCGCCCGGCCATGCTGCCGAAACCCACATAGACGGGCGGATCGCCCGCCTCCAGGAACGCCTCTAGCGCAGGCGGTGGCCGCCATTGTGTCGCCGCATCGGGGAACCAATAGCCGGTGATGTGTGCTCCGTCGGGCCAATCGGGGGGATGAGGGATGACTCTAGGGCTGTAGGCACCCAAGAGCGGCGTCGAGTTGAGGGCACGGTAGAAGCTGCCGCTGGCATACGGCGGCAACCCATGGCGCTGCCGGAAGTCGTTCACGAACGGACGGTACCACTGCCAAATGACCTGAAGCATGGCAAAGCCGGAGAGCCAGTTATGAAGCCGGCCCAGATTCTTCTGTACCGGCCACCCCGGTGCCGGGAAGGCGGCGGTGGGAAGCATCGGGGTCGGTTCAACGTGAATCAGCCGGATTTGGCGTACCTCGGCGATCGTCTTGGAAAAGGTGGCAAACACGGCCAGGGAGATCAGCAGATCAGCCTCTCGACAGGCCTCCAAGGCGTCTTCTGCCATTTCCATCGCGACCGGTCCCAGCATCCTTCTCACCGCGGGGATCGAGGCGAAGGGGTTGGCGCTGCCGGCCTCCATGAACCTCCGCCCGGTCTCGCTCGCCATGATCTGCTGAACGTCCCCACGCAGGGGATGGAAATCCAGACCATGATCTTGGACTAGGCCAGCAAAGTTCTCCGGGGCGGCGAGAAGCACGGCGAAGCCCGCCTGTCTCAACCCTCTGCCTAACCTGATGCAGGGCTGAACATCGCCTTGAGAACCCGCAGCGAAAAGAGTGATGTGCATCACTAGGTCTCCACGAGCTGCCGCCTATCATCCAGCTCCGCCGAGGGCCAGGCAGAGGCAAGAGTTGCTCGCTGTGACGCACGCGCCAGCCCCTCGGCCCGCCGAAGGTTGCGACCGGCCAAGACGATTCGACCATCAAACATCCTCACAAGCTCTTCGCAAACGGCGTTGCCGACGGCGCCATATCCGCCAAGCACCAGCACCGTTTTAAGTTCATCAGATCCGTTGATATCAAGTTTAGTTTGCAAGTTGTGCACCCAGGATCAGCAACACGAGAAATGGAATTCACATGCCATGCATCTTTTGAATGAATGCGGCCACAGGACGAACACAAGGGCAGACAAGTCTCCGTGAGCCACCCAGCATATAGTTGGAGCCGCATCTAGAGTCGATGCGGAACCGATGCGGCTCCAGCCACTCAACGGGCTACTTCACTTCGCAGGGTTCGCCTCCGCTGTCCGGGTCAGGCGACCAGCACGGCGCACCCGTCTCGGTCATAATCGCTTGCAGAGTGGTCTTCTGCTCGGCGAGGACAGCCTGGATGTCCTCACCGTTCAACACGATGCGCGTGAAGGCGTCGCGGAAGACTTTGTTGAAGTCGCCGCCCCTGCCGCCCAGGCCCTGAGGCAGAAGCGCCGGAAGCGCATCGGGCGCGTTGATCTGTTTGGTCACGGCCTCCCCTTCCAGCTTAATGCCGGGCGAGACGAATCCGGGATAGTCCACATTCGCCACCGGGAAGAAACCAACTTCACGTAAGGTGGTGATCTGCGCACCCGGCTGCGTCAAGTAGGCGATCAACGCCTCGGCCCCAGCCTGGTTCGTCGTGGTGGCGGGGATCGCCAGCCCGGCGAGGACGGGCATGAACGCGCGACCCTTCGGGCCGGCCGGGACGGGCAGGGCCACGAAGTCGTCAGGCTTGTTCTCAAATGCATCCCTCAAGCGGGCCACATGGTCCCAAGCCACCCACACTTCCTCTGAGAGCAACGGTTCTTGCATGAAGTTGTAGGTGGTGGATTGCGGGTGGACATACGGCCACATGCCCACCAGCCACTGCCAGCCCGCCGCCGCATCGTCGCCGGCGAAGGTGGTCACGACACCGCCGGAATAGGCCGGGACGAGGAAGCCCTGGAAGAAGCGATGCAACAGTCCCTGCTCGCCAGCCGGGAAGCCGAACTTGGCCTCGCCGGTCGCGTCGAACACATTCTTGGCCCATTGCGCATACTGCTCATAAGTGAGCGCGTTCAGATCCGCGCCAGCGGGCAGGTATTCCAGCGCCTTCTTGTTAGCCGCAACAATGTAAGTGGCCTGCATCCACGGCACGTAGTAGGTCTGGTCCGTGTTCAACTGCGCCACGTTCCAGAAGGCGTCCGGGATGCCGCGGTCAGCCAGCGCCTCGCGCAGGGCGGTGAGGTCTTGTAGTTGCTCGGCGGGGGCCATGGTGGAGAAGTTGCCGTGCAGCGCGCCCAGTACGTCCACCGTGCCTTTTCCGGCCCGTACTTCGGCGGCGATGCGGTCGTGGAATGGCCCCTCATCTTCGGGGATGAACTCTACCGCGCCGGGGAAGTCGGCCAGGATCACACCGCGCACTTTCTCGGCTTCCTGCACCGGGCGGAGTTGCGTGGACAGCCACACCAGGCTGCCATAGTTGACAGGCGTCGAGGTGACTTCGACGAGGGTCTCAACCTGCTTGGTGACCTCGACCTGCTTGGTGACTTCAACCTGCCGAGTCACTTCCACGGTGACTGTCTGCGGCCCGCACGCGCTTAGCAAGAGGCTGGCGATCACCCCCAACCCCAACACGCCAAGCCAACCTTTAGGATGATATTTCATTGTTCTCCTCCATCTCTTAGAGTAGGTTTGTGAGCCAATCCAAAGAGCACGCAGCATGTCGTATTGCGGACGATCACCTCCTTTCCCATCCAGGCCAGCTGAGTAGCCAGATCCGAGAAAAATAACCGGCTGACTCGGATTGCGGCCGGCGCGAAGAAGGCCAGGTAGACTCCTCCGGCGTTATGCTCCAGTGGACCCGCGCACGATCAGCTCAGGCTGGAGCAGAATGTGCCGCTCGGCCAACGGCTCGTCGGTGATGAGCGCCAACAACATTTTGACCAGCCGCCGCCCGATCTCGTACACCGGCTGATTGAGCGTCGTCAGCGGCGGCTGAGTGTGCGCCGCCTCCTCGATCCCGTCGAAGCCCGCCACAGCCAGATCGCGCCCGACGACCAATCCGCGTTCATGCGCCGCACGCATCGCCCCAATCGCCGTCAGGTCGTTGACGCCGATGATAGCGGTGGGCCGATCTGGCAGCGACAGCAAGCGATGCGCCGCTTGATAACCGCCGTCGCGCGTAAGATGGTCTTCCACGATCAGCGATTCATCAAAGGCGATCCCGGCCTCGGCCAACCCGGCCCGATATCCGGCGAGCCGGTCGGCTTGAAAGTAAAGCTTGGATGGCGCAGTTACAAAGGCGATGCGCTGGTGTCCCCGCTCAACGAGGTGGGCGATGAGCGCTCGCATTCCGGCGGCGCCGTCCACCTCAATATAAGGAAAGTTCAGCGATAACCGGGTGCGACCAAAAGCGACGAATGGAAAACCGGCTTCGGCCAAGAAGCGGACACGCCAGTCGTCGAGCCGCATGCGGGCCAGCACGATACCGTCTACCCGGCGGCTCTGAATCCAACGTTGATAAGCGATTCGCTCCGCCTCGTCATCGGGTGGGGCAAGCGAAATGAGCAGATCAAAGTGTCGCGAAGCTGCCTCGTCGCCCAAACCCGCGATGAATTCAGAGAAAAACGGATCGGTGAAACGCGGCTTACTCGTGGGCATCATGAAGCCAATGGCCTCCGCCCGTTTGCGCCGCAGCTGACGGGCGGCCCGGCTGGGCACGTAGCCCATCTCACGGGCCACACGCACCACCCGTTCCCGCGTTTCCTCGGCTACGTCATCATAACCATCGAGGGCGCGGGAGACCGTGGTGATGGAGAGTTTCAGACGCTTGGCGACGTCATGAATAGTGACAGGCATAGATTTCCCAAAACGTTTTGGGTCGCAGGAATAGTGTACTCCGATCCAAGATGCCAGTCAATGTACGCATGAGTTTGCTCAGGCAGGCGCGCTGTCATGGATCACCTTCTGCGCCGGCAGGGCGACCCGTATCCCTGCGGCTTGCAACGCTTCCACCGCATACTGGCGCAGGGCCATCATCACGCCCCACTGCTTGCCCGGCTTCGTCTTGGCCATCAGGCGCACCTGCACCGCCCAATCGTTGAAGCTGATCCAGCCCAGGGCCTGCGGCGCTTCGAGCAGGTCAGCCTTGATCGCTTCGTCCTCCTGCGCGCGCGCGACGGCGGCCTCCAGGGTTTGAAGCACTTTGCTCACGTCCGCCTCGTAACCGACGTTGAGGTCCACCACCGCCCGCGCCCACTCGGCGGTGAGGTTCGACACCAACCGGATGTCGCCATTCGGCACGATGTGCAGCCGGCCCTCGATGTCGCGCAGGTAAGTCGCGCGCAGCGTGATGCGCTCGACGCCTCCCGTCACCTCGCCCACTTTGATCACGTCGCCCACCGAGAACTGGTTTTCTACCAGGATCAGTATCCCGCCGATGAAATCTTTGATGAGCGTCTGCGCGCCCAACGAGAGCGCCAGCCCGGCCACGCCGGCCCCGGCTAACAGGGGGGTCGCGTCAACGCCTAACGTGTGAAGCGCCATCAACCCGGCCATCAGGAGGATCAGCGCCCACATCGCGCCGCGCCCGACCTGCACGAGCGTCTGCAGGCGGGCCAGGCGCTCCGGGTTGGGGACGGTTTTCCCCAGGCGTCTCTCCATCAGCCGGGCAGCCAGCCGTAACCCCCAACGCGCGCAGAGCGTCAGCGCGACGATAAGCGCAAGCCTCAGGATGAGGGGGACGAAAGGCGTAATTGCAGAAAGCATTAACTGACGATCCATTCAATCACCTCCAAGTGAGTATTAGCGGGGACAACTTCATAGACCCGCGTCAGAGGCTGGCCGCGCGCCCGGCAGATCAGGGTCGCCAGGGCGAGGCCGTGAGAGATGACCAACACGGGGCCGGTAGGATGGGCGCGGGCGATGTCGTCGGCAGCGGCCCACACGCGGGCGGCGACCTCGGCCGCCGACTCCCCGCCGGGCGCGCGCGCATAGGCCGGATCGCGCTCACGTTCTGCCAGTTCGGCGGGATATAGACGAGCGACGTCTGTTCCCAGCATCCCCTCCCAGGCGCCCAGGTTGATTTCGCGCAGGCGCGGGTCTACCATCACGGGCAAGCCTATCCGGCGCCCGATGATTTCGGCCGTTTCGCGCGCCCGCGTCTGAGCGCTGCTGAAGAGCGCCTCGAAGGAAAGGCCGCTCAGGCAGGCCGCCAGCGCCTCAGCCTGCGCCCGCCCGGCCGCATTGAGCGGCATCGGGGCGGCCTGCCCTTGCCAGCGGCCTTCCACGTTCCAAGCGGTCTGCCCATGCCGCGCCAGCCAGAACTGAGTCATCAACCCTGCCAGTACACAATCACCAGCGCCCCCAGGTATATGCCGATCAACGCCACGCCACCCCAACTGATGCGATAAGGAGTGCGCGGAGAAGCGCGATAAATCAGGCTGACGAAACTGAACCCAAACAGCCCGAAGCCATTGAGGCCGGCGCCGAGGAGCGTGCTGCCGGCGACCAGCCCCAGCAGCAGCACGCCCAATCCCGCCGAGAGGATGTGCCCTTCCTGCGCCTTTGCGAGAATCGAACCCGGCTGATAGGCCAGGTCCATGAAGGCGATCAGCGCCAGGTTGAACAGGCAACTGCCGAGGATCGCGCCGACGGCGAGGTTGGGCGCGTTCAACCACGCCACCGCCGAGACCCCGGAGACCAGTTCGGGGAGCGAGGTGACGCCGGCCAGGAGGATGGCCCCCACCCACGCGTGGCCCAGGCCAGTCTTCTCGGCCAGCACGTCGCCGTAGCGCGAGAGAAGCGCCGAAGCGCCTACAATCAGCATCGCGCACATCACGAACTCAACCCAGATCATGGCTGTTTCCCCCCCCGTTTCAGCGCCTGATACGCGGGGACCTCCGCCATGGGCGGGCGCTCGCGCTCGGCGATCTCCTCTACGTCCAGGAAGTAACCCCCGGCTTCGTAGCGGATCAACTTCATGGACTTGTTCACTTCCTCCAAAATGGGCCGGCCGTAGCGCCGCTCCAGTCTGCGGATCACGGCCTGCAGGATGGCGAACGACATTTTGCTCAAGGCTTCGAGCGGCTGATTGTGGTGGATGCGCTCCAGCAAGTCCACCTGCGCGATGGCCTCCAGCCCGAACCGTTCG
>Ga0209751_10004610_pt1 | contig 13147 bp, 18 predicted proteins | sample RifCSP13_1_FD_184019 | JGI IMG/M metagenome (GOLD analysis project Ga0209751, IMG submission 184019) | Soil microbial communities from Rifle, Colorado - Rifle CSP2_sed 13_1 (SPAdes) (version 2) | ecosystem: Environmental > Terrestrial > Deep subsurface > Rock core/Sediment | place: Rifle... | reverse complement strand
TGGCACGCGCGCATGGCCGCGAAATGAAAAAACTTACAATTATGGAAATTTCTTTGAATTTCGTATTGACTCCGCCGATTTCCTCGCGTAGAAAGATAGCCAAGCTGGGCAAGGCATTCTGATAGTGGGGCGTTCTGTACTGTGTCTGGTTAACCGTAGTATATCTTATCAGACGCAGCGCCCAGCGCAGGTAACTTGAAGCGATAGATGGCACAACGGTACAACTCGGTAGTCTTTTCCCCGGCATACTCTCCCTCCAGGAGGAGCCGACATGCCCCTTTCACATGCAGACGTTCTTCGAGCCGTGGACGAAGTGATCGAAGATGCCGAACGCAAGATGGAGCAATCCATCGTCAATCAATCCAACATCGATGGCCTGGTTGCCTACGGCCAGAAGACGGCGCTTTCGATTCTCAAACGCCGCTTGGCCGCGCGCATGGGCCTACCCATTCCCAGTTGCGTGCGCCTCGTTCGCGCGCGCTAAGTAAGGAGGTCTAATGTACCCAGCTTGGCTCGACCAACTCCCCATTGTCGAGGGTCCCCAGAATCGCAACGATCTGGCCACCATCAACCGAGCACGGGAGGCGCGCGGCCTCCCTCCGCTCATTGCGCCCGAGGATGTTGTCTCTTGGGGCGACCGCTGGCAGGCCCAGCGACGCTTCCGTCGTCGCCTGCTTCTCTACGCCATCCTGCTTTCGGGGCTGGCATTTCTTGGTGGCTGGATCGCCTTTGGGTTCATTCGATGACCAGCGAACTCTATTTCTGCCAGAACTGCGAGGACCACAACCGCAACCCCATCGTGCGGCTCAACCGCAGTCTCCGTTGCGATGCCTGCGGCTCCGATGCTGTGATTTCCGTCGAACGGTTGCTGCTTCTCCAGCGGCAAAGCCAAGAAAATCGCAATGTGCTGTTTCTCCCAGACAGGAGGATGTGATGCCACGGACGCCCACCACTGTTGAAGAATGGCTGGCCAGCCGGCAATGGCCCCCGCCCCCTGAGAATCTCCTAGAACTGAAGCCCTGGATCATCGAAATCGTGCATCACGTTACAGAGGCCGTCTGGCCGATCGCTCAAGCCGCGCTGCGCAACGCGCTCTGCCCCTCCTGTAACCACCCCATGAGCATCCACGACAATCGTGCTGAGCCTGTTGAAACACACGGCTGCCTTGTCTGCGCGGAGCGAGCACGGGTCAGGTTAGAGATAGAACGCGAGCGAGCCAAGCCTCAGCCGCTAGCTGAATGGCAGGAATACATGCTGAATGGCCCAGCCTGTGAGCATCAGCGAAGCGCATCTATCGAGAGGCCGCTTACTCTAATTTGTAGCGAGTGCGTGTTCCACAAGTTTGCCGAGACGGAGCGCGAGCGCGCGGAGGCTGTGGCAGCGGCAGAGGAAGCCGCCTGTGAGGATACCGCTCGGATGATTCAAGAGACTGCCGTACTCTGTGAAAACAGCAGTGAGGGCATCTCCAAAGCTTTGAGTTGTCTTGCTCTGGCTATTCACGCACAGGGGAAAGGCGCGCTTGACCGCGCACTCGACAAGGCCCGCGCCGAAGCGCAACAGCAGATGCGAGACATGGGGTTTCAGCATCCCGATGATGTAGCAAAGATGATTCTGAGCACGGCGGCGAGGGAGAAGGCGCTGCGGGAGAGGTTGGAACGACTGGCTGAGGAAATGCTTGGCGTCGGCCCGTGTGAGCATCATGGGGGCTGTAACGTTGGCGTCGAGGGCTGCACCTATGACCTTCGAGCCTTCGGAAGTCTAGTGCGAGCAGCGCTGGAGGAGACGAAATAGCGATGGCAACAATGGGCAAGCAGCCACCTAAAAACTTCAAGCACGCCATGCCTTCAGTGCCACTCGGAGGTGAAGGAATGAGGACACCGGAGGAAGTGGCGCACGAGTTCAAAGACAAACTTCACCAATACGCTAGAACTGGCCCCACAGGAACAACGATGGGCACAGATGAAGCAATGCCAGCTATCTATTGGCCGATTTGCATGCTGGTTGAGATGATTGCCCGCGATCGCCGCGAGCAGGCTTCACTGGTGCTGCCGCTGGTGAAAAACTTAGTCAAAGGTTTCGCAAAGTGCATGAAACTTGCTGGCAACGACGAAGAATTCATTCAGATTCGCTTAAGGGCTGCACGCGCATGGCTGGCCGAGGCTGAATGTGCACCGGCCAGCCAGGGTGATGAAAGGAAATCGGCGTGTCGATGAGAAGAGATAATTTTTGGTCCAAAAAGTTGCAATCATTCATCCGCGAATCTCAGAAAGGGGTTCGGGGTAGACAGGCGCGGCGATGGAAAAGTAAGGAGCATTCTTTTCTGCTGTTGCGAGGCTTATTGCACCAACACTTTATGATGGGCGGCTACAGATGCCGATGCGGGAGGAAGATGAGGATTCTTTCCCGCGGAGAAATTGCGGCGATCTGCACGGCAATGGCCGTCCTCAGAGGGACCCGTGATTAGCATGGCCCCCAAAACCAAAACCAACTGGAACAATGCCCGCGCGGTCCGCCGCTATCATCGCTTGTGGACTCGCCAGCACCGCCAAGCTCTGCGCCAAAGCCGGCTGGCGGATCTCAGCGTCGGCATGATCCCTGCCGACGATCTCGGGGCAGTTCCGGCCGCCGCGCATCTGGCACTCTTCGCCCGCGCCTGGGAGTGCGCCCGGCGCGCGCATGCCGCGTTGCCCCGCGATCCGGTGCTCGATGGCTGGCGGGTGCAGAAGATACTCCGCAGCCGATTCGACACTCGAGGCAAAAGGTTTCTCCGTGAGCTAAGCGCCTGTGTCACCGACACGGATTACGGCGATAACGATCACGGGAAAGAGGAGAAGTAAAATGTCAGAAAATCCAGTAGTACTACAAAAGTCGGTTGTCATCCCACCGCCTAATTTTCAGATGGCGGTGTTCAAGATTGTTGGGACGAGTCCGCTGGTAATTCATCGTTTCAGTGCAAAGATCAAACAGCAGATGAAGCAGAAGATGGAAACAGGCAAGGCAGCTGGCTCGAAGAAAAATCGCGAGGCAAAGTCCACTGATGATCTCTTTCAAGAAGCCCGCTATCGCAGTAAGGAAGGCTGGGATGGCTTTCATGCGGGTGGAGGTCGAGCGGGGTTAATTTCGGCATGCAGATTGGTGGGCTTCAAAATGACGCTCGCCAAACTATCGCTTTTCATTGTTGCGGATGGTGTGGATGAAGTGGAACCGCAGATTCCGCTCATTCGCATCTACGGGGAAGCGATCAAACAGGAAGATATGGCACGCGTGGAGACAGGGCAGCCGTACGTTACCGTCCGCGCCGCGTATCACAAATGGTCCGCCAATGTGCGCATTCGCTGGGATGCGGATCAATTCACCATAGCCGACGTGAGTAACTTGCTCGTCCGGGTTGGCCAACAGGTTGGTTTCGGTGAAGGCCGGCACGATAGCAGGAACTCTACTGGTATGGGTTGGGGTACGTTCAAAGTCTCCGCCTAGTTTAGAACAGCAGGCAGGCCGGGTCTGGCGTGGCATGGCAGGCAACGGTCGGGCATGGCGTCGCAGTCTCGGCTTGGATCGGTGTGGCTTGGCGGTGCAGGCAAGGCATGGCAGGCGCGGCACGGCTCGTCTGGGCTCGGCGGGGCTGGGCAGGGCCAGGCAGGGCGTCGTACGGCAGGCTCGGCATGGTGTGTTGGGGCGAGGCCGGGCGGGGCCCGGCGAGGCGTGGCTTGGCATGGCGAGGCAGGCTTCAACCAAGTCATTTGAATGAAGGGCCGATGTGGGCATCACCCACATTGGCCCTCTAAGGAGAAGCGCGATGGCAACGAAACGTTATGTGTGGAAGGACAAGTCGGCAATCAAAGTGAAGCCCGAGGTAGCTGCCGCTGAATTAGCGGAGATTAAAGAAGAGCACGGTTTTGTGAATGCCCACTTGGTTGTCGAATCGAGCCGATCCTCCAAATCACCGCTTCATCAGCACTTCGAGTGGGATGATCGCAAGGCTGCTGAAATGTATCGTGAAAATCAGGCAAGTTATCTGATCCGCATGCTCGTCACCGTAGAATTAGATGAACAGGGTGCCGAAACCATTGAATATCGGACCTTTGTCAGCGTCACCGATGAAGATGATGATGGCTTGCATCATCTTTATCTGCCCACCGAAGAAGCACTCCAGGATGTCAGATATCGCGGCGGGATTTTGGCGCAAGCGCTGCGGGAGCTGGAGAGTTGGAAAAAACGATATCAGAATCTGCAAGAGCTTGCAGCGGTATTCGCGGCGGCGCGAAAAGTGCAAAAGAAACTGGAATTGGTCGCCAACTCGATCGGGAAATAAGGCGCTATCAGACTGAGGGGAGAACGGGGAAATTACAACTTCGGGGCCAGCGCGGCGAGGGACAGGTGTACATGCAGCGGGCAAACCTTCTTCAGAAATTAGAAAAGGCGGCGGAGCGCAACGGACCGGCTTTGCCGAACCAAAGCCCGCGCCAGGGCGTTCTGAGGCGCGCAGTGCGGCAAACGTTTCGGGCCCGCCGGGCATCCCATCCCCAGCCGCCGATGCTGCCCACACGCCCCATTCTTCGCTGCTGGCCAGACCTCAAGATCCTTCGATCGCGCTCAGGACGGCGCCGGCGGATTCTAACCCCCGCGCAGCGCCATCGCTTCCCTGCCCTGCCCCGGTGCGCAGTTGCCAAACCTGCATTTATCAGCGCACTTTTCCCTACGGGGCCGAGAACGGCTTCACGCGGCAAGTGTTGGACTGCATCATGGGTCAGTGGGCTTTACCCGATGTGCCTGTCAATTTCTATCGTCATCCGGAGCGGAACCGTGCCAAAGCAGAGAAATGCGCTTATTACCAGCCCGGATTGGCGGGGTTGGTACTTGACATCCCAGCGAAGCAGGCGCAGCATCCAATGAAAGAGAGGGAGGCCGTCCATGAATAAGACGAAGGTTCTCATCATTGTCCTCGGCCTTTTGGCTGGCTGGCAAACATTCGTGTGGATCGGCCGGCGCGCTTCGGTGCAAGAGCAAGCGAACGCCGCAGAAAGCATGGCTAAGGAAGTCGCGACAGCGACCAGCGGTGAGCTCGGCGGCCTGCAAGGGAAAACGAGTTCAGATCTGAAGTGCATCACAGAGAATTCCCCCGGTGCTAGTGCGGCCGCTGCACGTCTCCAATTCACCATGGCTCTAAACAAGAGCTTGAAGGCAGAGGGCTATGACCTGGAAGTGCAGGTTGCAGATTGTACTTTTGACCGCTTATATGTCACCGGAGCCGACGCCACCGGGGAAAATCTTCGTCCACTCTTGCTGCAGAATGGCGGAAAAGAAAACCTGCACAAGCTCGGCTTCAAAGAACTGACCTGGGGTCCAAGCGTCTGGAATCAAAAAGCCCGCATCAACCTCGATTAGCAATCCTTTCTTCCCAGCTTTCTCACAATCCTTCTCCGTTTTGCTCCCTACGGGTACAAATGGAGACGCATTTGCTTGCCTTCCCTTCCCTGCTCCATCAGGATGCAGACAGCCGCGGAAAACAACCCGCGACTCGTCTCTGCCCGCGTGATGGGCGGCTTGACTCATCCAATTAGTCGGATTAGTGTTTTTTTATGCCTCATTCTCGGAATTCCAGATCTCGTCGGAAGTACTGTTTGCTTTCTGAAAAAGCGGATGATGGAGATGCAAAGGTTTATGCCTGCCATTTGGAGCAACATGGCCATTGCAATCTTCAAGAATTGAAGCGATTGCTGAAGCTACAAACTGTTGAACAGATCCATCCGACAGTTTTCCGATTTCGGAGCGCAATGCTACGCAGCAGCTCATTGAAATGGCTTTCCAAGACTCTCGGTTACCGCCCGATGCAGGGTGGATTGGTGAATCCCAGGTAAACGATTTTGGCGCGATCAGCTAAATCCCGCCGCTGTTATTGCCTGCTCCACGAAGAGGCTACCGTCCATGACTTGCATGCGCCGCTGTTTCATTGCGGCGTGGGCGGGCATGCACACCTCAATTTCAAGGAACTGTACGGCGACGATGTGGACTTTCTCACGGCATCCTTCCTGATTCAGCAGCGCGGGGCCAAGTATCTGGGCGAGGACGGCATGCTCGAGCGCGGCGAGGTCGAGTGGCTTTCGTTTCCGCGTGTGCTTCGTTTGCGCTACGAACCGCAAACAAAAAAGCATCAACGCGTGAAGCTCAACGATCTGAGCGCGCGGGTGGGTCCATTTCTCGCCCAGGCCGTGCGCACGCATCCGCCGGGGACCTGGCCCCATGTTCTCCTGGCCACGGTTCAGAAACGCCGCGATCCGCCGCAGGAAGAGCCAATTTCCAGTTTCTAATTTCTGTTTTCTGTTTTTAACCCATGCCGCCAGCGCCCAAAAAGCCGTGCGCGATGCAGGGTTGCGCGGCGCTAATTCGGCCGCCGGCGCGCTTCTGCGAACGCCATGAAGCCGCTGCGGGAAAGATGGACCGCGATCGGCGCGGCACCTCGGCGGAGCGCGGCTACGATGCCCGCTGGCGGAAATATCGGCTGACGTTTTTGGGCAAGTACCCATTGTGCGGCATGCGCTCGCCCGAAGCAAGCCGGCGCATCGCTGCCGGCGGGGTCGAATGGTCAGAATGTAAGAAGGGTCGCGTCGTCAGGCCGGCGGAACAGGTGGACCACATCATTCCCCATCGCGGCGATTTCAGATTGTTTTGGGATTCATCCAACCATCAAGCGCTTTGCGCTTCCTGCAGCAATGCCAAATCCGCCCGCGGCCTGTGATTTTAGTCTGATTTTGGTGTTTGAAGTGCGCACGAAACGAGGTGCCGTCGAAGATGCTTTGAATCAAGTGTTCGATCGCAGCCGCTGTGCGTCGCCGCGCTGCGATCGTCGGCCGCTCGGAAAGTTGCGCTTTTGCGGGTCCTGTTTGGATGATCGCCAGGCCGGTCGCGTGGTGATCTTTCGCGGCGGGGAAATGCTTCCTGCCCGGGAAGAAGATACCAAGCTGGCTTACGGCGGCCATAAGCGGGAGCGGCAGCGAGCGACATGGCAATGAATTTGCCACAACGAGATCCGGTGCTGGAAGCCTTGGCGCGGCAGCCCATGCCCGCCGGTTTGTTTCTGTGGCACACCCGCAAATGGCTCAAAGCTCGCATCGGCCTCTTGCCAAAGGCCGAAAAGAAGTCACGTCGGCCCTCTGGCCAGGCTGAGTTTCAGTTTTCATCCCCTGCATCCTCTGCGGTGAGATAGATGGCGCGGCGGAAAATCGCCACGGACGCCAAGCGAGCGCGTGGGAATGCCGGCAAACGCCAGCTCCGCGATAATCCCAAGCCGGCCGCCGCCGGGCCGGAAGCGCCGTTGTGGGTCCGCAAAGATGCCAAAGCCTTGGCGGAATGGAATAATCAAGTGGCCGAGCGGATGCGCCTGGGCCTGCACACGCGGCTCGATGTAAATGCACTCGGCCGTTATTGCTGTATGCATTCCCTATGGCTCGATGATCTCGAAACCGTTCGCCATGAAGGGACCACGCAAGAGGGCAAAAATGGACAGAAGAAGCATGTGGCCTACATGCGGCTGATCGAAGTGGACAAAGCTCTGCACACCAGCGACGTAGAAATGGGCGGCACGCCCAAGGCACGCAACAGTTTGCATGTCGCCCCAGTCGTTGCCGATCCGGACGTAGAACTGCAACGCAAATACGACTAAAAGAATGTGGCTACCGCTGCGCATCCTCGTGTTCGATCATCGGGAAACGGAACTCCTCGCGCTGCGCCTGCGGCTCGCCTGCGGCCGCCGGCACCGCCTCATGCGCGGCATCCTGAGTTCGATCCTCGTCAAAAAATCGTGGTTCGAGGCCCGCGCAATGGAGAAGAACGAATTATTAAAGGTGTCTGGCGTGACGGCGCCAACGGAGAGTATTGGTTTGACGCAGCCCATGCCGATTATGCTGCTGATTTCTTTCCCGACGTTCTGAAACACGATCAGGGCGAATGGTTCGACCGTCCTTTTACCTTGCAGTCGTGGCAGGCAGATGCCACGCGGGCAATTTTCGGCTGGAAGCAGCTTGCGAATCACCGGCGACGCTTCGTGGAGGTTTTTATCTTCGTGCCTTCCGGTAACGGCAAAAGCGCTTGGCTTTCGGGCTTGGCTCTGTTTCTTTTGCTCTATGATAGCGAGCCGCGCGCCGAAGTCTTTAACGTGGCGGCGGATCGTCACCAGGCGCGAATTGTTTTCGATACTTCGCGGCGCATGGTGGAATCGAGCTCCTTCCTCAGCCGCAAAGTGAAACCCTTTCGTCACAGCCTGATCGTGCCGGCAGATGGGTCGAGCTACCAGGTGCTGAGCGCCGACGCCGAGCTGAAACATGGCCTCCGGCCGCATGTGGTCTTGATTGATGAGGTCCATGTCCTGCGTGATCGGCGGCTGCGCGACAACTTGGTGAAGATGACGGCGAAACGCCGCCAACCGCTGGTGATCCAAGCGACCACGGCTGGCTTTGATCGCCTCTCGCTTTGCGGGCATTTGTATGACTACGCGAAGAAGGTACGCGATGGAGTGACGGCGAACGATCGCTTCCTGCCCATCATCTATGAAGCTCCGCGCGACAGCGATGGGAACTACGCCGATTGGAAAGATGAAAAAACGCTGCGCATCGCCAATCCCAACCTCGATGTGACCATCAAGCTGAAAGATTTGCAGGAGGAAATGCAGCGCGCCGTGGACGACCCTTCCGAGGAAAACACCTTCAAGCGCCTGCGTCTGAATATCTGGACCGAGCAGAATACGCGCTGGATGTCGGTGGATAAATGGAACGCTTGCCAGAGTGCCTTATCGTTGCGCGCGTTTGCCGAATCCTTGTACGGCCAGCACTGTTTGGGCGGGGGCGACTTCGCGGAGAACCAAGACCTGAACTCCCTGGCGCTGTTTTTCCCGGCAACCGGCGAGGTTGCTGGTCCTGAACAAGCACAGCGCGCCGAAGGGCAGGAAGAACTGGACAAGGGTCCGCAGCTTCCGCCGGGAATTCATGGCGCGATTTGGCGGCATTGGGCCCCGGCGGACATCGTTGCGGAGCGCGTCCGCAAAGCGCGGGTGGATTACGACATTTGGTCGCGTGGATGCATCTGCCGAACCATCGGCGATGCCGAACGTCGCGTAAAGGAATGCCCCGCCATTCTCCACTTGACGCCGGGGGCGGTGACCGACTTTGAATTCATTCGCGCGGACATCAACGCCCTGGCCTCGCTCTATCAGATTGCCGAAATCGCCATTGACCCGCACCAGGCAGCCCATCTGATGACTTTGCTCGAGCAGGATGGGTTGAGCGTGTTCAAGCATTTGCAGTGGTGCACGGCCATGAATCCGGGCATCAAAGAACTCGCCCGCATCCTCTTGGGCAAGCAATTCGAGCATGGCGGCGACCCTTGCGCGCGCTGGGCCTTCTCGAATGTGGTGATTTACCAAAACTCGAACGGCGAAAAGAAATTCGACAAGCGCAAAGCCACCGAGAAGATTGACCCCATGGTGGCCCTGGTGATGCCCGTAGGCCGCGCCGCGCTCATGGCGGATTCGAGTAATGTGGTCCAAGGCGCGGTGCTGTTGTGAAATGGTTTCGTCCGGCGGCCTGCGACGCCCTGGCCTTGGCCGGCGCGGCCGCATTTACTTGGGGCCTTTATCGCGCTTGGTCGCCGCTGGCTTGGCTTTTTGGCGGTGCATTTCTCTTTTGGTCTGCCTTTGTACTCCGTGGGAGAAGCGGATAATTCATGTTCATCGAGGCAGTCCGTGACTGGCGACAATCCACTTTCATGGGCGATTTGGCTGCCCCACAGGACTGGCTATTTGACGCTTTTGGTTCGAGTCGAACTTCTACGGGCATCCGCGTTGGACCACGATCTGCACTCGAACTGACGCCCTTCTTGCGCGGCTGCCGTCTGATTTGTGAGTCACTGTCCTCAGTTCCATTGAATGAGATGGAGCAGTTGGCCGACAGCCGACGAAAAAGAATTTTGCGTGAGGACTCGGTCCATTGGCTGGTCCACGCCGAACCGAACGAAATGATGAGTTCGGCAGTACTTCGCCAGGTCGCGCAGCTTCACACGCTGACCTATGGAGCCGCATACATTTTCATCGAACGGAACGCAGCCACGCGGCGTCCTGTGAGTTTGTTGCCTTTATCGCCTGAGAACACTCATCCCAGAATTGAAAAGAACCGTTTTTTTTACGAAACGCTGGGCGATGATGGCCAAACGATTCCCCTCGCACCAGCGGATGTACTTTGCATTCCCTGGCTTTCTTGGGACGGCCTGCGGGCCGAGTCGCCCGCGCGGCTGGGCAAACGCAGCATTGGGCTGGGAATTGCTGCGGAGGAGTCGGGAGCGCAGTTCTTCGGCCAGGGAATGCTGCAGAACATCGTCATCGAGCAGGCGCCGGCAACCAGCCTTTCGCCAGAAGGTCTTGCAAATCTGAAAGAAGCAGTGAAAGCGAAATTCACAGGGCGGTCCAATTGGTGGAGCCCGTTGGTTTTGCAGCCGGGCATGAGCACCAAGCAACTCTCGGTGAACCCCGACGACGCCCAAGCGAAGGAACTGCGAGAATTGAATGTGGCCGATGTGGCCCGCTTGCTCGGCGTGCCTCTGCACCTCTTGGCTGCCGGAGATAAGACGAGTACCTACGCCAGTGTGGAACAGTTCGAGTTGATCTACGTGAAACACACGATGCTGCCATGGTTTTTTCTGTGGGAACAGGAATTGAATCGAAAATTGCTCTTCCCTGAGGAGCGCGGGACACGTTTTTTCAAATTCAACCTGGAAGGTTTGTTGCGCGGAGACAAGCAATCGCGTGCTGCCGCCAACCAAATTGAATTGCAAGGTGGGGCTTTGACCGTGAATGAATGGCGCGATTTGGAAGACCGCGATCCTTCGGATATTCCCGAGGCTGATGAGCCCTTGATTATGGCAAGCCAATTGGCGCCGCTTTCGCAGGTCGGCAAACCGAGTGAGCCGGCTACCGCCCCTTCCCTTCCCCGCCGAGAAGCAGAGCTTTTGCGGCGGCTCTACGAACAGCAGGCGCGGCGCTGCGTGCGCCAGCTCACCGATTCGGCGGCCCGGATCTGTGAAAAGTTCAAGGACAACCGCGCGCGATTGGAAGGCGAATTGAGAGATGTGGTCAATCGCATCGCCGACGACTTTGGCGAAGTCTTTGATCGCAAGCATTTCGATTGGTTCGAGCGCCAGGTGCGGGAAGCAAACGAAATAACTGTCGTGCTCGAATTCTGGAAAGGTTTTGGCACCGACGTGCTCATTGGGAGGACGCAATGAAAAATCTGACTACCCTTAATTTCCAGGTGCCCGACGAGCTGGAGCGGCGCGCATTCGCCGTCAACGAATTCCGGGTCGAGCAGCGCGATGGCAAGCCGATCATCGAGGGCCATGCCGCAGTGTTCAACCAGAAGGCGGACATTTTCGGTTTTACGGAAGAGATCGCTCCGGGAGCTTTCCGCGACTCGATTGGCACCGACGACATCCGCGCGTTGTTCAACCACGACAGCAACTTCGTCCTTGGCCGTAACCGCGCCAAAACGCTTGAACTCTCCGAGGATGAACATGGTTTGTTCATCTCCAATCGTCCGCCCGATACCCAATGGGCGCGGGATCTCTTGGTCAGCCTCCAGCGCGGCGATATCAGCCAGATGAGTTTTGGTTTCCGCACCATCGAGGACGAATGGAAAACTGTGGATGGCATGCCGCACCGCACACTGAAACGCGTGCAGCTCTTCGATGTCAGCCCAGTCACTTTTCCAGCCTACCCGCAAACCGATGTAGGTGTGGCCATGCGCTCCCTCGGCAAATGGCTGAAGCGTGAGGGCAAAGATGCCGAGGCTTCTGCCAAGGCCGAGGCCGAAGCATTGGCGGCAGCGGCTGCGCGTGACCGCGAACTTCAACTCAAGCGTTAACTGGAACATTTTTGCAGTGGGTGGTCTTGTTTGACCGTCGTAACGGTCGCGCAAGACTGCGACGCAGTGGTTTGCCTGCTGTAGCGGGCAAGGCTGCTGATACTTTTCTTGCGAGGAGAATCATGACCATTCAAGAATTGCGAGATCAGCGCGCCAAGGTTTGGGAACAGGCCAAGGCGCTCAATGAGAAAACACATGTCGAGGGTGCTGTTCGCGCTTTCACCGCCGAGGAAGATGACCAATGGGTGGCGATGAATGCGGAGCTGGACAGCCTTGCCCGAAGGATTGAAGTGGAAGAGCAGGCTGCTGCCCGGGCCAAAGAGTTCTCGGGCGTGATCAACCCTGGCGTGGGACGCGGTATTGCCAAGCAACCGGCTGTGGTTGACCCCGAACTGGCTGCCGTGGCTTTCGACAAATTCCTGCGTTTTGGCGTCAGTTCGCTCGATGACGCCGAACGTGCCATTCTGAATCCCTCGCGCGACAAGCGGGCTCGAGCATCGGAAATTGAGCTTCGCCTGAAAGCGCCCAATCAATCCCCGGCCTTCCGCGGCCAGACGGTAGGCACTGGTTCGGCCGGCGGCTTTTTCGTGCCCGAGGGATTTGTGCCTGCGGTAGAACGGTCCATGCTGGCCTTTGGCGGCATGCGCCAGGCTTCGCGCATTCTGGCAACTGCCGAAGGCAACGATCTACCCTGGCCGACCGCCAATGATACGGGGAACGTTGGCGAACTACTGGCCGAGGAAACCACCATCGGCTCGCATGTCGGCGTGACCGTGGGCCAAATCATTTTCAAAGCCTACAAATACAGTTCAAAGCTTGTGCAGGTTTCCCGCGAGTTGCTGGAGGATGCTGCCGTGGATGTGGCTGGAATGCTGGGCTCCATGCTCGGCGAACGCATTGCGCGCATCACCAACACTCATTTCACCACCGGGGACAACACCGGCAAACCCCAGGGCGTCGTGCCAGCCTCAAGTTCCACCGTCACCAGCGCCTCGGCCACGGCCATCACCGCGGATGAATTGCTGGATTTGCAGCACTCTGTCGATCCGGCCTACCGGGAAGGGCCGCAGGTGCGGTGGATGTTCAAGGATTCCACCCTGGCGGCCATCCGCAAGCTCAAAACCACCGATTTGCAGTACATCTGGCAGCCCGGCGCCAATCTCGGAGAACCGAGTTTGCTCTTCGGCAAACCCTACATCATCAATCAGGACATGGACGCGATTGCCAGCACCAAGAAGCCGGTG
>Ga0209751_10004609_pt1 | contig 13148 bp, 16 predicted proteins | sample RifCSP13_1_FD_184019 | JGI IMG/M metagenome (GOLD analysis project Ga0209751, IMG submission 184019) | Soil microbial communities from Rifle, Colorado - Rifle CSP2_sed 13_1 (SPAdes) (version 2) | ecosystem: Environmental > Terrestrial > Deep subsurface > Rock core/Sediment | place: Rifle... | reverse complement strand
CGCCGTGCGCCACACGCCGGCTGGCGGGCAGGTGAAGCTCAGCGCCCAGCGCACTGGAACCGGGCAACTGGTGATCAGCGTGGCGGACACCGGAGAGGGCATCCCCGCCGAGGACCTGCCGCGGGTCTTCGAGCGTTTCTATCGCGCCGACAGGTCGCGTTCGCGCCGCAGCGGTGGCACCGGACTGGGTCTGGCCATCGCGCGCCAGCTGGTCGAGGCGCACGGCGGGCGAATCTGGGTAGAGAGCGAATTGGGCGAGGGCAGCGAGTTCTCCTTCACGCTCCCGGTCTAAACTGACGGCCGCCCTGACGGGCGGCGATCCTGGTACGCCATTCCAGTGACAAGCAGCCACAACACTCTTCCGTAACCCAGGCTTCTCGCACCCAATCAATCCGGGTCGGCCCCGAACTCGCAGACGAACGCCCTCCCGTAACATTCACAAGAACCTCATTATTTCTCGACAAGGTCTCGACCAGTTCTCGGCAAGATCCCGATGTCCCCTTGTTACGATCAAAGTGCGGGTCGAGAGTGACCCAGCGAAGGAAAGAGAGGAGGTGAGACAGATGAAGAATCATTGGAAGGTACTGTCGCTAGCCGTCGGGGTCGTCCTATTGCTAGGAGTCCTCGGCGCCGGCGCGGTCTTGGCCCAGGATCCGCCCACGCCTACTGACTTCCACGCGGCGTTTCTGAGCAGGGTGGCCCAGATCCTGGGAGTGCCGGAGCAGAGTGTGATCGACGCCGTTAACCAGGCGCACACCGAGACGCTCGATCAGGCGGTCGCGGATGGTCTGATCACCCAGGAGCAGGCAGACTGGATGAAGCAGCACCAGCAGGCCGGGGGTGGCATAGGCCCGGGCGGCTTCGCTGGCGGCCCGATGCACGGTGGCGCCCGGAGTGGCCCAATGTTTGGGGGACCCTTCGGCGGACCGTGGGGAGCAGCGCCTAGCGCGACACAGACCCAGTAGCGATAGCGCCGGGGGCCCGGCGGGCCCCGCCATCGCCACCCGAGAGGGGGGTGGCAGTCGCCACTCCCCTCTCGGGGAGCAACAGCTACTATCTGATAGCGGTCCAGTGAAATCAGATTCGGGAGCAAAAAGCATGAAGATGGAGATTTCCACCGCCGGCCGGGCGGCGCAGCTCGCCCCATCGAGGCCCTGCGGTATGAATAGGTGATCAAAGCCATCGAGGAGGTGAGCCATGAGGAACCTGGTTCGGAACGTGTTGATGGTTTTCGTAACCGCCTTGCTCGCGGCCGGCATGGTGATCGGCTATGGCGAGATCAGGCAACAGACAGAAGCAGTTGCGATTCCCGCGCAAGCGCCGGTTGCTGCTGAGCGTGCGGACCTGACCGACCCGGAGGTAGTAAGCGATGTCTACGAGCAAGTAAGCCCAGCCGTGGTCAATATTACTACGACCACGGCCAGCACCGGTCGGTTCTTCTCTTACCTTCAGGAGGGCACGGGATCAGGGCTTGTCATCGACCAGCAGGGACACATTCTTACCAACTACCATGTGGTGGAGAACGCGCGCGAGATCGAGGTGACCCTGGCTGACGGTACCAAGGCGACGGCGACAGTCACTGGCAGCGACCCTGCCAACGACCTGGCAGTGATCAAGGTGGACCTGCCCGCGGATAAGCTGACAGTGGCTAAGCTGGGCGACTCGGACACAGTGCGGGTTGGGGATCTCGCTATCGCTATCGGTAACCCCTATGAGCTGACCGGCACGTTGACGGTCGGCGTGATCAGTGCCAAGGGGCGGACGCTCACCAGTGAAAGTGGGGAGGAAATGCGCGACTTGATACAGACCGATGCGGCCGTTAATCCAGGAAATTCCGGCGGACCACTGCTCAACAGCCGCGGAGCGGTCGTCGGCATCAACACCGCCATCGAGAGTCCGGTCCAGGGGTCCGTGGGTATCGGGTTCGCCATACCGATCAATACCGCCAAGCAGTATCTGCCGGAGATGTTGGCCGGGGAAGATGGAGGTTAGCCATGCTGCGGCAAGTGATCGATTTCGGGGCATGGATGGTGGTGGTACGTAGGTGGGTGGTGTGGTCTTGGAAGCTGGCCAGGCTGATCGGCCTCCTGGTACGGATCCTGGCGGCATGGCAAGCCAGGCAGGTGTGGAAATGGTGCGATGATTTGTACGGGGATATTCGCCGGAGGGGTTGGCGTGGTCTTGTCACACCGCGGCCCTCACTCATAGAGCAGGTGCGGGCTTACCAACTGCATGGTCTTCCCCAACGATGGAGGTGAGCGCCATGGCGAGAGTGATGCTGATCGGACTGGATACAAACGCAATAAGCCGGCTGGCGCCGATTCTCAAGGACGCGAGATGCGCTCTTGCCGATGTACCGGATCAACAGGGGGCGCTGGAGTTGGCGCTTACCTGGCAACCAGACCTAGCTGTCGTGGAGGTTGGGAACAGCACCGTCGCCGGTGTTGGAATCGCCTCGCTCCGCGTCGCCCTGAAGGCTCCGCTCATAGCGATCGGGCTGGCCGGCGAGGACGAACGCACTGCGGCGCTTGAGCGTGGCGCCGATGACTGTCTCTCCGGACCTCTCGATCCATTGGAGCTCGCAGCCCGCATTCTGGTGATCCTGCGACGGCATTTACCCGCGGGGGCTGAGGACTTCGCCCGCCCCTTGCACATGCTCGCACATCAGTCCGATGGACAGGCGCACCCGGCCCGATCCCAGCGGTCATGGCATAGAGGCCTGCTCGGACGGCACGCCTGGCGTTGAGCGAAAGATAGGAGGCACAAAATGGTCCTACACCGGTTTATTCTTGGTATTGTGGTCCTGACGACCATTGTTCTCACATCTGGTTGTGCTGGCTCGACTCCGGCTGGTGGAAGCGGCGTCCCTCTCCCAACACCTCCTGGGCAGCAGGTCGCACAGGTGTCCCCTGACCGCGAATTCTCGGAAGTTGGGCCGAGAATCGTCACGGTGCAGTCACAGGGAGAGAACTCCTACCGGTACATGGTGAATGGGGAACCTCAGGTGTTCATCGGGATGGGTTATAACCCGATATACCGCTTCCTATCCGACGACGAGAGAGCGGCTAACTACGACCGGGACTTCCGTATCTTGAGTGAGGCGGGGGTGAACCATATCCTGGGCTGGGACACTGACAAGGGCTACGAACAGGACAAGTTCGATGAGCTGACCCTCGACTATGCCCAGAAATACGGGATCGGGGTGGTTATGCCCTTCTACCTCGATGCCCTTGCAGACTATTCAGACAGCGGATTCCGCCAGACGCTCATGGATGAATCTGTTACCAAGATCAACCGCTTCAAAGGGCACCCGGCCCTCCGCATGTGGGGCCTCGGAAACGAGGTCATGCTCGACGGGCTGCCATCGCTCCAGCTTGAGCCGTTCTTGCAGTTCTACCTGGAGCTGGCGGACATGTTCCATGCCCTGGACCCGGACCACCCGGTCATATACCGGGAATCGGAAGACTACTTCCTCCCGGCGCTGGTCGAGTCCCTGCAGACCAGCACCCAGGAGCGGCCTTGGCTGCACTATGGCATGAACATCTATACCATGGAGCTGGAGCGCATACTGGAGGACTGGCCGGAATACGATTTTGGAGGCCCTCTGTTTGTGACTGAGTTCGGGGCGGAGCCGGACTGGCTGGGCAACAGGGCGGCGGGGTATCTCTCCATGTGGCGCACGATCCGGGCATATTCTGACTATGTCATGGGGGGTGCTCCGTACGTGTGGACAACGGAAGGGCCCGAGCCCACCGACGTCAAGTGGGGCCTGATGGACGGAAACGCCAGGCCTGTTGACGATACCTTCGAGCTGCTAAAGGGTGACTGGCTCGTGGAGCAGGACACGCTCATGGCCTGGCCGGACGATGAGCAATGATGTAAGCCAGCAGCTATCCAGGCTCCAGAACAGCCAGGGTCCCTGGAGCAGCGCAGGAATGGGCCTGCTGTGGGGTATCTTCCTGCGCGGGCCTGCACAGACGACATGCCTGGCGTTGAGCGAAAGATAGGAGGCACGAAATGGTCCTACAACGGTTTATCCTTGGCACTGTAGTCCTGACAACCATCATTCTCACACCTGGTTGTGCCGGCTCGACAGCGGCTGGTGGAAGCGGCGTCCCTCTCCCAGCACCTCCTGAGCAGCAGGTCGCACAGGTGTCCCCTGACCGAGTGCCGGGAACGCCCGCGAGCGCTGAGGAAAGGCTAGAGTCAACTCCGACCCCGCCAGGCGCAACTGCCTCAGGTGCGAATGATCCCGCCAATACGGCCCAGCCTGGCCAGGCGGGGACCAGCTCCGAAGGATTTGTCTCATCGCAGCAGGCCGGAGATCTCCAGGTCGGCCTCAAGATCACGCCATTCCCTCCCCAAGGTCGCAACGCAAGCTCCCTGGAGGTCACGCTGACCGATACCGTTGGCCGGCCTGTTTCCGACGCCCAGGTCGGTTTCGACCTCACCATGCCGGCGATGCCCATGCCCCCCAATCACCCCACGGCGCAGTCCGCAGGGGATGGGCGTTACATGGCTTCGGCGCGAATGCTAATGCCCGGCGAATGGTGGATAACAGTGATCATCCAGCGCGGCAACCAGCAGCAGACGGTCAAGTTCACCGGGATATGGGTGCCGTGATGGCGGCAGCGAGCATCTTTGTCGCTCTGGTGACCGGCCTGGTCAGCAGCCTCGGCCACTGTATCGGGATGTGTGGAAGCATAGTTGCAGCCTACTCGCTCAGCCGCCAGGCGCCCAACGGCGCCAGCTTCTTTCAGCGGGTGCGACCGCACTTTGTCCTAAATGCCGGACGGTTGGTGACTTACAGCATTCTAGGCGCCGGGATGGGTGTAGCAGGGTCACTGGTTGATTTGATGGGGGATGCGTCGGGGTGGCAGGGCCTGCTATCAATAGTGGCCGGACTGGTGATGTTGTATGTAGGCTTGCGATTGGCCGGCCTGTTGCCGTCTGGAGAGATCGCTCCGACGGTCCTGTTCAGGTCATTCAATATCAGCCAGCAGCTGGGAAGGCTTCTGAACAGCCAGGGCCCCTGGAGCAGCGCAGGAATGGGGCTACTGTGGGGGCTGTTCCCGTGCGGCCTGGTATTTGCCATGCTGGTGAACGCAGCCTCAACGGGCAGCGGGTTTCAGGGCGCACTGGTAATGGTAGCCTTTGGCATCGGCACCGTGCCGGCCTTGCTCGGGTTTGGGCTTGTATCCCTCAAGCTTGCTGTGCAATTCCGGCAGCGCCTGCTTCGGTTTGCGGCCCTTCCGGTCCTGCTGCTGGCTGTGCAGGCTATCCTGCGAGGCATGGCTTCTGCCGGGCTGGTCCATTCGTTAGTTATCGGAGGAGTAATGCTGTGGTGAAGTCGGCTGTCGCATGCGAACTCTGTGGGACCGTAGCGCCACAATACGTGACTGCTACTATCGAGGGGAGAGAGATTAACTTCTGTTGCAACGGGTGTCTCGAGGTCTACCGTACGTTGCACGTCTCGGGTAGACAATCGGAAGCTCCAGCGAAAACTGACGGGCGGGCCGCGATAACAGTCGAGCCTACGACCGGGCAGGTCTCGAAGACGGCCATCGGCATCACGGGGATGACCTGCGCCTCTTGCTCGGCCAGCATAGAGAAGGGCCTGGCGAAGTTACCGGGTGTCCTCTCGGCCGGCGTCAACCTTGCGACCGAGACGGCTACCGTAGAGTACGATCCGTCCGCGGTGGACGAGCCGAAGATGGCGCGCCTCATCGAGGACCTGGGGTACGGAGTGCGGCAGAAGGAACTGGAGAAGGCAAGCTTCGGAGTCAGGGGCATGACCTGCGCCTCCTGCTCCGCCAGTGTCGAGCGCGCCCTGGATAGGCTGCCGGGGGTGGAGTCCGCCGCCGTCAACCTAGCCTCGGAAAAGGCCACGGTGGTCTTCGATCCGAGCCTGGTCGATCTGGGAGAGTTCCGCCGCGCTGTCGAGGACGCCGGCTATGGGATCGTGGAGGATACAAGCCTCGGAGATGCCGGGCCGGACGCTCAGACCATGGCCGTGCAGCGGGAGATAGCAGCGGCCCGCAACAAGGTGATATTCGCCCTGGCCCTGGGCGCCCCCATCCTTCTGGAGATGTTCCACGGGCAGGTCCAGTGGATTCATGAGTACCTCCACAACATGTACCTGCTGTGGGCGCTGGCAACCCCTGTCCAGTTCTGGGCCGGCTGGCAGTTCTACAAAGGCGCCTGGGCGGCCGCCCGGCACTTCGACACCAACATGAACACCCTCGTTGCCATGGGAACCAGCGCTGCCTACTTCTACAGCGTCGCAGCCATCCTGTTCCCCTGCTTCTTCGGCTACGCCCCGGACAAGATGCCGGACCTCTACTTCGATTCCTCGGCCATCATCATCGGGCTGATCCTGCTGGGCAAATACCTGGAGGCCAGGGCCAAGGGCCGGAGCGGCGAGGCCATCAAGAAGCTCATGGGCCTGCAGGCCCGGACCGCCCGCCTGCTGCAGGATGGACAGGAGGTGGACGTGCCCACCGAGGCCGTTCGTTCCGGCGACGTAGTCCTGGTCCGGCCGGGCGAGAAGGTTGCGGTGGACGGGGCCGTGCTCGAAGGACGCTCGGCCGTGGACGAGTCTATGGTCACTGGGGAGAGCATGCCCGTGGAGAAGGGGCCCGGCGATCAGGTGATCGGCGCCACCATCAATAAGGCTGGCAGCTTCAAGTTCCGGGCTACCAGGGTTGGCAGGGATACCGTGCTGGCGCAGATCATCAAGCTGGTGGAAGAGGCCCAGGGATCCAAGGCCCCCATCCAGCGGCTGGCTGACGTGATCTCCGGCTACTTCGTGCCGGCGGTCATCGGAGTAGCGGCGCTCACCTTCGCGGTGTGGTGGGCCTTCGGGCCGGCGCCGGCCTTCAATCATGGCCTGCTGAACTTTGTGGCGGTGCTCATCATCGCCTGCCCCTGCGCCCTGGGGCTGGCGACTCCGACCGCCATCATGGTGGGGACCGGCAAGGGTGCCGAGCTGGGGGTGCTGGTCCGCAGCGGCGAAGCCCTGGAGACCGCGCAAAAGATCGATTCGGTCATCCTGGACAAGACCGGCACGCTGACCCAGGGCAAGCCCGTGGTAACAGACCTGGCGCCGGTCGATGGTATGACGGCAGACCGGCTGCTCTCCCTGGCCGCCTCTGCTGAACGGGGCTCCGAGCACCCTCTGGGAGAGGCAATCGTGGCTGCCGCCAGGGAGAAGGGGCTGGAGGTGTCAGAGCCGCGGGACTTCCAAGCGATTCCGGGCCAGGGCATCGAGGCGACGCTGGACGGCCGGCGGCTCGCTCTGGGCAACCAGAAACTGATGGTGGACCACGGCTACAACATGGACGGCCTGGCGAAGAGGGCCACTGCGCTATCCGACCAGGGCAAGACGCCGATGTTCGTGGCCCTGGATGGACAGGTGGCGGGCATAGTGGCCGTCGCCGACACCGTGAAGCCCGGAGCCGCGGAGGCAGTGGCTGAGCTGAAGCAACTTGGGATAGAGGTGGCCATGCTCACCGGCGACAACGAGCGCACGGCCCGCGCTATCGCCAGCCAGCTCGGCATCGACCGGGTGCTGGCGGAGGTGCTGCCCGAGCAGAAGGCCGGCGAGGTAAGGAAGCTCCAGTCCGAGGGGCGGAGCGTTGCCATGGTAGGAGACGGGATCAACGATGCTCCCGCCCTGGCGCAGGCCAACGTGGGGATCTCCTTGGGAACCGGTACCGACGTGGCCATGGAGGCCAGCGACATCACCCTGATAAGCGGGGACCTCAGCGGAGTGGTGACCGCCATCCGTCTCTCCCGGCAGACCATGCGGACTATCAAGCAGAACCTGTTCTGGGCCTTCTTCTACAACGTTATCCTGATCCCGCTAGCGGCCGGTGCGTGGTATCCCTTCTTCGGGATCCTGCTGAACCCGGTCTTCTCGGGCGTGGCTATGGCTACCTCGTCGGTATCGGTGGTGACCAATTCGCTGCGTCTCCGGCGCTTCAAGCCGGCAGTTGCGAAAAGTGATGAACGATGACTTAGAAGGAGGCCACGAAGCAGTCGGGGGAGGTGAAGCTATGAAGGCGTTGCTGACCTTTCGGATAGGGCTGAGAGCGAGGGCGGCGAACGGGCTACGGGCCGCGCTGATAGCCCTGGGCATCATTATTGCAGTGGTCCCAGCGGTCGCCAGCGTCGCAACGGAGGTGAGTGATCCGGTGGAGGTGATCGGGAGCGGGCAAGACGCTTGGCCGACTGTCCTGCGGCTGGAGCAGGTTTATCCACAGGACTCGGAGGGGGCCGGGAAGGGCCCCATCTCGACCGCAACACCGATTCCCGGCCAGACAGCCGCTTCAGGGAACGTCACCCCAACTGCAACGCCGGCTCCGTCTGCCCAGTTAGGCGCACTTGCTGAGCGTCCGTTGGAGGACCTGGCGCCAGTGAGTGAGTATCTTGCGACGCGTGCCGGGTCTATCGGCGTAGCGGTGGTGGTTCCGAGCCAGGGCGCGCTCTACACTCTCAATGGAGACGAGCTGTTCCCAACGGCCTCGGTTGTTAAGGTCATGATCATGGCGACAGTCATGGACCGCGCCTTGCAGGAAGGGCGCGACCTCACGGACCGTGAGATCGCTCTGCTGGAACCAATGATCACCCAGAGCGATAACTACGCTGCAAGCGCCCTCTGGGACGATGTGGGAGGGGGGCCGGCGGTGGGCGCCTATCTGGAGTCCATCGGCCTCAGTGACACCATCCCGAATCCATACGACTATTGGGGTGCCACCCGCGCCCCGGCAAGGGAGGTCGCGCTCCTTTTCGCCAGGCTGGAGATGGGCGAGATGCTTGATGCCCAGATGCGGGAGTACGCACTGGATCTGCTGAGCAACGTGGAGCCCGACCAGCGATGGGGAGTCACCGCCGGGATACCCGACGAGCCTCCACCGGGAACAGTGGTGCGCATCAAGGACGGCTGGTATGAGACGCAATACGGCCGGTGGTGGGTCAACAGCGCAGGGGTGTTGGTCCCGGGCGACGACCACCCAGCCTACGCCATCGCGGTCCTCACGAAAGACCAGCCAGGTATGGCCTATGCCGTGGAGACCATCGAGGCGGTCGCGGAACGAGTCCACGCCGCCCTACACGGGCAGCAGTCCGACCATGAGGCACAGTGAGTCGGTCGGGACCACGGTAGCCGATACCGCGGCGGAAAGGCCAGCAATTTTGACGGGAAGAGGCAACCCCGGCATAAGCAATTTCACCATCTGCTTGGGCCGAAGCCGCCGGCCGCCTTGGATCACCATCATTAAGAGCCCAGCACCGAACAGAAGGGCGATTTCATTTACTCCTACCAGGTAGAGCAGTATCACCGCGCCGCCTACGGCGCCGGTGAGAATACCCTTGACCGCAGTTCGTGATAGACCGTACAGAGCTTGGGCGACGATGGCGATGATAACCGGCTTGATGCCATATAGTAGCCAGGTGGCCTGCGGTGACCGTACTCTACGTAAACGTACGCGAAGGCCAGAACAATCAACATTGCCGGCAGGATAAACAGCGCCCCGGCAGTAATCAGACTCGGCCAACCGGCACGGGTGAAGCCCAGGTGGATGGCCATTTCGGTGGAGTTGGCGCCTGGGATGAGGTTGGTTACACCAAGCAGGTCGAGAAAATGCCGTTCACTAATCCACTTCCGCCGCTTGACAACCTCGTCACGCATGAGGGGATATGAGCAGCGGGCCCCGCCAAAAGCGATGCATCCGACTTTCAGAAACAAGGCCGCTACTTCTCTCAAGGAGCCATGCTGATCCAAGACCTCTGTCTCCGCTTTTAGCGTTTCGCTCATTCTAGCGACCACTCGCTTTCGATTGATGCTCCCAAAGATTCATGCCTTAGCTTCCTGCTGTTTGATTCTCGTAGCCTACGCCTGTCCACGGTCTTTCTCCTCTGGCAACAACTTCGGTCCCTCATCCCGCAAGACCTCTCTAACCAACTCATCGATCTTCTCTCGCACCTGGCCCAGCGTTTGCTCGCCCAGGGGTGTTGCCAGGTAGTACTTGCGTATCTTTCCACCCACCAACCTCTCCTCTCGCACCAGATAGCCTGATTTCTCCAGGCCGTGCAACAGCGGGTACAGCGTGCCTGGAGAAAGGTGGTAACCGTGGCGCCCTAACTCCTCGATCAGTTGAAGGCCGTAGACCCACTCCCGAGCTGCGTGGTGCAGGATATGGACCTTGATGAACCCAAGGAAGAACTCGCGAAGCATCGGCTGCCCCAGCACATCTTCTTCACTGCTGATGCTGACCCCCTGGTTCGTCTCGGTTTCCCTGTCCATATCTGAGCTCTTCATCGCTTTCTAACCTCTTGCCTGGCCCCTATGGGCCCTCTGCGCTCGTATCGTTGTCAGGGGTAGGACCACGGCAACTAGCATCGATATGACTATGGCTGCCTTCTAGCCGGCTATTGTCCAAAAACCCTGCACTATCATGATTAGCCCGAAGAGAACGATCATAGTGTTGACCAGTTGCTTAAAGCTGGCTTGGGATACCCGCCCAACCAGCCTCTGGCCAATATAAGTGCCGACAAAAGCCGCGACTGTCACTCCCAACAAGACAGGCCAGGCTCGCGTTATCTGGTCCCACTGCGTAGATACGTAGATGGGGATACGCGTGCTGTCGATGAAAACGGCGATCATGGCCGCCGTGGCAATGAATGACTCCTTGGGGATGTCGTAGTTGGCCAGATAGGCGCCGCGGATGGCACCTTGATTGCCCAAGAGCCCGCCGAGCGCACCTGAAAGTAGCCCGCCCAATTGATCAAAGCCACGCGGGAAGTGCCAGCCTGGCCTACCAGGCAGCAACTCGCTGCCTCCTAGAATCAGTAGCAAGACCCCTAACAGGACCTTCAGCCAATCGCTCTGGATGAATCCCTGGGCAAAGGAGCCCGCCAGAGCTCCTATGATGCTCAAGATCCCGAAGCGCCGCACCAGCCCCAAATCCACGTGCTGGCGAAACAACGTCAATCTAAAGAGATTGCTTAAGAAGTGCACCACGGCTACCAGCATCACCGCAACTTGGGTCGGGTAAACCAGAGCGAAAAAGGGTGTAAGCGAGGTGCCTACGCCAAATCCCATTACCGTGGCCACTGTCCCTGCGAGAAAAGCGATCCCGCCGAAGCCCAGCATCGCCAGAGTGTCACCCATCGTCATCGCTCCTTGCTGTCAGAATCTGTAGTTGTATTGTCACCAGCCATAGCCACCCGTGCGCACGCCTGGGCCTCCTTCCTTTCAGCAGGGGAAACGAAGCGGTGAAGCAAAGCATCGAACACGGGATTCACAAACCGGTGCAGCCAGCGAAATGTTGCGGACCGATCTTTGAGGGCCACCTTGTAAAACCGCATACAGCCGTAGCAACTCGGCGTGCGCACCTCGTAGTCGGAGAGATCGACGCGGTGCCAGGCAGCCATAGCACGCGTTCCATACCAGAGGGGCTCGCGTACCACGCGGAACCAGGCCGCGCGCCGGTAGGCGAGTCTCACCAGCATGATGGTGCAGTTCCTGCAATCTGCTCTACTCTTTGGCTTACTGGAACTGCCAGGCGCCGATCTCTTGTTCATTTCACAAAGCCCTTCCTCTCAGCCGCTCGATCTAAACAGTCCCTGCCCGTAATAGCGGCCACTTCTTGTTCGCCCATCCTGTTCTCAATGCCCGCAAATAGCCCCTTAGCTAGCGGGCTTCGCATTCTCAGCCCATGACTGCAGTCCGGCACGTTTCTGCCTCACCAGCAAGCCGCCTCCTGAGAACTCCACTCCTAACCGCCTTCCAACCCGCCGCGTCGTGGGAAAGCGCGCCGGGGAGAGGATCACATTGAGAGGAGAGTGTTGCCGGGTCTTGCCCTGGGGCTCGTTCAAGTACGCGCTCTCCGGACGATCAGGTCGGCGATCAGGCCGATGGCCAGTAGCTGAAAGCCGGTCAGGATGATCATAACCGTGGAGTCGGGGGCATGCCAGTCGAATACGATGACATCCCGCACCAGCTTCGCGAACCCGGCAAACAGGAGCAGCAGACTCAACGGCAGGAAGACCTTGAGCGGTTGAAATAAGTGAGGGCCGGGATTACCAGCAGCAGGTAGCTGTATGTATCGCGGAGCGGGTGGAACTGCGAGCCCCGGCCCTTGCGCTCGAAGTAATCGATGGGAACGTACTTAACGGAGTGCCCGCTCGAAAGAAAGGCAATAGTTATCATGGTGCCCCAGGAGTGGCCATTGGGCAACAGGGGAAAGAACTTGCGGGCCGGATCGGCCTTGAACGCCCGCAGCCCAGAATCCAGGTCCGGGATCCTGGTCTCCGTGAGGTAAGATCCCAGGCGCCGGATGAAGCTCTTGGTCGGGTTGCGCAGCCAGCGGAAGGTGCCGCGCTCGTATTTTCGCGCCCCGACCACCATGTCGTACTCGCCGATGCAGGCGATCAGCTTCGGCAGGTCATGATTGGGGTAGGTGCCGTCGCCGTAGGTCATGGCAATCACCGGTGCCGCGGCATGGCGTATTCCGGTCATGATGGCGGCGCCCGTGCCGCGGTTCTCCGTGTGATGGAGCAACCGCACCCACGGCCGGGCGCGCACGACATCCGCCATGCCATCGGAGGAGCCATCACCCACCACGATCACCTCGTAAGGCCGGCCAGCCAGGTCCATGGCCTCACGAATGACATCTAGGTCAGCCCCGATGGCCACCTCCTCGTTGTGGAGGGCTATTATGACGGTTACCTCAGGGCAATCCATTGATATGCTCGTTTCACCTAAATGATCCGACGGCAATTCTGTAGCGGCAATTCATGAATTGCCGCTACAGGTGACACAATTCTCGCCGGACTGTCGATATTTAGATGGGGTTGCAAGCCTGCGGCCGCTTATTATTGTATGCCGTTATCGCCATCAGATATAATAGCCCGGTCACGTTGAAAAGTCAATAGCTACAACTTGCAGATTGGATAGACTCGGATGAGTCCTTGCCTTGGGCACCCACGCGCCCTTGGCGCGAGAAAGCGTAGTTAGGGAGGTATCCTTAATTGGTGTGTAAATAAAGGGGGCGGTCGGTTATCCTTCTTAAGTAGTGAGAAACAACTAGAGGAAGGAGACCGCCGCCTTGGGGAAGCATCGCATCAAAGAAGGGAAGGTGTCA
>Ga0209751_10004608_pt1 | contig 13150 bp, 10 predicted proteins | sample RifCSP13_1_FD_184019 | JGI IMG/M metagenome (GOLD analysis project Ga0209751, IMG submission 184019) | Soil microbial communities from Rifle, Colorado - Rifle CSP2_sed 13_1 (SPAdes) (version 2) | ecosystem: Environmental > Terrestrial > Deep subsurface > Rock core/Sediment | place: Rifle... | reverse complement strand
GGATCCCTATCGACCATGACATCCTCGAACGCGTCGCTCTTAGCCGGGCTGGACCTGTACGTTCGCCGTCAGGCCTCGAGCCGGGCGCGCTACTGGCTCGAGCAGCTGGTTCAGGCTGCCTTCGGGTGGGTGCCAACCATCCTGGGGATCGGCCTGCGTGGCCTGGGATACCGGTTAATCCTCCGGATGGACGGATGGGCTGCGGTGGAGAAAGGCGTGCGCCTGCGTTTCGCAGATCACATCCGCCTGGGACACGGAGCCTACTTGGATGAGGGAGTCTACCTGCACGCCTGCCCGCAGGGGATCGATGTTGGGGCCGGATCGATGTTGATGTACGGAGCCGTGCTGCACGTCTACAACTTTCGCGACCTTCCGAGCGCCGGGATCCGTATCGGGCGGGATTGCCTGGTCGGCGAGTACACGGTGATCCGTGGCCAGGGCGGCGTGGAGATCGGCGACCGCGTGTACACCTCGCCCCACACGCAGATCCTAGCCGTGAACCATGTCTTTGACGACACCCGGCGGCCATTCATCGAGCAAGGGATCACGGCGCAGGGGATCGTCATCGAAGATGACGTGTGGCTGGGGGCCTCAGCCACCGTCACCGACGGTGTGCGGGTGAGGACGGGGGCGGTTGTGGCGGCCGGCGCAGTGGTAACCGAGGACGTGCCCGCGCATACGGTCGTGGCCGGCGTCCCCGCCCGCGTGGTGCGCCGGCTTAACGGCCGCAGGCCGCCCCGGCGGACGGCAAAGGTGTATTTCGCCAAGGAGGCGCGCCCGCAATGACCGTCTTGAGTGTTGTGATCCCGGCATACAACGAAGAGCACGGAATCGCGGACATCGCCCGCCGGGTGCTGGATATCCAGCAGCCGCTGAGCGAAGTCGGCGTCGGGGAACTGGAAGTCCTGGTTGTGGACGACGGGTCGCGCGACGGCACCGCCGATCGGGCCGGGGCTGTGCCCGGCGTCCGGCTGATCCGTCACACCCGGAACGCCGGTTACGGGGCGGCCCTCAAGACCGGCTTCTTCGAGGCGAAGGGCGATCTGATCGGGTTCCTGGACGCGGATGGGACGTACCCGCCGGAGGCGTTTCCCCAGCTCTGCCGGTTGGCCATGAACGGCGCCGACCTGGTGGTCGGCTCGCGTATGAGCGGAGCCGAGAGCCGGATGCCGCTGACTCGTCGCGTGGGCAACGTGTTCTTCGCCGCGCTGCTGACCGTCCTGGGCCACCAGCGCGTGACCGATAGTGCCAGCGGGATGCGCGTGTTCCGCAAGGCCATCCTCGAGAGGCTTTGTCCCCTGCCCGACGGCCTGAACTTGACTCCCGTGATGACCGTGCGCGCCATCCACGAAGGGCTGCGGACTGCCGAAGTGCCCATCGCCTACCATGAGCGAGTGGGCCGGTCGAAGCTGAGTGTGGTCCGAGACGGGTCCCTGTTCCTCCGATCCATCCTGTGGACCGTCTTGAGCTACAACCCCGTGCGCATCCTGGGAGCCCTCGGGCTGATGGGAGTTGCCTTCGCTGCTGCGGTGGGGCTGGGGTTGGTGGCGGTGCGCCTGGCTGGCGGTAAGCAGCTAGCGAGTTGGGGTGTGGCGGCTCTCTACGCCGGCCTGGTGTCGGGGCTTGCGGGCGCAAGCCTGTTCATCCTTGGGGCGACCTTCAACTACCTGGTGGCTCTGCTGCACGATCGTCCCGTCCGGCAGGGTTTGTTCGGAAGGCCCCTTTTCCATCCGCCGCTGGAAATCCACTTCGGCTGGCTGGGGCTATGCGGCCTGGCCGGCGGAGCTCTGGTCGGGGCCGCCAGCCTGGTGTTCGGGGTCGGCGGATGGACAATCGAACGTTTGTGGCTCTATCTGACGGGCAGCGCCGGGCTGATCCTTCTCGGCGTACAATTGGTGACCTCGTGGATTGTCTTGCGGGTGCTCGACGAGCTGCGCCAGCGCGCATCCGGTCCCGGCGCGACGGCGGGCACACCCCGGGAGGGCACCAATGCCCGATCCAGCTGATGAGATTCGCCGGACGAACCTGGGGGCTCGCCGGTTGCCAAAACTCGCCCAAGCCAACTTTCCCAGCGCGGACAATATCGTCCGCGACGTTCTGTTGACGCTGCCGCGTCCTGAAGGCGCGGTGGACATCGTGCTCGCCAATCCGCCCACGCCCGACGGAGGGTTGTGGATTCGCACCCAGCACCGTGTCGGGCGCCGGACGCGGGAGAACATGGTTTGGCCTCAGGTGTCCCTGGCGCAGATGGCGGCCCTGCTGCATCCGACCTACAAGGTAGCCGTGGTGGACGCCAACGCCGAACGGATGACCTGGCCGGTGTTCGCCCGGCTGCTGGACAGGCTCCAGCCGCGTTACTACCTGACCCAGATGACGGCCCCAACCCTGGAAAACGACATGTACGGCTGTTTCCTGGCGAAGGCGCGCGGCGCCCGCACGATCGCCTTTGGCACGCATGTGACCGCCATCCCGAAGGAGACGATGCGGCCATACCCGGCCCTGGACTTCGTTCTGCTGGGGGAGCCCGATCTGACCATCCGGGACCTGCTGGATCACCTCGAAGGCAGGACGGGCCAACGGCCGGACGATGTCCGGCAGCTGTTCGAGAAACACGATTCCGATTACTCACCGTCCCTGGACGAGGAAGGGCAGCCCGCCCTGGAGGGCATCAATGGCCTGGTTTGGCGGCGGGGAGAAGAAATCGTGGTGAATGCCGCCCGACCTTTCCTGCCGGACCTGGACGATCTTCCCGTTCCGATGCACGAGCTTTTGCCGCTGGCCAAGTACCGCATGCCGCTCATCCATGGCCCCTTCACCTTCATCGTCACCAGCCGGGGATGTCCCGCCGGCTGCACCTACTGCATCAAGCACGTCAGCTACCAGTACACTGCCCGGCTGCGCTCCCCGGCGAAAATCGTCGAGGAGTTGTGGACTCTCAAGCGCCTGGGGATCCACAACATCCACATGTACGCCGACCTTTTCACCGTGAACCGGGACCAGGTGGTCGAGTTGTGCCGGCTGATGATCGCCGAGAAGATGGGAATCCGTTGGACCTGCAACAGCCGGGTGGACTACGTGGACGAAGAGATGCTCCGGCTGATGGCGCAGGCGGGAAATTGGCTGATCTCGTGGGGGATTGAGAGCGGCAACGAGCAGATCCTTCGCCACGCGCGCAAGGGCGCCTATCCGGACAAGGCCGAGCGCGCCCTGCGATGGGCGCGGCAATCCGGGATCAAGAACTGGGGTTACTTCATCATCGGCCTGCCCGGCGAGACGGAGGCCACGATCCGGCAGACGATCGACTTCGCCAAGAAGCTGCCGCTGGATATCGCCCTGTTCCACGTCGCCGCTCCTTACCCGGGCACGCCGTTCTTCTTCGAGGTTGTGCAGAACCAATGGTTCCGCAAGGGGACGCGCTGGGAGCAGGTCGACATGGACAAGGCGACGGTGCTGGACTATCCCGGCCTGCCGGCCGAACGCTTGCTGTATTGGCAGAAGCGAGCGTTCCGCGAGTGGGCGCTCCGCCCAGGTCCGATGCTCACCTACCTGAAAATGTTGATCTCGGACACCTCGACATTTCGCACCGCCCTGAATGTCGGTCTCCAGCACCTGAGCTGGGCCTCCACCGACACGGGCCTGTCGGTCGGCTGAGGCCAGCCGCTGCCCCAGCTTCGATCCGGGTCGGCGGCCAAGATCACTTCGCTCGACCTCCGCAACCGTGCCCCTTCCGGGACACTGGATTGGTGAGGCGCCGGGCACTCCACCATCCGCGCGCACCCCAGATTCTGTGCTGAGACGACCAGCTCGCTTCACAAAAAGCAGAATGCCGGACGCGCAGGGGCGATGGGGCTTTGAAACTACTCTCGGTGGTGGGGACACGGCCGGAGCTGATTCAGGCGATGCCGCTGAGCCTGGCGCTCCGCCAGGAACACGAGGAGGTGATGGTTCACACCGACCAACACACCGACCCTCGAATGTCGGAGGCGTTCTTCGAAGAACTGGGCCTGCCGGCCGCCAAGTATCACCTGGGGGTCGAGCACGGGCCGCACGGGCGGCAGACGGCAGAGATGATGTCCCGGCTGGAGGACATCCTGCTGGTAGAGCAGCCAGACCTGGTCATCGTCCGAGGTGACGCGGACTCGACCCTGGCCGGCGCCTTGGCCGCCAGCAAGCTATCCATTCCGGTCGCCCACATCGAGGCCGGGGTGCGCAGCTTCGACCGGCGAATGCCGGAAGAGCTGAACCGCATGGTCACCGACCATGTCTCCCAATACCACTTTTGCGCCAGCCGGAGTGCCGTCCGTCACCTGGCCTCCGAGGGCATCATCGGGAGCGTCTATTGGGTGGGCGACGTGCTGCTCGATGCCCTGCACCAAATGTGGGCCTGGGAGCAGGGGGGCACGGACGTCCTCGACCGCCTCCGGTTGCGCCCTCGGGAGTACGCGCTGGTGACAGTCCACCGGGCGGAAAACACCGACGACCCCGCTCGGCTTCGGAAGATCGTCCAGACCCTCAACCTGGCGAATGAGCCAGTCGTTTTCCCGGTCCACCCTCGGACCTCTCGCTCTTTGCGCGAGCTTGGGGCCACCTTCCGCCGGCACGTGCGATTGATCGAACCCTTGGGATTCGCGGACATGCTCTCCTTGGAGAGCAGTGCCCGCCTCATCGCGACGGATTCCGGCGGGGTCCAGCGCGAAGCGTACTTCTTGGGGGTTCCGTGCCTGACGTTTCGCGAGAAGACCGAGTGGTCCGAGACGGTGGAGGCCGGGTGGACCCGAGTGGTCGGCATCGAGCCGGACCGCGCTCTGGAGGTGTGGCACGATTTCGAGCCGCCCACTTCCCGCCCGGCCATGTACGGCGACGGACGCGCCAGCCACCGCATCACCGCCCTCCTACGCGGGGAAGCCGTCGATCCGCCCGCTGAGACCGCGGATCTGGCGCAGTCGGGCAGCATTCCTTACGCCTAGCCCCAACCGCCGCTCGCGCCAGCTTATCGACAGGGCCCAACCCATGGAACACGTCCGAGAGCAACTACGGAACTTTCTCGCCACGAATGTCCTGTTCAGCGACAACGGCTACCCGTATCCGGACGACGTATCCTTCCTGGAGAACGGCGTGGTCGATTCGATGAGCGTGATGGAACTGGTGATGTTCACCGAGGAGACCTTCTCCATCGGCATCTCCGACAGGGAGCTCATCCCCGCCAATTTCGACTCGGTGGAGAAACTGGCGGCCTTCATCCTGCGCAAGCTAGCGGTGCGGGCCTGACGGTCGGGAGTGTGAAACATGGCGGTGGACCGGGTGCGACTGGTTCAGGAGATCCTGGAGCGCGGCGCCGAGCAATGGCCGGAAAAGATCGCTCTGGTCAGCGATGGACGGCGCTGGACCTACTCCCACATCGATCGCCGGGCGAACCAGTTGGCGCACGCGCTGCGGGGTCGCGGCGTGGCGCGGGGCGACCGGGTTCTGCTGCTGCTGCCTAACGGGCCCGAGCTGGTGGTGGGGATCTTCGCCGTGCTGAAGGCTGGCGGGGTGTTCGTAGTGGTCAACCCGACGACCAAGCCCGACAAACTCGTCTACCTGGCGGCGGACTCCGGCGCCCGCGCCCTGCTCACCGGAGTGGACCGCCGCGAGGCGGCGCACCGCCTGCTGGAGGAATCGCCGGACCTCAAGACGGTGGCCCTTTCGGCTGAGGCCGAGCCCGCCGACCTGCCAGAGGGCATGTGGTGGTGGGAGCAGGCCTACACCGAGTTCCCTGATCATCGGCCTCCCCTGCACGCGGTGGACCTCGACCTGGCGTGCCTGATCTACACGTCAGGGAGTACCGGCGAGCCGAAAGGTGTCATGTCGGACCACAGCAATGTGGTGTTCGCCGCCGAGTCCATCATCGAGTATCTGCACAACACGGCCGAGGACGTCGTCCTCGGGGTGTTGCCACTCTCCTTCAGCTACGGGCTCTACCAGCCGCTGATGACCTTCCGTTTCGGGGGCCGTCTGGTGCTGGAGAGGGGTTTCGCCTATCCGGCGGAAGTCCTGAGGCAGGTCGAGGTGGAGCGGGTAACAGGGCTGCCGGGTGTGCCGACGTTGTACTCGGTGTTGTTGTCGATGGATCTCTCGGAGTTTGACCTGACCAGCGTGCGCTACCTCACCAACGCTGCCGCGGCCCTTCCACCGGCGCATATCCAGCGACTGCGCCAAGCCTTCCCGCACGCCCGGCTGTACTCGATGTACGGGCTCACAGAAACCAAGCGCACGCTGTACTTGACGCCGGAGGAGCTGGACCGGCGACCCGACTCGGTAGGCAAGGCCATCCCGGGCACGGAAGTCTGGCTGGAAGACGACTCCGGCAAGCGGCTCGGTCCGGGAGAAGTGGGCGAGTTGGTGGTCCGGGGCCGGCACGTGATGCGCGGCTATTGGGGCGATCCCCGGGCGACGGCGGAGCGCTTCCCACCCGGCCCCCTGCCGGGGGAGCGCGTATGCAGGACGGGCGACCTCTTCCGCATGGACGAGGATGGTTTCTTCTACTTTGTCGGCCGGAAAGACGACATCATCAAGAGTCGCGGCGAGAAGGTCTCCCCCAAGGAGGTCGAGAACGTCCTGTACCGACTTCCCGGGATCCGCGAGGCGGCCGTGATCGGCGTGCCCGACCCCGTATTGGGCCAAGCCATCAAGGCGTACGTTGTAGTGAACGGGGCGGTCCTAACAGAAGCCGACATCCTGCGCCACTGCCGGGAACACCTCGAAGAGTTGATGGTGCCGCGCCTCGTCGAGTTCCGGCGCGAACTCCCCAAGACCGGATCGGGGAAGATCCTCAAGACAGGATTGGCCTGAGCATGTGTGGAATCGCCGGCATCATCAACCTCAAACCCTCGCCCCCGATCGAGACGGAGGTACTGTCGCGCATGATCGCTGCGCTGCGCCATCGCGGCCCGGACGAGTTCGGCCTCTACCGCGACGAGTGGGCCGGGTTGGGCAGCGCCCGCCTCTCTATCGTCGACCTGGAGGGGGGCCAGCAGCCGATCGGCAACGAGGACGGAACGGTCTGGACCGTTTTCAACGGGGAGATCTTCAATTACGCGGACGTCCGCGCCGACCTGGAAGCTCGCGGCCACATCTTCTCAACCCGCTGTGACACCGAGACCCTCGTCCATCTGTATGAGGAATACGGCCCCGGCTTTGCCACGCGACTCAATGGCCAGTTCGCCCTGGCGGTGTGGGATGTCCGCAAGCGAGAGCTGCTCCTGGCGCGCGACCGGATGGGAATTCGCCCACTGTTCTACACGCAGGTTGGCGGACAGCTGGTGTTCGCGTCGGAAATCAAGTCCCTGATGTGCGCGCCTGGGGTGCGGGCGGAGTTAGACCCGAAGGCTCTTCACCAGATCTTCACCTACTGGAGTGTCCCTCCGCCGGGAACCGCTTTCCGCGGGATTCTAGAGGTCCCTCCGGCGAGTTACCTTCAACTAACAGGGGATCAGGTGCGCCTCGGCCGCTACTGGGAGCCGGATTTCACGCCGGAGCCGGAGCGGCGTACCGACGATGAGTACCTGGCCGAGTTTGAGGCGCTGTTGACCGATGCCACGCACCTCCGGCTGTGGGCCGACGTCCCCGTCGGAGCCTATCTGAGCGGGGGGATGGACTCCTCGGTCGTGGCCGCCCTGGTGCGGGCGCGCGGCGAACTCGAACTCGACACTTTCTCCATCGCCTTCTCCGACGACCGCTTCGACGAAAGTGCCTACCAGAGGCGGATGGCGGAGTTCCTTGGGACCCGCCATCAAGAGGTCCTGTGTACCCACCAGGACATCGCTCGCGTCTTTCCCGACGTGATCTGGCACACCGAATCGCCGATCCTGCGGACGGCCCCGGCGCCGATGTTCCTGCTCTCGCGGCTGGTGCATCGGCACGGCTACAAGGTCGTGTTGACTGGCGAAGGAGCGGACGAGGTCCTGGCGGGCTACGACATCTTCAAGGAGATGCGTGTGCGCCGTTTCTGGGCGCGGCGGCCCGAGTCGGACCTCCGCCCGCTCCTGCTGCGACGGCTCTATCCCGATATCCCGGCGTTGGGACGGGCGGGAGCCTTTCGGACTGACTTCTTTCGTCAGGGACTGGAGGCGACCGAGTCGCCCGCCTACTCGCACGCGCTTCGCTGGCAGAACACTGGGCGCATTCGCCGGTTCCTGGCGGAGGCCTCCGCTCCGACAGCAGGACCCTCGGATCTCCCGTATCCGTTGCCGCCGCGTTTCGCCACTTGGTCGCACCTCGGCCGGGCTCAGTATCTCGAAATGGTCTCGTTCCTTTCGCCGTACCTGCTCTCGTCCCAGGGCGACCGGATGGCGATGGCACACTCGGTGGAGGGCCGCCATCCCTTCCTCGACTACCGGGTCGTGGAATTCTGCGGCCGATTGCCGGACGACCTGAAGCAGCGCGGCTTGACCGAGAAATGGCTGCTCAAGCGCCTGGCGCGCCGAATCCTCCCCGAAGAGATCTGGCGCCGTGTCAAACGACCCTACCGGGCCCCCATCCGACGGACCTTCTTCTCGGGCGACCACCGGCCGGATTACATCGACGACCTCCTCTCGCCGGAAAGCCTGCGCCGGACGGGGTATTTCCATCCCGCCGCTGTTACCGGGTTGGTGAACAAAGCCAGGACACACGATGAGCTGAGCGAGATTGACGAGATGGCGGTGGTCGGAATCCTCTCGACGCAGCTCGTCGATCACTTGTATCTGCGGCAGCGGCCTCTCCCGGTGGAGACCGGTCTGCTCCCCCGGCTGAAGACTGTCGATGCTGCACGGAACAGCATCCTGATCTGATCCGCCTGTTCTCATGATCAACCGCCCCGCACGATCCATTCGGAAGTCCAACATAGGAGGAAAGATGCAACGCAGAAAACCGTTCGTTTCGATTCTGATGGCGCTCGTGCTCCTTCTGGTGATGGTGGTCCCGGCACTGGCCGACGACGAGGTTCCACCGGAGGCGACCTCCACCGAAACGGCTGCGGCGACCGAGGAGGTGACCGAAGCTTCCACCACCGAGGCGTCCACCGACGATCCTGCGGCCACCGAAACGCCCATCCCGGAAGAAACCACCACCGCTACGAATGAAGGGGAACCCGAATCGACCGAAACCCCGGTGCCGGAAGCTGTTCCTTCCGATGTCCCGACGGAGGAAGCAAGCCTCGAGATGGCCTCGCTTCTCGACACTTTGACGGTCGACTCGGGCCCAAGGCTGCGCGTCAAGAAGGATGCCTTCGGCCAGGCTGAGCTGATATGGCGCTGGGAAATCGCCAAGAGCGCCGATGAATCCTCGCTCACGCTCTCGCCGGGTCAGTCCCATCAGGTCAACTACACCATCACGGCGACGGCCACCGGCCCGGTGGGGCAGTGGAGCGTGTGGGGGGCGATCCGCATCGCGAACACTTCTACCGTGGACGCCTTGGTCCTCACGATCGATGATGTCTTGAGCGACGGAACGATCCCCAGCGTTTCATGTCCATTCGCTCTCCCGGTCACGGTACACGGCGGTGAGAAAATGCCAGCCTGCACGTACTCCGCTTCCGGGAGCGGAACTCCTCCGGCATCGAACAGTGTCGACGTCTACATGGATGACGGCGCAGGAGGTTCGGTCCTTGGCGGTTCAGCGACCGAGCCGGTCGTCTACAACGAGACGAACTCGGTCGATGAATGCGTGGACGTGAGCGATAGCCTGATGGGGGTCCTCGGGACCGTGTGTGCGGGGACGGAGACCTCCTTCACGTTCACGTACAGCCTGACGATCGGGCCGTACGACGTCTGCGGCGACTATGACGTGCCCAACGTCGCCTCGTTCCTATCGAACGACACCGGGGCCACGGGCAGCGCCGCCTGGAACGTCGACGTGTCCGTGCCGTGCGCCGGAGGCTGCTCGCTGACGCCGGGATACTGGAAGACCCACTCCAGCTACGGACCGGCCCCCTACGACGCCACGTGGGCCTCGCTCGGGGAAGACACAGCCTTCTTCCTGAGCGGCCAGACCTACTACCAGGTGTTGTGGACCAGCCCGTCAGGTGGGAACGCGTACTACATCCTGGCCCACGCGTACATCGCCGCAGTGCTCAATCAGTTGAATGGCGCGGACACATCCGCCGTGAGCAGCCAGATCGCCCACGCGGCCGCGCTGTTCGGCATCTACACACCCACGAGCACGCTGTCCAGGGCCGTCCGGGCGGACTTCATCGCCACGGCCGTGATCCTCGACAACTACAACAACGGCCTGATTGGGCCGGGCCACTGTTCGCAGTAGCCCCGGGTCCCGATCCCTGGATACACGGGCAGGCAGGCCCAAATCGCCTTTCGGGCCTGCCTGCCTCCACGGTCAACCTGACATGACACGAGACGAGCAGATTATCCATCGCGCAGTGCCGAGGCCGTACCTGGACTTACAGGTCGCCGAGGAGGTCACCCGGCTCTCCGAGGGCGTACGCCGGGAGGTTCTACAGCGGTTCCGCCGGAAAGGGGTCGTGGTGGGGACCAGCGGCGGGGTGGACTCCTCGGTCGTCCTCTCCTTATGCGTGCGCGCCCTGGGGAAGGATAAGGTTCTGGCAGTTCTCATGCCCGAGCGGGAGTCGAGCCCGGAGAGCGTGGAGTTGGCACAGGCATGGGCGGACGAACTCGGCGTCCCCAGCGTAAAGGAGGATCTCACCCCCATCCTGGAGGCCGCCGGATGCTATCGCCTGCGGGACGAAGCCATTCGGAAAACCTTCCCCGCCTATGGTAATGGATGGAAAGCGAAAATCACGCTACCGGGGGATCTGCTCGAGCATGACTCCCTCAACGTCTTTTCGATGACAGTGGTGGCGCCGGACGGGACCGAGCACCGAGGGAGGGTTCCGACGTCGGAATTGAGAGAAGTCATCGCGGCGTCCAACTGGAAGCAGCGGACGCGTATGGCAACGCTCTATCACCACGCGGAGCGCCGAAATTACGCCGTCATGGGGACGGCCAACAAGGATGAGTACGATCTGGGCTTCTTCGTCAAGTTCGGTGACGGCGGCGCCGACCTGTGCCCGCTTCAGCATCTCTTCAAGACCCAGGTCTACCAGCTTGCGGAAGCTCTGGAGGTGCCGCAGGCGATCCGGCAGCGCGTGCCCACCTCCGACACTTACAGCGCTGGCAGCAGCCAGGAAGAGTTCTTCTTTCGCATCCCGTTCTCCTTGCTCGACCCGATCTGGGCGCGGTGGGAGCGCGGCGTACCGGTGCCCGAGATCGCCGCCGCCGTGAAACTGACCGTTGAGCAGGTCCAGCGGGTGACAGACGACCTGGCGCGCAAGCGCCGGACGACGGAATACCTGCGCGCGGTGCCTTTCGTGTATGGCCAATCTGACCGGGGGGCCAAAGCTTGAAACGCCAATTCCCGGCGTTGCGCGGCCTGGCCATCCTGCTGGTGGTGTTCAACCACGCCGTCACCTTAAGCCTGAATGCGGCGAGCCAGTACGGCTACCCCACACAGGCGGGCTGGGAGAGGGTGCTCCTGACCGGGCTGAAGACCCTCGGATTGCTGGCAGTGCCGGCGTTCCTCTTCTTCTCTGGGGCGTTCGTGGTCTACGCGCTGCAAGGCAGGCCCCTCGCTCCAGCGTACCGGACGGTGGCGCTTGCCCTTCGGCACATTGTCGTCCCGTATGTGCTTTGGTCGGCGGTCTTCTATCTGGTCGTGTTCCTGCTGCAGGGTGAGCGGTACACCATCCTTGAATATGCCAAGAACCTGGCGGTCGGCTATCCCTACAATTTCGTGCCCTTGCTGGCGTTCTTCTACCTGATTGCTCCTCTGCTGGTGCGCGCCGCTGGCCGCCATCCGTGGCCCGTTGTGTTGGTGAGCGCCGCCTATCAGCTGTTCACAGCGGCGGTGCTGAGTCCGGATCTGGTGGGCTTTGCCCTGCCGGAGGTGGCCTACCGGCTGACGTTGCCGGTGCTGCGGTACACCATTGCCACCTGGGGAGTGTTCTTCCCGGCAGGCGTGGTGTGCGCCCTGCACGCGGAACGGATCACTCCCTTCCTGCAGCGCGTCCGCTGGGCCCTTGCCGCGCTGGCAGTAGCAGCATTTGGGCTGGCCTTCGGCACTCAGCTCGGGGTTCTCCACCAGCCTCTCGCGTTGTTGGCCTGCATCGGCTTCGTGATGGTCCTGTTCCTGCTGGTGCGCAGGGAGGCCCTGCCGATGGTGACTGAGCTGGAGTGGATGGGACGCCGCGCGTTAGGGCTCTATCTGACCAACCTGATCTCGATCAGCCTGGCGTTGGCAGCGGTGCGGGCGGTTGCCCCGGTCCTCTTCCAGCAGATGCTGGTATTGGTCTCGCTTGTGATTGTCTTCACAATATCGGTTCTGGGGTTGCTCTTCACGGCTGTGGAGCGGCTCCCGGTGCCGGGGGCTCGGCGCTATGTGTTTGGGTGAGCCTGGCGGGATGGGCCCTTTCGCTCGGCTGCGCCCGCGCCGACATTGTGAGGAATCGATGGATACGACGACGGCAACGTCGGCACATTCCCGAGGGGCCTTGCTCACGGGACTCACCGGCCACCGGATGATGGCGGCGGAACTGGCGCGGCTCGAGGCGCAGCGGTCTCCGCCCGCCTAGGGCCTCGACGCCTCCCGCCGACCCGACCCCGCCGTCCCGACCGCTCCGTTGTCGTTGAGCTCCGAGCGATGAAGATCGCCATCAATCACAGCATCACCTCCGCGGGCGCCATGCGGGCGCTGTACGAGACGGCCTGTCGCCTCGTTGGATGCCACGGGCTCCAGGTCTTCTCGCTGGCGATGGCGACCACGGCTTTGGGGATCCCGCGCGGCCTCGCCCTCGGCATGAGCAACCATGACTTCCGCTGACTTCGTCCTCTTTGCACTCCAGATCGCCACGATGCTTGGCTTTGCCTTACTCTTCGGCCAGGTCATGCGTCGATTGAACCAGCCAGCGGTGCTCGGCGAGATGATCGGAGGAATCGTCCTTGGCCCGACGATCATGGGCATCATCTTCCCCGGCCTTTACCAGTGGCTCTTTCTCTCTTCGGCCGACGTCACGGTCGTGCGTGACGCCTCCACGAAACTGGGGATGTTGTTCTTTCTGTTCATCGCTGGCCTGGAGACCAACATCTCGGACCTCAAGACGGTCGGTCGGCGGGCGGCATCG
>Ga0209751_10004602_pt1 | contig 13161 bp, 8 predicted proteins | sample RifCSP13_1_FD_184019 | JGI IMG/M metagenome (GOLD analysis project Ga0209751, IMG submission 184019) | Soil microbial communities from Rifle, Colorado - Rifle CSP2_sed 13_1 (SPAdes) (version 2) | ecosystem: Environmental > Terrestrial > Deep subsurface > Rock core/Sediment | place: Rifle... | reverse complement strand
GAGGCCCTGCTCGAGACCCTCTTGAGGCCCTCATGGCGGCTTCGTGGGGGGCCAACGCCGGCGGCGGCGCCTGAGCATATCGCCTCCGCCCGGCTCACCGATCGCGTCTGACCGCCCTTCGCCTCACGCCACGGCCGTCTCTGCCTTGGCCTTGGCGATCTCGCGCTTGAGCTTCCGGCACCCGGCCGACAGGTCCGCCTCGGGAGCCTTGAGCAAGTAGGCATCCAGTCCGCCGCGGTGCTCAACCGACTTTAAAGCGTGCGCGCTGATGCGCAGCCTCACCTTGCGTTTGAGCACGTCGCTCAACAGCGTCACGTTCACCAGGTTGGGGCGGAACTTGCGCTTGGTCTTGTTCTCGGCATGGCTTCTGAGCTGCCCGGAAAGGGGCAGCTTGCCGGAGAGCTCGCAGCGCCTCGTCATGTTGAGAAAGCTCCTTCGTCGCGATGACCGCCGTCTCGGCGGCGCGCTGAAACCGGGTTCCTATACTGAGGTCTCATGGGGCGTCAAGGCCGGGGCGTAGCAGCGGCCGGAGCCGGACGTGGATTGCGCCGGTGTCTCGATGCTGAGCGGGTGTCAGCGAAATCTTTACCTATCGTCGCCATCATGTCGAGGAACAAACTGTTGACGTAAACAACCCTTAGCCCGTCACGCGAGGTTCGCCTCCGACGGGCAGTGAGTGGCATCATGAAGTATCGCATCTCGTCCCGGATCGTGCGTGCTGGTGTTGTCGTGCTTGGGTCCGCCCTCGTCATCGCCCTTCCGCGCGCGTCCCTGCCCGCAACGCGCGCCGCGGCCGGCATGCCGCCCGTCGACGTGAGCGCGCTCTACAAGATCACTTTGAATGGGTTCGAGATCGGCAGCCTCCGATTCACCTCCAGTGTCACGCCCAGCACGTACACGCTCGACAGCGACGTCGAGCTGTCGGCGCTTCTCGGCGCCTTCCATTGGCGGGGCGTCAGCCGCACGGCCGGCACAATTGCCGGCGCCGCGCCGAGGCCCGCGGGCTTCCTGTTCGAGTTCGAAAGCACGACGAGGAGCGGCTCGGTGAGGTTGGGCTTCGACCGGGACAGAGTGGCAAGCGTCTCGGTGCTGCCGCCGAGCGTGGCCGATGACGGCTTAATTCCCGTGACAGAGCAGCACATGAAGGGCGTGTTGGATCCCTTGACCGCGATCCTCGCCTTGACGCACGGCGATGGCAATCCGTGCGCGCGCAAGGTTTCGATCTTCGACGGCAAGCAGCGTTTTGATCTCGTGCTCTCCTATAACCGCCAGACGCCGATCGGCGAAGGTCAGGCGGAGATGGCGACCGTGTGCCGGGTGAAGTACGTGCCCATCGCGGGATTTAGCGCCAGCGAGGAGACGCGGGCTATGGCGAGCAGCACGGGCATCGAGATCACCTTCCGCTCCGTGCCCAATGCTTCCCTCATGGTGCCGCATCAGGTCGTCGTTCCAACCATCGTGGGGCCGGCGGAGATCACCGCGCTGCGGGTCGACATCAAGGCTTCGGGTCGTGGCGAGATCGCGCTCGTCAACTGAGCGTCACCCGCGTGGCACGCGTGGCCGACTGATCGCCCGGCAGGATCGGTCCTCTTCACTCGCCTCGACGGCAGGCGGTACCACGTCAAACTAGGGCTTGATCTCTGTCGAGGCCAATGCAATGCCAATGGGCACTGCTTGAGGGGAGGCCTTTCGCCATGGGCGGCGACCTCGAAACGCGCATCCGCAACGTAACCGCCGTACTCGGACCCACCAACACCGGCAAGACCCACCTCGCGATCGAGCGCATGCTCGGCCACGACAGCGGCATGATCGGCCTGCCGCTGCGTCTTCTGGCGCGAGAGGTCTACGACAAGATCGCGAGCCGCATCGGCGCCGACAGGGTTGCGCTCATTACCGGTGAGGAGAAGATCAAGCCCGAGCGCGCGCGCTTCTGGGTCGCGACCGTCGAGGCCATGCCGCGCGATGTGGACGTGGATTTTCTCGCCATCGACGAGATCCAGCTCGCAGGCGATCCCGAGCGTGGCCACGTCTTCACCGATCGCCTGCTTCATGCGCGCGGACGCTCCGAGACGCTGCTGCTCGGTGCGCAGACCATGCGCGAGGCCATCTCCGACCTGATCCCCGGCGCCAACTTCATCTCGCGCCCGCGGCTCTCCAAGCTCGCCTACGCGGGAGAGAAGAAAATCACGCGGCTTCCCACGCGCTCGGCCGTCGTCGCCTTCTCCGCCAGCGAGGTTTACGCCATCGCCGAGCTCATCAGGCGCCAGCGCGGCGGCACGGCCGTGGTCCTGGGCGCCCTCTCGCCGAGGACTCGCAATGCACAGGTCGCGCTCTACCAGTCGGGCGACGTCGACTTTCTCGTCGCGACCGACGCTATCGGCATGGGGCTCAATCTCGACGTCGACCACGTCGCCTTCTCCTCGATCAGGAAGTTCGACGGGCAGAGCTACCGCAACCTGACGCCGGGAGAGATCGGACAGATCGCGGGGCGCGCGGGGCGGCACATGAACGACGGCACGTTCGGCGTCACCGGCAGCGCCGAGGCGTTCGACGCCGATCTCGTCGAGCGGCTCGAGACGCATACCTTCGACAGCGTCAGGGTGCTGCAGTGGCGCAACCGCGGCCTCGACTTCACGAGCCTCGATAGGCTGCGCGAGAGCCTGCGCGAAATGCCGCGCGAGCCGCGCCTGACGCGCGCCCGGGCGGCCGATGACGTGCTCGCTCTCGAGACCGTGTCCAACGAGCGGGACGTGGCGGGGCTCGCCACCTCCCCCGCCGCCGTCGCCAAGCTGTGGGAAGTGTGCCAGATCCCCGACTATCGCAAGATCTCGGCGCAGAACCATGCCGAGCTCGCGGCCCAGATCTACAAGTTCCTGATGGGCCCCGAGGAGCACGTCCCCGAGGACTGGTTCGCCAAGCAAGTGGCCTTCGCCGACCGCACCGACGGCGATATCGACACGCTCGCGAACCGCATCGCTCACATCCGCACCTGGACCTTCGTGTCGAACCGCGCCGACTGGCTCGCCGATCCCGACCACTGGCAGGGCCGCACGCGCGCCATCGAGGACAGCCTCTCGGACGCCTTGCACGAGTGCCTGACGCAGCGCTTCGTCGACCGGCGAACGAGCGCGCTGATGCGCGGCTTGCGCGACAAGGAGGAGCTCACGGCCGAGATCGCCGACGATGGCGCGATCCGTGTCGAGAACCATTACGTCGGCTCTCTCAAAGGCTTCCGCTTCTCGCCGGAGACGCAAGCCGACGGCATCCACGGCAAGGCGGCCCGCCACGCTGCCGCCCAGGTGCTTTCGCGCGAGCTTGCCATGCGGGCGCGCCGGGTCGGCGCCGCCAAGGCCGATGCCTTCAAGCTCACGCGCTCGGGCCGCGTGCTGTGGCGCGATGAGGAAATCGCCCGGCTCGAGCCATCGGACAACCCCTTGAGACCTAACGTCCTGCTGCTTGCCGACGAGCATCTCTCGGGCCCCGACAAGGACCGCGTGCAGGCGCGGCTGGACGCCTGGATCGGCGAGATCGCCGCCGACAAGTTGAAGCCTCTCGTCGAGCTCGCCAAGGCCGAGGACATCACCGGCCTCGGGCGCGGCATCGCCTTCCAGCTGACCGAGAGTTTCGGCATCCTGAAGCGGGAAGCGGTCGCCGAGGAGGTGAAGCATCTCGACCAGGCCGCACGCGCCCAGCTCAGGAAGTACGGCGTTCGCTTCGGTGCCTTCAGCATCTATTTCCCGCTGCTGCTGAAGCCGGCGGCCGCCGAGCTCGCGGCAACGCTGTGGGCGCTGAGGAACGCTGCCGCACACGGCCTGAATTTGGACTCGCTGCCGGAGCCGCCGCGGGCCGGGCTCACCTCGATTGCTTCCGATCCGTCGTCGCCCGAGGCCTTTTACCGCGCCTACGGCTATCACGTTTGCGGACCCCGGGCCGTGCGCCTCGACATTCTCGAGCGCCTCGCCGACCTGATCCGCCCCTTGCTGTCCTGGCGGGCCGGTTCCAAGGCCTCGAACGAACCGCCGAAGGGCTCGACCGGCGACGGCGGCTTCACCGTGACGCCCGAGATGATGTCGATCTTGGGCTGCTCTCCGGACGAGCTTGCCAATGTCCTCAAAGCGCTCGGCTTCCGGCTCGAGCGTCGTCCTGCCAAGACGGTCGCGAAATCAGAGGCCCCCGGCGAGGCCCCCGCCGGCTCGGCCGGCGATGTGACGGAAGCCTTGCCGGAGCAGAGCGAGGGACTCGATGGCGTCGAGGCGCTTCCCGCCAATCTCGAGCTCGAGCTAGAGACCGCCGAACAGAAGCAGCCCGTTGCCGGCGATGAAGCCCAGGCGGCGCCCGCCCAAGCCTCGGGGGGCCTCGCGACCGCGGCGCTGGAGCTGGTCGATATCTGGCGCCCGCGCCGTCACAAGACCGGCAGGCAAAAAGAGCGCCGGCGCGACCGCGGCCTTGGTCGTGACTCGATGGCCAAGAGCAGCGTGGCACCGCCGCCTGGCGATGCCGCTCACGGGGGCGAGGCCCAACCGGCCGAGAGCCCCGAGCGCGCCCGGCATCTCAACGGAGATCGGGAGGAGCGGGAGGCGCGCCGCGAGCGGGACCGGGGACGGGATCGCGACGGCGAGCGCGGCAGGCGCCAAGGCGGTCCTCGCCGGCGGCGCGAGGAGCGCTCGCCGCAGGCGCCGCTCTCCGTTGCCCCGCCCAAGAAGGGCGGGGTCGATCCCGATTCGCCGTTTGCCGCGCTCGGAGCGCTGCGAGACGCGCTCGAGAAGCGCGCCAGGGAAAAGAGCTCGCCATGAGTGCCGGCAATGGCCGCGCACTCGGGGAGCTCGTCACGCAGCGGCTCGACAAATGGCTCTGGTATGCGCGCGTCGTCAAATCGCGCACGCTCGCGGCGACATTGGTGACCGATGGCAAGATCAGGGTCAACCGGAGCAAGGCGTCAAAACCGAGCCAGCCCGTCAAGACCGGCGACGTCATCACGTCGGCCGCGCAAGCACGGATCCGGATCTTGCGTGTCAAGGCCACAGGGGCTCGCCGGGGCCCTGCCGAGGAGGCGCGCGCACTGTACGACGAATTGACTCCGCCGGAAGGGCAACCCAAATCTGACCTAGAGGCGCTCCTGGCCGGGGCGCATCTGCAGGGCGAGCGGTCCCACGGCTCGGGCCGTCCGACGAAGCGCGATCGGCGGCAGATCGATCGGCTCAAGGGCCGCCTGCCATAGCTCGCTCCAGGACGCCGGTGAAGTTGATTTGTCCGTGGATGGCGGGCTAGCTATAGGCGGTCGCCGCAGCCCTGCCCACCGCGAGGATGCGCGAGGCGACGAACTGGACCGAGCGGATGACCTACATCGTCAACGAGAAGTGCATCAAGTGCAAGTACACTGATTGCGTCGAGGTGTGCCCCGTTGATTGCTTCTACGAGGGCGACAACATGCTCGTCATCCATCCCGACGAGTGCATCGACTGCGGCGTATGCGAGCCCGAATGCCCGGTCGAGGCCATCAAGCCCGACACCGAGCCCGGGCTCGAGAAATGGTTGACGCTAAACCGCGAATACGCTGAGAAGTGGCCGAATATCACATCCAAGAAGCCGGCTCCGCCCGATGCGGACAAGTACAAGGACGAAGACGGCAAGTTCGACAAATATTTTTCTTCCGATCCGGGCGCGGGTGATTGACGGTTGGCTGCGTTCCAACTGTCTTGGCGCGGCTTCGAGCTTGGTCTGATCAACATGTTGCACTGCACAAGACTTAAGCATGGTTCTTAAGTGGGTAAACATTCTTAAGCCAGCCGCCCCTTCAATTTACGTGAAGAATGTGTTACATATGCGTCTCTGGCATGCTGAGAACCTATCCGGAACGGAAGAACGCTGAGACAGCCCGTTACCGGGTTGCCGTTTGGTTGCGCGATTGATTCCCAGGCCTGAGAGCTGGAGATACGGCTTGAGACGGCGCGGCAGGGAATTTGGCAATCGGGCCATGACGTGATGGCGGGCGAAGCGGCCCCAACAAGGGCTCAATTCGGCGCCGCAAGACCCCTGGGACGGCGGCAGACGTGGTCCGCCGTGCCGGGGATTGTGTGCGACTGCTCCAAGCGGAGCGGCGAGCGCGGGACGCCCTCGGGCCTCCCGTGCGCGTAAATGGGAGTGAGACGAAGCTTATGGCTCAGAAGAACAAAGTAACCCGGTCGGTTAAGCCCGTGCTTGACACCGCGAAAAAGACTGCACGAGCGGCGGCCGGCAGGGTCACGCGCGGCCCGAGTACTAAGGAGCCCGCTAAAAAGATTGCCGCTGCCCGGGCCCGTGCTCGGTCTCACAAAGCGGCGGCTGGCAACGGATCCTCTAAGGTACGCGAGACCAAGAAGACCGCCGCCGCGAGCCTGGCCAAGCGGCCCATCGCCCAGAAGCCCATCGTCCAGAAGGCTGTCGCCGCAGCCAAGCCCCTCCTTGCGTCGAAGCCGGCAACGGTCAAGGCCGCGGTCAAGAGCCCTGTGCCGCCGCCCGCTCGGGCACCGATCACCGTCGGCCGGCCGGGAACGGTGCGGGCTGTTCCGGCCACGCTCGCCAAGGCATCGGGACAGAAGATCACCGCCCCGCTTGCTCCGGCAACGCCCAAGGCGATCGCCGAGAAGGCGGCCGCCGCGCGCCGCCTGATGGCCACGCAGAAGAAGCCGGTCAGCCAGCGTCACGGCTTCAAGACCAACGAGTTCGTCGTCTACCCGGCGCACGGTGTCGGCCGTATCGTCGGCATCGAGGAGCAGGAGATCGCCGGCATGTCGCTCGAGCTCTTTGTCATCAACTTCGACAAGGAGAAGCTGACGCTCCGCGTTCCGACCGGCAAGCTCGCAAGCGTCGGCATGCGCAAGCTGGCGGACGAGGGCGTCGTCAAGAAGGCGATGGACACGCTGAAGGGCCGCGCCCGGGTGAAGCGCACCATGTGGAGCCGGCGGGCGCAGGAGTACGTCGCCAAGATCAACTCCGGTGATCTCATCTCGATCGCCGAGGTCGTGCGCGACCTCTATCGCTCGGAGGCGCAGCCCGAGCAGTCCTACTCGGAGCGGCAGCTCTATGAGGACGCGCTCGACCGGATGGCGCGCGAGATCGCCGCGGTCGAGAAGCTCGACGAGCGCGGCGCGGTGCAGCGGATTACCGAGGTGCTGTCAAAAAGCGCACGCGGCCGCCGGATTGCGGAAGGCACCGAGGCCGAGGTGAAAGCCGCCTGAGAGGCTTGCCTCCAGGCCTCAATAATCAGGAGCGCCCGGCCGAGCCTCGGCCGGGCGCTCTTTCGTTCATGGTCTGGGCGCCGGTGGCCCGAAGGGGCGGCTTGCGCCTCCCGTTGCCGCCGCCTCGCCAGGCCCGAGGTCGCGAGAGTTATCGTCAGGTAGGATCTCGATCTGGTCGAGGTCGGCAACCTCGATCAACGGTCCGTTGCGCCGTTCGATCCAGCCGCGGACCCGCACGCGCTTTCCGGCCAGCGCTTCGAGCCAGGCCCCCGCTTCGGGGGAGGAGCGCTTGATGCGTGACGGGACCGCGACCGAAAAGTCCGACCGCCAATCGGCGCCGAAGTTGAGATAGACCCATTTGCCTTTTTCGGCGACCAGAGCCACGCGGCCGTCGACGATCTCGAAACTGTTGCGGCGCTCGAGCAGCTCGCGGGTCCGTGTCGCGCGGCGCAGCTTATAGGCGCCGCTCGCCCAAAGACCTTGGCCGCTCTCCCGCGCCACGGCCTCGTGGGCGATCAACTCCCTGAGGCATGCCGTGTTGCCGGCCAGCGCGTAGGCCCGCGCATGGCCGTGTGACAAGAGATAGCCCTGAACCCATACCCGCTCGCCGTCGCGGTCCACGAACACTTGGGCGAGGCGCCGGCCGTAGCGGTCGCTGCGGCGCCCCGCGAACGCGAGCTCGATCGTGCGGCCGAGCACCAGAGTCTCGAGGGCCTTGCGGGCGTCGACCTCGGCCGGCCACGACGGAGGATCCGTGTCTGCGCCGGGCGCACGCGGCGCCAGCGCGCCGATGAGGCGCACCTCGCTCCCATCGTCGACGGCGACGGTTTCGGCATCGAGAACGCGCACGACCGCTTGCGATGGACCCGCCTCCAGATTGCAGCGGCTCTCCGGTACGGGCTCGGCTCCTGCACGGAGAACGGCCGCTGCCACGAGCGCGAGTGGCGCGATCGCGCGCGCGCATCGATTTCGATACGCCGCGCGCGGCGCGGCGGCACGGTGGGGCATGGCTCGAAAAGCACGCATACGCGCCGACAAACGGTCAACCGGTCTCCCAACGATGACACGGGCGGGCGCGTCGTGCCAGCCAAGAGGCTCCGCGTGATCAGGCGAAGCGAAAATCGTCGGCGTGGAGGTGAGCGGGCGCGACGTTGGCGATCGTGAGGCTCGTATCGGCGTCGATGGTGACGAGAGTGTCCGGCCCCGACTGCTCGGCGTCCGCCAGCAACTCGGCGAGTGTGCGATAGCCGAGGTCCGAAATGTCGATCACGTCCTTCAGGGGCGCCAGCGAGGTGCCGGTGTCGAAATCGGTAATCACGTCATGGCCGAAGCCGGGCCGGAATTGAAATGTGTCGTTTCCCGCGCCGCCGCTGACGACGTCGTCCCCGGCGCCGGAAACGATGCGGTCGTTGCCGGCCCCGGCATCGATGCGCTCGATTGAGGTTACCGCGATCCGCGACAAATCGAGCATGTCGTTGCCTTTGGTGAGGCGAATGACGTCGAATCCTGCGCCGCCGTCGATGGCCTCGATTCCCGAAAGGTTGCCGTCGACCCGCGCAAGGCCAATCACATCGTCGCCGCTCCCGCCCCTTATGCTGTCGAAGCCCGAGCCGCCGTCGAGCACGTCGTAGCCGGAGTTGCGGCCGGTGACCAGGAACACATCGTCTCCGCCGCCGCCGGAGAGCCTGTCGTCGCCGCGGCCGCCCGAGATCGTGTCGCCCGACGATGAGCCGATCACGCGGTCGTCTCCGGCCCCGGCGTCGATGAGCTCGACGCCGGTCAGCGTGATCCGCGAGAGATCGAGGCGCAAGCCGTCCGGTCCCGGGGCCAGGCGGAGCACGTCGTAGCCCTCGCCGCCGTCGATCAGCTCGATCCCCCGGAGATTGCCGGCGGCGTTCGCGAGGCCGATCACGTCGTCTCCGGGACTGCCTTGAATGCGGTCGAAGCCGGCACCGCCGTCGAACCGGTCGAAGCCCTCATTGCGGCCGGTGACGATGAAGACGTCGTCGCCCCCTCTCCCGGACAGCGCGTCGTTGCCGCCGCGCCCTTCGATGATGTCCCCCGCTGCTCTCCCCTCGAGTGCCTCGCTTCGGTGAGTGCCAAGAATAATCCGGCCGGATGGAGCCTTGATCGTGATGTCGACGAGAGCAGTTGCCGTGCCGGCGTGGCCGTCGCTGACCGTATACATGAACCACGCGGGCCCCGAATAGCCCGATGCCGGCGTGAAAACGATGTGGCCGGACGGACCGAGAGCGACGGTGCCGTTCAACGGGCTGTGCACGGAGGCGATCTCGAGCGTGTCGCCGTCGGCGTCCACGTCGTTGCCGAGCAACAGAGCGGGCTCGATGACCAGGGGGACGGAGGCCAGCGTCTCGAGGCCATGGTCCGCCGTGCCAACCGGCGCCCTGTTCGTGGCATCTGCGACAAGGCGGAATCCGGTGCTCGTCGTAGCGAGGCCGTCGGATGCCGTGACGGCGATGTCGAGAGCTCCAGAAAAGCCCGGCGGCGGAGTGCCGGCCAACACCCGAGTGGCGGCGTCGAAGCCAAGCCAATCGGGCAATGCCGCGCCGCCGGCGAGGCCGGCCGTGAGCGTGAGCCCGTCCCCGTCGGAGTCGCGGAAAAGACCGGCGGGCAGCGCGAAGCTGAACGGGTCGCCCCGCGTCGCGACCTGATCGGGGACCGGCGCCGTCGCGACGGGGGCGTGATTTTGCAGCACCGCGATCTCGGCGTGAGCGAGCGCCGATCCGCCTCGTCCGTCCGAGACCTCGTAGCTGAAGCTCACGGGCCCTTCGTAGCCCGCTGCGGTGGCGAGGTGGAGGTTGCCGCCCGGCTCGATCGAGACCGAGGCGCCCTCGGAAACCTCCCCGATGGCGACGATCGCGAGCGCGTCGCCATCGAAATCGCGGTCATTGGCCGTGAGCGCGGTCCATGGAATGAGCGCGTCGCTGCCGCGCACGGCGAGGTCGAAATCGTCCCGCGCCTGCGGCGGATCGCTGCTCAACAGGGGCGCCGCGGCGGCGCGAAGCTCGATGTCCCCACGCTCCCACACCGTCTGGTCGTCGAACTCGATGGCGTCGATGCCGGAGCCGGGCGCGCTCGAGAAGCCCTCGATCGAGAGACGGCCGCCCTCGGCCAGCGTCAGCACGAGATCGCCCGGCGCGGCCGTGAGGCGGTGGACGGCGACGTCCAGTGGTGCGACGGCGCCGAGCATGAGCACGTCGCGGTCGGTTTGGGGCCCAAAGTCGAGGATGATGTCGTCTCCGTCGCCGGCGAGGTAGACGTAGGCGTCGCTGCCGGGTCCGCCGTCGAGCACGTCGTTGCCGGCGCCGCCGTAGAGAACGTCGTCGCCGTCGAGCCCCCAAAGCGCGTTCGCCGCCTCGTTCCCGACCAGCCTGTTGGCCAAGGCGTTGCCGATGCCGGTGACCGCAAGCGGGCCTGCACCCGCGCCGTCCGAGGCGACGGTGGCCGCTGTATTGAGGGTGGCGATGGACGTTGCGCCAAGGAGGGTCAGATTCTCGACGAAGGCGGGCAGTGTATAGCTGACTGACGATCGGACCTGGTCGATCCCACCATGCCCGGCCTCGATCACGGCATCGCCCGGAGAGTCGACGATATAGACGTCGTCGCCCGAGCCTCCCGTCATCCGGTCGAGGCCCTCGCCCCCGTCGATCACGTCGTCGCCTCTGCCGGCGGCGACGGTATCGTTGCCGGCGCCGGCCTCGATCGTGGCATCTGCGCTGGTTGCGATCGTGATCGTGTCATCGCCGGTCGTGCCGCGGACGACCTCTTGCTCGCTCCCGGGGCCGCTGTCCTCGGGGTCGTAGACGGGCGCGGGCGGGCGCTCCTCGAGTGCGGGCTCGAAGTGGCCGTCGTTGGTCAGGGCGTGAACCGCCCCATCCCAGCCCGGATAGGCGAGGACGCCATAAGGGCCGTGGTCGGTCTCGATGTCGATCGCAGCGGGCGTGCCCGGGTCGAAGAACTGGATGCCGAGATCGCCGTCGTCGAAATCCTTGACACGAATGATGGTCTCGGTGCCGGGGAGAAAAATGTTGAGGGTGTGAGTCCACGGCTCGCCGTTGCTGCCTTCCTCCGTGACCTCGAGCGGCCCGCCGAAGAAAAGGTGGATCAGAAGATCGCTGGCCTCGCGATTGTAGAGGGCCGCGCCCGAAAAGGAGATCAGGCCGTCGGTCTGATCGCTGCCGAAGTGACGATCGCTCTCGAGCTGCCACTCGAAGCGGAAGTAATCGCTGCGCGCGGGCGGGCCGCCGGGCCAAGGACCGAGGTTTTCGGGCAAAGCGGCGAAACTCGCCGTCCCCGGCTCGCGCGCGATGGCGCCGAGCAGCGGCATGAGAGGAGAGCCCTCGAAGTTCGCTTCGTCGCCGAAGAAGAAGCTGTAGGGCGCGAAGGCGCGGTCCTCCGCGCTCGCATCCTCGATGACGAACTCGACGATGTCGGCGCCGAATGTCATCGTCGACAGGACAAAGCGGTCCGCCCCCTCGCCGCCCTTGGCAATCGTGCGGCCGGCGCCGGAGACGATGGTGTCGTCGCCGGCGCCGCCGTCGGCTTCGATGTCGAAGCCTCTCGGGCTCGCCGCGGTGAAAGGCTGGGCGAGGCGGGCATCGATGAGATCGGCGCCGTCGCCGCCTTCGACGCCGCGCATGTGCTCCCCGGCGTAGATGCGGTCGTCGCCGGCCGAGCCGACGAGCCACTCCGCCCCCTCGACCCAGACGCCGGCGTCCGACTCCAAGCGGGCCGCGGCCTGAACGAGCGCGAGCTCCCGCTCCGCGGCATTGATCAGGAGGCCATCGGCGACCTCCGAGAACTCGATGCGGTCGCCCTCGCCATCGCTCTCCTGCTGGCCGAGCTTCAAGGTGACCGGGTGCTCGATCAGGCCGACCCCCTTGCCGAGGACGACCTGGTCGCTCCGTTCGTCCCACTCGATGCCTTCGATCGAATAGAGATGGTCGAGGCCGGTCTCGAACGAGGCGATGAAGTCGGGCCGATAGTGGGGAACGGCGTAGGGATTGGCGTCGATTCTCACCACGCCGACACCGGTATAGTCGACCGTGTCGGTGCCGTCTTTCGCGTAGTCGAGCTCGGGCTCGCCGCCGTGAAGAATGTTGAACCCGCTCGACCACAGAAACCGGTCGTCGTCCTTGCCGCCATAGAGCTTGTCGATGCGGCCGGCCTCGTTGCCGCCCGCGAGCGTGTCGCGACCTTCCCCTCCGACGATGGTCGTAATGGCGTTGACGATCGAGAGCTCGTCATCGCCGGTGGTCCCGAGCAGTGTCGTCGTGCCCGGCGACAGGCGCACGCCGAACGGCATGTGAAGCGAGAGGTCGACCCCGATGTAGTAGAGGAGCGAGCTGACAACGGAGGAGGAGTTGATGGTCGGGATGGGCGAGCCGGGCAGGGCAAAGCTGATATAGGGGAAGCCTTGCGCCTCGAAGTCGCCGGCGTAGGAGACCATGGTTTGCCAAGCACCCGCCGCGTCGCCGTCGGCGAGGATCAATCGGGTGCCGCGAGCGGCCGGTGTTCCGATTTTCGCCGCAAGGTCGTCTCCCTCGGCGCCGCCGTTGGCTGCCGACAGCGTGGTAAGACCTTCCCAGCCGTCTACGCCGAGGCGAACGCCTTGAGGCGTGGCCTCGCGCACGCCCTCCATAACGAACCATCCGTCCTGGATCCCGAGGATGTCCGTGTCGTCCTGCTGATAGACGAGCTGGAGGTGATCGAAACCGATCAGGCCGAGGTTGAATGTCTTGATCGGAACCCTCTCGACGCGAATCCCCGCCATGACGGCGCGCTCCTCAGGCTGTCTGCCTTGGTCCGGCGTGTTGGCCGGCATCTCGGGTGAGGACCGCACGGCCGGGCGGCGGTGCGCGGCGGGACTGCGGGCAGGATCTCTCTCGGGCGCGGCCAATGGGCCGCGTTGCCGGGCGTCCTG
>Ga0209751_10004600_pt1 | contig 13161 bp, 8 predicted proteins | sample RifCSP13_1_FD_184019 | JGI IMG/M metagenome (GOLD analysis project Ga0209751, IMG submission 184019) | Soil microbial communities from Rifle, Colorado - Rifle CSP2_sed 13_1 (SPAdes) (version 2) | ecosystem: Environmental > Terrestrial > Deep subsurface > Rock core/Sediment | place: Rifle... | reverse complement strand
AGGGCGCCACCATCGTGAGTGTCACGCGCACGCGGGCGCCGGCGCGGATGTGCCAGGACCCGTCCGCCTCGCGTCGGACGTCGCCGGTGTCGTCCACCCCCTCGTAGGTCCGCTCGACGGTGAAGCCATGATCGGCTGGCTCGAGACGCAGGTCCTCCGGTGCGTAGCGGAGGCCGATGCGGTAATAGAGTCGCCCCGGGCCGTCCTTGGCGAGGACGAGGTCGACCGGTCCCGGCACCTGCCGTACCGCCGGCATCGGGATCGAGACGTGGTAACGGTCGGTCGTTCGCCCGCGGAAGGCGTGGTCGCCGGCGTAGCGCTCGCCCAGCCAGAGCCGGGCCACGAAGTCGGGGGTCGTCTTCTCGTAGGCCTGGAAGTAGCGGTCGAGGGCGAGGAGGACGAAGGCGTTCTCCTGTGTGTTCGTCCAGCGGCCGGCCCGCCGGTGGGCGAGGAGGCCCTCCACGAGCTTGGGGATGAGGTCGCTCCCAGGCTGATCGGCGATCAGGGCCTCGAGAAGGACCGCGTCCGCACGCCGATCGGAGTGCAGCAGCAGGTGCGTGCTGTCGCCGTAGGAGACCGTGAAGTGCGCGGTGGAGGCGGTCTCGCTCACGCGGTTGTCGAGGTGCGTGCGGGCGGCGGCGAGCTCGGCGGTCGCGCGGGGGTCCTTCGAGAGGATCGGCAACACCCAGCCCAGGGCCTCGAACGACAGCGCCTCCACCCCCGCCTCTCGGACGAGGGAGAGCGCCCGGTCCCGATCCGTCTCTCCGAGGCGGGCGCGGACGGTGAGGGCATAGGCGGCGAGGGCACGCCGGGCCACGGGACCGTAGGCGGAGGGGATGTGACGCTCGATCTGGCGCAGGTACTGCCTCGAGCGCTCGAGGACGGGGTCGGGGACGGCGAAGCCCTTCTCCCTCGCCCGAGCGAGGGCGTGCGCGGCGTGGATGGAGACGTAGGGCCACGACTCGTCGCCGCGCCGCCAGAAGGCAAAGCCCCCGTCGTCGTTCTGCATCGCCCGTAGCCGCTCGACGTCACGGCCCACCGCCGCCACCAGCTCCTCCGGCTTCGGCAGCCCCTCGGCGCGAAAGGCGTCGAGCACGTCGCGCAGCGCGGCGACCGCCAGCACGCGCGAGGAGAGCTGCTCCGCGCACTCGAAGGGGTACGCGACGAGATAGACGACGGCGTCGGTGAGGGACTGGAGCGCGGTGGCAGAGGTCGTCACCTCGAGCCCGCCGAACTCCGCCACGACGTCGGAGGGGGCGACGACCGGCTGCACGATCGCACCCCTGTCGATCTGGCCATAGGTGGCGAAGGCCTCGCTCGTGGCCGGGGTCCAGACGGGCAGGGCGAATTCGGCCGCGTCCGCCCACTCCCCCGAGGCCGCACCCACCTGGAAGCGGGCCGCACCCGCTCGCGCGGCGAGGGCGGGGAAGCGCACCTCCGCCCGGTCGTTCGCAGCCACGGTCAGGCGGCGCCCCGCCCCCGTCACGGTGGCGTTCCGGGCGCGTGCCGCCACGTCCACCGTCATGTCGCGGTCGGTCTGGTTCTGGATCACGACCGGCAGATCGAAGCGGTCGCCGAAGTTGAGGAAACGGGGCGGCGAGGGACGCACCGTGAGGGGGAGCCGCGCGGTCAGCGTCGTCTCGCCGCGTCCGAAGCGCCGGTCCCCCTCCACCGCCACCGCCATGACGCGGTAGCGGGTGACGCTGTCCGGCAGCTTGACGGGAACCCGCGCCCGGCCGTCGGCGTCGGTCGGCACGCTCGCGGCGAAGAGAGCGAGGGCGGAGAAGGCGGTGCGCATGCGGATCGGCATCGCCGCCTCGAGCGCTCGCGCTCTTCGCAGCGCTCGGCCCTCCATCGGGGCCGCGGCGGGGGCCGCGATCCCGGCTGCGACGACGCTCTCCTGCGCGAGCATCGCCTCCGGCGCGGCGAGCTCTTGGGGGGGGCGGGCGAGGAGTACGCTCGCTCGCAGGTGGTGATCGGACGTGTCGGGGCTCCGGCGAGCGTAGAAGACGTCCATGGGATCCGGCAGGCGGTAGCCGGTGAGGGCGAGCACGGCCTCGTCCACAACCACCACCGCCACCTCGCCGCCGGCGATGCCCCGTCCCCCGCCGTCCCGGAGCGCCACGTCGAGCACCGTCTCCCCGGACGGGGGGAGGACTCGCTCGCGCGGCGTCACCTCGAGGGCGAGCGTTCGGTCGAACGGCGGGATGGGCAGATCCACGCGACCCGTGGCGAAGGCGGGACGGGCGCCCGTCTCGTCCGCACGGGGTGCTTTGCCGAGGAGGTCGACCTGGACGTGTACGTTGGGCGTCCAAGCCCCCTCGATCGGGATCTCCAAGGTGAGCGACGCTTCCCTCATCGTGAAGCGCCGCTCGCTCAGGATCCCCGAGCGGCGCAGCGTGAGGAGTCCCTCCGCGGCGGCGAAGGGGGCCAGCACGAGGATCCGCGCCACCTCCCCCCCGCGGTACTCACCGCGATCCGGAACGAGCGTGACCGCCTCCTGCTCGAGGCCTCGCGACGGCGGCGTCTTCCCGCCCGCCACCCAGACCCGCAGCTCGGTCTCGTTCGGCCGTCCCCGCTCGTCGTCGACGCGAGCCCGGATGCGCCAGCTCCCGCCCTCTCGCGCGTCGAAGGCGATCGGGACGGGCTCCGGCGCCGACTCGACCGTCCGCTCCTGCGCCTCCGCCACCGCGAGGCGCCATTTTCCAGCCTCGTGGCGCCATTCGAGCCGTTCCGCGCGCAGCTCGACCCGCCGCCCGGACACGGCGCCGCCGTCGAGGTCGGTCGCGATCACGTCGAGGCGGATGGGCTCGCCCTTCTGGACGAACGCGCGCTCGGAGCGGAGACCGACGTAGACGAGGCCGGGGTGGACGAGCATCTCCGCCGCCGCCGTCCAGGCCTGCCGGTTGACGTCCATGACCGTCGCCTCGGCGCGGACGCTTCGAGGCCGTGGCGACTCGGCCCGCTCGAAGTCGATGCGGAGGCGATGGGTCCCCGTCCCGTCCGTGCGGGCTTCGTAGCTCAGGGCGCGCTCCGGCTCGGCCCTGTCGGGATCCGGCTCCCACCAGGGGGCAAAGGGCCCGAAGACGAAGTCCTCCCGGTTCGGCGGCCGGAAGCTGGCGGTGGAGGCGGCGACGCGCCATGAGACCTCCGCCCCCGGCAGCGCCCCGCCCACGTAGTAGGCGGCGGCGACGGTCACCGTCGCCTGCGCGCCGACGACGTGCGGCCCCTCGCTGGCGGCGGCGGTGACCTCGAACTCCGGCCGGCGGAACTCCTGGACATCGAGGGCGTGCTCGTGCGTGCGCCCCCCCAGCGCGGTGCCCTGCGCCTCGAGCGCGAGGTGGGCGGGGCCGAGGTTCATCGTCGGGGGCAGGGAGAGGGAGAGATCAAAGCCGCCGAGGCCGTGCACGGGCGCGGAGCCCTTCGCGACCTCGTTGCCCTGCGAGTCGTGGAGCGTCCAGCCGACCGCTTTCAGCGCCGGCGGCGAAGGCGCGACGTCGCCGGTCGGTCCGGCACCGATCCGCCTCACCCATCCTTTGACGCGCACCTCCTCGCCCGGCCGGTACAACTTCCGGTCGTCGAACACGTAGAAGCGCAGCGCGTCCCCGCGTTCACGCCGCTGCCAGCCCGCCCCCTCGCTCCACCCGGAGGTCGTGTAGGGGAGCATCGCGAGGTCGGCTCCCCGTCGGGCGACGAGAAGCGCGCGCGGCGCCTCTCCGGGGAGGAGACGCACGAGGCCCCTCTCGTCGGTGACCTCCGTCGGTCCCCCCGGAGCGAGCGACACAAGGGCGCCGGAGAGCGGACGACCGTCCTCGAGCGCCGTCGCCCAGGCCACGAGCATCTCCCCGTCTGCGCACGCGTCGAGGCCGATGCGTGTCGCCTGCACCCAGACCCGGACCGCGTCACGCCGTCCGGGCTCGCGCGCCAGCCGCGCCGGCTCCACGAGCACGACCAGCTGGCCGACGCGCCCAGGCAGTGCGGGCGTCAGGTCGATCCAGGTCTCGGCGAGCGCGTCCGCCGGCGCGTCCACGCGCCACTCCGCGTCCAGAACCCGTCGCCCGGGCGGTGTCGCCCGCTCGCTCCTCCAGGCTGTACGCCGGTAGGCGTGCCACGCCGCCCAGTGCTCGGGCCCCACCGCGAAGGCCTGCACGCGCAGCGCCGGGTGGTTCACCGAGTAGACGGCAAAGCGCGGCGCACCCGCGGGGTCGAGGACCACGAAATCGCTGCCGGGGGCGTAGAGCGCCTCCGGCGCGGGGCCGACCGTGAAGGGGAGCGTCGTCGCGCTCCCGAGCGACTGGCCGAAGACGTCGCGCAGGGCGGCGGCGAGCGTGACGCGATAGGTCGTGCGACCCCGCGCCGCCCCCCGCACGACCAGCGTGTCGCCGAAGACGTCGACATGCAGGCGGGGCAGCTCGGGCTCGACCGTCACCATCTCGTGCCGGAAGGCCTTCGCATCGATCGGGTTCGTCAGCTCGATGCGCCAGGGCGCCGACGGAGGGCAGACCTCGCCGCCCCAGCCGCAGGCGTGCTTCCGGACGCGGAGGGGGCCATGGGTCCGGAACGACCACTCCTGCACCTCCGCCCTGAGGCGCCCTCCCTCGGCAGAAGGAGTCGAGGGACCCACGACGACCCGCACCGCCGTGTCCGGGGGCAGCGGCCGCTCGGCGCGGAAGGCCAGGAAGCGCCCGTGCTCGCTCTGCCTCGCCAGGCGCGCAACGGCGGGGTCGGCTTCCATCTCTTCCGGTGACGCCATCCGCAGCGGGTGCTCCGCGCCCGCGGCGTGCAGGTGGATCGTGGCGAGCACCGCGGTCGGATCGATGCGTTGATCGAAGGTGGCGAAGACCAACGCCTCCCGCCGCGCCGGCCCTCCCTCCGGGTGGCGGGCCACGAGTCGGGGCGGGGGGGTGAGGAACCGCCACGAGACCTCGCGCCCGAGGACTCCACCCGTGAGGGAGCGCGTCCCCGCCGGGACCTCCACCCGATACTCGGTGGCCATCGGGAAGCGGCCCTCCGGCTCGAACAGGAGCGTGCGCGTCCCCACCCAGCGCCAGCGTCCCCGGGGCTCCGGATAGAGCCGGACCGGAGGCCTCGACCGCCCGAGCTCGTCCTGCGATGTCACCGCCACCATGGGCTGCGAGAACGTGATCGAAAGGTGGGGGGCGAGGGGCACTTCGCCCTCGGGGGCGCGGCGCAGCAGCCGCAGCGGCCCCGCCTCCGTGGGCTCCGGTCGCTCGGCCGAGGCCGGGGGCGGGAAGGCGGCGCGGATGGCGCGTCCCGTCCGCGGCGGCGGGAGGGAGTCCTCGCGCCACGCGAACCCCCGCTCGACCGGCTCATCCCTCCACGCCGGAAGCCGGTCGAGGATGCGTCGCGCGTCTTCCTCGCCGAGGGGGGCCGACGGCGGGCGCGCGACGAGCACCGCTCGATCGTCGGGGGGCGCGCCTTCGCCGAGACGGAACACCAGACCACGTGCCTCCTCGTCGGTCACCGACTCGGCGGCTTCCGGGCGTAGGTCCTCGCGGTGCTGAGCGGAGGCCCCGGGCCGCAGCGTCACGAGCAGGGTCGCGGCGACGGCCATCGGCACCGAGCGGGTCATGGTCGGCTCCATCGAGCATACACGCAGCCCGTGCCCGCCATTCCCGAACTGCAGCCGCCGTCCCCCTGATCTTTATCCGCCACCGGTGGCCTCGGCCGCAAGCGTCGTGCCGAGCTTGCTCGTGACGCGGTCGCGCACCCACTTCGGGTCCCACCACTCCTTCGGGTTCACGGGGAGTCCACCCACCAGCGTCGTGAAGTGCAGGTGATCGCCGCCCGCGAGGCCGGTCTTCCCGGTCGTGCCGAGAATTGCCGCCCGCTCGACCTCCTGACCCTCCGCAACCGAGATCTCGGAGAGATGGGCGTAGAGGCTCATGAGCCCGTAGCCATGGTCGAGCACCACCGCGTTGCCGTAGATCCCGAAGTAGCGGGCGAGGAGGACGACGCCACGATTCGCCGCCGGCACGGGCGTTCGCGCGACCGAGGCGAGGTCGAAGCCGAGGTGGGTCTGCTCGTCCACCTCGCGGCCCTGGTAGAGGTAGCTCCGTCGGTCGGCGAAAGACGACATCACCTTGGCGCCGCGCAAGGGGAGGAACGTCTCCCGCCACAAGAAGCGAGGAACGGATCGCGGCGCCAGCGCCGCGAGCTCCTCCGCATTCCGGCGGCGGAGGTCGCGGTTGACCTCCAGGTAGTTCGCGAGAAGCGAGCCGCGATCGGCGAGCTCCGGCGTCTGGCGGAGGATCTCCGGCACCACGCGCTCGAGGAACGTGTCCTCGAGCGCCATGCGGTCGCGGGCGGGCGGGTGGGGGAAGAAGCGGTCGACGAAGGCGAGCTCGCTCCGGTTGTCGACCTCGTCGCTGGCGACGAGTCGCACCCTCGCTCCGGAGGAGAGCGTCCACGGCACGCCGAAGAGCGCGAAGCGATCCGAGGGTCTCCCCCCCGGCAGCGCCGCGCCGGAGAAGAACCACTCGCCGGCCTGCACGCCGTCGCGGACCGAAGTGGGTCCCACACGGTAGACGACGACCCCGGCGCCACCCTGCGCAACGTAGTGCTGCGACGAGAGCAGCGACAGCGCGGGCGGGCGGAGGCGCACGGGCAGGCGGACCTCGACCGTCACCGGCGCGGGTCGAAGCAGCCAGGTCCCCGCTCGGTCGGCTACCGCGCGCAGCACCGCTTCGCCCTCCTTGAGCCCCGGCGTCGTCGCCGCGCCAACCTCCAGGCGGATCTCGTCCGTCTCCGTGCGCTCTCCGGCGAGCGCCCAGGGGGGCAGTGGGCGGTAGCGCCTCTCTGCCAGCACGTGCACCCGCCCCGCTTGTTCGAGCTCGAGACGGAGTCGGACGAGGCCGCGCCCCGGGGCGGCGGCGCTCAGCACCACGGGCGTTCGGCGCCCGACCGCCGGCAGGCCGGGGCGCAACGACACGACGGGTGGGCCGCCCACGCGGAGGGAGGTGGCGCCGGCGGCGGCGAGCAGGAGGAGGAGGACGGCGGCGAGGGCCCGGAAGACGAGCCGGATCGGTCGTGCCATCGTCATCGCGAAGACTCGATCTTACGACGGCTCGCGCGAGCAGCCCCCGGGCCGGCCGAGAAGCGCCCTCTCATCAGAAGCGCGCGCGCCGCTCACGGCCGAGGATCATCTCCGGGAAAGCCGACTCTGGTCTAGGAGCGTGCGGAACTACGGCACGGCGGGCGTTGGGCCCGGGCAAAAGCTGCTCGTGCTGGGGGAGTACGTGCTGGCGCGCCGAGCACGGGCGGGTAGACCTTCGCCTCGCCCGGGAAGTCGCGACGCGCGTCGTCGCAAGGTGCCGCCATTTTTTCCGGGGAGAGAATACCCCAATTGGGGTTACACTCGGCGGTCTGGAGCCGGCGCCCCACGGGCGCCGCTCAGAGAGGAGGAGCCATGGAAGGCTTGATCATGAGCCTGATCGTGGGCGGGGTCTGCGGCTGGCTGGCCAGCATCGTGATGAAGACCAACGCCCAGATGGGGATCATCGCCAACATCGTGGTCGGGATCGTCGGCGGCGTTATCGGGAGCTGGCTCTCCGGCGTCCTCGGCCTCGGGCCCTACGGCACCCTCGGCCGGCTGGCCATGATCGTGGTCGGCGCCATCGTGCTGATCGCGGTCCTGAAGTCGCTCAAGGTCTTAAGGTAGTCGCGCCACACACCGCATCCTGGAGTATCTGCGCCTCTGACCCGCTGAGAAAGACCACTGCCGCCTCGCGAGGTTCGCGCCGTCCCGGTGGACGAGGAAGGGCGCGAGATCGGTGAGGTCTGGTGAGAGTGCAGGGGTGAAGTGTCTTGACCCTATTGATTGATCGGCCAACCAGGGAGAGTGCCTTCACCCTTGTCGGATTGACCTGCAAGCGAAAGGGGGTCTGTCATGACGATCACATTGCCGGGGCTCATACTTCTCATCGTGATTGCGGCCGTCTGCGGCGCCGTCGGCAGGGGTATCGCTGGTGAGATCCGGGGCGGGCTGATCGTTTCCATAGCCCTGGGTTTCATAGGAGCCCTCCTTGGGCCCTGGCTTGCGGCCCAGCTCAAGCTGCCGGAGCCCCTCATGGTCCACATCAGCGGGCATCCCTTCCCGATCCTGTGGTCGATCATCGGCGCTGCCCTCTTCGTGGCGATCATTCACCTCGTTTCCAGGCGGTAGCGACTGAGGAACTCCAGTCGCCGCGGGAAAGGGCCGTGGAACCCATCACCCTCAATGACGCCGCCGTGGTCTCGGGATCCTCTCCTGGGCCGTCAACCACGCCCGGGACCGGCCCTTCACGAAGGACATCCCGGCCTTCTGCGCCTCTCTACCTCGGCATGTTCCTCTTGGGAATCTGGCTGGTCTTGATCGGCCTTGAGGGCTTTGTTCCCCTGCTCGGTTCGCTGGGCATACTCCTGAAGCTCCTCGCCATCGCCGCGGGTGTTGTGATCTTGAAAGGACGCTAGGAGCGCCGGCGGCCCTTCCTATCCTGCCCGCTCCTCACGCATCTTCAAGCGGCGAATCACGCCGTTCATCGCTAACTTCAGTCCCAAGTCTCGGCGGTCCGGGCCGCCGCGACCGCGGCGCGTGCCGCCCCAACTTTCGTGATCAGCAATCTCTAGAACAGCGGCGGCATGTACCGCCAGGGAGCGAGCTCCCTCGGCGGGTCCTCCGCGCGGCGACCCGCCTGCATGAGCCGCAGCGCGTTGAGCCCGTGGTGGCGTCCGGGGGCGAAGGAAATCGGCGCCCCGAGGCCCTCCGGGGCCCACTCCCGGAGGCTCTCCAGCGCCGCGACGAAGGAGGCGCGATCGAGCCCCCGTCCCGCCCGCTGCAGCCCCTCGACCGCCACCATCATCGCCAAGGCACCCTCGAGGGCGAACCCCTCGCGGCCGCGGAGGCGGGGATCCCGAGCGAGGAGGCGGGCGATGATCCGGTCCGCGGCGGCCTCGCCACGGATGGGGCCGCGGGCATCGAAGCGAGCCCCCGCCCACAACGGGCCCAGGAGGGAGAACATCACGTGGCGGTCGGAGAGCGTGAAGGAGGCAAAGATCGCCGGCCGTTGCCCGTTGCGAGCCAGCTCCCGCACGAGCCGCGCCGCGTGGGCCGTGGTCGAGAAGAGCACGAGCGCCTCCGCCCGCGACCCGCGGAGGCGAAGGGCGTGGGTGCCCAGTTCGCGCTCCTGCGCCTCGTAGGGCACGGCGGCGACGAGCGAGCCGCCGGCGGCTTCGAGCCCCCGCCGAAGCCCGAAGAGCCCCTCCTTCCCGAAATCGTCGTTCTGGTAGAAAACGGCCACGCGCCGTGCCCCCGCGAACACGACGCAATGGGCGCCGAGCAGCTCGCCCTCGCCGCGGTAGTCGGGGTAGATGGAAAAGACCCGTGCCGTGGAGCCCCGCCCGACGAACACGCGCGGGTTGCCGAAGGGGCAGACGACGGGCACGCCGGCCTCGGCGAGGGGCAGATGGGAGGCTTGGAGGACCGCCGTGCCGACGGGGCCCAGCACGGCGAGGACCGAATCTTTGAGCGCCGAGAGCTGGGCGAGGGCGCGCCCAGGCGCATAGCCGTCGTCACGGACGACGAGGCGGACTCGCCGTCCGTGGACTCCGCCGAGGGCATTCACCTCCTCCGCCCAGGCCCGGGCGCCGAGGGCGACCGAGCCCCAGGCGGCGGCGGGCCCTGTGAGGGGGGCGGTCATGCCCAAGACCACCTCGTCCTCGCGGACCCCGGGGTTGGTCGCGGGCGCACACCCGACAGTGAGGGCCGCCCACGCGGTGAGGAAAAGCCGGCGCATGCGGGCGCGAGTTTAGCGCGGGCGGGGCTTGCAGTCGCCCTGCGCAGGCCGTACACTTTCTGAGGCCCTAACCCTCACGGGCTGAACGGACTATGGCTGATCCTGCCACTCAAGCCCTCGCCTCGACCGAGATCGTTCGTCCGCCGCGCAAGCCGTTCTACAAGGACCCGCTGAGCATCATCGGGTGGGGGATCGCGCTCGCGTCGATCGTCGCCTACTGGTACTACTTCGTCCGCAAGCCGGTGCCCAGGCCCGGCCAGGAGATCGCGCGCATCACCGCGGTCGAGGGCAAGGTCAAGGTCAAGCCCAACGAGACCGAGGCGTGGAACCCGGCCAAGCTCACCGACCGCCTCCACGTGGGCGACACCGTGCAGACCGAGCCGCGCTCGGGCGCCGAGGTCTCGTTCCACGCCGGCAGCGTGGTACGCGTGCGGCCCGACAGCATCGTCTACATCGGGGGCTCGGCGGAGTCCTCGACCGCCGCCTGGCGCGTGCAATCCGGCCGCGTGAACTTCGCGATCGGCGACCAGCAGACCGAGATCGTCACCCCGACGCTGAAGACCACCGCCGAGAAGAACGCGGCGGGCAACATCGACGTGGGTGACGCCGGAGAGACGGGGGTGAAGATCTTCTCCGGAGAGGCGCAGATCGAGACCACACAGGGCCAGGTCATCACGCTCGCCGAGAACGAGGCGGTCCAGGTGGACGCGCAGGGCAAGGCGGGATCGAAGGTTGCGTTGCCCGCGGCCCCGACCCTCGTCGGGCCCGAAGGTCGGGCGCAGATCCCCTTCGTACCCGCACCGGGTGCGACGACGCGGCTGCAGTGGAATGCGGTCAAGGACGGCGTCACCTATCGTGTGGCCATGGACTACAACGTCGTCCAGGCCAACCTCCTCCTCTCCGCCGCGCTCGACGAGCGCGGCCTGCGCGACACGACCCACGAGCTGCGGGGGCTCGACCTCGGCCGCTACTTCTGGCGCGTGGCGGGGGTGAACAAGGACGGGCTGGAGGGCGCTTTCTCGCGCGTGTCGTTCTTCGCGGTGGTCACGCCCGCCGAGCCTACGCCCGCCCCCGCACCGACGGCGGAAGCAGGCCCGCCTCGCCTCGTGATCCAGCCGGTCGAGGCCCTCGAGGGGGCGCTCCTCGTGCAGGGCCGTACGGACCCCCGGGCCTCGCTCACCGTCGACGGCCACTCGATCGACGTGCGGCCCGACGGATCGTTCGCCGAGTACATCCGCCGCGGCGATCAGACGAAGATCGTCGTCCGCGCCACGGGTCCCGACGGCCAGTTCAGCGAGCAGGTGCGCCCCGTCGTCGAAAAGCCGTAATGCCGCGGGAGCGCTGGTTCTTCGCACACCACCACCAGAGGCGGGGGCCTGTCCCCTTCAACCAGCTCGTGGAGTCGCTTCTCGCCCAGCCCGATCCCCGAGGGACGCTCGTCTGGCGTCGGGGCTTCGCGGACTGGACGCGCGCCGAGGACATTCCCGAGATCGAGCGTCGGATCACTCCCTTCCTCGCCCGCCGGGAGGCGGAGGTGGCGGCGCGACAGGCCCCGCCGGTTGTCGCCCCTGCTCCCGCCCCGCGCCGGGCGGCCCGGCCGAAGAGCGGCACCCCCGGCCTGCTCTACGGGGGGGTCGCGGCCGGGGCCGTGGTGGTGGGGCTGCTCGCCTGGCTCCTCTGGCCGAAGTCGGAGCCCGAGGTCGTGCCGCCGCTTCCGCTCGGCGGCACGTCCGCCGAGAACGCCCCTGCGGTCGTGATCCAGGGACCGGGCGCCGGGGCCACGACGCGGCCGGTGATCACACCACCCCCGGCCGCGGTCGGCACCGCGTCACCGGCGCCGACGCCGCGCCCCACGGCGACCGCGACCCCTGCTCTCGCCGCCGTCGTCGACCGCGAGAGCGACCTCCCCGCCTCCGAGGTGCGCAAGCTCAAGGGGGTTGCCGCTTGGGCGGGCGAGACGCTCAAGCTCACCGTCTACAACGGCACCGCCTGGCGGGTGACCGAGCTCTACGTGATCGTCGAGCGCTTCGCCGGTGAGGACTTCGTGGAGGGCCCGAAGGCAATCCTGCTCGTGCCGCCGGGGGGGACCGTCGATCAGGGTGTCGCCTCGATCCTCAGCCGCGTGGCCCCCGACCGCAAGAAGGCCGGTCTTAACCCGCTCGACACCGGCCCTTTCGAGGGACTGGCGGGTCCGCGCCCGGAGGCGTTCCGCTTCCGGATCGACACCGCGCGCGGCTACGCCCCGGCACGATAGGCGCTCAGCGAGGCTGGGCACCAGGCCTCGGCGTCGAGGCGGCTCGGCGCGCGGGGCCCCGTGGAGGACCGCAGCTTCCGACGGGCCTTGCGAGGACCGCACACGGGGTGCGCGACGAGCCCCGATCCGGCAGCCCTGAAGGCCGGAGGCTCAGCGAAGCTCCACGCAGATCAGGCCGTCGTCCGAGGGCGGACCCTCCAGGCCCCGGCCGTCGCGGGAGGAGACGCGCCAGCGGAAGGCGCCGCTCCAGGGCATGTCGAGCCGCGTCGGGGGCGCTCCCACGTCCCTCTGGATCAGCACGGTCTCGGATCCCACCGGGAGGAGCTCGATCTGGTAGGACGCCGCCCCGCCTCGCCACTTGAGCTCGATCGCATCCCCGGGTGCCACGTAGACGGGATCGCGACCCGGCCACAGTCCCGCGCCCGGCGGGGGCTCGGGAGCGGGCTGGGGCTCGGTCGGGGCCCGGCCGGCACGGACCACGGTGCCGCGACCGGCGGGAAGCACGACGGTGCGGCCCCCGCCCTCGACGAAGAAGCGACCGGCGATGCACGTGACGAGCGTGGTGTTCCCCTCCCGGCGGACGACCGCCCGCCCTTCGCCGCGCACCTCGGCCTCCGCCGTCACGAGCTTGAGGGCCTCGCGCTGACGGGAGTCGAGGAGTGCCCGCCCGCCCTCGAGAATGGCGGAGAGCACGTACTCGTCGGGGAAGCGCACGGTGGTCGCCGCGCTGAGCGTGAGCGCCATCCAGGGGAGGTCGAGCCGGGCGAGGGAGTCGCTCCCGACCCGCACCGCCTCCCCGATGCGCAGCGCGCCCCCTTCGTCCGCCTTCTGCCACTTCGCCTCGCGGCCGGAGTGCTCGACCTGCCGCTGAACGAGGGTGAGCCGTGCGAGCGTGGCCGTGGAGGGCGCTTGCGCGGGCGCGGCCGCGGGCAGGGTCAGGGCGAGGAGGGCGCCGAGAGCGCCGCCCTGGATCCCCCTACAGGATCGACACATCGCTCACCTCCCCTGTGGCGTCGTGCGCGCTCTTGCGGCCCCGCGGAGGGGCGCCGTTGCCCTTCGCCTTGTCCTTCTGCCGGCCGTAATAGTGGTAGTGGTAATAGGCCTTCGTCTTCA
>Ga0209751_10004599_pt1 | contig 13167 bp, 10 predicted proteins | sample RifCSP13_1_FD_184019 | JGI IMG/M metagenome (GOLD analysis project Ga0209751, IMG submission 184019) | Soil microbial communities from Rifle, Colorado - Rifle CSP2_sed 13_1 (SPAdes) (version 2) | ecosystem: Environmental > Terrestrial > Deep subsurface > Rock core/Sediment | place: Rifle... | reverse complement strand
CGATAGGCGCCTTCGAACTGCAATCTGCCCGACCCGCCACCGTATCGCGCCGCGCCCTATTTGTCCTCGCCCTGGGCCCAGGGAAAAGGTTGATGGCCGTCCGTGGAATGGCTCCATCCGTCCGGACGCTTCGCATGACGGCACAGGCCCTTTGGGATTCCGTGGACTCGGTCCTCGCCGCCCTCGCGGGAGAGAACTACGTCGCGGAGCGCGAGCTCGCCACCGCGATCTTCCTCGCGGGCAAGCTCAAGAAGCCGCTCCTCGTCGAAGGCGAGCCCGGGTGCGGGAAGACGGAGATCGCGAAGGTGCTCGCCGCGGCGGGCGGGGCCGAGCTCATCCGGCTCCAGTGCTACGAGGGGCTCGACGCGAATGCGTCCCTGTACGAGTGGAACTACCCGCGGCAGCTCCTCACGATCCGCCTCCACGAGAAGAGCCGGACTCCGGAGCAGCTCGAGGACGAGATCTTCAGCGAGCGGTTCCTCCTCCGTCGGCCCCTCCTCCGGGCCCTTGACGGGGACGGGGCGGCCCGGCGGGTCCTCCTGATCGACGAGATCGACCGAGCGGATGAGGAGTTCGAGGGCCTCCTCCTCGAGGTCCTCTCGGACTTCCAGATCTCGATTCCCGAGATCGGGACGATCCGCGCGAAGGGCGTCCCGTTCGTCCTGATCACGTCGAACCGCACGAGGGAACTCAGCGACGCCCTCAAGCGCCGGTGCCTCTTCGCCTACATCGGCTATCCGAGCCTCGAGAAGGAGGTCGCGATCCTCCGGAGGAAGGTCCCGGGGCTCGAGGCCCGATTTGCGGAGGAGATCGCCGCACTTGTGCAGCGCGTGCGGGCCGAGCCGGACCTCGTGAAACGGCCAGGAATCTCGGAGACCCTGGACTGGGCGGCCGCCCTCCTGGAGCTCGGGCAGACGACGATCACCCGCGACGTCGTGCGGCAGACCCTCGGGTTCCTCGTGAAGGACGCGCAGGACCTCCAGGCGGTGCATTCCGAGCGCCTCGACGGCCTCGTCGACCGGGCATGACCGCGCTTCCAGTAGTCTCGGGGGAGACGGCTGGCCGTTTCCTCGCTCGGCTTGCGGGGTTCTTTGTCTTCCTGCGGCGCCGAGGCGTCCCCGTGGGGATCGGATCCGAGCTCGACCTGGCGCAGGCCTTCGAGTTCATCGCGCTCTCGGACCGCCAAGCCGTCCTCGATACGTGCCGGGCGACCCTCGCGAAGTCGCCAAGAGACGCGCGCCTCGTGGAGGAGGCGTTCGACGAGTATTGGGCATCCCTCCTTCGTGAAGAGACCGAGGATCCGTCGAAAGGTGCCGTGCCGCGGAATCCGCCTTTCCAGGGGAGCACGAGAGACGAGTTCTCTCGCTCAGGGGCCGTGACCGTCGAATCCTCCGGCGTGATGCGGATCGGCGTATACAGTCCGGACGCACCGGCCGTCGGCCATCCGCTCGCCGCGCTCGACCCGCGCCGGCTTGCCGCGGTCCGCGCGGGAGCCCGGCGATTCCGCCGGGCCTCGGCGAGCCTCCCCGGTCGGCGGTTCGAACCGGCCCGTCAGGGGCGCATTGACTTTCCCCGAACGGTCCGGCAGAGCCTCCGCCATGGTGGCGAGTGGCTCGACCTCCGGCGTCGAAGGAGGAAGCTTCAGGGGGCGGAGTTCGTCGTCCTCTGGGACGTGAGCGGCTCGATGAAGGACCACGACAGCGAGTTGTTCGCCCTCGCCTACTCCCTGCACCGCGTGGCGCGCCGCTCCCGTATCTTCGCGTTCAGCACAGGGCTGGAGGAGGTCACGGATTGCGTTCGGGCCCAAGCCTACTCCCGTGCCCTCCGGGCCGTCAGCCGCACCCTCGGCCCGGCGAGCGGGGGCACCCGAATCGGCCGGTGCCTCCAGGAGTTTCATCGAAGGCACGGGTCCCTCGTCCGCCCCTGGACGACGGTCCTCGTCCTCAGCGACGGGTGGGACCTGGGCGAGACGGACGTCCTCGGCCGGGAGCTCGGATGGCTCAGGCGTGTCTCCCGATCCCTCGTCTGGATCAATCCGTACGCGAGGAGGCCTTCCTTCGAGCCGGCGACCGCCGGGATGCGGGAGGCCGTCGCGCACCTCGACCTCCTCCTCGGGCCGGAGGACTTCGAAGTCGCGCGACCCTTCCGTTCGGCGGTGCATGCGTCCGTGCGATGACGCTCCCGAGAACCCTTTGGGAAAAGCCTTTACTCCGCGCCTCCGGATGATGCCGTGCCACGTTGTGACAGGTTGGGGGTTGTCGTGATTCCGCCTAGGTTCGAGTATTTCGCGCCCGCTTCGATCGACGAAGCGGTGGGCTTGCTGGGCCCGCGGCTCCATCGCCGGGGTGCCGTCCGGGGAGGGCTGCGAGAGCGGACTCAGATGTCTCACCTTGCTGGAGGGCCTCAGCGGCACGCCGGTATTCCTCGGGGGTGTCGATGTCGACGAGGATCCCTGGATCGTCGACGGGCACCTCGACGATCTCGCTCCTGTGATGGCCGAAAATCGCCCGGCATCCGACGTCCCCCGCGATCCGCGCCATCTCCCCGGAAAGAGAACGGTCTACGAGGACCGGGTTGCCTCGGACCCCTCGGACCGTCGGAACCAGGATCTTGGCTCCCGAGGCCTCATGTCGCTCGATGAGCGCGTCGAGGGTCGCCGAGGAAACGAAGGGCTGGTCGCCGAGCACGATCAGGAATCCTGCGGCGTCGGGGCGGGCCGCGCGCAGGGCGACGCGAATCGAGGAGCTCATTCCCCGGGCGAAGTCCGGGTTGATTACGGTGGTCGTTGCGTCAAGACCGACCCCCTCCCGGACGCGGTCGGCCCCGAATCCCAGGACCACGACGGTCTCTCCGGCGCGGGAGCGGCGGACGGTCGACAGGACCCGGGCGAGCATCGGCTCCCCGCCGAGAGGAAGGAGGGCCTTGGGCTCCCCCATCCTTGACGACATGCCCGCCGCGAGCACGATGGCCGAGATCACGGACCTCCCCGCGAACCCACCGACCCGCCGAAGAGCAAGCGCGGCAAATAGCTTTGTCCCAACCGCCGACGCGGACCCTCACCCTTCCACGGGCTTGTGGGGCGCATCCTTGCCGTACTTCGTCGCGACGACGTCGCCGAGGATCGCCAGGGCGAGTTCCGCCGGGGTCTTCGCGCCAATGTCCAGCCCGATCGGAGCGTGGAGGGATCGAAGGAAATCCTCCCGGACCCCGAGCTTGCGCAGATCCTCGAGGTTCTTCCGCAGCCGTTGCCGGCTCGCGAGCAGCCCGACGAACCTCGCCTTCGAGGTCGACAGGGCCTCGAGGATCGCGACATCCCGCTCTCCCTTCGTCAGGACGACGACGTAGTCTCGCTCGCCGACGGGCATCGATTTCGGGTCCAGCGTCGCGGCCTTCAGGAGCACGTCCGGCTTCTCCCGGAGCTCCGGTGCCGGGTCGACGACGACGACCTCGAACCCGAGGGATCGTGCTAACGGGATCAGGGCGTCCTCCACGTCGTCTTTGCCCCCTTGGCCGATCACGACGAGCCGCTCGCCCGGCATCATGGGTTCCACGAACACCTCTAAGGTCCCCCCGCAATTCGTCTCCACGTAGATTTCATCGTCGGTCGAGCTCCGGACGGTCCCTGCGACGGCCTTCTCGGCGTCGACGAGGTGGATGCGGATCACTCGGGGCTGGCCGTCGTTCATGGACCGTTTCGCCACCTCCGCGATCGGCCCCTCCGGGCAGCCGCCGCCCAAGGTGCCCCCGACCACGTCCCCTTCTCGCGAGATCAGGATTTTGAAACCGGGCTTCGCGAGGGTCGAGCCTTCCGTGCTGGTCACGACCGCGACGGCGAAGGGCTGACGCTTCGAGGCGAGGTGCGTGAGACGTTCGGAGTACTCCGCCGCCCACAAGGAAAGACGGACAGTTCACGCTCGGTATCTATCCTTTGGCCCTGCGCGCTGCGGCTGCCCGGAATCCCTCCCGTGGATCGCCCGCCAGACCTTCTCCGGGGTGAGGGGCATGTCCACATGGTCTACGCCGAAGGGCGCGAGGGCATCCATGACCGCGTTTGCGACAGCCGGCGGCGCGGCGATCGTCCCGGCCTCGCCGACTCCCTTGACACCCAGAGGGTTGAGCGACGTCGGGGTGACCGTACGGGCCGTCTCGATCCGGGGGGCCTCCTTCGCAGTCGCCATCCCGTATTCGATGAAACTCGAGGTGAGGAGGTTCCCGGCTTCGTCGTACTGAGATGCCTCCCACAGGGCCTGTGCGATTCCCTGCAGGATGCCTCCGTGGACTTGTCCCTCCGCGAGCATGGGGTTGACCACGTTCCCGAAGTCGTCCACGGCGACGTACCTGAGAATGCGAACTTCGCCCGTCTCGCGGTCAAGCTCGACGAGGCACACGTGCGTACCGAACGGATAGACGAAGTCCTCCGGATCGAACGCGGTGGACGCCTCGAGGTCCACGCGAGTCTTCGGGAGGAGCCGCGGGGTGTCGCGGGCGACGTCCGCGAGCGTGCGCGCAGGCGAATCGACGCCCTTCACGTGGAAGCGTCCCTCGTCGAAAACGACGTCGTCCTCGCGGGCTTCCAGGAGCTGTGCCGCGAGCCTCCGGGCCTTGTCGATGACCTTCCGGGCCGAAAGGACGGCAGAACCTGCCTCGATCGCGGTGGTACGGCTTCCGAAGGTTCCGGTCCCCTTGGGGACGAGGTCCGTATCGCCGTAGACCACGTCGACGTCGGCGTGGGGCACGCCGAGCTCGTCCGCGACGACCTGCGCGATCGTCGTCGCGCCCCCCTGGCCTTGGGGCATCGCCCCTGTGACCACGACGACCTTGCCCTCCGACGTCACGCGGACGGTCGAGTGCCCCTTCATCCCGGGCCCGACCCCGCACATCTCCACATAGCTCGACAGCCCGATCCCGAGGAGCCGCCCCTCTGCGCGGGCGCGCGTCTGATCCTTCCGGAATCCCTCGTAATCCGCGATCTTCAGGGCCCGCTCGAGCGCCGCGGCGTAGTCCCCGCTGTCGTATACCCGACCCGTGCAGGACGTGTACGGGAACGCGGACCGCGGGACGAAGTTCCTCATCCGGACCTCCGCGGGGTCCAGGCCGAGCCGTCGCGCGAGGAGGTCGACCATCCGCTCGACGAGGTACGTGGCCTCGGGTCGGCCCGCGCCGCGGTAGGGCCCCGTGGGCGCCGTGTTGGTGTAGACCCCGAGGACCTCGACGTCGACGGCGCGCATCCCGTAGCATCCGGAGAGCATCTCGCCGAAGGGTTCCGAGGGGACCACCGCGCCTGCGCTCGACAGGTACGCTCCGAGGTTCGCGTACGCGCGCACCTGGAGGCCCAGGATCGTGCCGTCCTTCCGGGCCGCGAGGCGCACATGCTGGATTTGGTCCCGCCCGTGGGTGGCGACCTGGAAATTCTCCGTCCGGCTCGCGACCCACCGCACGGGTCGCGCGAGCGCGCGTGCGAGATGACCGACGACGGCGACCTGCGGATAGACCGCGACCTTCGCGCCGAATCCGCCTCCGACGTCGGGCGAGATGACGCGGATCTGCTTCGCCAGGAGGCGGAGGACCTTCGCGAGGTCCCCGCGGAGGTCGTGCGGGTTCTGCGAGGACGCCCACAGGGTGAGCCTCTGGGCGGTCGCATCCCAGGAAGCGAGGGCCGCGTCGGTCTCCAGAGGCGCGGGCTGGAGGCGCGGGTTGACGAGGCGCTGCTCGACGACGACGTCCGCGTCTCGGAACGCCGCGAGGACGTCCCCGCGGAGGGACCAGCGGAACCCCACATTCCCCGGAGCCTGCGGGTGGAGGAGGGGCGCGCCCGGCAAGGCCGCGGCCTCCGCATCCACAACGGTCGGCAGGGGATCGTACTCGACCTCGACGAGTTCGAGGGCGTCGCGGGCGAGGTACGGATTCGAGGCCACGACGACCGCGACGGGCTCCCCCGCGTGATGGACGACCTGTGGGGGCAGGGGCCAGTACGGCGGCGCGTGGAAGACGTCCGCCGTGTCGAGCTTCAGGGCAGGAATCGGCCGGAGAGCGTCTCGGAGCTCCGCTCCGGAGAATGCGGCGAGGACCCCCCGCGCCTTCCGTGCGGCGGCGAGGTCCACACGGGCGAGCCGCGCGTGGGCAAACGGGCTCCCGAGGAACCCTGCATGGACCGTGCCCTCCAAGTGGACGTCCGGGACGTAGGTCCCGCGGCCCGTGAGGAAGCGGTCGTCCTCGCGCCGCACGACGCTCGTCCCGACGACCTTCGTACCCGTACCTCCCGCGTTCGCTCGAGTTCGGCCCGTGCGCGTTCTCCGGCGGAGCTCATTACTTCCGGTGGATCGCCCGCCAGACCTTCTCCGGGGTGAGGGGCATGTCGAGGTTCGCCACCCCAAAGGGCGCGAGGGCGTCCATGACCGCGTTCACGTACGCCTCGGACGACGCGATCGTCCCCGTCTCCCCCACCCCCTTCGCCCCGATCGGGTTGTGGGGCGACGGGGTGACGGTCGACTTCGCCTCGATCCTCGGGGCCTCCAGGGAGCTCGGGATGAGGTACTCCAAGAAATTCGACGTGAGCAGGTTCCCCGTCTCGTCGTACACGGCCGCCTCCATCATGGCCTGACCCAGGCCCTGCAACACGCCTCCGTGGACCTGGCCCTCGACGATCATCGGGTTGATCTGGGTGCCGCAGTCGTCCACGGCGACGTATCGCCGCACGGACACCTGTCCGGTCTCCGGGTCCACATCGACGACGCAGACGTGCGTCCCGAACGGGAACACGAAGTTCGCCGGATCGTAGAACGTCGTCGCTTCGAGAATCGGTTCGACGCCCGCGGGCATCTTGTCCGCGAGGTACGCGGCCCACGCGACCTCCTGGATTGTCTTCTTCGCGTCCGGGCTTCCCTTCACGGAGAACGTCCCGTCCCGGAAATCGAGGTCCTCCTCCCTCGCCTCGAGGAGATGCGCCGCAATCTTCCGTCCCTTGTCCCGGACCTTGCGGGCGGAGAGCGCGACGGACCCCCCCTCGACGGGGGTCGTCCGACTCCCGTACGTCCCCATGCCCATCGGCGTGGACTTCGTGTCCCCGTGGACGACGTCGATGTCCTCGACCGGGATCCCGAGCTCTTGGGCGACGACCTGCGCGAACGTCGTCTCTTCCCCTTGTCCGTGCGGGTGCGCCCCTGTGTACACGGTCACCTTGCCCGTCGGGTGCACGCGGACCGTCGACGAGCCCCAGAGGCCGCCCGCGAACCCCGTCGACACGACGACGGACGACGGCCCGAGACCGCAGATCTCCACGTAGGACGACAGCCCGATCCCCATCAGCCTGCCCTCCTTCCGGGCATGGGTCTGTTCCTGGCGGAGCTTCTTGTAGTCCACGAGGGACAGAGCCTTGTCGAACGCCGCGCCGTAGTTCCCGCTGTCGTACGTGAGGCCCATCGCGATCGGATACGGGAACTTGTCCGGAGGGATGAAGTTCTTCCGACGGACCTCTGCCGGGTCCATCTCGAGCTTCCGCGCGAGGAGGTCGACCATCCGTTCCACGAGGTACAGCGCCTCGGGCCGCCCGGCGCCCCGGTACGCGTCGACGGGGGTCGTGTTCGTGAACACCCCGGTCACCTCGACGTGCCCCGCCTTGATCGCGTACGCGCCTCCGACCATGAAGCCGAACAGGATCGTCGGGATGCCCGGGGCCGCCGTCGACAGGTACGCGCCCATGTTCGCGATTGCCTTCACCTTGATTCCGAGGATCCGGCCGTCCTTGGTCGCGGCGAGCTCGACGTATTGCACGTGGTCCCGGCCGTGGGTCGTCGCGACCATGTTCTCCGAGCGGTCCTCGACCCACTTCACGGGCCGGCCGAGCCGCACCGCGAGGGCACACACGACCGCCTCCCACGGGTAGCACGGGATCTTGCTCCCGAAGCCGCCGCCGACGTCCGGCGAGATCACGTGGATCCGCTGCTCCGGCATCCCGAGGATGATCGAAAGCAGGAGTCGGTGGATGTGCGGGTTCTGGGACGTCACATGGAGGGTGAGCTCCTTCGTCCCCGGGTCGTATGCCGCGATCGCCGCGCGAGGTTCCATCGCGGACGGCTGGAGCCGCTGGTTCACGAACCGCTCCGTGACGATCACGTCGGCTTCCTTGAACGCAGCCTCCACGTCGCCGCCGGCGAGGGGCCATCGGAACGCGACGTTTCCCGGCGCCTCCGCATGGAGCTGCGGTGCCCCCGGCTCCAGAGCCGCCTCCTGGTTCACGCGGACCGGGAGCGGGTCGTACTGGACCTCCACAAGTTCCTTCGCGTCCTCGGCGGACGCAGAGGTCTCCGCGACGACGACCGCGACGGCTTCCCCCGCATACCGCACGACGTCCTTCGCGAGCGCGGGGTATGGCGGCGTCTTGATGTCCGCGTTCGGGATCGTCCACGCGGTCGGCACGTTCCCGACGTCGCCTTTCAGGTCCATCGCGGTGAACACCCCGATCACGCCTGGGATGGCCAGAGCCCTCTTCGCGTCGATCCGCACGAGCCGCGCATGTGCGTACGGGCTCCGGACGAACTTCGCGAAGACGGTCCCCGGGAGCGTCAGGTCCGCGACGTAACGGCCCCGCCCCGTGAGGAACCGGTCGTCCTCCTTCCGCAGGATCGGCTCGCCCATCGCCTTCACCGCCTGGGCCATCGGGTCACCTCCCTCCCGACATCATCTCCGCCGCGGCCGCGACAGACTTCACGATGTTCACGTAGCCCGTGCACCGGCACAGGTTGCCGGAGATTCCCGTCCGGATCTCGTCCTCCGTCGGCGCCTTCGTGAGCTGGAGGAGTTCCATCGCCGCGAGGACCACCCCGGGCGTGCAGAAGCCGCACTGGAGGCCGTGGTTCTCCTTGAACGCCTGCTGGATCGGATGGAGCCGTCCGTGCTGCGCGAGCCCCTCGATCGTCGTCACGGACGCGCCGTCCGCCTGGACCGCGAACATCGTGCACGACTTGACGGACCGACCGTCGAGCAGGACCGTGCACGCGCCGCAGTGGCTCGTGTCGCACCCGACATGCGTGCCGGTCAGCCGCAGCTCGTCCCGGAGGAAGTCCACGAGGAGGGTCCTTGGCTCCACGGACCGCTCGACCTTCGACCCATTCACGGTGACCGCGATCCGTATCTGGCCGTCCGCCGCGATGCGTCCCCTCATGTGGCTCGTCATCCGTTCACCTCCCCGCCCGCTCGACCGCCTTCTCGAGCGCTCGTCGGGTGAAGACCTCGACCATCGCTCGCTTGTACTCTTCGCTGCCTCGGAGGTCCGACGTGGGCCGGGCGTCCTGGGCCGCGAGCTTCGCCGCCTCCGCCAAGGCCTCCTTGTGCGGAGCCTTGCCTCGCAGGTGTGCCTCTGCTCGCTTCGCGCGGATCGGGGTCGGGCCCACGGCTGCGAGGCCGATTCGCACATCGGCGATGTGCCCCTTCGCATCGAGACCGAGTTGGGTCGCCGCGCCCACCGTGGCGAAGTCTCCCGTCTTGCGCTTCAGCTTCAGGTAGGCCCCGCCGTCCCTCGTCCCGGCTTTCGGGATACGGACCTCCGTGAGGATCTCGGTCGGCTTGACGGCCGTCACGAACGTGTCTTTGAAGAAATCATCAATCGAGATGGTCCGTTCCCCGTCTGGGCCCTTCGTGACGAGCTTCGCGTCGAAGGCGAGGAAGGCCGCACCCCAGTCCGAGGCGGGGTCCGCGTGGGCGAGAGCGCCGCCGACGGTCCCGAGGTTTCGGACCTGGGGGTCGCCGAGGGAGTGGGCCGCGTCGACGAGGATCGAATACCGCTCGCGGATGAGGGGCGTCCGCTCGAGGTCCCGATGCCTCGTGAGCGCACCGATGCGCAGGAACTCGCCGTCCTCTTTGATTATGGACATGCCGGGAATCCGGCCGATGTCGATGAGGACCTGAGGGGATGCGAGGCGGAGCTTCATCAGCGGGATCAGGCTCTGGCCCCCCGCGAGGACTTTGGCCCGATCTCCGTACTCCCGGAGAAGTCCCACGGCGCGCTCGACGGACTCTGGTCTCACGTATTCGAAAGCCTGCGGATGCACGCGACCCCCTCCCCAGGCGCGGTATCGAACCGGGCAGGTTTAATGGTTTCCGCACGCGGCCGCGCGCGGGGCCGAACTCTTCATCCCGTCGTGGGCGCATGCCGCCCCGATGGCCCGCGCCCTCCTGTTCGATGTGTTCGGGACCGTGCTCGATCCTTCGGGCCTCGTGAAACCGCTCGCCGCAATCACGCGCGACCCCGAGGCGATCGCATCGGAGTGGAGGGGGACGCAGCTCCAGTACACGTTCCAGCTTGCCGCGATGGGCCGTCATCTGCCGTTCGCCGAGGTCACGCGTCGGGCCCTCCAGGCTCTCGCAGCCCGACGCGGGATGAATATTCCCGAGACGACGGCCGCGGCGCTCATCGATGCCTGGACGCATCTCCCCGTGTTCCCGGACGTCGTGCCCGCCCTCGATCGTCTCCGGTCGCGGGCTCGCCTCGCGGTCGTGAGCAACGGGGACCCGGACCAGATCGAGGCGGCCCTGAGCCACGCCGGGCTCAGGTCGTACTTCGACCCCGTCGTGAGCGCGGCGGAGGCCCGCTCGTTCAAGCCGGCCCGGGCCGTCTACCTCCGCGCGGTGGAGCGGCTCGGCGTCCGACCCGCGGACGTTGCGCTCGTGTCCGCACATTCCTTCGATGTGACCGGCGGGAAGGAGGCCGGGCTGCGGGCGATCTGGGTCAACCGGTTCGGCGCGGCCCTCGACGACCTGGGGCCTGGCCCCGATCTCGAGGTCGCGACGTTGCGTGATGTGACCGCCGCGGACATCGATTCCCTTACCTGACGAGCACCGCTGGGAGTGGACCGGCTGGGATTTGAACCCAGGGCTTCCTGCTTGCAAAGCAGGCGATCTTCCACTGATCTACCGGCCCTTGGGCGGCGCAGAGCCCCGGAGGCGACTTGAACATTTCCGCTCGGATCGATGCCGGGCGGATCCGGCGCCCTCCCTTCCGATGGAGCTGCGGTTCCAATACTGTTCGAGCAGGGGGGCGCATTTTTATTCATTCCTCCATATGCTCTCAGCGCACGAAATACCGCATCCCACCACAAGGGATTAGTACTTGCATTCAGTAGTCGTCCGCCAGAGGGGTTTCGAGATGCGGAGGAGACTGGCTCTACTCAGCGTAAGTGGCTTGATCGCGCTCCTTTTCGCGGTGTCCGTCCCCTTGGCGTTGCTTCTTCCTGCCGTCGCCCCGGTCAGTTTCGCCGTCGGGGAGCGGATTCCCTCGTCCACCGTCACCGCGTTGCCCGAATTCGTGCGAACGCAGGTCGTCGAGATCGAATACGTCGCGGAGGGCACCGCCGGTTCGAGCGGCGTGTTCTGGACGGAGCTCTACTACCGGAACCCCGGAGGCGACTGGAAGCTCTACCAGCCCCCGTGGAACCCGGACGGCATGTGGTTCGGCCAGCATGGGTTCGCGGGCGGCCTGATCTCCGGAACGATCCCCTTCGACACGTATTACACGGGCGGCGAGGCGACCTACGAGTTCTACACGGTCGGCGTGGACCGCGGGTACTGGCGCGAGGGCGCCCCGAGGGACCACGCGAAGGCCAAGACGACCCTCGACACGAGGTCCCCGAACCTTTTCATCGGCAAGCCTTCTCCGAACGGATGGACGAAGGACGGGATGCTCGCCTGGACTTCGACCGATGAGGTCTCGGGTCTCGCGGCGGTCGAGGCGATCTTGGACGGGGGCCAGCCGATGAGCTTCCCCGTCGAAGCCGGCGCGAAGGAGGCGACCGGTGCGGAAGACCTGGGACTCCAGGCGGAGGGGGACCATTCGGTGTCCGTCCTCGCGCGGGACCGAGCAGGGAACGAGGCGATTCTCCACATTCCGTTCCACTTCGACCCGAACGCGCCCGCCCTCACGATCACGGCCCCACAGGGGGGCCGCTACCTGAACACGGACGATGTGGAGGTCCGCTGGACCGCCGGGGACAGCGCCTCGGGGATCGCGTCCCTGCGGCTCTCCGTGGATGGCGCAAACGCGGTGGAGCTGCCGGGCGCCGCGACAAGCTACCTGGCCTCCGGCCTCCAGGAGCGGACGCACATCGTGACGCTTGCAGCGTTCGACCAGGCGGGCAACTTCGCGTCGACGTCGGTGACGTTCGGCGTGGACGTGAGCGCCCCCACGCTCGAGATCATCTCCCCGCGACCCGATTCGTTCTCGAACCTGCACGACCTCCAAGTCCTGTGGGTCGGGAGCGACGCCGTCTCGGGCATCGACCACTTCGAGCTGAGTCTCGTGGAAGCCGATCGGACGTCTCCGCCGATCGCGTCCGCCGCGGGCTTCACGTTCGAGGCCGTCCTCCAGGGCCCGGACACGGTGCGTGTCGTCGCCCTGGACCGCGCGGGGAACCGCGCCGAAGCCAGTGCCGCCGTCACGATCGACTACACGGCGCCGGTCGTGTCCATCACGTCCCCTGGCGCCGGCACGACGGTGTCCGGCGAGCTCACCGTCGGGTGGTCCGCGAGCGACGCGGGCTCCGGGATCGCCCGGACCGAGCTCCTCCTCGATGAGGACGCCCCGAGGGTCGTGACCGAGGGGACGAGCTACCGGATCGCGAACCCCCAGGCGGGGCCACACGTCGCGATCGTGCGGGTCTGGGACGCAGCGGGGAACGTCGCCGAGGACTCCTCGGCGTACGCGTACGCGCCGGGATCCGCCCAAGGGCCTCTGAGCTTGCCCGCTCTAGAATTCTGGCTCCTGATGGTCCTGATCGGCGCGATCGCGGTGGGCTCCGCGTACTACGCGGTCCGACGCCGGAAGCGCGCCCAGGTCTGAAGGTCTCCGTCTCGACGGAGACCCCCGTTTCTCATTTCGTGCCCGCGAGATCTTTGTCGAGAGAGTCTACCAGAGTGCGCTGGCCTCCCGACAAGGAGGGTCCTCACGATCGCAGCACGATCTCGATGTTCACGCCGTCGGGCACCTGGATGCGCATCAGTTGGCGCAACGCGCGTTCGTCCGCATCGAGGTCGATGAGCCGCTTGTGGATCCGCATCTCCCATCGGTCCCACGTCTCGCTCCCCTCCCCGTCGGGCGACTTCCGCACAGGGACGACGAGCCGCTTCGTCGGGAGCGGGATTGGGCCCGACATCGCGACACCCGTGCGCTCGCTGATC
>Ga0209751_10004597_pt1 | contig 13169 bp, 8 predicted proteins | sample RifCSP13_1_FD_184019 | JGI IMG/M metagenome (GOLD analysis project Ga0209751, IMG submission 184019) | Soil microbial communities from Rifle, Colorado - Rifle CSP2_sed 13_1 (SPAdes) (version 2) | ecosystem: Environmental > Terrestrial > Deep subsurface > Rock core/Sediment | place: Rifle... | reverse complement strand
GTCGAGCTGGGGGTAGTCGAGCAGGCTGTCGATGATGGGGCTCTCAGTCGTCCCCGGATTGCCAAAGATGTGGCTCACGCCCTGAGCGATGAGGCTTTCCATCAGGATCTGTCTACCGCGCATGGGTTCTCCTAGCGTGCCAAAGTTAATCTGGATCCGTGGCGAGCTGCTCCCGGAGTCCAGGCTTGTGAATCTTGCCGGTCGGCGTGCGAGGAAACTCCTCGGCCTTGCGAAAGACGAGCCGTGTTGGGACCTTGTAGCTGGCGAGCCGCTCGCGGCAGAAGGCGATGATCGCCCCCGCGTCGGCCGCAGCGGCCTCGTGCAGCTCCAGCACCGCGGCCACGACCTCGTCCTTGTCACGGTCGGGGACGCCGACCACGTAAGCCTGCTTGACGTCCGGATGCTGGAGGAGCACGCCCTCCACCTCGAGCGGCGCGACGTTGATGCCGCCGGTCTTGATCATCTCCTTCAACCGGCCTCGGAAGCGCACCCGTCCGTCGTCGCCGACCAGCCCGAGGTCGCCGGTATGGAAATATCCTTCACCGTCGAAGGCGGCAGCGTCGAGCTCCGGTGCCCGAAAGTAGCCCGGCGTGACATGACCGGCGACGCACAACTCGCCGATCTCCCCCGCCGGCAGCGGCCGCCGCGTCTCCGGGTCCGCCACGCGAATGTCCATGCCGGGCAGCGGCAGGCCCTGCGTGTGCAGGCGCCACGCAAGCGGATCGTGAGCGTCGGTAACCGCGCAGTTGCCGTACGTTTCCGTCGATCCGTATACGTTGCAGAGCTCGCGAGCGCCCACCGCCTCCATCGTCATCTCGATGTCCTCCGCGAGACCGATGGTCAGGCCGGTGCGCATGGAGTCGAGGCGCCGCCGGGAACGATCGGGATGCTCCAGCATGGCGCGCGCCATGTTCGCCATGCCGTAGTAGACGCTGCACCGCTCGCGCTCGAGCAGCTCCAGCGCCTCCCCGGGCTCGAAGCTCTGCTGCAGCACCGCGCACCCGCCGTGCGTCAGGATGGCGGGCAGCGCGTTCGCCGAGCCGAACGACCAGAAGAGCGGCACGGCGAGCCAGAGCCGATCCGCGGGAGTCAGATGCTGGCGCTCTCCGATGTTGAAGCCGTTCTCGATGACGCCGCCGTGCGCGAGGGTGACGCCTTTCGGCATGGCCGTCGAGCCCGAGGTATAGAGGATGTAGCACACGTCATCCGGGTTCACCGACCGCTGGCTTTCCCGCAGCGCCGCCGTTCCCACGCCGGTCCCCAGCGCAAGGAAGTCTTCCGGCTGGAACGCACCGTCCACGCGCCGCCCGTCCATGGACACCACGGTCCGGAGCCTGGGCAGTCGCTCGCTTCGAAGCGCACCGGGCGCACTCCCCGCCAGCTCGGGACAGAGGTCATGGAGCGCGTCCAGATAGGCGCGCCTCCGAAAGGCCGACACCGTGATGAGCGCCACCGCCTCGGAATGCTCGAGCGTCCATCCCAGCTCGCGGGCCGTGGAGAAGGTGCTGATCGCCGCCACGATGCCGCCGATCTTGGCGATGGCGAGCGCGGCCACGACCCACTCCGGGCGGTTCGGCAGCAATATCGCGACTCGATCGCCGCGCGTGACCCCCACCGCGAGAAGCGCGCGCGCGAACTCGTCCACGCGCGCCTGCAACGCGGCGTAGCTGACCTGCTCGTGGCGAAAGGCGAGGGCCTGGGCGTGAGGCCGCACCGCGGCCATCTCGTCGAGGAGGTCGCCCAGCGTCCGGCTCTTCGGGCGCAGGCTCATCCGGTCACTCGTAGCGGGGAGGGCGCTTCTCCCGGAACGCGGCAACACCCTCGGCGAACTCCGCGCTGGCCCGCACCTGGTCGCCGAGCTTCTGGTCGAGCGCCTCGCGGGAGCGCGCGTGATCGGCGATCGTCGCGCTGATCTGCTGCTTCACGGCCTGCACCGCGGACGGGCTGTTTGCCGCGATGGCCTCCGCCGTCTCGAGCGCCCACGCCGTGAGGCCGGCGGCAGGCACGACGCGGTTGACGAGCCCCAGGCGCGCCGCCTCACCCGCATCCACGAGCCGGCCGGTGAGCAGAAGATCCATCGCGTGGACGTACCCGATCTGCTGGATCAGCTTGACCGTGGCGCCGCCGAACGGATAGATCGACCAGCGCACCTCGGGAAAGCCGAACCGCGCGTGGGGCGCAGCGGCCCGGATATCCGTGGAGAGGAGTAGCTCCAGCCCGCCGCCGACGCAATCCCCGTTGACCGCGGCGATGATCGGCTTCGAGTACGCGTCGGTCTTCAGGTGCGCGTGGCTGACAATCTTCGCGGTCTCCGCGCCGGCAGACAGATCGCCGCTGATGTCGGCCCCGGCGCAGAAGGCGCGGTCGCCGGCTCCGGTCAGAACGATACAGCGGCAGTCGCCCCGCTCGAGCTCGTCCCACACACGCCCAAGCTCCGCCATCATCGGCCTGGTCATGGCGTTGAGACGTCGCTGGTTGTCGATCGTCACCATCACGATGTGCCGCCCGTGCTGCTCCACACGGATCTCCATCACCGCGGCTCCACCACCACCACGACCTTGCCGTGTGCCTTGCGGTCCGTGAGCAGCCGGATCGCCTCCACGCTCCGCTCGAGCGGCAGGCGGTGCGTGACCAGCGGCCGGAGCTTGCCCTCGCCGTACCACTGCACGAGCTCCTCGACGGACCGGAGGAGCTTGTCCGGCGCGTGCCAGCGAAAGTACCGCAACGAGGATCCGAGCGCGGCGCGATGCTTCACCAGGAGCCGATTCGCCGGGATCTGCGGCACGCCGGCCACGAAACCGATGAGGAGGATGCGGCCGCCCCACCCGAGCGACGACAGCGCGGAGTCGAAGAGATCTCCGCCGACGGGATCGAAGCACACGTCGGCGCCCTTGCCGTCCGTCAGCGCCATCACGCGGTCCGTGAGCTTTTCCGCTGCGTAGTTGACGACGTCATCCGCCCCACGCTCTTGTGCCACCGCAAGCTTCTCGGCCGTGCTGGCCGCGGCGATCACGCGCGCGCCCATGGCCTTGCCGATCTCGACGGCGGTGAGCCCAACGCCTCCCGCCGCTCCCAGCACCAGCAACGTCTCGCCAGGCTCGAGCCGGGCCTGCCAGCGTAGCGCGACGTGGCTCGAGATGTATGCGACAGGAAAGGCGCCGGCGTCCTCGAAGCTCATGCCGTCGGGAATGGCGAAGGTTTCCGCCTCGGGAGCGACCGCGAGCTCGGCGAGACCGCCGTGGGCCAGGAGCGCCATCACGCGATCGCCCGGCTTGAAGCGCGTCACGCGGTCTCCGCAGGCGGCGACAATCCCCGCCGCCTCGAGGCCGGGGCTGAACGGCAGCGGCGGCTTCGTTTGATAGCGCCCAGCCACCATGATGGCATCGGCGTAATTGATCCCCACCGCCCTGACCCCGATGACCACCTCACCGCCGGCAGGAATGGGCGGCGGCGCGTCGCCGAGCTGGAGACCCTCGACGGCTCCCCACGCGTGACAGAGCACGGCGCGCATCGATCAGCCGGGCCTCATGAGGGCAGTCACGTCCACATCGGTCTGTTCGGCGGTTGAGGCATGTTTTCTCCGTCGAGCGCTCCGCAAGAATGTCGTGGCGTCGATCGGCTCGTGCGCCAGGGCCGCCGAGCAGCCTGCATCGCCGGCCATGCTGAGGGGCAACGCTAGCGGCAATCTAGGCTGGTCTCCTCGATACTGTCAAGCCTGGTGCCGATTCCTGGGTCATTCCTGGGAAAGCGAGCGGAGAAGCTTCTTCAGGATCTTTCCTGTCGGCCCCTTCGGGAGCTCGCTGAGGAACTCGATCGCCTCGGGGATCTTGTACTTGGCCAGCCGCTGGCGGCAGGCGGCCATGATATCCTCCGCGGTCAGAGTGCTCCCGGCTCGAACGACAAACGCCTTGACCCGCTGGCCGTGCAGCTCGTCCGGTACTCCTACGACGGCTACCTCCGTCACCTCCGGGATCTCGCGGATGACCGCCTCGACTTCCCCCGGGAGGACGTTGAAGCCGCTGCGTTTGATCAGCTCCTTCTTCCGCTCGACCACATACAGGTAGCCGTCCCTGTCCTGGCGGACGAGATCCCCCGTCCAGAACCAGCCGTCCCGGAGCACCGCCCCAGTCGCGGCCTGATCGCGGAAGTACTCGAGGAACATCCAGGGCGCCCGCATGACGAGCTCACCCGTTTCTCCCACATCGACGTCCCGTCCCTCCTCGTCCACCACCCGCGCCGTGACGCCCTCCAGTGGTCGCCCGCACGAGAGGGGACGCGAGCGCTGGTCCTGCCCGGGCACGTGAGCGACGATATGAGGGGCCTCGGTCAACCCGTAGAAGTCGAAGAGGGGGCAGGCGAAGGCCCGCTCGAACTCCTGGTCCAGCGCTGGTGAGAGAACATCGCCGGCGCTCACGCACAGCCGGAGCCGCCCCCGGCCCCGGAGACCTCTCGCCGCCGTGAGGAGCCCACGATACATGCTCGGCACGCCCATGATGGCCGTGAGCTTTCCCGCGGAGATGAGCTCGACGGTGTCCTCCGGGCGGAATCGGTCCTGGAGGACGACCGTGGCCCCAACCGAGACGGCCGTCAGGCACTCGACCACCGAGGCGTACACGAAGGCCAGCGGCATTGCCACCAGGAGGGCATCGTCCGGCCCGAGTTGCCAGGTCGTGCGCGCGGCACGGACGATCAGCTCCAGATTCCGGCTCGAGTGGACGATCCCCTTGGGGGTACCCGTGCTCCCGGACGAGAAGTAGATCACCGTCGCCGCAGTTTCCGGGGCCGCCGCTGGATCTGCCGGCCTGGCCTCGTGCTCCGGCAGCACGCCGGCAAGCAGGACGTCGCCCACGTCCTCTCGGAGAGCGCGGGCGTCCCACGCCTTCGCAAGAGCCTCGTCAATCACGAGGAGACGCGGTCGGGCGAGACTTAGGATCGATCGGACCTCGGCTACCGTGTACGCGGGATTGATCGGCACCAGGATCCCGCCGACGCGCGAAACCGCTCCGAACCAGAAGAGCCACTCCGGACGGTTGGGCATGAAAAGCCCAACGAGGTCTCCCGGCCTGGTGCCCCGGCTGGCGAGCAGCGCGGCCAGCCGGTCGGCAGCGTCGGCGACCTCCCGAAACGTCCAGGTGCGGGCGCCGAAGCTCAAGGCGAGGCGGTCGGGGAACTGCTCGGCGGCCGACGCCAGGAGCCTATAGACGATCATGCCGGGAACCAGCCTGGCGGAGGAGGTGGCAGGCCGTCAACGGGGAATTGTCCGCGGGCGATATTTTCCATTGCGTTTCCCTTCGTGGGAGGCATGTACTAACTTGGAGGTCCGGACATGGATCGAGCCTGGGAGGAGCACGTCACCGAGTTGCGACGCCGGAAGGCGGAGGCCCAGGGGCAGGGCGGGCCTGAGGCTCTGGCGCGCCTTCACGGGCGCGGCAAGCTCAGCGCTCGAGAGCGCCTCGCTCTTCTGCTCGATCGCGAGAGCTTCCACGAACTGGGGCTCTTGGTGGAGGGGCTGGTCGAGACGCCCGGCCGGGGACGACAGACGGTCCGGTCCGACGGGGTCGTCAGTGGGTGGGGAGAGATTGGCGGGCGAAGGGTGTTCGTGACAGCCGACGACGGAAGCCTGATGGGCGGCGCCGCGGGGCTCGCGAACATCGAGAAGCGGTTCCGCATTCGGCGGATGGCGATCGAACAGGGCCAGCCCTTCATCGGCCTCTACGAGGGATCCGCTATCCGCTTCCAGGATTCGATGGACGCGGGCATCATGGCGCGGGTCCCGGCCTTCAAGGAGGTCGTGGACTCGGCCGGCGCGGTCCCCCAGGTCGCCGCGATGCTCGGCCCCTGCTTCGGCCGACCGCCCATCGATGCCCTGTTCTCCGAACTCGTGCTCATGGTGCGCGGCACCGGCTTCATCGGCTGGTCCGGCCCGTCGCTCGTCAAGGGCGGGATGGGCGAAACGGTCGAGCTGGAGGACCTGGGTGGTGCCGAGATGCACGCCCGGGTCACCGGCCTCGCGGACCACGTAGCCGAAACCGAGAAAGACTGCCTCGACGCCATCAAGACCTTTCTTACCTTCATGCCGTCGAGCTGCTGGGAGCTGCCGCCCCGAGCCGCCACGACCGACGACCCGTCCCGCCTGTGCCCGGAGCTGCTCGACATCGTCCCCAGCAACCTCCGCAAGCCATACGACATGTGCCGGATGATCACGGCCCTCGTGGACAACGGCAACTACTTTGCCTACAAGCCGGAGTTCGGTAAAGGGCTGATCACCTGCCTGGCGCGCATGGGGGGACGGCCGGTCGGCGTGGTCGCCAGCCAGCCCAGCCATGAGGGGGGCGTCATCGACTGGGACGCGGCCTACAAGGCCCGCCGCTTCATCGCCGTCTGCGACGCCTTCCACGTCCCGCTGATCTTTCTCCAGGACCAGCCGGGATTCCTCGTCGGCAAGACGGCGGAGGCTCACCGCATGGTGTTCTGGGGAGGAAGCCTCCTCGCCACGGTCCAGCGCTCCACGGTGCCGAAACTGACCGTCATCCTTCGGAAGGCTCATGGCGCGGCGATGTGGGCAGTCGGCGGTCGCTCGGGGGACAGCCCGGATCTCCTCCTCGCCTGGCCGCTAGCACTCATGACCGGAACCGGCCCGGCCTCCGCCGTCTACACCATCCACGACAAGGAGATCAAAACCGCCCAGGATCCACGCGAGGTGCGCCGCTCACTCGAGGCGTCCTACAGCGAGAAGGGGTCCGTCTACCGGGCGGCCGCCGCTTTCGGCGTGGACGACATCATCGAGCCCCCCGAGACGCGCCGCGCCCTCATCGCGGGCCTCGAGATGGCCTGCGGCAAGCAAGCACGTCAGCTTGGAAGGAAAATACCTCTGTTTCCGTAGTGGGGCCTCACAAGCTTCGATTCAGAGGCGGGTCTGCCGGTGCGATTCGGGGGCGTAGCGACCGAAGAGCAGGGCGGTGGCGGCCAGCAGCAGGGCCGTGGCGCCGAGAGTTGCGTCGGCGCCCACGAGGTCGGTGGCCAGGCCCAGCGCGATTGGTCCCACGACATAGCCGAGATCGGCCAGCATTCGGAAGGCGCTCATCGCGGCCGCGTTCATGCCGGGCGGCGCGACGTCGGCCGCGTAGGCCGCCGGCGCCGCGCCGCTCACGCCGACGGCCAGGCTCCACGCGACGCAGCCGGCCAGGAACCAGGCATACGAAGGCGCCAGGAGGAAGAGCAGGAGGGAGACGCCGGCCACGAATGTCGCGGGCACGATCACGAGCTTGCGGCCGTAGCGGTCCACGAGCACGCCGGAGGGATAGACCACCGCCAGGCCGACCAGGCTCGCGAGCGCCAGGCCCAGGCCGATACGGTCCGTGCTGAGAGAGAGCCTGTCCTGAGCCAGGACCGGGATGACGTTGAACAGCGCGCCCGTGCGGGCAACGGCGTTCATGAAGCTGACCAGGCTCACGAGCATGAAGCCCGTGTGGCCCGTGAGAATGCGGACCTGCGAGCCGAACGGCGGGAGCATGAGCGCGGCTTCCGAGCTTCCCGGGCTTCGGGCGGACTTCGTCTCCGGGATAAGCGCCCAGGCGAGCGCCGCGGCCAGGACGCCGGCCACCGCATAGGCCAGGAATGGCGCCCGAAGCCCGTAGTGCTCGGCCAGGAGCCCGCCGGGCAAGGGCCCGATGCCCACCGCGAACAGGAATACCCCCTGGTAGATGGCCATGGTGCGCCCGCGTCGCTCGGGCGTGGTGATGTCGGCCAGGATGATCTGGCCGGATATCAAGACGAGCGCGGCGCCCGCTCCGGCCACGAAGCGGGCGCCCACGAGCACCGCGAAGCTCGGCGCATACGCGCAGAGGAGATTGCCGGCAGCCGTGACGAGGCCTCCAATGGCGAGCGCCGGCCGGCGTCCGAGGCCGTCCGCGAGCCGACCGGCGGGCATGGCGACGAGAAAGCGCGCCAGCCCGTAGATCGCGATGGTCACGCCGATGGCCGACTGTGACACGCCGAAGGACCGGGCATACAGCGCCAGGACCGGCACGATGCCGCCGAAGCCGAGCTGGTTGACCGCGATGAGGACGCACAACCAAGCGAGGATGCGGGTGGGCCGCGGTCGCTGCATGACCGCTACAATGCCAGACGCCGACGGTGCCGGCGCAAGCGATTGTCGGCGTCGGGCAAGGAGAACGAGACCAGCGCAGGCCCGGAGCTCTGCGGCATGCGCTACACAGGACGCGAGCGGGTGCGCGAGGCGTTTCGGAGTGGATCTTCACGGGCACGACGGCCGAGGGCAAGAAGCTTAGCGCTCGAGCTAGGCCGCGGTGAGCCGACCGCCGCGGGGCGGCTGGCCGTTGCCGGTCAGGAGGACGCAGTTGTACCGGCGCCAGAACTTGTCCTCCGAGAGACGGTTTCTGTGCAGGATCCCCTCGCCGTGCCGGCGATCCTCACCCACCGGGCCCGCAGGGAAAGCCGCATGTCGCCCACTCGCATCCAGCGGCGAGGGAGCCGGGGAAACAGCGTTTGTCCGTGCTAAGCGCTCGGCTTGCGCACGAAGATGTCGACGTGGTCGAGGGATACGGGCTTGCAGGCCATGTCCCGATCTCCTGCGGGCACAATGGGTCGGCAGGAGTGTATCGTAGTGGTCGGCGAGAAGGAGGTAGCGATGGCCGTCACGAGCGTTCACGTCGCGCGGCGCGAGCCCGTGCTCGGCGGCCGGCCCTTCGGGGCGGCCGGCGGCTACGAGAAGATCGACGGCAACCTGCGCTTCGGCGTCGATCCCATGCATCCGCTCCACACGCAGATCACCGACCTCGACCGCGCGCCCCGGAACGGCGCGGGGCTCGTGGAGTGCGCGGCGGACTTCTATCTGCTGCGGCCGCGCGACGGCGCGCGCGGTAACGGCACGCTCCTGCTCGACGTCCCCAACCGCGGCCGCAAGCTGGCCCTCGCGATGTTCAACAGCACGCTCCGGGCCGCCGATCCTACGACGGAGGAGGACTTCGGCAACGGCTTCCTCATGCGCCACGGCTACACGGTCGCCTGGGTGGGCTGGCAGCCGGATGTCCCGCGCGTGGACGGGCTCATGGCCCTCGACGCGCCCGCCGCCCGCGGGGTCACCGGCCTCGTGCGCTGCGAGTTCCGCCCGAACCTCCCGGCCCGGCAGCTCCCGCTCGCCGACCGCTACCACATCCCGCAGCCGACCACGGCGCTCGACGATCCAGAGGCGCGCCTGACCGTGAGCGAGCACGCGGGAGCCGAGCCCGTCATGGTGCCCCGGGCATCGTGGCGGTTCCCGGACCCCACGCACCTCGAGCTCGACGGCGGCTTCGTCCCCGGTCGCATCTACACGCTGATCTATCGCGCGCAGGATCCGGCGATTGTCGGCCTCGGCCTCGTCGCGGTGCGTGACACCGCCGCGTGGCTGCGGTTCGGCTCGGCGGCGGACGGCAACCCGTGCGCGGGCACGCTCGCGCGCGCGGACGCGTTCGCGGTGTCCCAGTCCGGGCGGTTCCTGCGCCACTTCCTCTATCTGGGTCTCAACGAGGACGAGCGGGGGCGGAGCGTATTCGACGCGATGATCCCGCACGTGGCGGGCGCCCGGCGTGGCGAGTTCAACCTGCGCTTCGGCCAGCCTTCGCTGAACGCGCGGGAGGCGGTAGGCAGCCTCTTCCCGTTCACCGACGTCGAGCAGCTTGATCCGCTCACCGGCGCGCGGGGATCGCTGCTGGCCCGCCAGGCCGCGCGCGGCGGCCTGCCCCGGATATTTTCGATCAACACCTCGGCCGAGTACTGGCGGGGCGACGGCTCGCTCGTCCACACCGACGTCGAGGCGCGCACCGACATCGACACGGTGCCGGAAGCGCGCCAGTACCTTTTCGCCGGAACGCAGCACACGCCGGGGGCCTTGCCGCCGCCGGACGCCGATCCCAACACCGGGGGGCGAGGACTGCAGATGTTCAACGTGGTGGACTACGCGCCGCTGCTGCGGGCCGCGCTGGTGAATCTGGACGCCTGGGTCCGGGATGGGAGCGCGCCGCCGCCGAGCGCCGTGCCCCGCCTGGCCGACGGCACCGCCGTCCCCGCCGAGGCAACCGAGAAGACCTTCACCGCGATTCCCGGTGTCCGCTTCCCCGACCGCATCGTGCGGCCCGCCCGCCTCGACTTCGGCCCGGAGTGGACGCGCGGCGTCTGCGCCACGCTGCCGCCGGAGAAGGGCGCCGCGTACACGAGCGTGGTCTCCGCCGTCGACGCCGACGGCAACGAGATCGCGGGCATCCGGCCGGTCGAGCTGCGCGTGCCGCTGGCGACCTTCACCGGCTGGAACCCCCGCCACCCGGACCAGGGCGCGCCCGGCGACATCATGTCGATGATGGGCTCCACACTGCCGTTCTGCCGCACCGCCGACGAGCGCGTGCGGCGAGGCGATCCACGCCCCTCGGTGGCCGAGCGGTACGCATCGCGCGGCGCCTATCTCGCCCGCGTGCGCGCCGCGTGCGCCGAGCTCTGCGCCCTGCGTCACATGCTGGCCGAGGACGTGGAGGCGGTCGTCGCGCGGGCGGGCCGGCAGTATGATTTCTTCCAGACGCTGGCGTGAACGCGAACCGATCCCCCCGCAGCCCCGCGTCCTGCCTGGATCGACCAGCCGGAGCTCAGTCGGCCGGGGCGGGTAGTCCGGGGTCGCGCGCGCCCGATTCGCTCCCCTCCGCGCCGCGCCGGCCGCGCGCCTCCCGGCCGGAGCGAACCCGCAGCATGAAGGGGATCAGGAGCAGGACCGAGGAGTAGACGGCGAGGAGAAACCAGAAGTCGTCGGCATACGACAGGATGTTCGCCTGCGTCACCGTCTCGCGGTACAGCATGGCCATGGCCTGTCGATTGGCAGTGAACGTGTCGGCGCCGTGGTTCACGAAGTGGTCGGTCCACGTGCGCAGCCGCCCCGCCATCTCGAAGCTCCACGGGTGGAGGTGGCTCGTCAGCGTGGCCTGGTGGACCTGACTCCGTCGCGCCAGGAGCATCGTCACCAGCGCGACACCCATGCTTCCGCCGATGTTGCGGGCGACATTGTAGGCGGCCGTCGAATTGGCCAGCCGCTCCGTCGGGATGGTGGCGAGGGTCAGGGCCTGGAGCGGCACGAAGATGAAGCCCTGGGAAAACCCCTGGACGAAGCGCGGCCAGGCGAGGTTCCAGAAGTCGATGGTGGGAGTCACGCGGGTCATGAAGAAGAGAGCCACCGCGGCCAGCGTGCAGCCCCCGGCCAGCATGAGGCGCTGGTCTACGCGCGACACGAGGCGCCCGGAGATCATGAGCGCGATCATGGTGCCGAGCCCACCCGGAGCCAGGGTGAGCCCCGACGTCCACGCGTCGTACCCGAGGATCGTCTGCGTGTAGAGCGCCAGGAGGAGCAGGCTCGAGTTGAATCCCAGACCCACCAGGAAGATGGCCAGCGTGCCGAGGCCGAAGTTGCGGTCCCCGAAGACGGTGAGGTCCAAGATGGGCTCGGCGGCCATGAGCTCCCGGATCACGAAGCCGGCCAGCATACACGCAGCGAGCACGCCGTACATCAGGATCAGCGTGGAGTCGAACCAGTCGTTCCGCTCACCAAGGTCGAGGACGAGTTGGAGGGAGCCAAAACCCACGACCATGAGGACGATGCCGGCCACGTCGACGCGGCGGGGCCGGCGGTGAAACGGCGCGTCGAACAGGAACGCGCTGACCATGAAGAAGGCGATGATGCCGATGGGCAGGTTGATGTAGAAGATCCAGCGCCACGACCAGTTGTCCGTGATGTAGCCGCCCACCGTCGGGCCCAGGATGGGCGCCAGCATGATGCCGGTGCCCCACACCGCCATGGCGGTGCCCCGCTCCTCGAGCGGGAAGATCTCCCACATCACGGCCTGGGCCATGGGGATGACGGCCCCGCCGCCGAGACCCTGCAGGATGCGCATGAGCACGAGGAACTCGAGATTGGGCGCGATGCCGGAGAGGAACGAGCTGGCGGTGAAGGTGACCGTGCAGATGAGAAAGAATCGGCGCCGGCCGAACACAGCCGTCAGCCAGCCGCTGGCCGGGATCACCACCGCGTTGGCGGCCAGGTACGAGGTGATGACCCACGACATCTCATCGATGCTGGCGGAGAATGACCCCTGCATGTGGGGGAGCGCGACGTTGGTGATGCTGGTGTCGAGCACCTGCATGACCGTGACGAGCATCACGGAGAAGGTGATGGCCCACTTGTGCTCGGAGCCGAGGGGCGCCTCGCTCACGCCCGTAGACGCCACCAGGGGTCCCGATCCTTTCTCATGGCCCCGACCTGCCCAGCGGAGGACGGCGCCGCCGGAGCACCGGCACGGGCGGGACCCGAAGCAGTAACGGGAGAAACCGCCAGTACGGCGGCGCCACCCCGGCCATCGCCAGGGCGCGGTCCATCACGTGCTCGTACGTCGACATGCCCTCCTCCGCCGCGTGCACGATTCCCCGGCACCGTCGCATCGCCTGGTTGATCCGGCCCAGGACCCACTCTTCATCGACCTGCGGGGAGAGGTAGAAGGTGGGCTTGGCCAGATCGCGATCCGCGGCGATGGCGCCCTCGCGCACGGCATCGCGCGCGAGCGCCGTGCCCGGGAGCACGCGGACCCCCGTCGTGAAGATGCTGACGCAGTTGGGCCCGTCGAGGTGCCGCTCGACGAACGACACCGTCTCATTGACCGTCTCCCGGGTTTCTCCGGGCCCGCCAACCATGAAGAACCACATGCTGGTGATACCCGAGGCGCGGGCGAGACGCGCGGTGGTCCGGATCTCCTCGACACCGAAGCCCTTGCACAGGCTGCGGAGCATCCTCTCGCTGGCCGCCTCCGGCGTGATCATCATCGAGTTGAAGCCGGCCCGGCGCATGAGCGCGAACAGCCGCTCCGAGGCGCCCAACGGGTTGATGCCCATCGCGGTCAAGGGCACCCGCAGACGGCGGCGCAGGATCTCCCCGCACACCGCCTCCGCGTGCTGCGGGGGCACGTTGAAGGTGGAGTCCACGAACTCGAAGGCGCGCGGTCGCAGCCGGGCCTGGACGCGCTCGATCTCGTCCGCGACGTCCGCGGGCGATCGCAGTCGGGCGGCGCGGCCTTCCACCAGGGGATAGGCGCAGTAGCTGCACGCAAGGGGGCAGCCGCGCTTGGTTTGGATCGGCCACG
>Ga0209751_10004595_pt1 | contig 13175 bp, 8 predicted proteins | sample RifCSP13_1_FD_184019 | JGI IMG/M metagenome (GOLD analysis project Ga0209751, IMG submission 184019) | Soil microbial communities from Rifle, Colorado - Rifle CSP2_sed 13_1 (SPAdes) (version 2) | ecosystem: Environmental > Terrestrial > Deep subsurface > Rock core/Sediment | place: Rifle... | reverse complement strand
AAATTTGTAGGAAGACCATGTTTTTCAAGCATTAGATTGTATCTATCAAAATAATATTCAAATGGAATTTGCCCAAGCGCTGAGCTAAAAAGAACCAAATCTTCTTTACCTGAATTTTGTGAAACATACTCTGCTGCTAAATCCCATCGCTCTTTTTTAAATTCTGCATAATATTTGTAAAGTGAGGCTGAGTTAAGAACACTAATTAAAACTATCGTCAAAGCAAAAACCCATTTCCTCTTGATCGAAGAGATTCCTAATGCTATTAAAACGATATACGGCCCTGATGCCCATATAAGGGTTTGTGTTGCTAGGATTGAATGCTTTAAACTTATTAATAGTTGGGTCCCTATAGGAACAAAAGAGATGAGTAAGAGTAGTACTAAAGATCGAGGATTGCGACGTCCATAAATAATACCTGCTAGGAAAAGAAGGCTAAAGAATATTATGGTTACTAAAACCAGTCTTCCATGAATCAAGCTAAAATTACCGACATCTATCCAGTTAAAAAGCCAGTATGTAGGCCCATTGTTAAAGGTGGCAAAAAGATTAAATATGCTCTCAAGTGTAAGCTGAGGTGTATAGAAACTCTTTCCTACTGAAGAGCTCTGTTCAAAGAAAAAAGAGGTCCAGGGAGCCCAGAGGGTTATTATGATTAATAAAGAAAGGGTCCAGAATTTGAAAAATGGTCTATGACGATTCCAGAATATTATGAAAAAGAGATTTTGAGCCAGTGGTAGAAGTAAAGCAACGTTATGGCAGTAAAGGGCAGCTACTGTTGAAATAACATAACCAATGGAGTAAAAGATAGTTTTTTTTGTTAGTTTAATCTCTTCACCTATACAAAGCATCTTGGCCATGAAAAAGATTGAGAGAAGGACAAAGAATGTCAGAATGCTATACATCCTTGCTTCCTGGGAGTAATAGACGTGAAATGGAGATAACGCAAGCATTAGGGCTGAAATTAGAGCAGGAAGGTTACCAAATAGGTCTTTCACAATTAGGTAAAGTAAAGGGATACTAAGAATCCCAAATATCGCTGATAAAAGCCTTACTTCAAATTCCCCATTTCCAAATACATTTATCCATAGGCTAAGGACAATATAATAAAATGGTGGATGAACATCTGCGCTCGTTTGTTTTATTATTATGTTTCCCAGAGATTCATTAGCAAACCAGACGCTAATGGCTTCATCGAGCCACAAACTATTTGATCCCAGTTGATAAAGACGGAGGAATATTCCTATTAAGATGATGAGTGGGAGTAATATGAATGAGAGACGATTGTTAGGTGTGACTTTAAGCATTCTGGATAGAGCTTTGTAGTTTGTTAGTAGGTTAGTTTGGTAAACCTAATTTACCAAATTAGATAGTGATTAACAACGTTTAAAATAGGGAGGTGGTGCAATTAACACAGCTTTTGCTATTTTTATAAACTTACAGCACGATATAAGTGGTCAATTTGATTCATTTCGTTTGCTTCTTTTTGACATTTTTGGTGATTTGAGTTCTACGTTATTCTGTTCTCGATAACGGGCCTTCGGTTGTCTATCTTGGTTTTGAAATTGATTAATATTATCCTCCTGGGACGTAATCCATCTTTTATTCGAGTTAATCGGATAGTCTTTCTGCTTTGGCTTATCAGCGTTATTTTGGTATGGAAATCTCTTGCTATTGTTGTTTGCCCTTTTTACATGTAAGTAGTTTGGTTCATACCCTTTCCGATTTTCGGTGTATGCACTATGGGTTCTTTTTAACGAATTCCTTTTTTTATTCTCCGAGTGCGCATTATATTGTTGATCAGGCGCGTCCTTAATATTCTCTTGTTTTTGATATCTTTCTTCATTTTTAATTTTTACCTTATTGTTTGAGTAGCTATGGTCATTATCGTCCCTGATTGTTAGGGAGTTCTTTAAAGACTCTTTTTTAACTTTAGGGTAGTTACGATTGGGTAAGTTTTGAAGCTTATTATAACTCGAGAATCTGTTATGGGTGTTTTCGATTTGCAGTGCTTTCTTTGGGGCTTCAGCATTTGGTAGAGCTGCTCCTTTGTTTTTTTTGACTAAATCAGGCCTGAATATATTGTAATTATCACCATCTAATTTGTTTACATTGACGCCGGTTTTAACAATTCGATCAGTATCTATATCTTTTTCAACTAGATTTACCTTTTCAACCTTTGTTCTTGAAACCCTCTCAACAAAACCGACATCAGGACCACGGTTTACGACATTATTATTTACGATTCTTGCATTATTTATATGCGTCGCTTCTTTGAAAATTTTAACGTTATGTGATTGGGGAACAACTGCTGAATGAACATGATGATGTAAAAATTTGTGCGAGGGTACAAAAACACAGTGGCTTGGGGGTGTATAGTAATTGTAATTATTGTAATAATTATAATTAGTAAACCCAATATTTATTCCCAAAAAGAAGTTATCATCAGGTGGAAGAGGAGCCCACCCAATGTAGCCGGGACTGGTATACCATGTAACCCATGCGGGTGCCCAAATATTGCCCGGTATCCATACCCATCCGTAGTAATCAAGAAATATCCATCTTCCATAGTGGTATGGCGCCCAACCCCAAGGCTCATAAGAAACCCATGTCCATCCATAGTCTGACCACACCCAGCGCCCATCAGTATATGGCCTCCAGTGGGGTCCAACGCCTGTGGGATACCATACGTTTCCATATCTTGGCACGGATACCCAATTACCGTAGGGCGAAAGTGTGTTGAAAAAAAGATTGAACCCAACTGCTACGTTGGCTTGAGCAGTGTTATTATTTTCAACACTGAGGATTATTGCTAAGATTAAGAAGGTTGCTGCCCATTTCTTTTTCATTATATTAATCACTCCTTTTGATAATTCCCATATATGATTAAACTCATAATTTCTATCAGAGGTTTCAATCTTTGCTGACGTGAAGGATTATTGTTGGGACATTACTTAACTCGACAATTCCCTACAGCTTACTACTTTTTTTCAACTGGCATCCCGAACACATTCACAGAGCACACGGGATAGGCGGGACTTTCTAGTCCCGCAATGGCATGCGGGGTTCGAAAAACCCACCTATCGATATACTATCATTTGCTAGCACCTCGAATAACTCGGCTAAGCTCTATAAAACAAAAACAAGAATGAGATTCCTCGCTCCTATCAGTCGCTCGGAATGACAGAAAGAGGAGCCGTCATTGCAATCACAAAAGGAATGTCTTTATATGCCGATACCCTGTAGCTTGGAGGCTGTCCGATAAATGTAAAAAACGGCATTCCTGGGGGTAGCAAAACCCCTCCCAGGTTGCCGATCATTGATCCTGGGGCATTCTGAGGGGTCAAATTTTTACCATCCATAATTGTCGGACAGCCTCCTTGTCGAAGGGTTCTCTATTTACAAAATCCTAAGTTTGTAATAGTTATGTTAAAATTCCTAGGGAACAAACTTATTTGAGATTGGTTGCCCAACTACTTGGGTCAAACCTGGAGCTAACTTATGATAAACGCTGGAGTAGGATATTCTCTTAATGAAAACGGTGAGCAGGCTGCAAAAGAAGCAGCTAGGCAAGCTATTGAGAATGGGGATATAACCAAAGCCGACTTCGCAGTAGTTTTTTGTTCGTTTCCTCACAGAGGAAGTTATAAAGATATATTAAAATCTGTATGCCAGATCACAGGGACTACAAATATTACTGGCTGCAGTGGTATAGGAGTCCTTACTAATTATGGAGAAGTAGAGGCAAAACCTGGTGTTGCAGTTCTTGCTGTTTCATCAGATGAGATCCGGGCTAATTCCTTTCTCGTAGACCACTCAGATGACGGCGGCATGAAAGCCGGTTTGGAAATTGGAGGGCGTTTGATTCCTATAAAAGATGAAAACGCACTTCTTGCTATTCTTCCAGACCCATTTCATATTCATCCCGAGCTTCTCATGAGAGGAATTGAATCTCGTATTGGAGAAATACAAATAGTTGGCGCATCGGCTTCTGAACACCCGGCTTTTCATGAAACATATGAGTTTTACGGAGAATCAGTTGTTTCAGGAGCTATATCAGGATTTATGATTCAAGGCTCTTTCACCCATAGAATAGGAATTACTCAAGGGTGCCAGCCTGTAGGGATTCCTTGCATTATCACAAAATCTGACCAGAATCTTATCTTCGAGCTCGATGGCCAGCCTGCTTTTGAGGTTTTGAAGAAGCAGGTTCCTAAAAGGATACTGGAGAACCCAAGAAAATTATTGCGTCTTTTGTTCGTGGGTTTTAGTCCCGATCCCAAGGAGACAGAGATAATTGGCGGAGAGTATCTTGTACGAAACCTAATAGGGATAAACCCAAATACCGGCGTTATAGGAGTTGCTGAGAATGTCAGGGAAGGGCAGATTATGACGTTTACTGTACGTCATCCCATAATGGCGCGAGAAGACCTAAAACAAATGCTTGAGCGATTAGCATCGTCGAGGAATACTCAAAAGCGATTTAAATTTGGTTTTTACTTTAATTGCTGTGCAAGAGGTTCGTCACTTTATGGTTATGAAGGAATTGACACAGCCTATATCACCCATGCACTAGGTGAAATTCCGATTATTGGGTTTTTTGGTAACTCAGAAATCGCACCGCTAAAAGGAATCAACCGTCTCTTTACATATACAGGAGTGCTCGTGCTGATTTCAGAGTAATGATTTATCCAATCTTAACGAACTTAGGAATTACATCAGCGTACTCTTAACATTTAGGAGCGCCATCTTGGCGCGATAAATTGCCACTCATATACAAATCTGCGACTGGAAAGTCGCAGCTATCGAAGGTTAATTTTCACAGAATCACACCGCGATAGCTGAGGTTTTCATGTCTCGTCTTAGCGCGATAAATTGCCACTCATATACAAATCTGCGACTGGAAAGTCGCAGCTATCGAAGGTTAATTTTCACAGTATTACACCACGATAGCCGAGGTTTTCTAACCTCGGATAAACGTAGTTATGGTATTGATGCACAATTAATTCTTGTCCCCATATGTATGAAATGGGTAACATTCGGGCGGGCATGAGAGTGCGATTACCCATATACGTAGGTGCGGCATCCCTTCGACCCTTCGACAAAGCTCAGGGCTCAGGACAGGCCTTGCCGCGATAATCACGAAACACCGATTTTGCTGAGGCTGGAAGCCGCTCCTACTTAGTTCTACTGGTGAATTATTACATATATTGCTAAGGTTAATATAGGATGGTTTATTAAAAATAAAGGGAACTTCTGGGTTGAAAGTTATCAAGTTACGTTTATTATTTAAAAAAATTTTTCCAAAGGAGATATTGATGGGTTACAAATTCTTTGAACTCTCAGAAGAGGATTCAGTAGGTGTTGTCCGTTTGAATCGCCCACCAGTTAATGCCTTTAATCTCGATATGGCTAGAGAATTTGATGCTCTTTTAGATGACGTAGCAAAGATTGAAGGTATAAAGTCCCTAGTTGTTACAGGAAATAAAAAGATATTTTCTGCGGGCGCCGATATTGGATTGATTAGAAGCAGTGAGTGGAGTTATCTTAAGGAGTTGGTTGAAATTGGACAGAGGGCGTTTCAAAAAATGGAGAATATGACTAAGATAGTGATTGCTGTGATTGAAGGTCATTGCATGGGAGGTGCTATGGAGTTTGCCCTTGCATGTGACAGAAGGTTTATGGCAATAGGCGAAGCAAAAATCGGGCTTCCAGAGGTAAAGCTTGGACTAATGCCAGCCTGGGGAACAACCTATAGACTTCCATGTCTTATAGGAAAATCTAAGGCTCTTGACTTAATGGTGAGAGGGACCCTTTTAAATGCTGAGGAGGCGAAAGCGATTAGACTTGTTGACGAGATATACCCTCAAGTAGAAGTAAGCACAAAAGCAATGGATTATGCAAAATCAATTGCTATTGGAGCAACCTTCGCTATCGGTAAGATTAAAAGCTGTATTAATAAAAGTTTCGATTTAACTTTTAAAGAAAGCATGGAACTAGAGTGCAATTCTCAGGGAGAATTATTTAAAACCCAAGATTACGGAGAGGGTACGCAAGCGTTTTTAGAAAAGAGAAGTCCAAGGTTTGTAGGTAAGTAAGACATTACGGTAGAGACGACCCGTCGGGTCGTCTCTACATAAATTCGCCAGCCCTTTTAGAAGATTGATGCTTCTACCCCTTATACCACCTTGGGATTTTATCGCCGAGATATATATTTACAGCCTTTGTCTCAAGATACATATCAAGTCCCTCAGTTCCGAGTTCCTTTCCGATACCACTTTGCTTAAACCCACCGTAAGGCGTTTCAGGGATGATTCCGCCGTATGTATTCACCCATAAGTACCCTGCTTTTATAGCCTTTGCCGTCTTGAGGGCGCGTTTTATATTCTGGGTCCAAATTCCTCCAGCGAGTCCATAGATTGTGTCATTTGAAATTCGTATTGCTTCTTCCTCGGTTTTAAATGGAATCACAGCAACAATGGGACCGAATATTTCATCACATGCGACAGTTGACGAAGGCTTCACATCGGCTAAAACAGTTGGCTCAAAAAAGTAGCCTTTGGGAAACTCTTTTGGGCGTCTGCCCCCGTGCAGAACCTTAGCTCCTTCTTCGATTCCCTTCTCAAAATATGATTTTACAGACTCAAACTGTGCACGGGAGACAAGTGAGCCCATCTCAGTTTCATCTTTAGTAGGGTCCCCTATACGAATCTTTTTCACCCTATCTATATAAGATGTGAGGAATTTATCGTAGATAGCTTCATGCAGTAGGAGACGGGTTACCGCCGTACAGTTTTCTCCCTGATTAAAGAAGCCACCTCTTAGATTTGCTTCAACCGCTTCTTCTATTTCAGCATCGTCAAAAACTATACATGGAGCCTTACCGCCTAATTCAAGCGAAACCCTTTTTATATGTTGTGAAGCTGTATTCATCACTCCCTTTCCAACCTCTGTAGAGCCTGTAAATGCAATCTTACTTATATCTGGGTGTTCTATTAAAGCCTGGCCTGCTAAACTTCCCTTTCCTGGAATTACATTGAATACACCTTCAGGCAATCCTGCCTCGGCTGTTATTCGTGCAAACTCGAGGATGCCACATGATGTATCTGTCGCAGGCTTTAATACAATTGTGCACCCTGCAGCAAGAGCAGCTCCGATTTTCCAGAATGATAGAAGGAGTGGAAAATTCCAAGGAATAATATGCGCGGCAACACCTACAGGTTCTTTTAAAGTAATTGTGAGCTGGTCATCTGATACTGAAATGCTTTCACCATTTAGTTTGGTGGCGGCTCCTGCGTAGTATTCTAGCGTTCGTATTGAGTTTCCTAACTCAACCAGCCGGCTTTCACGAATCGGCTTTCCAGTTTCTAGGGTGTTTGTCATGGCTATATGCTCTTTGTGCTTTTCAAGAAGTTCTGCAAGACGGAATATGAATTTAGCGCGCTCCCTTGACGGGACGTGAGACCATTTTTCAAATGCACGCTTGGCAGCCTTTACAGCCCTATCTACGTCCTCTCTTTGAGCCTCGGCAATCTCTGCAAAGGGCTCCTCTGTAGCCGGGTTCTCTCTTATATAGGTTTTCCCACTAACTGAATTGATTTCTTTTCCGTCAATGAAGAGACCATATTTTCTTATAGGTTTTGCCATAACTATTCTCTCCCTTTTGTGTGATATGAATTCTCTAACTTGAAACTCCCTTTAGCTTGCTACATGGTTTACACCGTCATTGCAAACACTTTTGTGGAGTCTGCACTGAGAACGGATAGGCGGGACATTCTTGTCCCGCAACAGGATGCGGGGTTTGAAAACCCCGCCTATCGATAAACTCCATGAAGCAATCTGACACAAAGTGTCATTCCGAACGAAGTGAGGAATCTAATTGGGATTGCTTCGTCACTTCGTTCCTCGCAATGACACTTCCGTGCTGTCTTTGCAATGACCAAAGTAACTACCTTTTCCATGCTGATACCCTAGCTTGCTGCAGGATTCTTCATTATAGATATTACAACTGTATAAATTACAAGTCTAGCTTATGGGTATATATTCTACTAACTGAATTTTTTAGATTATTTAGTTCAAATGTTATAACTTACATTATCAGTCTTATTGACAACGATGGTGCTATCAGTTAAAAACAATTACTGGCTAATTATGGAGGGGCAAGATTAATACCTTAGAGATAGTAAGAGAAAGACTATTAGATAGAGAAGAGCCTATCAGTTTTGATGAAGCCCTTGAATTAACTGAAATTTCTAAAGACCAGGTTCCTGATCTTATTTCACTCGCTAGAAAAGTTACGCTGAAATATAAAGGAGATGGTGTATTTTTGCGCTCTATTATAAGTGCGCAGACAGGTAACTGTCCTGAGGACTGTGCATTTTGTTCCCAGTCATCCTATTATGACACAGAAATAAATGCTCACCCTTTGATGGCTGCTGAAAGAATATTGAAGGCTGCAAAACAATCTGAAAAATTAGGCGCAATGGATTTTTGCATAGTTGTTAGTGCTAAAGGACCAACACCGAAAATTTTTAAAATGGTTCTTGAGACAGTAGAACTACTTAGAAGAGAAACAAATCTTAAAATTGGATGCTCTCTAGGGGAACTCACAGAAGAACAGGCTTTTGCACTCAAAGAACATGGAGTTTGGCGTTACAATCATAATCTAGAGACCTGCCGCAGTTATTTCCCTCACGTTTGCACTACACATACATATGATGATAGGGTAAGAACTGCTAAGTTAGTAAAAAAGGCTGGTATGAACCTTTGCTCAGGTGGTATTTTGGGTATGGGTGAATCTGTAAGGCAGAGGATTGAACTTGCTTTTGAAATTAGAGAACTGGATCCAAGTTGGGTACCAATTAACTTTCTTAACCCAAGACCGGGTACACCCTTCGCGGATTTTCCATTGGTATCACCGTTTGAGGCAGTAAAGACAATTGCAATATTCAGATTAATACTTCCGGATAAGATTCTTATGACTGCAGGTGGAAGAGAAGTTACCCTTCGCGATCTTCAGGCAATGGGACTCTTAGCTGGTGCAAATGCTATGATCCTTGGCAACTATCTTACAACGCCTGGCCGTCCTCCTGAGGAGGATTTACGGATGCTAGACGACCTCCAAATGCCTGTGAGAAAAGATGTTTAGTTCGTGACATGTGATTCGGGTTTCGTGAATCGTTTATAAAATTGCGAACCACTAGTCACGAGCCACGATTCACGAAAGGGTGACTCTCTCTTTATTTTCTGAATAACATGAAAGGCCGGACAAAAAAACTAGGTATTTACGATAGGGAATTCGTTTGGCATCCCTTCACCCAGATGAGGGAATATGAAAAAGAGGAGCCGATTGTTATTGAAGAAGGCAATGGAATTTATCTTGTTGATACAGAAGGGCGAAGATACATAGATGGCGTATCTTCACTCTGGGTTAATATTCATGGCCATAAAGTTCCTGAAATTGATAAGGCAATTAAAGACCAGATAGACAAAATTGCTCATACCACCCTTCTTGGCATAACAAACCCTACAGCAGTAGAGCTTGCAAAGGAGCTGATTAATATTTGTCCTCCAGGGCTAAAGAAGGTTTTTTATTCAGGTGATGGTGCAAGCTCAGTTGAGGTTGCGCTTAAGATGGCTTTTCAATACTGGCAGCACAGAGGAAAACCAAAGAAGACGAAATTTGTTTCTTTAGAAAACGGCTATCATGGAGATACGCTTGGCGCCGTTTCTGTAGGTGGAATTGATTTATTTCACGCTACTTTTAAACCCCTTCTTTTTGAAACATATAAAGCCCCATCGTATTATTGCTACCGATGCCCTCTTGGAAAGACTTATCCCATGTGTGAGCTCGCTTGTGCGAAAGAGGTCGAGAAAATACTTGAGCAACACCATGAAGAGATTGCAGCGGTAATATTTGAACCTTACGTTCAAGCGGCAGGTGGTATGATTGTTTCTCCTCAGGGTTATATTAAGAGAGTAAGAGAATATTGCGATAAATATGATGTGCTTATGATTCTAGATGAGGTTGCTACGGGGTTTGGAAGAACAGGTAAGATGTTTGCCTGTGAATATGAAGACATAACACCCGATATAATGGTTCTTGGAAAAGGGATGACAGGCGGTTATCTCCCCCTTTCTGCTACGATTACGACTCAAGAAGTCTACGACGCCTTCCTCGGTGAATATGAGGAGTTTAAAACATTCTTTCATGGTCATAGCTATGCTGGAAACCCGATTTCGTGCGCAGCGGCTTTAGGAAACCTTGAGGTTTTTAAGAAGTATAATACTCTTGAAAAATTGCAGGAAAAGGTAGAGTTCTTAGAACAGGAACTTAAGGAATTTAAAGGTCTAAAGCATGTAGGTGATGTTAGGAACAAAGGATTAATGGTAGGTATTGAGCTTGTAGAGGATAAAGAAACAAAAAAACCATATGAGCTTAAGATGAAAATGGGTTGGAAGGTTGCTGACTTTGCGAAAGAGGAAGAGGTTCTAATACGTCCTCTTGGAAACGTGGTTGTTCTTATGCCTCCTATTGGGATTTCAGCGAAGGATTTAAAAAAACTCCTTGATGTGACTTATAGGGCGATCAGGAAAGCGACGGAATCGTGATCCGAGTTTCGTGGGTCGTGATTCGATCCACGATTCACAAGCCGCGAGTCACGGTTCACTATAAACATGAGAAACCCACTTCATTGGATTGAGGAAGAATTAAAACTAATTTGTGATAAGAACCTGTTTCGAGTCCTTACAGAACTCCAAAGCGGGCAGTCACCGGAAATTATTATTGAAGGTAAGCGTTATATTCTACTAGCTTCAAATAACTACCTAGGTCTTACGACTGATCCAAAGGTGAAAGAAGCCGCACGAAGGGCTTTAGAAAAGTACGGTACAGGTTCAGGTGGTTCACGTCTTGTAAGCGGAAGTACAGATCTTCATAGAAAATTAGAGGAAAGAATTGCAGCTTTTAAGAAAACCGAGGCGGCTATACTATTTAGTTCTGGTTATCTTGCAAATGTAGGTACTATCTCTGCTCTGGTCAGACCAGGAGATGTAATCTACAGTGACGAGCTTAATCACGCATCAATCATTGACGGATGCCGACTTTCCCATGCTGAAATAAAGATATATAAGCATTGTGATGTGGAGCATTTAAACTCTCTTCTTGGCTCAAATAAGTCCAAGAATAAAGAACTCATTGTGACAGATACAGTTTTTAGTATGGATGGGGATTTAGCACCTCTTCCTGAGTTAATTAAACTTGCCGAAAAATATGGCTGCATGCTGATGATTGATGAAGCGCATGCAACAGGAGTTTTGGGAAAAAGAGGAAGCGGCGCCACGGAATACTTTGGTGTAGAAGACAAGGTTAGTATAGTTATGGGAACACTTTCAAAAGCAGTTGGCTCTCTGGGTGGATATATTGCTGGGAGTCAAAAACTAATTGACTTTGTGAGAAACACGGTGAGAAGCTATATCTTCGATACCTCACTTCCTGCAAGCTCCCTTGCTGCCTCTTTGGCTGCAATTGATATTATCGAGCTTGAACCTGAGAGAAGAAAGCATCTATGGCATCTCATTAAAAGTTTTAAATCAGGACTGAAAAATATTGGACTGGAATTGCTTCCTTCACATTCTGCTGTTATTCCGGTTCTGATTGGTGAAGCGCAGCTAGCGTTAGATTTTGCCAGACAGCTTCGTAAAAATGGGGTTTTTACACCTGCTGTTCGCCCACCTTCAGTTCCACCAGGAAGATGTCGAATTAGAGCAACGCTTATGGCAACACACAAAGAGGAGCATATTGAGTTAGCGCTACGTGCGTTTAAAGCGGCACGCGAATCAGTTCTAAAGTAACGTGAGTTTGACGTAATGGAATAGATTCTTTCCAAAAATTAGACAGGAATGTCTGACCCACCAACCATTTGTGCATATCTATGGGTATCTGGTAGAACAGACATTCTTGTCTGTTCTATACTCGATATAGGCGGAGATTATGAACCATAAATCATTAATACTTCGGATAGTACACTGCTGTTCTTATCTTTCTCCACTATGATAGAACCAGACGTGATAGTGTATCCGGCCTATAATAAGATTGGTATCTTTGTGGGTCCTGCACCTGGCGGGCTTAAGGAAAAGCGTACCGTGCATAAATACCTACGAAGTGACTCTGAAATTGATTATTGGGATGGTGAGGAACAAGTATAACCTGCTGAAATATTCTTCTTACTATCTTTGCGATTGTAAAAAGTTGGTTTCTTATTGTGGAGGGAGAAAGAAAAGATTCTCTTTCACCGTTTTTCCCTTTCCTTCCACTCTATCTCAGGCTCCTTGTCTTTACTTAGTTGCTGCAAAAAGCTAAGTACAATCTCATTAAACTCCTCAGCACGCTCTATAAAGAGGAGATGCCCTGTTTCTTCAAAAGTAATAAATCTTGAATTCGGAACCTCTTCTGCAAGCCGCTTTGATCTTTCAGGTGGTACGACTCTATCCTCAGATCCAGTTATCACAAGTGTTGGGGCTTTTATTCGATGCACCCTATCAGCCGCGTAAAAGTTCATCCCGGCAATAAGTTGGTGTTTCCATGCATATGATGGTTGTTTGTCGGCAAGCCTCCGCTCTACAATGCGGTCAATTTCCCCAGGATGGTTAATAAAGTATTCAGGTGTGAAAGCCAATGAAAGCCCGTAACGAATCTTTTCTTTAGGCGTTAAGCAAAGGGAGTTAATCAAAGGCATAGCGACATTGCCTTTATTACTAAATTCGATCACATCAGGCATTAATCCCCATAGTTTTACAAAGGTGTTCCAGAGATTGGAACCCCTAGGCATACTACCTTCTCCTCCAAAGCTCGTTGAGACTAAAACAAGACCTCTTACCATATCTGGATACTTTAGAGCCAGCTCTTGGGCAATGAAGCCGCCCATAGAGACCCCAAGAACATGAGCTGAGTCTATCCCAAGAGCCTTGAGAAGACCTGCTGCATCATCTGCCATTATCTCCATCGTATACTCTCTGTCGGGCTTATCGGTATTTCCAACTCCACGATTATCAAAAACAATAACTTTATATTTTCTGGATAAAGCAGGAATCTGTTTAAACCACATCCAACTTGAGTAGCCGAGCCCCTCGATAAGAAGAAGCGGCTTACCTTCTCCATGAATTTCATGGTATAT
>Ga0209751_10004594_pt1 | contig 13183 bp, 11 predicted proteins | sample RifCSP13_1_FD_184019 | JGI IMG/M metagenome (GOLD analysis project Ga0209751, IMG submission 184019) | Soil microbial communities from Rifle, Colorado - Rifle CSP2_sed 13_1 (SPAdes) (version 2) | ecosystem: Environmental > Terrestrial > Deep subsurface > Rock core/Sediment | place: Rifle... | reverse complement strand
GGTGGCGGTCAACGACTCGGCCACCAAGCACCTCTTCGACAACCGCTACGGAACCGGCCAGTCGGCCATCGATGGGATCATCCGGGCAACCAACCTGCTCCTGGCCGGGTCAACCGTGGTGGTGGTTGGCTACGGCGATTGTGGGCGGGGGGTGGCCGACCGGGCGGACGGGTTTGGTGCCCGGGTAGTGGTCGTGGAGGTAGACCCCGTCAGGGCCTTGGCGGCCGCCATGGACGGTTACGAAGTCCTCACCGCCGATCAGGCCGCCCCCAAGGGGGATGTCTTCCTAACCGTCACCGGGAACAAGCACGTGCTGCGAGAACGCCATTTCCTGGCCATGAAGGACGGGGCGGTGCTGGCCAACGCCGGCCATTTCGACGTTGAGATCGACCTGGGGAGGCTGGCGGAGATGGCGGTGACTCGCCGACCGGTGCGAGCCAACCTCGAGGAATTCCAATTCTCCGATGGTCGTCGGATCCTGGTGGCGGCCGAGGGGCGCCTCGTCAACCTGGGCGCCGCCGAGGGCCACCCCGCCGACGTAATGGATATGTCCTTCTCCATCCAGGCCCTGGCCGCCGAATATCTCGTGGAACGAGCCGGCACCCTGGCTCCGGGGATCTACAAGCTCTCCGATGAAATCGACCGGGAGGTCGCCCGTATAAAGCTCGCCCACCTCGGCGCCGGTTTGGAGGTGTTGACCGACGAGCAACGGGCCTACCTGGCGAGTTGGCGGCAGGGAACGTGACCCTGTTCGCCGAGCAGGGGCCCGACGCCCAAGGCAGGCCCGGAGTGCTGGCTGGCATCGGTCGGACCCCCTGCGTACGGATTCGGGGGGAGGCAGCCGAGGTCTGGGTGAAGCTGGAAGCGGCCAATCCGACCGGCTCCTACAAGGATCGCATGGCCCTAGCAATGATCGAGGGAGCCGAACGTCGGGGAGCGCTGATGCCCGGCCAGGCGGTGGTCGAGTATACCGGTGGGAGCACCGGTAGCTCCCTTGCCCTCGTCTGCTCTGTGAAGGGGTATCCGCTCTTCATCGTGTCGTCGAACGCCTTCGCCGCCGAGAAGATCCGCACGATGCTGGCATTCGGGGCGCGGGTGGAGTTGATCGATAGCCCGGGCGGCATTACCCCCGATCTCATTCCGCGCCTGCGCGCCCGCGCCGCCGAGATCGCTACGGCGGAGGGTGCATATGCCACCGATCAGTTCAACAATCGCGACATGATCGAGGGGTACCGCAGCCTCGGCGCTGAGATCATCGAGCAAGTGGAAGGACCGATCGACGCCTACTGCGGCTACATCGGTACCGGCGGTTGTTTCATCGGGGTCACCACCGCCCTGGGTGAGGTCTACCCCAAGATGCGTCGTGTCGCGGTCGAGCCGACCGAGTCGGCGGTCCTCTCCGGAGGCTCGGCCGGCACCCACAGGATCGAGGGGGGGGGCGTCGGGTTCCGTCCGCCCCTGCTCGGCCTCGACGCCTTCGATTCGGTGGTGACTGTCTCGACCGAACAGGCCATGGCCGAGGCTCGGCGGACAGCCCTTGCAGATGGCATTTGGAGCGGTCCCTCCACCGGGGCGAATCTCATGGCCGCCAGGACCGTGGCCGCCGACCTTGGCGCGGGCCACCGCGTCGTCACCGTGCAATGCGACTCCGGTCTCAAGTACCTGGCCGGCGGTTTGTACGCCTAGTGCACCGTCTGGTCAATAATCGTGGGGTCTCGCCGGCCCACGACGCCCCTGGCGGCGTCCTCCTCCTCGACGCAGCGCATGGGCTGCGCCTTCGTCGTGCGTCCTGGCCGGGAACGCCGTGGCCTCGCCGACACCCTCACGCTATTTCCCAGACAGAGCACTAGTGCAGGCCTCTCCCTGCGCGTTCCCACCCACCAAACCCGTGGGTAGAGACGCGCACGACCGGGGTTGTCAGTGCCGAAACGTAGGGTCGGGAGGTGGTCTGTCTCGCTTGTGCGGCGTTGAGCCCAGATCGGCTTTGCCGGCGGTGTCGATCCGAACTTGAGGAGGTCCCGGTTCGGCGCCTTCCTTCGGGTCTGCTCGTCTGGTCGGCTTTTCATCATTCCGGAGCGGCTCGGATCCTGGTTGCCCGCCTGAAGTACCACGCTCTCCCCGCCGCGGCGGGGCCACTGGCCGAGGCGATGGCAGCTCTGTTGCCTGCCGACGCAATAGCTCTGGCTCCCATCCCTCGCAGCTTCGGCCGGCGCTGGCGGTATGGCATCGACGCCGCCACACTGTTGGCAACCAAAGTCGGCAGTTTGACCGGTCTCCCCGTGACATTCGATCTCGCCAGCGCTTGGTGGACGCCCCAATCGGCGGGGCGACGTCGGAAGGAGAGAACCCCGCCCACCTTCCGACTCAAGGAAGCAATCCACCCGGCCACAGTTCTGGTCGATGACGTCGTTACCACCGGCGGCACGCTTGAGGCTGCTGCCCGCGCCTGCGGCGTGACTCGAGCGGTCACGGCCACCGCAGGGGGATGGCGGACTACCCTCTGAACCTAGTGCACCGTCTGGTAAATAATCGTGGGGTCTCGCCGGCCCACGACGCCCCTGGCGGCGTCCTCCTCCTCGATGCAGCGCATGGGCTGCGCCTTCGTCGCCCGTCCTGGCCAGGAACGCCGTGGCCTCGCCGATACCCTCACGCTATTTCCCAGACAGAGCACTAGAAGCCCCCCGACAAAGGAGTTGGGTTTGGAAGTCAAGGTCCACGCCCGCGGCACCGCTCTTACCGACCAATTCCGGCAGCAAGTCGTCGACAAGGTGGCGCACGCCGGACGTTTTCTGGACGGCGGAGCCGTCGACGTCGAATTCTCCGAAGAGCAGAACCCGCGCCTCCATGACGCGCGGTTCCGCATGGAGTTGACCACGATTTCCCACAGTCGCACGCTTCGCATCGAATCGACCGCCTCGACTCTCGAGGCGGCATTGGACCTGGGAGTCGAACGATTCGGCCGCCAACTCAGCCGCCTGAAGGATCGCCTTGTGGATCGGGGCCGGAGGAGCGAGGCCCGCCCCAACGCAGTCGCCCCCCCCGCCGGGGAGCCGGAAGAAAGCCAAATAGTTCGGGTCAAGCAATTCGTTATGAAGCCGATGACTGCTGAAGAAGCGGCCCTACAGATGGACATGCTCGGACACGATTTCTTCTTCTTCATGAACGCCAATAGCAGTCGGCAATGCGTGCTCTACCGGCGCAAGGACGGCCGGCTCGGGTTGATCGAACCGGCATGACCTCGGTTCTCATCGTCGACGACGCACCGTTGTTCCAAGCCGGTCTGGCGGCAGCGCTGAAGGCCGAGGGGTTCGCGGTGGTCGGCCAAGCCGGAGACGCCCTCACCGGAGTCACCCTGGCCCGCCAACTCCAACCCGAACTGGTAGTACTCGACGTGCTCATGCCAGGCATGTCCGGCCTCGAGGTGGTCGACAAGTTTCTCAACGTCGCTCCCAGCACCAAGGTCATGCTGCTGACCTCCTCAGAGTCCGAGGAAGACCTGCTGACCTCGATCAAGGCCGGAGCCATGGGTTACGTGGTCAAGGACACCCCGTTGCCGGCGTTGATCGCCGCCCTCGACGAAATCCACAAGGGCGGGGCGGTGGTTTCCCCGGCCATGGGAGGCAAACTCTTCGAGACGGTCCGCCATATGCTGCGCCACCGGGAGACCAACGCCACCCGTCGCCCCGCCCTCACCGGGCGCGAGATCGAGATCCTCCAAAGCATTGCCCGGGGCATGACGTCAAAGGAAATAGGCGATCGGCTGTACATTTCAGAGAACACGGTGAAAAACCACGTTCGCAACATCCTTGACAAGCTCGGGCTGCACTCCCGGGGCGAGGCCGTGATGTACGCCCTTAGGGAGGAACTGATCACCATCGACTGATGGCAAAGATCGTTTCTCCACCGGCCGTACTGGTCGACGCCCTCGGCGCCGCCTGGGCCATCTATGGTCTCTATCCGGATCCCGAGGCCCAACCGGCATTCCGGCGCGCCCTGGAGACCATCACCACTGCGGTGGTGGAATCGGTGACGCTGGAGGTGGGACCGGGGTCCTTTCTTTTCGAGGGGGAGGAGCTCGAGGTCCACCGGGAGGGCTCGGACCGTCTGGCGAGACGCTGCTACCTACACAACCTCGAACTGGTTCGCGTCATGGTCGGAACGACCGAAAGAGACCTGGTCAGGCTCTTCTCGGTGTTGGCCGAATCGGACGCGGTGGTGGCCGAGGCCGGCGGCGTGGAAGCGGCCCTGTTGCGGGCCGGCGTCGAGAAGGTGGCGGTGGTCCAGCGGGCACTACTGAGGAAAGCCGGCGAGGAGGAGCCGGCGCCGAACCGCGACCCGGAGGTGGAGCAGCTGCTGGCGGAGGCGGCCGACCCCAGAGGCTTCGCCGCGGCGATCGTCCAAGAGGCGGGAGGTGATCCGGAGCTGGCCGCCCGCATGTTTGAAGAGCTCTACCTCGACATCCGTGGTCGGGTCGCCGACGACGATGTGGAAGGCCGCGAACGCGTGGTGCAGGCCTTCGTGGAATCCTTCTTCTTCTTCCCCGAAGAACCACAAGCCGTGTTTTTCCGAAGGCTGGTGGAGCGGCGGGATCACGAGCCCTTCCAGCAGTTCCTCGATCAGTTCGCCGGACACGAGCTGGTGCGTCTCGCCCCCAAGCTCGATCCGGACGGGTTCGCCGCCCTGCTCGACTACGCCCGCGTGGCCTCTGATCAGGCCGATCGACGACCCGAAGAGCTGCTGGGCCTATTGCAGACACCAGACGCCCTCGACTCGGCCAGAGCTGTGGTGGCAGGAAAGATCGGGGAGCGGCTGGGAGAGCTTGCCAATGCCCGCAGCGTCAGCTCGGCCGCCCTGGAGCGCATCGAGACCCAACGCCCCGACTCCCGTCGGTATTTCTACGACGCGCTCGACGTTTTCCGTGGTCTGCTCCATGTCGAGGAGCGTGACCCCAAGTTCGCTCGCCTATTGCGGATTTGGACCGGGAAGGTCAGCGCTGCCATACGAAGAGCGGAGTTCCGGCGGGCCGAGCTGTGGCTTCGCTCGGCCATCGATGCTCCCACCTACTCAGCGGCGCGTCGATCCGGTGTGGAAAACGCCCTCGATCATCTCGCCGAATCGGACGCTCTCAACCAGGTGCTGGCCGCCGCCGGTTCGGACCCTTCCGGATCGGCCGTGCGGATCTTGCGGGCCTTCGGCAACCGGGCGTTGGGGCGGCTTGTGCAGATGTTGGGCGAAGCCGAGGAGGGGACCCAGCGCCGGGTCCTCCTCGATGTTCTGGCGCAGGTCTCCGCACCGGATCCAACTCCCATCCTCGAGCGGCTCAACGACTCGCGGTGGTTCGTGGTTCGGAACCTGACCATTGTGCTGGGGCGCACCGGTAACCCAGCTGCCTTGCCGGGACTTGCGAGAGCATTTGAGCATCCCGACCACCGAGTGCGGGTCGAGGCGCTGCGAGCGATCGCCGCCTTTCACCCCCCCGATCTGGGCTCTTACCTCGAACAGGCCTTGGCGGACCCCCAAGAGGGAGTCCAGATGGCTGCCATCGGCTTCTTGGGCAACCAGCAGGGCGTCGAGGCTGACCGAGCCCTCATCGATGCCTTGGAGGCGAAATCCACCCGTTTGGACGCCCGGCTGCGCATCATCAAGGCGTTGAGCAAGAGGCCGGCCGCCCAAGCGGCGCTCGGCAGGCTGGCGCATCGGCGTTTGCTGTTCTCGGCATCCGGTCGACAGCTTCGCGACGCCGCCCGGGAAGCCGTTCGTTAGGAGTAGAGGGTGAACGATCGACTCGTCAGGCAAATGCTGCTCGATCTGCGCAGCGCCATCCGCTTTGCGGCGCTTTACCCAACTAACCACCCGGCCCTCGAGGAGATCCTCACCGCGGCCTCCCGATCGGCCGACACCCTGGCCCGCCGGGTCGGGGGCGAAGCAGTGTTCACTCTCATCTCGGATTCGCTCTATCTGGGTCGAGAGCTCCTTGCGCACGCTTCTCTCGAGTTCAACGGATTACTCCGGGACATGCAGGCCAGGGGTTTGGACGCGGTTACGTTCATCGCCCCGGTCGCCCGCGGCGACATCGGAGACCTGGCCTTGTTCGTCGCCGGACTCGCCCAGGATCTGCCCGCCGAAGGTACGGTCCGGCTCAACGAAGGAGCGTTCTCCCTGTCCGACCTCGATGCCGAGGGACCCTTCCAAGGGTTGAGAAAGGCCTACGCTCGGTCGTTGGACGTGCTGCGGGGCATCGCCATGGCCTCGGGGAGTGAACAGGACTTCGACCTGTCGGGCGCCACCTGGGCGGTCGAGCAGCTCATCGAACAGACGCTGGCCCAACCGGGTGCAGCCCTGCTCCTCTCCAATCTCAAGGGCCACGACGAGTACACCTTTTATCACTCGGTCAACGTCTGTGTTCTGTCGCTGGCGCTCGCCCGGATGTCGGGGCTCGACCGCAACCAGCTCACCGTGCTTGGGGTCGGCGCCCTGCTGCATGACATCGGCAAGGTTTCGATACCGGCGGCCACGCTCCAGCATCCGGGCCGTCTCGACAACAACCAGTGGGCGGAGATCAAGACCCATCCGATCGAGGGTGCCGGCTCCATCTTGGCGGCGGCCAGCCCGACACAGGAGGTCGCGGCCGTCGTGGCGTTCGAGCACCACGCCCGATTCGACCAATCCGGCTATCCGAAGGTTGGGTACCGGAAGGAGTTGCACTTCTTCTCCCGGTTGGTGGCGACCACCGACACCTACGACGCCATCACCACACGTCGCTCCTATCGGCGACCTGAGACCCCCAACCGGGCGCTGCGGGTCCTCACCAAAGGATCGGGGTCCCTCTACGACCCAGACTTCGTGTCGGCCTTCGTGTCGATGATGGGGATCTATCCGGCCGGCTCCCTCCTCAAGCTGGAGGGTGGAGAGGTGGTCATGGTCACCCAAAACCGAGAAGGGGAGAACTTTCCGGAGGTCGTGCTGGTGCAGACCCAGGACGGGGCGCTCCTTTCTACCCCCGAGCCCTTCTCGCTGGCCGGGATGGTGATCGTCGACCAGCTCCCTCCCGAGACCGTCGGCGTCGACCCGGCCTCATTGCTGGAGGTGTCCGGGTTTACCGAACCGGAATAGGGCCCTCCATCCGGTTTCAAACCCCTTCTGGCGCGTTCACAACGACCTATCGGTCGTAGTTGGCGCGCCAGAAGCAGGGGGCCCGACGCCGGGGAGGGGCCGGATAGGGATGCTGTCGTCGGTACGATTGGCGGGCCAATGTCGCTTTTTTCCAAAGTCCTGCGCGCCGGAGAAGGCCGTACCCTCCGGGAGTTGACCGCCTTGGCCGGCGAAGTGTCGTCGGCCGAGCCGGACATCGAGCGCCTGTCCGACCAAGGGCTGGCCGCCAAGACGGTCGAGTTCAAGGACCGGCTGGCGCAAGGGGCCACCATCGACGACCTCCTGGTGGAGGCCTTCGCCGTCGTCCGCGAAGCCGCCCGGCGCATGCTCGGTCAACGCCACTACGACGTTCAAGTCATCGGGGCCATCGCCCTCCATCGCGGCATGGTGGCGGAAATGAAGACCGGCGAAGGTAAGACCCTGGTGTCAACCATGCCCGCCTACCTCAGCGCCCTCAGCGGGCGCGGCATGCACATGGTCACCGTCAACGAATACCTGGCGGCTCGGGATGCCGATTGGATGGGTGCGGTGCACCGCTTCCTTGGCCTCACCGTTGGTCTAATCCGCAACGGCCTCGCCCCCGAGGAACGACGGCCCCAATACGAGGCCGACATCACCTACGGCACCAACAACGAGTTCGGTTTCGACTATCTCCGCGACAATATGGCAATGCGTAGCCCCGACCGGGTGCAGCGCGGGCACTACTACGCGATCGTCGACGAGGTGGACTCCATACTCATCGACGAGGCTCGCACACCACTTATCATCAGCGGCCGGCTCGCCGATTCGGCCAAGTGGTACCGGGACTTCGCCCGCATCGTCGACCGGCTCCGCCCGGGTGATCATTACGAGGTTGACGAAGGCAAACGGCAGGTCATCACGACCGAGGAGGGAGTTGGGCGGGTCGAAGAGGTCCTCGGCGTTGAGAACCTTTACGACCACGCCGCCGTCGATTTCGTGCATCACCTGGAGACGGCGCTAAAGGCCAAGGAGCTGTACAAACACGACGTCGATTATTTGATCGACCAGGGTGAGGTGAAGATCGTCGACGAGTTCACCGGCCGAGTGCTCGAAGGACGCCGCTATTCCGAAGGCCTGCACCAGGCCATCGAGGCCAAGGAGAACGTCAAGATCAAAGAGGAGAACCAGACCCTCGCCACGGTGACCTTGCAGAACTACTTCCGGATGTACGAGAGGCTGGCTGGCATGACCGGGACGGCTTCGACCGAGGCAGCCGAGCTGGGTCAGATCTACAAGCTCGAGGTCCTCCCCATCCCCACTCATCGGGACATGGTGCGCTCCGACCAACCCGATGTCGTTTACAAGGCCGAAGAGGCCAAGTTCCTGGCGGTGGTTGAGGACGTGGTCGCCCGTTATGAGCGGGGCCAACCCGTGCTCCTGGGGACCATATCCATCGAGAAATCGGAGCGGCTATCCAAGATGCTGGCTAAACGAGGGGTCCAACACGAAGTTCTGAACGCCAAGCACCATGCCCGGGAAGCCGAGATCATCGCTCAAGCCGGCCGGCCTGGGGCCGTAACTGTGGCCACCAACATGGCGGGTCGGGGCGTCGACATCATGTTGGGGGGCAACCCGGAAGGCCTGGCGAAAGCCGAGCTGCGCAAGAAGGGAATCGAGCCGGGTGCGCCAGAGTTCGACAGCCGTTTGCCCGGTGAGGTGACCCGACTCGAGCAGCTGATCGCTCCCGACCGAGAAAAGGTGGTGACGCTGGGCGGTTTGTACGTAATGGGCACGGAACGGCACGAGTCGCGGCGGATTGATAACCAGCTGCGCGGTCGTTCCGGACGGCAGGGTGACCCGGGGGAGTCGCGCTTCTACCTTTCCCTCGAAGACGACCTGATGCGGCGTTTCGCCGGCGAGCGGGTTGCGGGACTGATGGACCGTCTTCGCATACCTGATGATGTTCCGATCGAGGCTGGGATGGTCACCAAAGCCATTGAACGTGCCCAACGCCAGGTCGAGGCGCAGAACTTCGAAATCAGAAAGAACGTCCTCAAGTACGACGAGGTGATGAACCGCCAGCGTGAGGTCGTCTACACCTGGCGTGAGGAGATCCTCCAGGGCGACGACGAACTCGTGGGCGAATGGATCGACAAGGTCGTCTCCGACAAGGTCGTCGAGACCCTCGGCGAAGATACCGCCCCCGCCGATTGGGATTGGGAATCCCTGCAACGAGAGTTGTCGGCGGTGTTTCCGACCAAGCTCGAACAAGACAGTTGGAACAGCGTTGACGAGGTCGTGGAAGCGGCCGCCCGCGAAGCCGGAGAGGTCTACGCAGCCCGGGAAGTCGAGTTGGGAGCTCCCCTCCTGCGGCAAGTGGAGAAGTCGGTGATGTTGTCGGTCATCGACAACAAGTGGCGGGAGCATCTCTCCGACATGGACTACCTGCGAGCCGGCATCGGCCTGCGGGCCATGGGCCAACGCGATCCGCTGGTCGAGTATCAGCGGGAAGCCTTCGACATGTTCGGAGAGATGGTCGAGGGCGTCAAGCATGAGGCGGTCCGCTATCTGTTCCACGTACAGGTCCAGCAACAAATCAGATCGTCTCAGGCACCGGCCGCCGGTCATGTGCGTACGGCGGCCAACCAAGGTCCGACCACCAGGGCTAGCGCCACCGCCACCGCCGACAAGGTGGGCCGCAACGAACCCTGCCCGTGTGGGTCGGGCAAGAAGTACAAGAGGTGCCACGGCCTCAGCGCCCCCTGAGCGTTTTGGCCGGCCAGCTTGTGCGCTATTTCCCAGACGAGCACTTGATCAAGCGGTGATCGAATAGCCGGCAGCTTCCACCTACCATTTCAGGTCGATTCATGGAAACCACGACCGATCCTCGTCAGTTAGTTACCGACCTCCGCGCCCGTCTTGGCGAGGCGAGGAGGTTTCTTTGACCTGGCTGGCAAGGAAAAGGAACTAGCCGGGCTGCGCGAACGAGCGGCTTCACCCGACTTGTGGGCGGACCCGACCGAAGCCAAGGCCGTTTCTCAGAAGCTCTCCCGCTACGAAACGATCCTCGCCACCGTTGACCGGTTGCAGCGTTCACTGGACGACGCCGGGGTGCTGCTCGATCTAGCCGATGAGCACGACGACCGCTCCAGCCGAGAAGAGGCGATGGCCGAGCTCACCGTGATCAATCGGGCCATCGCCAAACTCGAGATGGAAGCCCTCTATTTCGGAGAGTACGACGACCGCGACGCCATCCTGTCGGTGCATGCCGGCGCGGGCGGCGTCGACGCCCAGGACTGGGCGCAGATGCTGGTCCGCATGTATCAGCGGTTCCTGGCCGACGCCGGTTTCGGCGTCACCCTCGACGAGGTGACCGAAGGAGAAGAAGCCGGTATCAAGTCGGCAACCCTCAACGTCAAGGGCGACCGGGCCTATGCGACCCTCGAAGGCGAACGCGGCGTGCACCGGCTGGTGAGGATCAGCCCATTCGATGCCAATGCTCGCCGCCACACCTCCTTCGCCGGGGTCGATGTAGTCCCCCAAGTTGAGGATGCCGAAGTGGAGATCCGAGAAGATGACCTCAGGATCGACACATACCGATCCCAAGGGGCGGGAGGCCAGCATGTCAATACCACCGACTCGGCGGTGCGTATCACGCACCTGCCCACCGGGATAGTGGTTACCTGCCAAAACGAGCGGTCCCAGCTCCAGAACAGAGCCAAGGCGATGCAACATCTGCGCGCCAAGCTCGCCGATCTTGCCCGTCAGGAACGCGCCGCCCAACTGGACCAGATCCGCGGTGAACAGGGAGAAGCGGCGTGGGGTCGGCAGATCCGCTCCTACGTTCTCCAGCCCTACCAGATGGTGAAAGATCTGAGGACGGGTGTCGAAGTCGGCAACGTCAACGCCGTTCTCGACGGCGATTTGGAGCCGTTCATGTCTTCCTATCTCCGCTGGCGCCGGGGAAGACTCGAACGGGCCCAAGGCTGAACTGACAGTTGGGATTCCATCCGATCACAGCGTCACTGGTAATCTCGACCCGTCACAGGGGTGTCTTCCAGCAATCACCGAGTGCGCCCGAGAGGCGTCATAGAACATGATTCGACTCAAAGACGTGAGCAAGGTTTACGAGGGCGCCACCGTGGCCGTCCGTGACGTCTCCTTGGACATCCAGAAGGGCGAGTTCGTCTTCCTGGTGGGTCCATCGGGGTCGGGTAAGTCCACCCTCATTCGCTTGCTGTTGCGTGAAGAGGCGGTGACTCACGGCGTCATCTGGGTAGCGGGAAAAGACATCACTCGGCTACCAACCTGGAAGGTCCCCTACTTGCGGCGGTCGATCGGAACGGTGTTTCAGGACTTCAAGCTGCTGCCCCGCAAGACCGTCGCCGAGAACGTCGCTTTCACCCTCGAGGTGTTGGGCAGGCCCCGTTCGGTGATCGGCCCCCAGGTCGGCCAGGTTCTCGAGCTGGTCGGCCTCGCCGACAAGACCGACCGATACCCCCGCCAGCTGTCGGGGGGGGAGCAGCAGCGGGTGTCGATCGCCCGCGCTTTCGTGAACCGACCACCGATCTTGCTCGCCGATGAGCCCACCGGCAACCTCGACCCCGCCACGTCGGTGGGAATTATGAAACTGCTCGACAGGATCAACCGCACCGGTACCACCATCGTCATGGCCACACACGACCATGCCATCGTCGACGCGATGCAGCGACGGGTGGTGCAACTCGAGTCGGGATCGGTTGTTCGCGACGAGGCTTCGGGTCGGTACGAGACCATGAGCGAAGTCCCATGAACCGGGTTTCCTACCTGGTACGCGAGGCGTTCGTCAACCTTCGCCGCAACGCCTTGGTAGTGACCGGAGCGATTCTGGCGGTTTTCATCTCGCTCTCGTTTGCCTTCGGAGCGTTGGTGGTCAACGAGCTGGTGAGGGTGAACACCGTGGCGTGGCAGCAAGGCGTGCACATAATCGCGTTTCTCAAGGATGAGTCCGATGCCGGGATCGGCAGCGACGCCCACGCCGCGTTGTTTTCCGAGCTGCTGACGTGGGAAGAAGTGAAGACTGCCGTCTACTTCGACAAGGCGGATGCCTTCCGGGAGGCCCAGGAGATCCTGCCGCCCGACATTCTGAGTGAGATCGATCCTTCCATCCTCCCCGCTTCCCTCCGTGTGGAGCTTCACGACATCGACCTGTATCAGAACGTCCAATTCCGGCTCGTCGGGTCCCCGGTCGTGCGTAAGGTCGTGTCGCTGGGCGATCGTATCGAAGCCCTCTCGTCGTTGTCCCGAGTGTTGAATCGACTCGGACTCGGCTTGGCTTTGGTGCTGGGATTTGGCGCGGTCGTATTGATCGCCAACACTATCCGTATGGCGATCTACGCTCGCCGAGACGAGGTGGCGATCATGAAGTTGGTGGGGGCGAGCAACGGCTTCATCCGGGTGCCATTCTTCATCGAGGGCATGCTCGAAGGCCTGCTCGGAGCTGCCCTGGCAGTGATCGTCGTTTGGGCATTCTCACGGAATCTGGCCGATGCCGGTGAGGCCCTACCCCTTTTCAACTTCACGCTGCGGGATTCTTTCTTCTACAGGTGGGGCATCCTCTTCCTGATCTTCGGCGGCGCTGCCGGGCTCATTGGAAGCGTTGTAGGGCTGCGTCGGTTCCTCCGCGAGGCGGATGGCGCGCGGCCGGTGGTCGGGCGGCGAGTGCTCGAAGAGGTGTAGAGGTAACCACTCAAGATCCGCCCTTCCAACGGGCCAACATCCGACCTCGGCCGGTGAGAAGGCTGGCCGGCCTGTTGGCGATCGCGCTCGTCGCCTCGTTGACGGTTCCGGCGATTGCCTCCGACCCGAAGTCCGACCTGACCAAGGTCGAGCAGGCGATCGCCACACTCAAGGCCCAAATCGCCGAAGCCAGGGCCGAGAAGTCAGCCGTTGCCGGACAGGTGGCCGCCGCCCGGGGTCGGGTTGACGTCCTCATCGCCGAGCTGGCCGTCGCGCAAGCGCGGGTCGAAGAGATCCGCGGCCGGGTTGCTGCCCAGGTGGAACGGCTGGCCCAGATTCAAACCCAGCTCGA
>Ga0209751_10004592_pt1 | contig 13188 bp, 10 predicted proteins | sample RifCSP13_1_FD_184019 | JGI IMG/M metagenome (GOLD analysis project Ga0209751, IMG submission 184019) | Soil microbial communities from Rifle, Colorado - Rifle CSP2_sed 13_1 (SPAdes) (version 2) | ecosystem: Environmental > Terrestrial > Deep subsurface > Rock core/Sediment | place: Rifle... | reverse complement strand
GATCCGGAGCCCGATGAACGAGATGTCGCGCCCGAACGCCGCCGTGCGGGCGGGGTCCCCGGAGCGCTTACCGAGCACCGCGAAGACCTGAGCGGCGAGCGCGCCGCCGAGCCAGACGATCGCCGCCGTGATGTGGACGAAGAGCCAGAGCTCGTACCAGCTCATGTCGGGCTACTCGCCGCGGACCCGGTCGAGCAGCCGCCCGACGGTGAAGTTCACGAGCCAGACCACGATCGTCGCCCCGATGTACGTCCAGAACCCGTCGATCGAGAAGTGCGGCGCGATCCACTCCGCGAGCGCGAGCATCAGGACGTTGATCGCGAAGTACGCGAGTCCGAACGTGACGAGGATGAGCGGGAGCGTGAGGATCGCGAGGATCGGCTTGAGGATCGCGTTCCCGAACATCAGCACGAACGCGCCGAGCAGGAGCGACCACCAGCCTTCGATGGTGACCCCGCCGAATAGCCAGTCGACGACGATCAGCGCGAGAACATTGATGCCCCAGAGGACGAGGAGACGGACGAACAGGATCATCGACGTGAGGCCACGGCCGGTCTCCAATTCAGAAGAGCTTCTGGAGCTTCATCGCCGCGCCCATGTCCCCCTTGATCTTGAGCTTCCCCGTCATGTACGCGGTCGTCGGATTCTGTTCGCCGGCAACGATCTTCTCGAAGCTCTCCGCACTCGCTGAAAACGTGCAGTCGGCGTCCCCGCCTCCCTCGGTCACCGTGATCGAGCCGTCGGCGATCGCCACCGTCCACGTCCCGGCGCCCTCGATGTCGAAGACGTACGTGTTGTTCATGCCGGCGATCCGGTCGGGTGTCACGCGCGCCGACAGACCATCGAAGAACTCCTGAACGCTGCCCATCGTTCCGACCTCTCCCTCCTCGCGTTTTGGACGGGTGGGAGCCTATCGCGCGGATACGATCCGCGCGCGTGGACTTCGACCTCACGGCCGAGCAGGAGTTGATCCGCGACACCGTGCGCACGTTCGCGCGCGAACGTGTCGCTCCCGTGGCCGCCGAGCTCGACCTCGAGGCACGCTTCCCGTACGAGCTGGTGGCGGAGATGGCCGACCTCGGTCTCATGGGAATCCCTATTCCAGAGGAGTACAGGGGCGCGGGAGGCGATACGGTCTCCTACGCGATTGCGATCGAGGAGCTGACGCGCATCGACTCGTCCGTCGCGATCACGGTCGCGGCGCACACATCGCTCGGGACGATGCCGATCCTCCTGTTCGGTTCGGAGGAGCAGAAGGAGCGCTGGCTTCCCGACCTGGCGTCCGGTCGAAAACTCGCGGCGTTCGGGCTCACCGAGCCGGGCGCGGGATCGGACGCAGGAGCGACGCGGACGACCGCAGGGCTCCGCGACGGCTCCTGGGTGATCAACGGCTCGAAGCTGTTCATCACGAACGCGGGAACGGACATCACCTGGGGCGTCACCATCACTGCGCGGACGGACGAGGACGAGATCTCGAACCTCGTGGTGGAGAACGGGACGGCGGGGTACGGGATCTCCGGGCCGATGAAAAAGCTCGGGTGGCGCGCGTCCGACACGCGCGAGCTTTCCTTCGAGGATTGCGCGGTGCCGGAGGGCAATCTCCTCGGCGAGCGAGGCGCCGGCTTCCGCCAGTTCCTGGAGATCCTCGACGGCGGCCGGATCTCGGTCGCGGCGATGGGCGTGGGCCTCGCCCAGGGCGCGTACGACCTCGCGTACGCGTACGCGAAGGAGCGCGAGCAGTTCGGGAAGCCGATCTCGAGCTTCCAGGCGATCCGGTTCAAGCTCGCCGACATGGCGACGGAGATCGAAGCGGGGCGGGGGCTCGTCTACAAGGCGGCGTGGCTCAAGGATCAGGGACGGCCGTTCGCGCCCGAGGCGGCGATGGCGAAGCTCTTCACCGGGGAGCTCTCTCATCGGGTCGCGAACTGGGCGCTCCAGATTCACGGCGGCTTCGGCTACATGGAGGAGTCTGCGATCTCGCGCCTCTACCGCGACCAGAAGATCCTGGAGATCGGGGAGGGCACCAATGAGGTGCAGCGCATGGTCATCGCTCGCCATCTCGGTCTGTAGCGCCCTCGTCTTCGCGGCGCCAGCGGAGGCCCACGTCACCGTGACACCCCCGTTTCTCGGCGCCGGCGAGACGGCGACGCTGAGCTTCACGGGACCGAACGAGCGAGACGTGCCGATGATGGTCTTCCGGGTTGTCGCGCCGCCCGCGATGCGCATCCTCCACGCCTACCCGTCCGAGGGCTGGGAATCCACGACGACGGAACGAGCCGCGACCTGGAGCGGCGGAACCCTTGCACCGTCCGGCGAGGCGACCTTCACGATTCACGTCGAGGGGCCCACGGAACCGGGCTCGGCGGCATTCGACGTGGAGCAGCGCTATCCGGGTGGCGCGGCCGTGCGCTGGCGAGTCCCCGTCACGATCACACCCGGGACGCAGTCGTCGTCGCGGGGCCTCGGGTGGATATTGGGAATCGCCGCCCTCATGCTCGTCGTGATCACGGCGGCCGGCCTCCTCCTTCTGCGTCGCTTCCGGTCACTTCAAGAGAGATAGCGGAGGCGGGTGCTACCGTCCGGCCGCTGTGATCTTCACGCAGTTCGTGGCCGACGATCTCGGCTGTGCGTCATATCTCGTCGGTGACGAGAACGCGGAGACCGCCGCGCTCGTCGACCCGGCCTTCGCGATCGAGCAGTACCTCGAGGAGGCCGACCGGCGTGGCGTCCGCCTCGTCCGCACGATCGAGACGCACACGCACGCCGACCACGTCTCCGGCCATGGACGCCTCGCCCTCGAGCATGGGATCCCGGTGAGTGTCCACCCCGCCGCCGAAGCGGAGTACCCGCACGACCCCATGGAAGACGGAGACGAGATCGCGCTCGGCGACGTCGTGCTCCGCTGCATCCACACGCCGGGGCACCGGCCGGAGCACTGCTGCCTCGCGGTGATCGACCGCTCGCGGGGACCCGACCCCTGGCTCGTCCTCACCGGCGACTCCCTTTTCGTCGGCGACGCCGCGCGGCCCGACCTTGCCGTCGAGGCGCGGGAGGGCGCGGAGGGGCTCTTTCACTCGCTGCGGAGACTCGTCGAGCTCGGCGACGGCGTCGAGGTCTACCCAGGCCATGTCGCGGGCTCGCTGTGCGGGAAGGCGATGAGCTCGAAGGCTTCGACGACCATCGGCTTCGAGCGTCGCTTCAATCCGGCGCTCGCCAACGACGACCTCGCACTGTTCATCGCGGAGTCCACGGGCATCTCCGCGCCGAGACCGCCGAACATGGAGAAGATCGTCGCGCTCAACCGCGGGCCCTTCCTCGGTGCTCAGCCGGATCCGTCCGAGCTCCCGGCTCCGCCCGAGGGCGTGCAGGTGCTCGACGTCAGGCCGGTACACGCGTTCGCGGAGGGGCACCTCTCCGGGGCGCTAAGCGTGCCCGTGTCGGGCACGAGGTTCGCGACGAAGGCCGCGTTCGTGCTCGATCCGAACCGGCCGGTCATCGTGGCCGCGGCGGACGAGCGAGAGGCCGGGCAGGCCGTACGCGCCCTGCGCTCGGTGGCCGTCCTCGACATCTCCGGCTACGTACTCGGCGGCGGGCCCCAGCTTCTCGAGCTCGTCTCGGTCGAGGAGCTCGACGAGCTCCTCGCCGAGGGCGCGGAGCTGATCGACGTTCGCGAGAAGGACGAGCGCGACACGGGCTACATCGCCGGCAGCCGCAACATTCCGTACCGCCTGCTCGCGCTCGGCGAAGCGGACCTCCCCGAGGACCGACCGATCGTGACGATCTGCGAGACGGGACCGAGGGCGGCGATCGCCGCGAGCATCCTCGCGGCGCACGGCTTCGACGCACGAGCGGTCGCCGACGGGGGCATCTACTCCTGGCAGGCGGCCGGGAAGCCCACGGTCGAGTTCCGCCGGTGCGGCTCCTGACCGGGGTCAGCTCGCGGCGGCGAGCAGCGCCTCGCCCTCCCGCACAACTGCCGTAGCGCCGACCATTCGGTAGAAGGAAAGCGCGCGGGCGAGCTGCTCCGAGCCCTCCGCGCGCCGGTCCTCCTCGGTAAGCCGCCGTGCGGCGCGCAGACGCGCATGCGCCTCGAACGTCGCCGCGCCGGTCGTGCGGAGCAGGTCGGCCGCGCCCACAAGATCGCTGCGTGCCACGGCCAGGGCTGCCTCTCGCCACGGAGTGGGTGGACCGAGCTCCTCCACCTTCTCGAGAAGCTCCGCCTCCCGCCCGAGCTCCAGCAGGGCGAAGGCCAAGACCAGGCTCCAAGTCCCCGCCGACGCCTCGAGCGCACGGCTCGCATGCGCGAGCTCGGCGAGCGCCGCGGTCGCGCCCTCGGCATCCCCCGTTCTCGCGAGGACGTAGGCGAGCACGCTCAGGGCCGGCAAGAGCACCTGGGGGTCTCGGATCGACCGCGCCATCTTGGCCTGGACCTCGGCATCCTCGACGGCGCCGACTCTGTCTCCGCGGGCCAGCCGGACAGAAGCACGCACGTTGCGACACCACGCCTGCACCTGGTGCGGCTCGGGGTCGGCGATCTCCTCCTCGGCGAGACGGAGCGCTTCCTCCCAGCTCCCGAGGATGAACGCACGGTCCGCGAGTTCCCCATGGAACCAGCGGACCGACAAGCCCAGGCCGAGGCGCTCGGCGAACTGGAGGCCCTCGCGGAGCAGGGCCACGGCCTTCGCCACCTCGCCGGCGTTGTCCGCGAGGAGCGAGCCGAGGTTCTGGTACGCGCGCGCTGCCCTCCGCGACTTGACCTCGAGAGCGAGCGCAAGGCTTTGCTCCAAGTCGCCGACCCACCCGGGGTCGCCGACGCCGCTGCGCGCCACGCCGCGCGTATTGAGCGCGTCGCTGAGCATCTCCGTGTCGCCGAGCTCCTCGGCCATGGCGATCGCCTGCTCTGCCAGCTCGAGACCCTCGCGACTATCCCCGGCGAGAGTGAGGAAACGGGCGGCCTGGCTGACCACGAGTAGCGTCTCGCGCGAGACGGGAAGGTCCCGGACGATCTCCCGGGCCCGTTCGAAGTGCGGGAAGGCGCGGTCGTGCTCCCCGCGCTGCCAGATGACCTCGCCGCGCAGGCACTCTGCCTCGGCAGCCGCGGCGGGATCCGACTCCGCCAGCGCCGCCGACGCACGTTCGAGCTCGGCCTCACCTCTCCCCTGCACGATGAGCAGCGCGCGCCCGATCCGCAGCGTCAAGTACGGATCGGCGGCAGCGGCCGGGTCGACGGCGCTGGATCGTTCGTAGAAGCCGAGCGCCGCGACCGGTGCGCCGAGCGCCCAAGCCCGATCGCCTGCGTCCCGGACCGCCTGTGCCGCTTTCGGAAGGAGTGTCGTGACGTCCAGTCCTGCGGCCCGTCCGTACTCGACCGCCTCGACGAGATGGTGCGCAAGTATCTCGGCCCTGTCTTCGGCGCGGTCCGACGGAAGCGAGTCGATCCACGCGGCGACACGCTCGTGCGCCCGCGCGCGAACGGCCCGTGGCATCTGCCCGTAAGCGCCGTCCCGCACGAGGGCGTGGACGAACACGTACTGCTTGGCCCCTGCGACGGCGGAGCGGTGCTCACGCCGCACGAATTCCTTGCGCTCGAGCGCATGCAGACGCTCCTCCAGCTGCCAGTGGTCGGTGCCAAGAGACGCGGCGAGCGCGTCGGTCCAGAACACCTTGCCGAGTACGGCGGCCTGCTGAAGCAGCTCCTTCTCGTCCGCGGGTAGGGCGTCGATCCGAGCCACGACCACGCCCTGAAGCGTTTCCGGCACGTCGTCGAGCATGGGCTCGGCGTCGAGCATGCGCGCGTACTCCTCGGCGTAGAGCGGATTCCCACCGGCCCGCTGAAGTAGCTCGGCTTGCTCCTCGGCAGGCAAGACGGGCCGGTCCAGCAGGACGGCGATCAGGCGTGCGGTGTCGTCCTCGGAGAGCGGAGCGAGCGAGATCGTGAGGGCGTTCCGTTTCCCACCGCCCCAGCCCGAGCGACGCTCGAGCACCTCGGGCCGCGCGCTGCAGACGACGAGCAGGGGAACGCCCGCGACGCGCTCGACGAGAGCGTCGACGAAGTCGAGGAGCCCGTCGTCAGCCCACTGCAGATCTTCGAACACGAGTACCACAGGGCTTCTCTCCGCGAGAGCCTCGAAGAAGCTCCGCCACGCTGTGAAGGCCTCCGCATGGTGAGCCTCGCCGACGTCGGCTTCCCCGCCGAGGCCGACGAGCGGACGGAGATGTCGCTCGACCCACACGGCTTCCGACTCGGCGAGAACATCACTGACAGTCGCGGCGAGCTTCTCGCCCGCTTCCGTGGCGCCGTCCGACTCGAAGATGCCCGCCTGAGCCTTGACGATCTCTCCGAGCGCCCAGAAGGCAACCCCTTCGCCGTAGGGGAGCGACCGACCCTGCCGCCAGACGATCAGCTCTGGATCGTCGTCGGCGATACGGGACAGCTCGTAGACCAGTCGGCTCTTGCCCATTCCTGGGACGCCGACGAGTGTGACGAGCTGCGGCTCGCTCTCCGCTCGGGTGCGCGAGAGCGCAGCAGCGAGGAGGTCGAGCTCGCCCTCGCGGCCGACGAGCGGCGCGCGCCCGGTCTGGAAGACATCGACGCCGAAGCGTGAGCGCGGTGCCACCGCGAGCCAGGCCTTCACGGGCTCGGCCTTCCCTTTCGCCTCGATCGGCCCGGCCTCGCGGTACTCGATCTTCCGCTCTGTGACGCGGTGCGTCGCCTCGCCGACGAGCACGCCTCCAGGCGGCGCCGCTGCCTGGAGGCGGGCGCACGTGTTCATGACGTCACCTGCGACCATCGCCTCGCCGAGCTCGGGGCGAGCGCCAACGCTGACGAGCGCCTCCCCCGTATGGACGCCGACTCGCACCTCGAGCTCGAGCTGCGAGTCCGCCTCGTTCAGCTCCGCGATCGCCTCCTGGATCGCAAGCGCCGCCCGGACGGCGCGCTCGGGATCGTCCTCGTGGGAGAGCGGCGCCCCGAACACCGCGACGACCGCGTCGCCGATGAACTTCTCGACTGTCCCGCCGCGCCGCTCGAACTCGGCACGCAGCCGATCGTGGTACGGAGCGAGGATCGCGCGCACATCCTCGGGGTCGAGACGCTCGGCCCGGGCCGTCGAGCCCACGAGGTCGGCGAACACGACGGTGACCACCTTGCGCTCCTCGCGACGGAGCCCGGCGGCAGAGGCGAGCGTCGATCCGCACTCCGAGCAGAACTTCGCGGTCTCAGCGTTCTCGAACCCACATGACGGGCACGTCTTCATGGCCGGAGTCTAGGGAGGTCTCGCAGGCGCTACGAGGACGGCGGACCGAGGCGCTCGACCGAATAGCCCACCGCGCGTAGCGCGTCCACGAGCGCCTCGCAGTGCGCCTCGTCGCGCGTCGAGACGACGAGCTCGACCTCGGTTTGGAGCGCCGTCGTCGTCGTCCCCTCGCGGTGGTGGTCGACGGAGACGACGTTCCCGCGGCCGCGCGCGACAACGTCGAGCACGTTGCGAAGCTCGCCCGGGCGGTCGGGGATGAGCATTCGTACCGCGAGGAACCGGCCGGAGCGGGTGAGGCCGTGGCGCATGACGGAGATCAGCGTCGTCGCGTCGATGTTCCCGCCCGAGAGCACCACCGCCACCGAACCCGTGCCGCTCACCTTGCGGGCGAGGAGCGCGGCCAGGCCAACCGCGCCGGCTCCCTCCACGAGAAGCTTCGTCCGCTCGACGCAAAGGACGAGCGCCTCCGAGATCTCCTCGTCCGATACCGCGACCGTGTCGTCGAGGAGGCGGTCGAGGATCGAGGAGGCGAGCTCGCCGCGGTGCTTCACGGAGATGCCGTCGGCAATCGTGAACCCCGGCTGGCAGACGATGCCGACGATCCGAACACCGGGGCGCCGCTCCCTGAGCGCCGTCGCGATCCCGGCGGCAAGGCCGCCACCGCCGATCGGGATCAGCACGGTCTCGGCTTCGGGCGCCTGCTCGGCGAGCTCGAGCCCGATCGTCCCCTGGCCGGCGATCACGCGCGGCTCCTCGAAGGCGTGGACGAAGATCGCTCCGGTGCGCGCGACGTGCTCCCGCGCGGCGGCGACCGCCTCCTCGAAACCCTCACCCGCGAGCTCGACCACTCCACCGTACGAGCGGGTCGCCTCGACCTTCGCCATCGGCGCGTCCTGAGGCATGAAGATCGTCGCCGGAATGCCGGCCTCGCGCGCCGCCCAGGCGACGGCCTGGCCGTGGTTTCCCGCGCTCGCCGCGACGACTCCGGCTCCGCGCTCCTCGGGGCCGAGCGTCGCGATCGTGTTGTATGCCCCGCGGATCTTGAAGGAGCCCGTCCGTTGCAGGTTCTCGGCCTTGAGGAGGACCTGCCGTCCCGTCAGCCGCGAGAAGGTCTCTGTCGGATAGAGAGGCGTCTCCCGCGCGACGTCGGCGAGGCGCTCACGCGCTGCCTCGATGTCAGCGAGAGTCGGCGGTATCCCCAACCTTGAACACCTCCTCCATGATCTCGCGGACCGCCGTCAGCGGGTCGAGCTCCCGGCGCTCCACGGCTTCCAGGACGCGCCGAAGCCCCGGATCCTCGGCGACAGCTGCCTCGAGGTGCGACTTTGCCCGGCTCGACGCGACCGCAAACACCTCGGCCGCGAGGTTCCGGCGCCGGCGCTCCTCGAGCCCGCCATCGCGCTCGAGGGCCGCTCGGTGCTCTGCGAGCTTGGTCCACAGCTCCGGCACGTTCTCCCCCCGCAGCGCCTCGGTGAGGACGATCGGCGGGCGCCGGCCCGAGCTCGCGAGCCCGACGATCGAGCGCACCTCGTTCAGGATCGTCTTCGCGGCCGGGTGATCCATCTTGTTGATCGCGATGACGTCGGGGATCTCCATGATTCCCGCCTTCAGCGCCTGGACCGAGTCGCCGGAGCCGGGCATGAGGACGAGGAGCACGCTGTCCGCGATCGCGGCCACCTCGACCTCGCCCTGTCCCGCGCCGACGGTCTCGACGAACACGACGTCTTTCCCGGAGGCATCCAGGAGCAGCACGGCCTGCAGCGTCGTCTCGGCGAGGCCGCCCTGGTGTCCCCGGGTTCCCATAGAGCGGATGTAGACCCCAGGGTCGAGAAAGTGGTCGGAGAGCCGGATGCGATCGCCGAGGAGAGCGCCGCGCGAGAACGGGCTCGAGGGGTCCACCGAGGCGACGCCGACGGTGCGTCCGAGCTCCCGCACGTGCCCGACGAGCGCGGCGATGAGCGTCGACTTCCCGACACCCGGCGGACCCGTGACCCCGATCACGGCGGCCCTCCCGGTCTCGGGATAGAGCTCGCGGACGAGCGGATATGCGAGCGGATCGCCGTTCTCGACGAGAGAGATCGCGCGGGCGAGCGCTCGCCGGTCGCCCGCGCGGACGCCTGCGCTCAGCTCCTCGAGCGTCCACTCCTTCCGAGCCACGCTGCCGGACTCTACGTGGCCGGCATGAACGCGAGGTGGCCGGTCTTGCGCTAGCGGCGAGCTTCCAGCTCGCGCCGCTTCTCGATCTCCTCGAGCAGCGTGGCGATGCGCTCGAGGCCGCTCCTCGGCGAGCCGTCGGGCTCAGGCTCCACCCGGACGGGCTCCGGCGAGAATGCCGCGACCGGTGCGAGCGCGGAGGCGGCGGCTTCCGCGTGGGCGTCGATGACCTCGTCCTCCTCCCCGCTGACGACCGGGAGCCAGCGGGTGAGGACGAGCGCCACGACCGCACCGACGAGGTAGATCGCCGCGGCGCCGAGCCAAACCGCGCGCGCTCCGACGACGTCGGTGAGCACCCCGGCGGCGACCATCGCGAGGCCGAGGACGGCGTAGTTCGTGCTCATGATCGTCGCGAGCGCACGTCCTCGGTAGCGATCCGGCGCACCTCGCTGGACGAGGAGCTGGTTGCAGATAACCGCTGCGCCGTTCCCGATCGCACCCGCCACCACGAAAGGCACGGCAACCCAGATCGAGCCCGAGAGAGCTGCCGCTCCCCAGCCGAGCCCCATGGCGGTGATCGAGCCGACGTAGTGCCGTCGGAGACCGACCTTCCCGAGCGAGGGTGCGGCGATGTAGCTTCCGATGACGAGCCCGACGCCGCTCGCACCCACGATCACCCCGAAGCCGAGGTCGCCGGCGTCCAGCGTGTCCAGGACGAAGAAGACCTCTGCGACGTTGACGGCGGCGGCGCCGAGGATGACGACGTTCCAGACGACGAGCACCGTGCGGAGCGGACGCGACGTGAGAACGAGCCGTACGCCGTCCGCGACGTCGCGCCAGTGGCCGCTCGTCAGCGGCTCCTCGGAGCGGAGCTGCTTTTCGGCGATCCCGGCGACGAGCGCCGCCGAGACGAGGAACGTGATCGCATTCACCGCGTACGGAACTGCCGGGCTCCAGGCGTTGACCATCAGGCCGCCGAGGATCGGGCCGATCATCCAGGCGGCGTTCTCGATCGTCTGCAGCAACGAGTTGGCGTTCGTCAGCTCGTCGTCCGGAACGAGGTTGGGGAGCCCCGCGTAGGCGGCGGGCCTGAAGAAGCCCGTTGCGATGCCGGCAACCCCGGCCAGCCCGACGATCGCGGCAGCGCTGTCGACGAACGGCAGCGCGGCGAACACGCCGAATCGCGCGAGGTCGGAGACGATCATGAGGCGGCGGCGGGAGAAGCGGTCGACGAGCGGCCCGAGCAGAAGCCCCACGAGCACGATCGGAAGGAAGTCCGCGATCAGGAGCGCGGCAACCCAGAGGCCCGATTGCGTGCGGTCGTAGACGTCGACGGTGAGCGCGATCGCCGCCAGGTAGGTACCGACGCTCGACCCGGCCGTCGCGAGGAACAAGCGTCCGAACGACGGCGATCGGCGCAGGAGGCCGAGACGGCGAGAGCTCTCCACGACCATCCGTGACGCTACCACCTGGTCTCCTTCGCGACTACGGCTGTTCCGGCCGTGTCCAGCCCGGGCATGCTGCCGGAGTTCGCCGCGCTTCGTCCTCCGCCTGCGGTGCCCCTTCAGGGGATGTTGCCGCGCTCCGGCCGAGCGAAAGGCAAGCCAGGCAAGGACGCAGGGCGCGCCCATATTGGAATATGGGCGCGCCCGAGGACGCAGCATGGCGCAGCTTTGCAGCCGGCCGGAGCGCGGAGGGCATTCCCTGAAGGGGCGCTATTACGCGCCGCGCATGGCCTTGGCCATGCGACCCGCGACGACTCGCGCGAGTTCCACCTGCTCCGACCTCTCGATCGGCCCGACCGGGGAGACGAAGTACACCCCCGCCTGGGCACGAGACCGCATCAGGAAGACGAGGTCGGCGTAGATCCGGACGCCGTTGGCCGACGTGATCCACCGATACGCGACCGTGCGCGGCGCAACGGAGGGGAACGCGATCTTGCGGTACGAGACGAACCGAACACCCTCGCTGCGGGAGAGGCTGCGGTAGGCGGCCGCCGCGCAGGCGACGCCGGCCGAGCTGGTCCCTCGTCGCCATGACGTGTTCGCGTTCGCGATAGAAGCGTAGACCTGAGAGGCCGATCCGATGCCCTGGAAGCCGGCGGTGAAGGTCGGAGACTCCGCCTCTCCCGTGAGCGTGAGATCCGACTCGTCGAGTGCCCGGCAGTAGTAGTCGTAGTCGCCCCCCGCGCGTTCCGCGTTGAACCCCGGCCCGAAGTCGGATTGTCGAAGGAGCATCGCCTTCGCACGGGCCTGATCCGCAGGGGTGATCTTCTTCTGTGGGTCGCCGCGGGCGGCGAGGGCGGCGCCGGCGCCGACGAGCGCGAGGAGAAGGACGAGACCGAGGAGACGGCGCACCACTCGTATCGTAGGTCGAGCTACGGCTCGTAGGCGAGGTTCGGACGGAGCCAGCGCTCGGCCTCCGCGAGCTCGATCTGCTTCCTCGACGCGTAGTCGGCCACCTGGTCGCGCCCGATCCGGCCCACGGAGAAGTAGCGCGCCTGCGGATGACCGAAGTAGAGCCCGCTTACGCTCGGGGGCGGCGTCATGGCGAACGTCTCTGTGAGCTCGATGCCGGCGCGGCCGGCATCGAGCAGGGTGAGCAGCGTGCGCTTCTCGGAGTGGTCGGGACAGGCGGGGTAGCCGTAGGCGGGTCTGATGCCGCGGAACCGCTCTGCGATCAGCTCGTCCCCGCCGAGGTGCTCTTCGGGGGAGTGCCACTCGCGTCGTGCGGTCTCGTGAAGCCGTTCGGCGAACGCCTCGGCGAGCCGGTCGGCGAGAGCGCGAATCATGATCGCTCGGTAGTCGTCTCCTTCAGCCGCGAAGCGGGATGCAAGCTCCCCGGCCCCGTGGATCGCGACGGCGAAGGCGCCGACATGGTCGGTGAGGCCAGTCTCCGCGGGCGCCACGTAGTCCGCGAGGGAGCGGTTGGGACGAGAGTCGCCGTGGGCCGCCTGCTGGCGAAGCATCGGGAAGCGGATGCCGCCATCGAGGACGACGTCGTCCTCCTCGGCCCGTGCGTGCCAGAACCCGTAGACACCGCGCGCCTGGAGCAGCACGCGAGCAACGATCTCGTCGAGCAGCTCGTTCGCTGCGCCGAAGAGGTCGCGAGCCACCTCCCCCTTCTCGGGGTCGTCGAGGATCGCCGGATAGCGGCCCTTCAGCTCCCAGGCGTGGAAGAAGAAGGTCCAGTCGACGTAGTCGCGGAGGACGGCGACGTCCGCCTCGACGAGCCGTGAGCCGGTGAAGGCGGGTGTCGCGACGTCCTCCTCGTGCCAGCCGATCGGCGTCCGGTTCGCGCGAGCCTCACGAAGCGGGAGGAGAGGCTTGCGGCTCTTCTCTGCGTGCAGCGTCCGCAGGCGCTCCTGGTCGGCGCGGTTCTCTTGGTCGAGCCGGGCCCGCCGGTCGGCGTCGAGCAGGTCGGCGACGACGCCGACGACCCGTGACGCGTCGAGGACGTGCACCGTGGGGGAGCTGTACTCGGGCGCGATGCGAACGGCGGTGTGCTGGCGTGAGGTCGTCGCTCCGCCGATGAGCAAGGGCAGCTCGAGCCCCCGCCTCTCCATCTCCTTGGCGACGCTGACCATCTCGTCCAGCGACGGAGTGATGAGGCCGGAGAGCCCGACGACGTCGCAGTCCTGCTCGAGCGCGGTGTCGAGGATCGTGGCGGCCGGGGCCATGACCCCGAGGTCGATGACCTCGTAGCCGTTGCAGCCGAGGACGACGCCGACGATGTTCTTCCCGATGTCGTGGACGTCGCCCTTGACCGTCGCGAGCAC
>Ga0209751_10004590_pt1 | contig 13192 bp, 8 predicted proteins | sample RifCSP13_1_FD_184019 | JGI IMG/M metagenome (GOLD analysis project Ga0209751, IMG submission 184019) | Soil microbial communities from Rifle, Colorado - Rifle CSP2_sed 13_1 (SPAdes) (version 2) | ecosystem: Environmental > Terrestrial > Deep subsurface > Rock core/Sediment | place: Rifle... | reverse complement strand
ACGCCCTGGATCTCGGTCGAGGGGTACCAGGATCTGCTGTCGCTTCTGGCTGAGCTGGATCTGATCGAGCAGGTCGCCCCCATCCAACTGGCGATTCGCCTATTGATCCCCGCGGGTTCGAAGCTGCTCGAACTGCCCGATGTCCGTGACATGGTGGGGCCATTTGACGAGGCAGGCCTGATCTATCCATGGCGGCACAAAAATCCCAGGGTTGACCAGTTACAGGCGGATATCCAGGCGCTGGTCCAGGCTGGGGCGGCCCGGGGGGAAGATCGACGCGAGATGTTTTCGCAGGTCTGGATGCTGGCCGAGCGGTCCCCAGTAGGTTCCCCACGTCCCTTGGCACACACGGCCCCCCTGCCGCACGCTGCGCCGATCCCTTACCTGACCGAGCCCTGGTATTGCTGAGCGGAACCTACCGAGGAGCAGGTTGCTCCTTTCTGATCCTCGAGGCCTGACCCTTCATATCCGTCCTAATTTCCTTCTCCTCTCCGCCCGACTCAACCGCCCCAGACGCCGCATCGCGAACCGCCCTACAGCTCAGGTTCTCGTGCTGTGGGGCCGCCAGCCTTGACGCCGGAAATCAGCACAAGCCCTGCGAGAAAGAAGAGGCCGATAGCCCCGATGGCGATCCGCTGGTTGCCGCCGGTGAGCATGGAAGCCAGGCCGAAGATCATCGGCCCGAAGATCGCCGCGGTCTTTCCGCAGAGGGCGTAGAAACCGAAAAGCTCCGCCTCATGCCCGCGAGGGATCAAGGTGGCCATAAAAGTGCGGCTCGCCGCCTGCACCGCGCCCAACCCCGTCCCGGCTGCGATTGCCAGCACGAAAAACTGAGGCTTGGTCTGGACGAAATAGACGCCGACAACGATGGCACACCACTGGACCAGCGTACACAGGATGACGAACTTCGGCCCTCTGAGATCGATGGGACGCGCCCAGACCCACGCGCCGAGCAGGGCCGAGAGCTGGACGACAAAGTAGAGCTTGATCACCTCAGGAGTGGTGAACCCGAGCGTGTGGCCGGCGAAGATCGACGAAAAGAACACGACGGTGTTGATGCCGTCCTCGAAGAACAGGTACGCCAGCAGGAAGCGGCGCAGATCGGGGAGGGCAAGGATGCGGCGGAGCGTCGCCTGGGTCTGGGTGAATCCGACCCGGACGGCGCCTGACAGGGTGCGCGTTGCAGGCCGATCACCCGGCAGGTAGATGAAGGCGGGGATCGAGAAAAGGCCAAACAGCGCCGCCGTAGTCAGGAAGGCTCCCCCATAGCTTCCCCGCAGGGCGAATGGAAGGGCTGCGCCCAGCGCGACCGCCGACCCGAGGTAGCCGACCGCAAAGCCATAGGCCGACAGACGCCCCTGCCGGTCGCGCGGCACCAGCTCGGGGAGGTAGGCGTTGTAGCAGACGATGGCGGCCTCGAAGCCCACTGTCCCCATCACCGCGAGGAACCATCCCCAAATGACATCGCCCTTCCCCACCGTCGCCATGAGGGCCGTGGCGGCGACGCTCATGCAGGTCAGGAGCCCCATGAAGCGCTTGCGAAGCCCGGCATGGTCCGCGATCGCCCCCATCGGCGGAGCGGCGAGCGCCACGATGGCCATGGAGGTGGTCACCGACAGTCCCCACCAGAAATCTCCCTGGCCACGCTCGTTGCCGACCACCGCCAGGGCGTAGTATTTCGAGTAGACCGTGGCCGGGATCACGGCGACGAACGCGGAATTGGCGAAGTCGTAGAGGGTCCATGCCACTGCCGCCTTTCGGTTCATGCGCGTCCCTTTCAGGCCCTCACAGCCAACTCTCAGCGAGCCCGTACCAGGCGCTGAATCAGTGGACATCTCTGAACATCGCCCTGTAATGGCGGTACCAGTCGCTCTGAAACCGCTCCTCGGGGTCATATTTCCGTTTCAGCCCAAGGAACTGCGGAAACTGGGGATAGCACGTCTCTACCTGTTTGCGTGTAGCGAAGCGATGGTAGGTGACATAGTAGCTCCCTCCATACCTGATTGCCAGGTCGATGAGCCGGCGGAAATCCCGACCGGAGCGCTCCAACCCCTGGGGGGTATGAACCGTGTGCAGGTTGAAGATCACGCAGGCGTACGGCTCTCTTGCCCACACGAGGAAGCTCTCGTCGTCCTTCTCAATAAGCCTGATCGTCCCGTAGATCATCTCTACGTTGTTGTCGCGGAAATCCTTTTGGACATCTCCCATGAAGCGGGCCAGAGCAGGCCTCGGCACATAGATCTCAGTGATGATCTCGGTGGCCTTGTCCGGCGCGCCGCGCTTTTGATCCAGCCACTCGTGGTAATTGTCGATGTAGTAGCTCAGTTGGTGGGTGTCCGACCAATAGATCTGCCCCGATGAGGCGAGGTAAAACATGGAGTACCTCTCAAAAGCCCGTCGGGGGTTGGTGTGAAGGAGATAGATGAGCTCCCGCCAGTCCTTCTCGGAAAGCTCCATCTGTCCGTCCGGAACCGGCGTCCTGTTGTCCACCGGCTGATAGCACGAGAAGACCCCCTTCCGGAGAAAGTCGTCGGAATCCCTGTCCGTCGAGAACTGGAAATCGCCGTACAGGAAACCGTTCGCGATCCGCTCTTGAAACGCGGGCATCAGGTCCTCCACCTGGAGCAGTTCCACCACGCGCCGCAGCTTCCTCCTGGGGGCCAGGCGCAATCTGACCGACCCGATAATCCCCAACAGACCGTAGCCGCCGATCGCCAGTCGGAACAGCTCGGTGTTCTCGCGACGGTCACACCTTAGGGGAATCCCGGCGGCGTCGAGCAGGACGAACGATTCAACGTCGGCAATGAAGGGTTTCATGCGCAGACCCCGGCCGTGGACGTTGGCGCCCAGGGCCCCGCCGATGCTGAAACGATCGGCGCCCGTCTGCTTCTGGATGATCCCCCACTGCTGGTCGCGGCCGCGCTGCGACGCGACCAGGTAGTCGATCAGGGCTGGCCACTGGATCCCCGCCTCCACGTCGATCTCTCCCTTGTCCTGATCGAACCCCAAGACCCGGTTCATTCCCGCCATGTCCACCAGGACCGTACCGGCCCCGAGCTGCTGGCCTCCCATGGCATGGCGGCCACCGGCGATGCTGATCCCCTTGCTCTCACTTCGTGCCATCCGGATGGCTTGCTGTAACTCCTCGACCGATCCCGGTGTCATAACCTGGGCTACGCGCGTGGAATTGAGCTGCGATTGGATATCATTGACCACAGCTCCCGACGGCCTGGCGACATGCGGGGCGCAACCGCTTGGCCACAAGGTGACGGTACCGGCCGCCTTCAGGAACTGCCGACGTGTCCACATTGCTGGCATCACTCCTTTCAACGCGTCACCACGATCCATCGGGCCCCCTTGAAGATCATCAGGAGGGCGAGCGCCTGGATCAAGTGGTAGAGCGCATCGTGGTTGAAGTAGACGGGGTGGAGCCCAATCTTCAACTGTTGAAGCCCGGCCGCGACGAGGGTAAGCACTAACCCTCCCACCCCGAACAGCAGCTCAGGTGCGCGGCTACGGGCGTAGACCGCCGTGAATGCCGTGGCGAGGAACAGGACACCCGGCACATAGTTCATCACCGCCACCGCAAATGTCCGGTTGATGAACACCACAACCATGCAGTAACCGACGAATCCAATAGCGGCAATGACCCAGATCAGGCGTGCCGGGCCACGGGCGAAGAGCAACCTGGCACCGATGGCCCACCCCGCCAGAGCGGTGAACCCGATGGCGATGAGGGCGGTCGGCCACAGGATCGCGTGACCGAGCGTCTCCTCGCCTGGAAAAAAACCGTGCACGGTGCCGGCAGCCAGCGCGGCCAGGCCGACCGAGGCGAAAAACAGCGCAAACCAGATCCGGAGCGGCCCGTGGAAATCGCCCTGCCGTAGGAGCAGGAGCGCCAACACCGCACATTCGATCGCCAGGCCGTAGTCCGTCAGGGTGACATCGGGTTCGCTAATCATGAATCGTTCCGGCTGCCCTCCTGGGCGCCGGCTCTCGTCGAGCCCCGGGGTGCGTCGCATGAAAGTGGCCCAGGACGAAGAGGTTTGCGGCCAGCACCCAGTGAAACAGGATCGGGATGATGAGCCTCCCGGTGATGAGATATCTGAGCAACATCGCGCCGAAGTACACGACGCTGAGCCAACGGAGGACCCTTCCCACCCCTGGTCGGGGCACCACGAAAAACCCCGCCCCTCGCCAGAAGTCCATGCCGATCCTGATCTGCAAGACCAGAATGACGAGCTGGATCGGCAGAAGCAGAGGATATGAAATGAGCCCCGAGTACCAGGCCGCCATCGGCGGAAGGAACGCCACGTCCGTGAAGGCGACCAGCGCCTGACCCACCACACTAAGCGAGAATAGCGTGGCGCACGCCCAGAGCACTATCGCGTACCGTCCCAGTACGCTCCGTTCCTCGGCATCAGCGGCAGAGCGGCCATAACACGGTGTCATGCTTGGTGCCACACACGAGCTAGCTCGGTGTCGTTCCAGGGATTCATGGCCGCCCATTCGCTGCTCCTTCCAGCACCGACTCGGGCACCAGCCGTGACAGCGCAGATACCTCTTCGAGGATCACGCGCCGTCGATCGATGAGGCGATGGCGGAGATCGCGATTTCCAAGGAACTGGAAAAATCCCCTCGCCTCTCGCCGGAAGCGCCAAAGGCGCCCGTGCCAGGTCAGGGCGAAGAAGCCGGTCGGGATCAGTGATGCGAGATAGAGCGCCAGCAGCCAGCCTCCACCTATCCGCCAAGCCAGCCACCCTTGGCCGGCCCAGCAGAGGGGGTACAGGACGAGCCCAGCCGAGAGCTTGTAGGTCGCCTCCGCGGCGGGCGGGGGAGCTATCAGCCGAACAACCATCGCGGTAAGCTGATAGGGGATCAGATGATTCATGATCCCCCACAGGGCCAACGGCAGGCCCAGCAGAAGGGGCACCCCTTCCCGGATCGCGTAGCGCCATGCGACTCCAGCGGGATAGATCTGGGCAAGTTGGCGCCCCGACATCCCGACGAGCTTCAGGTCGTCCGCGTACTGTTCGACCTGAATCCGCAGCGCTTCCAGCCGCTCGGGGTGCCTCGAGATCAGGTAGCGGTAGGCCCGCATCACCTGCCGGCTCCGCTTTGCTCGGGCCGCCAGGTCGGCGTCCGCGACGACCGATTCTTCTCGCAGAAGGGAGGTCACCACATCGACCAGCCGGAGCATCTGCCGATCCTGGGCTTCGACGATCTGACGCCGGAGCGCCTCGGTCACCCGGTCGGTAAGGTGCCGCACCGCCGCCTCCGGAGAGGTCCGGTAGAGCCGGATGAGGTCGTCGGTCGGCACCGGCGGCCCGACCAGCGTCAGCGCCCAGCCGTTCCTGAACGAACCAGGGTCATGGAACACCAGCCCCACTGGCAAGAGCGCGACACCGAGGCCCCCGTTCGCCTCCGTCTCGGCGCTCAGCAGGATGCGAGCGGCGCCCGTGCGAAGCGGCATCAGGACCGGTTCGGCCTGGCTGAGGCCTTCGGGGAAGATCAGGATGGCCCCGCCCTGCTGAAGCGTGCCGATGGCCGCCCCGAACATCTCCCGGTTCCTGGCCATGTCGCTCCCTTCGTCCTGTTTGCGATGGACCGGGATCGCGCCTGCCAGCCGAAGGAAGGAACCGATCAGGGGATGGCGAAAGAGGGGGGCCTTGGCAATCGGGGTGAGACGTCTGGGGATCATCCCCAACAGGAACATCGGATCGACCAATCCGTTCTGGTGATTGGCCGCCACGATCACCGGGCCGCCGGCCGGGATCCGGTCGAGGCCCACCACCTCCACCCGCCGGTAGAACAGATCCAGGAGGAGCCGGGCTAACCGGCAGACCACACGGTATGGGAAAGGTTGAGCTACATCCTGCGGCTTTTGCATTTTCCTCAGCCAGCCTTCCATTGCACTGACAAATGGCCGCTGTCTCGAACGCACTGTGACGCGCGCGTAATTGGTCGCACGGAAGCTTTCGGTGGCTGAAAGGCTTGCTGTAGCCGTCTCAGAAACCTCGCCGTTCGCTGGGGAGATCCTCAAGGCTTCTTGGGATTCTTTTCCGGTAGTTTTCAGCCCCGACGTAAAGGACTCGGCCTGACAGGTGGTGACGGTTCCTACTGACGATCCGCTCCACTCGTTGTATCCGTTCCTCGGACGTGGGATGCGAACGAGGATACGATACGATCGCCTGCTCCAACGCTTGCGTGAACTCGCCCACCGGCGTTTTCGCCTGCGGACGCCCTCCCTTGTCAAACTGCTGCCTGAGTCGGTGCAGCGCAACCGCCATGGCCTGCGGATCGTAGCCCGCCTCAATCATCAACCTCACACCATACGCGTCGGCATCCAACTCCTGATATTTCTTGTATCCAATTGCCAATAGCCGACGGAAGCTCTCGGCCAAATGACCGACTTCTCCTGCTCCGACCCTCTTCGTGGCGAGTACATACTGGTACCCCTCTATGCAGTGTCGGAGATCGACATGCGCGATCTCGTGTGCCAGCACTCCCGCAAGCTCAGCCTCCGACTGCAAGAATTCGAGCATGCCTACCGTCACAAAGATTTGGCCGCCGGGCATCGCGAAAGCATTGACGCGACTCGATTCAACGACGTGAAACTCGTAGTGAATCCCCTTACGCTGAATATGAGGAAGCAGTGTCTGCCCGACCGATGAGACATAGCTCTCCCACTCTTCGTTTTCCCGCCACCGAATCCTAACCTGGCTGGCAATCTCCTTTCCCAACCGCACCTCTTCCTGATTCGATACCCGGGTCAGTTTGAAGCCGACCTGGTCAACGTCCCGAAGTACGTCCCCCCAAATTTCAAGGGCGGCCGAAAAGTCCACTCCTTGCTCAACGTGTCCCAGCAGGACGATGACACCGCCAAGTATCAATGCTGCAAGGATCAGGACAAGACCGTACCGTCCAGCCATCCCATCGTCCTATAAGTACCGCCGAAGCTGCTCACGGTATCGCGTGTAGATCAGAGAGACCCCCAAAAGGACTACCCCCAACACCACAAAGGACAAGATTCGGGCTAAGGCATCGAGCTGACGCAAGTCATACACGAAGACCTTGAGGATGCAAACCCCCAGCAGGAGAAGCCCTAACAAACGCAAGACACGTTGACGAAGGAGAAAGCCTGCCACAAGGAGTACAAGTCCTTCGAGTCCCCACGCTACAGTCAGCAGGCGCCCGGAGACCTCGTAGAAGAGGAGCAGCGTGAGGAGGGTTGTGGCAAGGATGGAGTACATGGTTGCTGCCTGCTGGTCAAGCTGAGTCAGCAGATCCCTGACACGGCTCTTTGCCGCCGAAATTCCCCCATTCCGACACCTCGAACATAGAAACTGACCAGCGTATAAGCTTCCAACAACGACAGCTCCTATGAGGACACGGTCAGGCGCACCGGCGAGATTGTCTGGAATGTGGAAGTTGGTGGCCCAACTACGGAGGAACGTCAGCAACGCGAGAACATAGCTTTGCCAGCGAAGGTCGTCACTTTTCCAGCGGATTCCGACGAACAGCAATCCAAGTGCAAACAGCGACCAGCCAACGACCGCAAGGACAGGGCCGGCCTCGAACCGAATGAGTACCGCTACCAACAGCGCCGGCGCGTACAGGTAGAGCCGAGATAGGCCGGATTCCCACGCGACGAGTTGTCCTCGGCCTCCTTCCTTACGGAGCTTGGCCGACAGGTAATAGAAGAAGAGCGTGAGAGGGGAAACGGTCAGGACGCGGTGGGAGATGCCGGCTGTCTCCCCCGTGCCCGTGAAGTTCGCAAGGAATAGCCGACCATACGCCAACGCCCCCACGAGGTTCCCTTGGAGCCTCAGCATAGGAAGGGAGAGAACGAATCCGAGCTCTATGAGGAGCAGGCTCACAATACCCCAGGCAACCGCGACCACCGGCGCTGGAAGGACGTGCCAGATCAGTCCGGTAAGCAGGACGGTTCCCCCTGCCGAGCTCACATCTCTGACGAGTAGACGCTCCCGGTCAGGAAGACGGCCTGGGCGGAGCAGAAATGCACGAGCGGCGGCGGCGTACGTCAGGATCGCGCCGAGGCCCAGCGTCATCCATGGAGCACTGACGATGTCACTGCGTGTACCGAACATGTTCAGCATCACCATAGCCGCGAAGCCCAGAGCAGCCACGGCATATGCTTGATACCGGAACTCCGCGAGCTCCTTGCGAAGCCCGATCTCGAACAGGGGAAACGCGAGTACCAGCCAGCCTATTCCGACGTACGTGGGACGAATCTCAAACCCCAGGACCAACACCAGGAGAGCGCACGCGCCATAGCTGTACGCCAGCTCCGGGAGAAGAAGCAGGGGTTTCTTGCTTGGCCGGATACACGAACGGTTTATGGAGAGGACCACGGCCGTCAGCAAGGCCGCAGAGGTCCACGCCATCATGTTCATTCCCGCGAAAGTCACCTGCCCGCCCCTCGCAATGTCAGCAAGCAACAACTTCACCACGGAAAGCCAAAAAACCCCTGCGCTGAGAGTACGGAGGTATGGCTGTCCGAGGCGTAGTCCTGCAAGGAACAGAAACTCGGCCTCCAGGAGAAGGGCGACATGGAGGCTCAACCCGGAGTACCTAAGGAAGATACCAGGGGTTGCTAGCGCCACAGCAATGGTGACCGCGCTCTCATAACCGCCAAGTAGCGCACGTTCAGCGATGCTGGTGTTGTCATCGAAGCTGGAAGGGGGCCGAATCCTCGCTCGAACAACCGTGCTGGCAAGATACGCCGCCGCTGCTGCTGCAAAGAAGAGATGGAGATCAGTCAGACCAACCGACGACCACTGCAGCAAGGAGACCCCGATGAAACCACACGCATTGAGTGGAAAGATCGTCTGTGAGAGTGGGATCGTCTGGCGACGCCTGGCGACCCCAAGGAGATCAAACGCCTCGAACAAGACCCAGTAAACTGCCAGCACGAACTGACCGCTGACAAAGTCGCCGAGGAAGGAGCCAGAATGCGGGCCTAGGGTGTACCGCACCGCATACATTCCATACGTGGCGATTACACCAGCCACCATCACGCGAATCCATGCGAATTGATGCGCGACGACAAGTAGTGAGCCTACCAGCGGGACCGAGGCAAGTACGGAGAAGCTTGACACCGGGCTTATTGCCACAGTCACGAATCCCACAAAGTAAGCAAGCCCCGTCACAACTTCTGACTTATAGTGCAACGAGTGAAGAATCATCCCGGCAGCAACGGTCCCTAGTAAGACCATGCCGATCAAGGGGTCACGGACGACTCTGGCGGCTTCAAGGCCATGCATGGCGTACGTCGTGGCGTAAACCGCCGCCCACCCTCCGCCGATGAGTCCCCGCGCAAAGATCACGTAGCGTACGCGACGCTCAAGAACGACGCCCCACCCCAACATCGCCACGCTTACCGCGAACCCGACCGCCACTCGCCCAGCGGGGCCCAGGTACTTCAGCGAGTACGCGAGAAACAACGCGAGTCCAAAGACCAGGACGAGCACGCCCAGCTTGTTGAGCCAGCTTCCACCGACGATGGCCTCCCACTCCTCATGTGCCACCTGCTCGCGGATCTGCCGGCCGAGCCTGGCGAGAATCGAGGGCTTGGCGGGGATAGAGGGTGCAACAACCCGGCGCGACACCTCGAGACGAAAAGCCGTATCGACCGACTGGGGTGAAACTGTCGCCGTTGAAGAGGTCTCGATCTGTCCTGGAGGGATGTCAACCGGTCTTGTTGTCGTAGGCACCTCGAGCACTGCAGCCGCCCCGACGTCCTCGCGCAGGAGCGCCTCAAGGTTCGCCACACGCTGCGCAACGTCATGAATTGTCGCCTCGCCGGGCGGCGCACCACGCCAGCGAGAGGACAGCTCCTCAATCTTGCGATCCAACTCCTTGAAGCGCTTCGAAATGACAACCCAGCGTATGAACAGGACACCGAGGAGAATTACAATGAGAGTTTCCATCTTTCATCCCCCAGACGGTCCAGGTGATCTCCCCTCCAATTAGAGGACACTACCGATAGAGCGATTCCAGGATGTCTTCATATTTTTCGGCCACGACCTTGCGCTTCAGCTTCAGCGTCGGCGTCAGCTCCCCACTCTCCTGGCTGAATTCGGCAGGGAGCAACGCGAACTTCTTGATCTTGGCGTACGAGGCGAGCTGCACATTCTTCTGCTCGACGATCCGACCGACCCGCTCGATCACCACAGGGTGCCTGGTCAGTCCGGCATAGTCGGTGATCGGGATGCCCTGCTCCCGGGCGAACGTGGCGAGTCCGTCCGCACTCACGACGATTAGCGCCACCGGATACGCCCTGCGATCGCCGTAGACCATCACATGGCTGATCAAGTGATCGCCGCCAAACAGATTCTCGATGTACTGCGGGGCGATGTTCATCCCTCCGGAGGTCACGATCAGGTCCTTCTTCCTGTCGGTGATGAACAGAAACCCCTCCTCGTCCAGCCGCCCGATATCCCCGGTGTGGAACCACCCGGCCACGTCGAAGGCTTCAGCAGTCGCTTCGGGCTTCCTCAGGTAGCCGCGGGTGGCGATGTTCGCGCCCCTGGCCAGGATCTCCCCGTCCGCGGCGAACCTGAGCTCGACCCCTGGGATCGCCCGACCGACCGAGCCGAACTTGAAGCTTTGAAGCCGGTTGAAGGTTAACACAGGGCAGGTCTCGGTCAAGCCGTAGCCTTCCAGAACGGGGATCCCCACGGCGTGGAAGAACTCTGCGACCTCCTTCGAGAGCGCGGCCCCCCCGGACACCGCGAACCGGAGGCGACCACCAAGCGCCTGATGAAGCTTCGAGAAGACCAGCCTGTCGGCCAACCACCGCTTGAGCGCGAGCCAACGCGGGAGGGGTTTCCCGGCCTGTTCGAGCCTGGACACCTCACGGCCGACCCCCACGGCCCAGGAGAACAGTTTTCTCTTGATCGGCGACCCCGACTGCACCTTGGCCAGGACCCCAGCGTACACCTTCTCAAAGACGCGGGGCACGCTGCAGATGTAATGGGGCCGGATCTGGCGGAGGTTGTCGGCCACCCTGTCCATGCTCTCCGCGAATGCTGTGATCAATCCACGGTAGACGGCGTTATACGAGTCGAGGCGCGAGAAGGAGTGGGCCAGGGGCAGGAAGAGCAGGTGGACGTCGCCCGGCTGCACCGGTGTGACCTGAGCACACGCGCGCAGCATCGCGAGGTGATTGCCGTGCGTCTGCACCACCCCCTTGGCAGGCCCGGTGGTCCCCGAGGTGTACACGATCGTCGCCGTATCCTCCGCGCTGATTGCGGCGATTCGCTTGCGCAGGACGTCCTCGAGCCGCTCTGCCTGTGCCCGTCCCGACCGGCGAAGCTCCTCCCAGGCCAGTGCCGCCGCCGACCCTTCCGCAAGCCCCTGGATCACCACGATCTGCTCGAGCAGGGGCATTTGATCCCGCACCTGAAGCGCCTTGGCGAGCTGATCCGGGTTCTCGACGATCAGCGTCCGCGCCTCTGCGTCATTCACGATGTAGGCGATCTGCTCGGGTGTATAAGTGGGGTAGATGGGAACGGTGACCGATCCCGTGGAGAGAATGGCGAAGTCAGCCTGGACCCACTCCGCGCGGCTCTGCGACAGGAGGGCGACGGTGTCGCCGGGCTGTCGCCTCAGCGCGACCAGCCCAAGGGCCACGTCACGGACAATCCCGCCGACATCGTCCCATGTCAGCGTCTGCCACTCTCCTCCACGCTTGACCATCTGCGCGGGCGCCTTCCCACTCTCTTCGATCCGTTTCCAGAAGACCCGGGCGACACTCTCATCGGCCATGACACCCTCCTCCCTTCTTGGCTAACCACTCTACCAAGTTTCCCTGACGGACCGGAGAGGATTGCACGCGGCGTGCCCAGTCAGGTCCAGGCGAAGCAACGCCGTCGTTTCAACCACTTCCATGAGCGGGACCAGGAAGTGGCATTTTGATTATGGACATTGAATGTCCATTATAGTACATTTATTGTATGGGAAGAACTCGATCACCGATGAGCGCAGACGATCGCGCCTTCGTCCGCGCGATCTCGAAGCTGGCCTACTGTAATCCATTTCTGCCGGAGCGGATCGAGTCCGAGCGCGGGGCGCTTGGAGCCGACTACGTAGCCGCGGACGCCATCTGGCATGCCCGCGCGGACAGCGCCTATGAGAGCCCGAACATGGTGAAGCTCACCCAGCGGGCGGAGACGGTGGCAGAGAGGTTTTACGAGCGGCTCCGCCGTGGCGAACGAGTCGCGTCCGACGAGCTGGCGTTCTACGAAGACCTCGTGCTCTACCTCCTCTATCACCGTTACGAAGCCGACTTCTACCGATTGATCCTCGACCCCAGCAGCTCCATCAGGAAGATCGGCTTCTACGATAAGTTTCTGCGCGACTTCGAGCGGTACCTCAGGCTCCCCAACGTGGTCCTGCCGACGAGTCACGACCCGCCCCAGCTCTTCGCCGCCTTCTTCCAGGTCCGGCGGGCGTTCCACTTCATCTTCAGGAACATCATAGGAGGGTCGATGCCGGCGGCCAGGCTTCGGGCGGCCGTGTGGCAGTCGGTCTTCACGCGCGACATGAGGCGCTACCACCGCTCGCTCTACGACCGCATGCACGATGTCACCACCCTGATTAGTGGCCCGTCGGGAACCGGCAAGGAACTTGTCGCCCAGGCGATCGGCCTCGCCCGCTACATCCCCTTCGATCCAGACCGTCGCGCCTTCACCGGAGAGTTCGCGGCGTCGTTCTATCCTCTCAACCTCTCTGCGCTCTCCCCTACCCTCATTGAGTCGGAGCTATTCGGCCACCGACGGGGCGCCTTCACCGGCGCTGTGGACGATCGGGTCGGCTGGCTCGAGGTCTCCCCACCGCTCGGAACCGTGTTCCTGGATGAAGTCGCCGAGGTGGACGTCGCCATTCAGGTCAAACTCTTGCGAGTCCTCCAGACCCGGACGTTCCACCGGCTTGGTGAGACCAAGGAACGGCGGTTCGAGGGCAAGATCATCGCGGCGACCAACCGCAATCTCGCTGTTGAGTTGCAGGCAGGCCGCTTCCGCGCAGACCTCTACTATCGCCTCTGCTCGGACCTGATTGAGACCCCATCGCTCGAGGAGCACCTGCGCGACGCTCCGGAGGACCTGGGCAATCTGGTCCTGTTCATCGCCCAGCGCGTGGCCGGCGACTCCGAGGCCGCCTCCCT